>Ga0156330_1197_pt2 | contig 18171 bp, 18 predicted proteins | sample RifCSPlowO2_12_FD_107978 | JGI IMG/M metagenome (GOLD analysis project Ga0156330, IMG submission 107978) | Acidobacteria bacterium RIFCSPLOWO2_12_FULL_67_14b | reverse complement strand
CGAACCGGAACTGCTCGTCGTTGTAGTTCATCTGGTCGGGCCACGGCTGCACGCGGTAGTCGCGCATCAGCGGCTCGAAGTGCCCGTAGAAATGCGTGACCGTGCCCAGCCCGAGCCTGGCCGCCGTGAGCGCATCCATCTGCGCGACGCCGCGCTGTTCGAGATGCGCGGTGGTGCCGAGCCCGCGCGTTTTGGCCGCCGCCAACAGGGCGGCCATGATGTCCGGCGGGTAGGCGACGAGCTTCAGGCCGTCGACGCCGTTCGCCTGACACCAGGCGACCCATTCCAGGGCCTGCTCCGGCGTGTCAACCGGACCCTTCCCCCAGCCGGCGCCCGGCCGCTGGTAGTTGTAGATGCGGGGCGCGACGATGGTGTTCGCGGCGCTGCGGGCTTTCTCTTTGAGCGCGAAGCTGTGCTCGGCCAGCTCGACGCCACGCATCGTCGTCACGCCGTGCGCCATGTAGAGCTTGTAGGTGTATTCGGCCTGCGGCGCCTTCTTGGCGTCGCCGAGGTGCGCGTGCAGGTTGACGAAGCCCGGCATCAGATACATGCCGGTGCCGTCGATCAGGTTCGGGGCCGGTGCCGGCACGGGCTCCTTCGACGCCACACCAGGTGTGCCGGCGTTGACGATGCGCGCGATGCGGTTGTTTTCGACGATGACGTTGGCCGGCCCGAACGGCGGGCCGCCGGTGCCGTCGATGACCATCACGTTGCGGATGGTGAGCGTGGGGAACGGGCCGAGCCCCTCGCCCGGACGGCGATCAGGGGCGGGAATCAGACCGTCCTGCCGGGCGTCGAGCACGCTCACGCCAAGCAGGGCCAGGGTAAACAGCAGTGGTGTTCCCTTCATACGGCGCATCATAGATGCGATTCGCGCCGCTTATCGAGCCATCAGCCGCCGGCTGACCGGGGGTCAACACTGTCAGCCGCCCGTGCAGGTGCCCGGCGGAACCGAGAACGACCGGGAGCTGACCCACGGTCTTGCCGTCGAGCTTCACCGTCAGGCCCTTAGCAGCGCCATTACACCCTGGACGCTCGAGCGCGTTTCGAGTGCCGTCTTCGACCGCTCGCGCGGCTGCAGGCGCGCCGCGCTCGGCGCGCTGTTCAGCTTGCCGTCGTTCGGCGCCGCCGAGGCGGAGCCGGCGTGGGCGCCATCGACGGGGTATCGCGGTCTCGAGCGGTTGATCGTCACGCGATCGGATCGGCGGTGGGAAACTTCGCGCGGATCCAGCTGAGGCCGCGCCCGAATACCCGCTGGCGCTGCGCCTGGTCGAACAGCGAGTACGCAACCGGCGTCACCAGCAGCGTCACCACCAGCACCATCGTCTGGCCGCCGATCACGACCCAGCCGATGGCATGGTTGGTGGCCGACCCAACGCCGTTGGAGACCACGAGCGGCACCATGCCGGCCACGAACGCCAGCGTCGTCATCAGGATCGGCCGCAGCCGATCGCGGCTCGCCTGCACGACGGCGTCGTGCGTGCTCATGCCGCCGTCGCGCAGCTGGTTGGCGTGATCGATCTGCAGGATCGAGTTCTTTTTCACCACGCCGAACAACACCAGCAGCCCCAGCCCCGAGAAGATGTTGAGCGATTGCTGGAAGATGACGAGCGACAGCAGGGCGAACGGCAGCGTCAGCGGCAACGACAGCAGGATCGTCACCGGATGCAGCCACGATTCGAACTGCGCGGCCAGGATCAGATACATGAAGATGAACGAGAGCGCGATCGCCGTCAGGAACGCGGTGGCGGTGCGATTGAGCTCGCGCGAGCGGCCCGCGAAGTCGGCGCGGTATTCGGGCGCGAAGTTCAGATCCCGCGCCGCGGCGACAATCGCCTCCTGCGCCGTCGCTTGTGAGGTGCCCGGCAGCATGTTGGCGGTCAGCGTCACCTGGCGCTGGCGGCCCATGCGGCTGATGGTCGCGGGCGAGTCGCCGTGGCTGAAGGTGGCGATGTTGTCGAGCGAGACGATGCCGAGCCGGGACGAGGGCACCGGCAGGCCTGCAATCGCCTCCTGCGAGCCGCGATTGACCTCCTGCGCGCGAAGATGCACTTCGTACTGTTCGCCCGCTTCGTTATAGGTCGTCACCTGATCGCCGGCCACCAGCAGCCGCAGCGCCTCGGCCGCATCCGCGATCTGCACGCCCAAATCGGACGCCTTCGGGCGATCGAGATACACCGACATCTCGGGCTTGCCGGCATTGAGCGTGGTATCGACGTCGACCAGGCCCGCAATGGCGCGGGCCTTCAGGCGGAGCGCCTCGCTGTACTTTTCGAGCTGGTCGAGCTCCGGGCCCTGGACCATGAACTGGATGCCGCCGCCACCGCCGCCCGGCCCGCCACCGGCCTGCACCGCGGTGCGGAGTCCGGCCTTCACATAGTCCGGCAGGATGCGATCGCGCACCTCCGCCATCACCGCGAACTGGTCGCGGCGGCGGTCTTCAATGGGATGGAGCCGCACCAGCATCGTGGCCGTGTTCAACGTCCCGGCGGCATCGCCGGCCACAGTGATGAGCGTGAAGTCCACCTCGGGTATCTGGCGGACCGCCGTACCCAGGCGGTTGGCCAGGACCTCCATGGCGGCCAGGCTCGTGCCCTCCGGCGCCCGCAGCGCCACGTCGAATTGAGACTGGTCGTCCTCGGGCGTGAAATTCACGGCGGTGATTGTGAACAGAGGGACGCTCGACAACAGCACGAGCACGGCGCCAAGCGCCACCAGGCCGCGGTGCGTCATCGCCCAGCCGAGCATCCGCGTGTAGCCGCGATCGAGCGGATCGAACAACCGGTTGTGCTTGGAATCGTGGCGGCCGTCCTTCGGTGGCAGCTTCAGCCAGTAGGCCGACATCATCGGCGTCAGGGTGAAGCTGACAAACAGCGACACCAGCACGGCAAACGCCATCGTCAGGCCGAAACTCTGCATGAAGCGGCCAACCATGCCGCTCATGAAGCCGACCGGCGCAAAGATCGCCACCAGCGACAGCGTCGTCGCCATCACCGCCAGGCCGATCTCCTTCGTGGCTTCGACCGCCGCCTGCATCGGCGGCATGCCCTTCTCTTCGATGAATCGATAGATGTTCTCGAGCACGACGATGGCGTCGTCGATGACGATGCCGACCGACAGCGTCAGCGCCAGCATCGTCAGCATGTTGAGCGTGAAGCCCATGAACCAGAGCAACGAGAAGGTCGCGATGATCGAGGTCGGAATCGCGATTGCCGCGATCATCGTTGAGCGGAAGTTGCCGAGGAAGATCCACACGACAATCGCCGCGAGAATCGATCCGACCACGAGGTGTTCCTGCACGCTGGCAATCGACGCCTCGATGAACTGCGCTTCGTCGCGGACGATGCGGAGCTGATAGCCGGGCGGCAGGATGCCCTCCAGCTCGGCGAGACGGGCCTTGATGTTGTTGGCGACCTCCACGGTGTTGGTGCCCGACTGCTTGCGGATCTGCAGGAGCACGGTGGCGGCGCCGTTGACGCTGGCCTGCGTGCGGGGCTCGGCCATGCCGTCTTCGACGCGGGCCACGTCGCGGAGCCGGACCGGATGGCCGTTGACCTCGCGCAGCACCACCTCGCCAAAGCCATCGAGCGTCTCGATGCGGCCGCGCGTGCGCAGAGTCACCGACTGCCCGCCCTGATCCATGCGCCCGCCTGGGATGTCGGCGTTCTGCGACTGCAGCGCGCGCGCCACGTCGTTGACCGACAGCTGCTGCGCCCGCAGCAGCGCCGCGTCGAGCCACAGGTTGATCTGCCGCTTGCGGCCGCCGATCACCACCACCTGGCCGACGCCGTCGGAGCTTTCGAGGCGGCGGCGCAGGACGCGGTCGGCGAACTCCGTGATGTCGCGGACGGGCTTTGCCGCCGTCACCGCCACCGTGATCACCGGCGACGCAGTGAAGTCGAGCTTCTCGACGGTCGGCTGCAGCACGGTGCGCGGCAGCTGCGGCATGACGCGATTGACGCGATCCCGCACCTCCTGGGCCGCGATGTCCGCGTCCTTTTCCAGCTTGAACGATACGACCACCTGCGAAATGCCTTCGGACGAGGTCGAGCTGAGGGTGTCGATGGCGCTGATCGTGTTGACGGCTTCCTCGATCTTGTCGGTGACCTCGGTCTCGATCTGCTCCGGCGCGGCGCCGGGCAATCGCGTGGTCACCGAGATGGTCGGAATGTCGATGTTGGGGAAGCGGTCGACGCCGAGGCGCCCGAACGCAAACAGGCCGACAACGGTCAGCGACAGGACGAGCACCCAGGCGAAGACCGGGCGGCGGACGCAGATTTCGGCAAGCCACTGCATGACGGGTTACCTCACCGCGACGCGCACGCCGTCAACGAGCTGGTCCACGCCGCCGGTCGCGACCCGCTCGCCGGCCTTCACGCCGCTCGCGATCTCGATCTGATCGCCGACCGCCTGGCCGGTCATGACGATGCGCTCCTCGGCACGGTCGCCGGCGATCACGAACACGCGCGCGGTGCCGGCGATGGTGCGGACCGCAGCGGCGGGCACGAGAATGCCGGGCCGCCTGAGCGCCTCCTCGATCCGCGCCGTCGCGAAGAAGCCGGGCTTGAGGCGCCCTGAGGCGTTGGGCACGATGGCCTCGAGCGTCAGCGCGCGAGTGGCCGCGGTCACCGCGGGCGAGACGTAGCGCACCTGGCCGGTGAAGGTCTCGCCGGGATAGGCATCCACCTCAAACGTGACGGCGCGCCCGGTGGCGACGGCCGACACGTATTGCTCGGGCACGGTCAGCTCGACGCGCAGGGGATCGATCCGCATCACCGAGGCGACCTTCGTGCCGCGCGTGACGTAGTCACCCACCGACACGAAACGCTCGCCGACGGCGCCCGCGAAGGGCGCGCGCACCGCGGTGTCGGCCAGCGCCTTCTGGGCGATGGTGACGCGGGCTCGGGCCCCCAGCAGCGCCTGGTACTGCTGCGCCGCGCTGTTCTTCGCCACGTCGTACTGGCGCTCGGCCGCCACGACCTGCGCGCTGCGCTGGTCGAACTCCGACTGCGACAGCAGCTTGCCGTCGTAGAGCTGCTGCGCGCGGCTGAAGTCGGTGCGCGCCAGATCGTAGGCCGCCTTCGCGTTGGCCACTTCGGGCACCCGTTCGGCGTCGAAAGCGGCGCCGCCGGCGAGGCCGAGCCGGGCCTCGATCTGGGCGGCGTTGGCCTGGGCTTCGCGCGCCTGGGCGTCGACTTCGGCGGCGGCAATGCGGATCAGGTCGGCATTGGCGGCGACGAGGCTGCCGCGCTCCACCGGCGTCGCGACGACGCGGCCGGCGATCTCGGCCGCCACCTCGGCGTCTTCCTGCGCCGTGAGCGTGCCGCTGACGCGGATGAACCGGGCGATCGGCTGCTCGCTGGTGGTGACGGCCGACACGCTGACGGCGGCCGCCTCGGCCGCGGCGCGGCCCTCGGTGACATCGGCGCCGCATGCGCCCGACGCGAGCGAGGCCGTGAGCAGGACGAACAAGTGTGGGCGTAACACGAACGGGACTCCTTGGTGGCTCATGACGGACGGCCCTTGGACGCCGCGGCGCCAAGCAGGAATTGATCGACATGCCGGCGTGCATACGCCCGCGGGTTCCGGATCATCGGCAGGTCGGCGTTGATGGCGTGCAGTTGCCGCCACACGATCAGCGGGCTGATGAACGCCATGCCGAGCACGTTGACGTCGGCGCGGCGCAGCCAGCCTTCCCGGATCAGCCGCCGCAGGATCTCGTGCAGCCGCTCGCGGCTGCTGCCCATGCGCTCGTAGAGGTTGATGCGACCGAGCTTGGCGAGGCGGACGCCGTCCGACATCAGGATGCGGAACAGCTTCTGCTCGCGCCGCGTGACGAACCCGGCGAGCGTCGTGATCGCCAACTGCTGCAGCAGCGCGCGGCCGTCGCCAATCGGGCCGTCGGCCAGCGGCGACAGCTGCTCGAGCTTGGAGTGCTGATGGGCCGCCAGCAGCGCCTCGAACAGCGCATCCTTGCCGGCGAAATAGTTGTAGAGGGCGCTTTCGCGGACGCCGACCGCAGCCGCGACATCGCGCAGGCTGGTGCCGAAGAACCCTTTCTCGGCGAAGAGGTCGAGGGCCGCGTCCAGGATCGCCTGGCGGGTGCGCTGCCCGTCGGCGTTCCTGGGGCGTGCCATAAGAAATTAATGGTCGTTCATTTAATTGTGATCTGTCAACTGCGCGGCGTTGCACGGCGCCCGCGGCCGCCGCCCGACAAGCTCGACGTCACGGCGCCGACAATCGCGGCCAGGCCGGGCCCATATTATGTCGTTTCAGGTAATGATTACGTATAATGACGTAATGGAGCCGGACAACCCGTTCGTCTACGGCGAGATCGTCGGCGCCGGCGCGTTCGCCGACCGCGACGCGGAGCGCGCCCGGCTGGCACGCGACCTCGCCGCCGGCCAGAAGGTGTTCCTGATCTCGCCGCGCCGCTACGGCAAGTCGTCGCTGGTGAGGGACGTCCTGCGCGGCCTCGCCCGCCGCAAGGTGCTGACCGTCGAGGTCACGGTCGCCTCGTCCAGCTCGTACATCGGGTTCCTCGAATCCTACGCCCGGGCGCTGGTCGCTGCCGAGACGCCGGCCAGCCGCCTGCGGCGCTGGGCCGGCGAGCTGCTGCAGGCGGTCCGCCCCGAGCTGCGCTTCGACGCCGATCCGCTGCCCGGCAAGTCGCGCTTCGCCCTCGCCTTCCCCGCCGTCAAGACCGCCCGCGACACCGCGCGGCTCGCCGCCGAGGTCTTCGCGCTGCCCGGCCGCATCGCCGCCGCCCGCAGGCAGCGCATGGCCGTCGCCCTCGACGAGTTCCAGGCCATCACCGCGTTCGACGGCGGCAGCGTCGAGCACGCCCTGCGCGCCGCCGTCCAGGATCAACGCGCCGTCGGCTACGTGTTCGCCGGCTCCGAGCCGTCGCTGATGGAGCGGATGCTCGGCCCGCGCCGCCCGTTCTACAAGGCCGGGCCGGTCATGCGCCTGGAGAAAATCGAGCCGGGCTTGTTCGCGAAGTTCATCGACTCACGGTTCTCGGCAAGCGGCATGCGCCCCGAGCCCGGCCTGGGCGAGGCGATCGTCGAGCTTGCCGCCAACGTCCCCTACGACGTGCAGCGGCTTGCGCACGAAACCTGGGACGACGTCAAGGCGGGTGGGCGGAAGGCGGTGGGCGTGGAAAACCTCCATGCCACGCTGACGCGGCTGCTCGGCGAGCAGCACACGGTGTTCGAGGAATCGTGGCAGCGCCTCACGCTTGCGCAGCGCGCCGTGCTGCGCGCGCTGGTGCTCGAAGACGGCCGCGAGCTGCTGTCGGCCGATGTCCGCACGCGCCATCGCCTGCCGGTGGCGTCGAGCGTCCAGTCGGCGCTCGCGGCCCTGCTGCGTCAGGACATCGTGATGAAAGAAGAGGGCCGCTACCTCGTGAGCGATTCCCTCTATCGCGAGTGGGTGGCGAGGAAGACCTACTGAGCCCTGCGGCGTGGGGTTACGGCCGCCGCCCACGGCCGCGGTTCTGCCCGCGTCCCTGGCCGCGCGAATTGCGATAGCCTTCTTCATAGCCGCGCAGGAAGCCCTGCCGGTACTCGTCGTCGTAACGCGAACCCCAGCGGCCGTTGTCGGCCGATCGGTACTCCCGCTGGCCGCGCGGATCGTAGCGATCCCCATCCCGGGCATCGTCGCGCCCCTGCCGGAGGCCGTCGCGGTATCCGCTGTCGAAGGCGGCCCGCTCGCTTCCCGCGTTGCCGCCGCTGCCGTACCGGCCGCCGTTGCCGTAGGTGTCGTAGGCGCACGCGGAAAGCGTGGCCGCAAGTGCCAGGACGACCGCTGTTTTGAAGATCATGGCAAAACCCTCTGGCCTGCATTCAGCAAGACGGGTACCAGCGAAATCCGGGTCAGAATGTCCCTGTGGGGAGACGAAATCAGGGCCAATCCGGCCGTCGCAGAGGTCAACCCGCCGGCAGGTGTCCTTGAGCACGCTTCCAGTTGATGATCGGGGCCTGATCATGGCCTGCCCCTCGTGCGGGAAGAAGAACCGGATCGCGTTCGATCGGATCGGCCGCGCCGCGCGCTGCGCGCAGTGCCACGTCGACCTGCCCGCGCCTGCGATGCCCCTCGAGGTGTCCTCGTCGGGCCAGTTCGACGCGCTCGTCGGTCAGTCGCCGCTGCCGGTGCTGGTGGACTTCTGGGCCGCCTGGTGCGGGCCCTGCCGCATGGTGGCGCCGCAGATTGCAGAAGTGGCGCGCCGCCACGGCGGAACGCTCGTGGTCGTCAAGGTCGATACCGACGCCGTGCAGGACCTGGCGGCCCGCCTGGGCATCAAGTCGATTCCCACCCTGGCGGTTTTTGCGCATGGCCGTGAGGCGGCGCGCACGGCAGGCGCTATGATGGCCGACAACATCGAGGCCTTCGTACAGCAGGCCACGCGATAACGGCGGAGACTACATGGATGACAAGCGGCAGGGGACCGACGAGCGCCGGCTCGCGTCCTGGATTGGCAAGTCGATTCTGATCAAGGGTGACGTCGTCTCATCGGGAGACCTGGTGATCGACGGCAAGGTCGAGGGCACGATCGAACTGGGGGATCACAGCCTCATCATCGGCCCCGGCGCGGGGGTGGTCGCCCACCTGGTCGCGAAATCGGTGACCATCAGCGGCACCGTCAAGGGCAACGTGACGGGCCTGGCGAAGGTCGAGCTGAAAGCCACCGCCTCGGTCGAGGGCGACGTCAGGGCGCCAAAGTTCGTCATGGACGACGGCGCCTCGCTCAGCGGCAAGGTCGATACGGGCAACCGCAAGTAACTACAGGAGCTCACGAGCTCGCGAGGATTAGGAGGAAAGTACTTCTCCTTATTCTCGTAAAGCTCATGAGCTCCTGTAGTCCTACTTCTTCTGCTCTGCGAGGAGCTTCCGGATCTGCGCGACGGTGTTGTTCACGCCGATCATCTGGATGTCCTTGCCGATTTCCTTCGTCGACGGATGCGGGTCGCCCGACAGCCCGTTGTTCACGCGCGGGGGGGCGTTGGGGTCCGCCTGGCGGCCGCCACCGCCGCGCTGCGGCGCCGCCACGGTCTCGCCCCTCGCAATCGCCGCGTCGCGCGCCAGGCGCGCGTCACGCGCGGCCTTCCACTGTTCCGGCGTCTGCCCGGTCGGATCGAACGGCACCGTCTTGTAGATCGGCCGCACGTAGACGCCGGGCGCGGGCTCGAGATAGAGCATCTTCGACGTCTCCATCATCGCCCCGTGGCCGCCAATCGGCAGCTTGTGCTCGTAGAAGTACATCTGCACGTCGTCCATGTACTTCGTGTAGAAGTCGGGCACGTAGTAGACGCGGACGCCCTGCGCCGAATGCTTCTTGTCCATCTCTTCGACCGCTTCGCGCATGAAGCGCTGGCCGCCGCCGTGATCGCCCATCACGAAGATGTTCTTGAAGCCGTTCCACACCATGCTTTCGATTTCCGCGAGCTTGAGGCCCTTGAAGATCTCGCCCGACACGGTGATGCCACCGGGGGTTTTCGTGCCCTCCGACACGCCCGTGGCGCCGACGTCGATCGGCAGCACCGGCGCGACCAGCGTGTTGCCCAGCGCCTTGGCCGCGTCGATGGCCGTGTGCCGCGACATGATGGTGTGGCCCGCGAGAATGTTGTGCGGGCCGCGCGCCTCGGTGCCGCCGTTGGCGATGATGACGCTGATGAAGCCCTTCTGCTGCTTCTCGACGACCTCGCTCGACGTCAACAGCTCGAGCTCGACCACCTCGCTGACCGGCTTGCCAATCTGCGCGAAGGCGGTCGTCGCGACGAGCGCCATACCAACGACCAGGCTTGCTGTGTTCTTCATGCGTCCCTCTACTTCTTTGGAATCAGTTTGAAAATGCGCGCCGACGCGCTGTCGGTGGCGATGTAGAGCGCGCCGTCGGGCCCGGTCCGCACGTCCCGGATGACTTCGGGCTTCGGCTGCAGGTCCTTCAGGAGCCGTTCTTCAGCCACGACCTTCTCCCCTTCGATCACCAGGCGCACCAGGTCTCTCGTGCCGTGGCCGCCGATGAACAGGTTGCCCTTCCACGCCGGGAACAGCGTGCCCGTGTAGAACGTCATGCCGCTCGGCCCGATAATTGGATCCCAATAGTACAGGGGCTGCTCCATGCCGGCCTGCTGCGTGATGTTGCCGGTGATCGGGCCGCCGCGATACTCGATGCCGTAGGCGATGGTCGGCCAGCCGTAGTCCTTGCCCTTGCGCGCGATGTTGATCTCGTCGCCGCCGCGCGTGCCGTGCTCGACTTCCCACAGCTCGCCCGTCGCCGGATTGAGCACCGCCGACTGGACGTTGCGGTGGCCGAACGACCAGATCTCCGGCCGCACGCCGTCCTTGCCGACAAACGGATTGTCCTTCGGGATCGATCCGTCGGCGTTGATGCGGACGATCTTGCCGAGCAGGCTGTCCATCTTCTGCGCCTGCATGCGGCCCTCGGTGATCGAGCGGTCGCCCTGCGTGATGAACAGCGTGCCGTCGCGCCCGAACACGAGGCGGCTGCCGAAGTGCAGCGTCGACACGAGCGACGGCGTCTGGTGATAGATCACCTGGACCTCCTCCACCCGCGGCGCCGCCGCATCGTCGACGAACTTGCCGCGCGCCACGGCCGTGTTGTTCGCGCCGGCGTCCTTCGGCTCCGAGAAGCTCCAGTAAATCAGGTTGTTCTTCGCAAACCCCGGGTCGAGCGCCACGTCGAGCAGTCCGCCCTGGCCGCGGGCGTCGACGGACGGCAGGCCGGTGACCGGCGGCGACAGCTTGCCGTCGGCGCCGAGCACGCGCAGCCGGCCCGGCCGCTCGGTGATGAGCATCTTGCCGCCGGGCAGAAACGCCATGCCCCACGGGTTCTGCAGGCCTTCGACGAGGTTGACCACCTCGAAGGCGACATTGGACTTCTGTTCCGGCGCGTCGGTCTGGCCGGCGACGGCGGGTTTCTGTTCCGGGTTGTTCGCCGGCCGCGGATCAACCGGGGCCTGCGCTGCTGCAATTGCCGGAGTGGAAACGCCGGCCACCAGGGTCAACGCAGCAACGACCATCGCTTTTCGCATGCGGGGCATCTTACACAACATCCGCACACTTTCCTCAGCTCTTCATCACGACTTCTGCCGGTGCCCCGCGCGACATTCCTCTGGAACATGGCAGGTGTCCGATGCGTCCAGGGCTTAGTAGATCGTCACTGCCACGGGCATGTTGAGGAACTCGCCATAACATTCCGCCTCGCCCGTGACGGCGCGCGCGTGCGCTTTCGAGAGAGGCTGGTAGGGCGCCACTTCGAGCGCGACCGACGTCGCCTTCACGGTTCGCCGCCAGCTGCCGGCCACGCGCCCGTCGATGATCACGTGAAGTCCTGAGCCTGGACCGCGCCGAGCCAGGCGACCAACTCCGCCGGGGCCGCCCGATCGGTGCTGGTGAGTTTCTGGTTGCGCAGGCGTCGGCCGAGCAGGTCGCTGGCGGGAGTCATGAATACAGAGTGCGAGGGGCCGGGGCGCCGCCCCGGCCCTCGTCGCGCGATGGTGCTACCGCGTCAGCGGCACGGCGTTGTCGAAGCGCACGCGCAGCACGGTGCCGGGTTCGAGTTTGACGTCCTTGCCCTCGGTCGCCGCGAGCACGCCGCCGCCGCCGATCAGCACGCCGGCGATCGCGCCCTTCACGCCGCCGAGAATGCCGCCGATGATGGCGCCGACACCCGCGCCCGCTCCGACGCGACCGGCTTCGTCCTTGAAGCCGCCCTCTTCGAGCGCCTGCGTCACGGTGGCGCGCACGTCGCTGGAGCGCCCGTTCACCGTGAGGCGCGTGAACAGGACCGCAATGCTGCCCGTGCGATCCGTGCGGCTCGCCTTGTCAACGTTCGTCACGTGACCGACGAGCAGCGAGCCCGCGGGCACGAGCAGCTCGTTGCCTTCGTAGAGATCGACAATCGTCGTGGCCTCGACGCGGTCTTCGATCACGTTGTCTTCAGACGACAGGCGCGTCTGCAATCGCACGTCGACCTCGGTGCCGGCCGGAATCGTGCGTCGCGCGACGCGCGTCGTGTCACGGCCCCGATCCCAGGTGGTGTCGCGGCCGCGATCCCACGTGCTGTTCGCCGCGTTCACGCGCACGGCAAAACGGTCGATGCGATCGTTCACCAGGCGGCGTTCGCGCTGGGTAATCGTCAGTCCACGGCGGGCCTTGACGCGGAGGTAGGCCAGCTCATCCTGGAGTTCCTGAAGCTCGCGGTCAACAGCGTCCGGCATGTTGCCGGTCATGGCCGCCTCGGCGTTCTGGAGCTTGCGCTCCAGCGAGGGCGTGTCCAATGCCGTTTGTTGTGCGAAGGTCACGGTGCCCGCGAGAAGTACTGCCCCGATGACCATCAATCCGAATTTCATCATCCACCTCTTCAGCGCGTTGTGCGCTCGATCGGGATAGAGCAAGGGCCATGCCGGGCGATCCAGCTCAGCCGGGTCTGCGAAAAGGGCCGGCAAGGGCCTGAATTGGCATGCCGCTACCCCTTTTCGCTGGCGCGGTTTTTGTAACGATCTTGCTGAGGGAAAATTTCCATGACACTGCATACTCGCAGAGGCGGCGACAGGCCTCCACGTAAGGGTGGCGACAAACCTTCAGGTTTGTCGATCGCGGTGCTGGTCGTCACGCTGGTCGCAACCACCGTCGCGGCACAGACCAAAGTGACCCCGCCCAAGAACAAATACACGCCCGAGCAGGACGTCCAGATCGGACGCGAGGCGGCAGCCGAGGTGCGCCGGGAGTACCCGCTGATCAACGACTCGACGGTCGACAATTATCTCGACCGGCTGGGCAACCGTCTCGTCGCGGCCTCGCCCGCGGACCTGAAGAAGCCGCAGTTCGAGTATTCGTTCACGCCCGTCAACCTGAAAGACATCAACGCCTTCGCTCTGCCGGGCGGACCGATGTTCGTCAATCGCGGCATGATCGAGGCCGCGTCGCAAGAGCCCGAGGTCGCCGGCGTGATGGCGCACGAGCTGGCGCACGTGCTGCTGCGCCACGGCACGGCCAATGCCACCAAGGCCCAGGGCTTCCAGTTGGGCGCCCTGGCCGGCGCCATCGCCGGCGCCGTCATCGGCGGCGGGTGGGGCGAGGCCATCTCGCAGGGCTCGCAGTTCGGCCTCGGCACGTGGCTGATGAAGTACAGCCGCGAGTACGAGAAACAGGCGGACCTGCTCGGTGCGCAGATCATGGCGCGCGGCGGCTACGACCCGCGTGCGCTCGCGCGGATGTTCGAGACCATCAAGAAGCAGAACGGGGCCGGCCCGCCGCAGTGGCTCAGCAGCCACCCGGATCCGGGCAACCGGACGCAGTACATCAACGCGGAGGCCGCGCAGCTGCGGATCGCGCCGCTGCCGAACGACTCTGGCTTCCAGCAAGTGAGGAACCGCTTGCAGTCGATGCCGCCGGCGCGGTCGATGGCCGACCTCGAACGCGAGGCCGGGAGCGGGAGCGGCGAGGGCCGGAGCCGGCCGCCGGCGTCGGTCGGACGGGTCGGCGAGCCCGTGCCGCCGCCCTCGCGCCAGTACCGCACCGTTCGTGGCGGCGACCTCTTCCAAGTGAGCGTGCCGGCGAACTGGACGCCGATCTCATCGAACAACGTGATGAAGTTCGTGCCGCAGAACGGCTACGGCGAAGCGAACGGGCAGGAAACGATGACGCACGGCGTCGAGCTTGGCGTCGCCCGCGCTTCGTCCCGCGACCTTCGGCAGGCCACCGAGACCCTCGTCGAGGGTTTCCTCCGGGGCAATCCCGAGATGCGGATCGCCGGCGGACAGCAGAGCATGCAGATGGCGGGCCGCAATGCGATCATCACGATGCTCGAGGGACGCTCCGCCGTCGGCGGCACCGAGCGCGTCGACCTGCAAACGACCTTCCTGGCCGATGGGAACCTCTTCTACTACCTGACCGTGGTGCCGGAACGCGAGTACGACATCTACAGCACGGCCTTCGCCCGCGTGGCGCGCTCGATCAGGTTGAACGACAGGTAGGACTTGAGGGCTTGAGGGCTTGAAGTTGAGAACCAGGCCCTTGAGTCCTCAAGCCCCCAAGCCCTCGTCTGTTAGTCAGCCGTCGTGTTGAGCGCGGCGATGTCCGACTTCGCGGTGCTGCGGGCGCGCTCGACTTCGGCGTCGGCATCCAGATCCGGCTTCGACGCGCGAATCGCCTCCGCCAGCGACTGCCCTTCCGCCAGCACGCGATGCTTCAGCAGGATGAACGGCACCTGCGTATTGCGCGCCGCGTGCGCGATGGTCGCAGACTGCTCGGCGTCGCTGAAACCCTCGACCGCGAGGTTGATCTTCGTGCCTCGCGCCAGCACGGGCCTGATGCGATCGTGCAGTTCAGGCGCCGTCACCGGAATGGTCATCACCAGCTTCGGCGCTTCCGCCACCTTCAGCGTCGCCGCAGCCGGCTTCGCCGCCGCGCGAGCGGAGACGCGCCGCATCCTGGCGGGCGCTGGTTCCACGGGCGCGGACGCCGGTTCGGTGACCTGGGCCACCGAGGCCGGCGTCGTGCGCTCCCGATCCATCAACGTCATCGCGGATGCGATCCACATGCCGAGCGCGATGCCACCCGCCAGCCCGAGAATCGCAGCCGAGGTTCGTCCGGTTTTCATGTGCTCACCCCTTTGAGTCGTATTCATGCAACCGGAGACTCCAAGAACCGTACCGGCAGGATCCCCGGCATTTCAGCGGTTTTCGCTGTGTGTTCGGGGATTTCTTACACGGTAAGAAGATAAGATGCGCGCGAGGACCTCATGAGCAGAACCAGATCGTTGGCGTTGATCGCCCTCGCATGCGGTTGCGCTTGGACGGTGCGCGCGCAGGAGCCTCTGCGGCCCGTGCCCACCGCGGCATGGGCGCCGAAGCCGGCGGTCACGCCCGCGTATCCGCTCGGGCACAAGCCCTGGGTCAGGCTGGCGGATCTCAAGGCGAAGCACAAGGGCGAGGCCGCCTGGCGCGAGGTGATCGTCGACGATGGACGCTTGACCGGGGAGTACCATGCCGCGCCGCCCGGCACGACAATCGGACGCCGCTTTCATCCCGACACGCGCGAGTGGTTCGCGGTGATCGAAGGCGACCTGCGCGTGGAGATCGAAGGCCAGGCGCCGTTCACCGCCACGCGCGGATCGCTGGTGAACATCCCTCGGCAGACGATCTACTCGCTCGAGACGATCGGGTCGGCGCCGAGCCTGCGGTTTGCCGTCAACGTGTCGCGCGCCAAGACGCTCTATCCGCAGGACGTCGAGGCGCCGGCGGCCGCGGCCGGCACGAAATGGCTTCCGATCACGATCAACCGGACCCCTGGGCGCTACGACGAGTTCAACCAGCCGCACCTCAACATCCACGAGGCCGCCGCGAAGAACGACAAATACTCGGGCGGCCGCTTTTTTTGCGACGACAAGTCGGAGATGCTCGTGCTCTACGGCCACGAGAAGAACATGCCGCCGCTCGACCCCACCGACAAGGGCCACTACCACGCCGAGAGCGCGGAGTTCTGGCTCGTCTTCGCGGGGCAGATCCGCTACGCCTTCGAAGGCCAGCAGCCCTTCATCGCGAGCGAAGGGGACGTGGCCTACGTTCCGGCCAATACCTGGCACGCCACGCGGTACACCGGCCCGGCGCCGTCGTGCCGCCTGTCGATCACTGAGTACGTCGGCAACGCGTTGTTGCTCGAACCGCGTAAGTAGGGACAAACCTTCAGGTTTGTCCACTCCCACTAGAAATCGAGATTCGCCGTGATGCGCGTGCCGTCCGCGCGGAAGGCGTCTGCCAGCAACGCGATGCGCCGCTTCGCCTCAGCGAGGCCGTGATTGCCCAGGTTGATGTTGAGCAGATCGATGTACCAGGGCAGCTTCATCGGATCCATCACGTAGGTCTCCACGATCTCGCGCGCGATCGGGAGGGTCGTGCTCTTCGACACTTCGTGCACGTCGCGATTACCCGCCTTCAGCAGCTTCTCGTATTCCTCGGCGAGCAGCCGCGTGCACAGCCCGCGTGAGAACGCGTCGCCCGACTTGACGCCGATCTCGTCGTCTGCCGTCAATGCGGCGTTCTTGTGGAGCCACTCCCACAGGATGCTCAGGCGGATCTCGCCGGTCGCCATGTCTTCCATCAGGTAGAGCACGTCGTCGTTGCCGAAAAAGTCCGCGGGCTTGAGCGCGGCGGCCTGGAGGCCCTGCAGGAACGCGTTGCCGTATTGCAGCGCCACGCTCAGCAGATCGCGGGCGCCTCGCACCGTTCGCGGGGCCGGCTCGAGCAGCGTCAGCCCGGCCGCATCCTCCTGCGTGTAGTTGAGCGGTGGAAACGCGCGGCCGAGCTGATTGGGCTGGCCCGCCTTCTCCCACACCGGCCGGACGATGTGGACCATCTTCCAGTGGGCCACCCACTTGCCGCTCGCGCCTTCCCGCTGCTCGCGTTCGGCGCCCGCCAGCGCGCGCGTCATGCCGGCGGCGACGCCGGCCTCCGAGCCGACCGGGATGTTCGGCTCCATGCCGCCCTGCCACAGCGCGAGCCGCCCCTTCAGATCGGGCGTGTTGACGGCTCGGCGGACCCGGTCTTCGTAGATCCGCATGTAGCCGTACGTCATCGTGATCGCATCGATATTGGGATTGACGAACGCCGGGTCCCACGCCATCGCGTCCGAGACGCTGTTGATGTAATCCCACCGGCCCGTATTGAAGCCCACGAAGTGCAGCCCGAGAGCGGCGCGGATCTCCATCAACTGGAAGCACGCTTCGATCTGCTCGACGAGCACGTACGCCTTCACCGTGCCGGCGGGCAGGCCCAGGTGCTGCTCGAGCGCGGAGAGGATGTCGTTCCACAGCGCCGCCTCTTCCGCAGTCTGGATCTTGGGCAAATACAAGACGATCGAGGCGCCCGAGTCGCGGAGCTTTCGATGGTTGTTCGCGATGTAGAGCGCCGCGTCAACGATCGCCGCCGAGAAGCCTTCGCCGCCGATGTGGCGGACGTGCCGATCGTCGAGGTGCAGGCCGCGCGGGCGGAACATCCGGGTGGTGAAATCGAGCTGCGTCCGCCAGTCGGCGATGATGGCGCGCTTGAAGAATCCCATCGCCCACCGGTTCATTTCGGCGGCGACCTGCTCGGCCACCGTGAGGAACACGGGATCGCGATTGATGGCCTGCTTCAGATTGCGCTGGTTGTCGAGCGACATCGTCGACACCTGTCCGAGCGCGTCTTCGCCGTCGAACATCCAGCCGTCCGCGCCCGAGAGCAGCGCGTAGGCGACATTGCGGAGGCCGGTTTCCACCGAAGCGTGCGGGCGTGCGGCGGGACCCGTGCCCTGGATCCACTGCCGCTGCAGGTCGGACGGAATCTCGCTGCCGATGAAGTTGCCGTCGCGCGCGTCCCTGACCGTGATCGCCGTGCGGGCGATCCGCGATCCGGGATCGAGAAACGCCAGCCGCTGCCGGCGTGCCGCGCGCGCCTGCCGCCGCTCGATGCGGGCGGCCATGACCGCCTTTCGATCCGTATCGAAGGGCACGAGGTGCTCGAGCGCGGCGATGGCGGCGGGCGTGAAGACGTCCGGGTAATCGCGCTCGAGGCTGGCGCGGATTTCGATCCTTCGGGCCGGGGTCGTCACTTCGGTACTCTCCACAGGAGCAACTCCGACTCTTCGATCTGCACCCGCTTGTCGGGCTTCCAGCCGGTCATCGGGAACTGATGCGAGACGATGCGCGTGCCGGGCTTGAGCGCGCGCAGGCGCGGCTCCAGCATTTTCATGATGTTCGGCGACAGGTAGGCCGTGACCACGGTGGCCTGGCTGAGGTCGGCTTCGAACAGGTCGCCGACGATGAACCTGACGCGGTTGGCGACCTCGGCGTCGTTCGCATTGCGCCACGACAGCTCGACGAGCCGCGGATCGATCTCGATGCCGATGCCGGTGGCGCCGTACTTCTGGGCCGCGATGATCGGGATGCGCCCGTCGCCGGAGCCGAGGTCGCAGACCACGTCGTCGGGCCCGACTTCGGCGAGCTGCAGCATCGCATCGGCAATCATGTGCCGCGTTGGCGTGAAGTGGATGTCGGGCGTGCGCGCGGGCCGCTGTGCCCACAGGAAGGCTGAAGGCAGAAGGCAGAAGGCAACGAAGAGCCGTGCGGCCATGACGAACGGTAGTATAGGGCGCATCAACGCGCTT
>Ga0156330_1027_pt5 | contig 18457 bp, 12 predicted proteins | sample RifCSPlowO2_12_FD_107978 | JGI IMG/M metagenome (GOLD analysis project Ga0156330, IMG submission 107978) | Acidobacteria bacterium RIFCSPLOWO2_12_FULL_67_14b | reverse complement strand
CTTGCCTCCGCTTCCTCATGCTCCGCAAGCAAGCTGTGAAGGCCTGTCATGGTCCCGGAGTACTCGCGAAACGCGAACACCAGCGCAAACCCGTAGGCGGTCGCGCGTAACAGGTGCCACAGCCACCACGTCTGGTCCCATAACGCGGAGTACGTGAACAGGAGACCCGCGAGTCCGAACATCGTCGCCATGCAGGCCAGCAGATAGGCCTCGAACCTCCCGGATCGGTGGAAGTCGATGAGCAGACGAGCCGCGCCACCAATGAAGAGCATGCCAGCCAGAAGGTTGAGCCCGACACCAGTGGCCGTGAACTCATCTCCCCGCATCATCACGGGCAAGCTCTGACGAGCCGCGAGCGTCCAGGCCCCGAATGAGATGGCGCCGATCGCGACCGCGCCGGACACCCATCCTTGGTGAATTGTCTGAGTACGGATCCACCGGTCGGGCAGCCATACCAGCGCAAAGCAAATGCCGCCTGCGAGACTGGCCACGGTATGCAGTAACACAAACCCGTGGCCGGGCGTGGTCATCGCATGGAACGTATCCAGCAGCCCCATGGCGAGAAAGCCCATCGCGAGCGGAAACCCTTTCGCGCCGAACGCGTCGTCCTGCCGCCGACGCAGAAACAGGGCAATGACGACAGCCGAGAGCCCTCCCAGGGCTTCGATCGCGGCGTGCAGCGGCAGATTGACGAGCCGCCACCCATTCCATGGGGACCCCGGCAGGGCGGACGTCGCGATCGACACGATCACGAACGCCGCCAACAGCAGATACAGCACGGGACGGCGGACATGAGCCTGCATCATCGACGACCCGTCAAGCTTAAGCTGAGAGACTCTTCGAGCGCGAGGCGTGTCCCGGCATCGAGGTGCAGGAGCCGGGAGACTGCTAATGCGGCTTTTCGTCTGAGCTCAATGACGTGAGCACCGTCACCCGGCCCGCAGAACCGTCGACCCGAACGCGCTGTCCGTCGCGGAGCCGGGTCGTTGCGTCGTGCACGCCGGCGACGGCGGGGATGCCGTACTCGCGGGCGACAACGGACCCGTGGGTGAGGAGGCCGCCCACCTCCATCACCAGGCCCCCGGCTGTGAGAAACAGCGGCGTCCACGCCGGGTCCGTGCCCGGGCAGACGAGGATCTCTCCTGGCGCCAGCTGGGTCGCGTGCGGGTCGAACACGACCCGGACCAGCCCCTCGGCCACACCGGGTGACACGCCGCTGCCGGTCAAGACTCCCACTTCACCTTGCAGCAACATCGCTTGGTGGCCGTAGAACGCCTCGCCGTCGCTCAGCAGCAGCCGCGGAATCCGCCGGCGCCGCTTTTCGCGGTCATAGGCGTCGCGGCGCGCCGCGATCGCGGTGCTTAAGTCACGCTCCGGATCAGATGCGCACGCCCGCAGTTCGTCGAGGCGCAGGAAGAACACGTCCTGGCCGCCGGTTGCGAGCAGGGCCTCCCGCGCGATGCCCATCATCCGGATGATGAAAAACTTCGGAGCTTCACGAAGACCCGCCAGCGCCCGCATGCGCCGTCCCGCAAAGCGGGCGACCGGCGCCCGCCACCAACCGCCGGGTCGCGTGCGCAGCTCACAAGCGAGCCGCTCGAGTGATGCCTCAGCGGCGACCGCACCCCGGGCAAACACGATATCGGGCGCGTGATCGGGCGACAGCTGGAGGTAGCTTTGGATCACCTGGCGGACCGCCGCCGGATCTTCGCGCCATCTCGGGCGACCGATGTCGATCTCGCCGACGCCCCGCATCCCGTAGCGCGCGAGAAACTCGGCGAGTGAGTGCTCAGAGCCCGCGCGCGCGGCGCGCCATAGTGCGAGATCCATCTCGGTGGTGACGTTGTGGGGCAATCCGCGCGTCGCTTCGAGCGCAAGGCGCTCTCCGCCGGGCACGTCCCTCGCCAGCACCTGGAGCAGGCGCAACATCCCGATGCCCGCGCCGACGCCCGACGCGAGATACGGCATCAGCACGCACGGCACGAGTTCGAGCGCGCGGTCGAGCAGCGTGACCGCGTCAGCGAGCGTGTGGACGTCACGGCGCTCGGCGTCGAGCGCCGCGACGGCGTCATCTGCGCGCGCGAGAAGGCGGCCGCGCCGCGTCTCGGGACGAAGGAGGTTCAGCGAAACATTGAACGGCACCCGGACGGCAACGCGCGCGACCCGCCACACATCCGCGTATGGAAGGCGAGGGGCCGCGGGTGCAAGCCGCGGGTCGCGAAACAGCCGACGCAACACGTCCAGCGCAGCCGGGTCCAGCAGCGCGAGCCCTTCTGCCATCACCCGGCGGGCCACGTTGTGCCGCACGAGCGGGGTGATGTTCATGAAGAGCCGTTCACCGGCCACGACCACCGGTCCCGCAGGTCCCGGCTCGATGCGAACTCCAAACCGGCGTCCTATTGCCGATGCCAGCCCGACGCGAAGCAGGTCCTGCCCAAGTGGCGTGAACGGCTCGAGCATGCCCTGCACGGCGCCGATCGAGAAGAACACCTGCGTCGGCTCCGGCGGCACATCGTCGGGCAGCGGGTAGAGCGACGTGATCGGACGCGATTGCAGCAGCCAGAGCCTTGCGTCGGCGAACGCCCACTCGACGTCCTGGGGTCCTCGAAGCAGCGTCGCGGCGCGCTGGCCGAGTCGCGCCAGCTCCACAATCTGCTCGTCGGGAAGCGCCTGCACCATGCCGGCGTCCTCGTCGCACTGCGCGATCCCTCCTTCGCGCACCGGCCGCAGCGACAGACGCTTGGAGCCCAGCGTTCTGTTGACGATGCGCTCGCCGGGCATCGCGACGGTATGGCGATCCGGCTCCACCCGCCCCGACACCAACGCCTCGCCCAGGCCAGGAGCGGCTTCGACGATCGTCTCGGTCCGCTTTCCCGTGATGGGGTTGGCTGTGAACAAGACGCCGGAGGACTCGCTCGGCACCAACCGTTGGACGATGACGGCGAGGGCGACGCCACGGTGCGCAACGCTGTTGTGTGAACGGTAGCCGATGGCACGGGCCGTCCAAAGGCTGCTCCAGCAACGGGCGATCGCGTCGAGGAGCGCCGGCTCGGAAACGATGTTCAGGAACGTCTCGTGCTGGCCGGCAAACGAGAGGCCTGGCAGGTCTTCCGCCGTCGCGGAGGATCGAACCGCCACTGCCGGCCTGCCCAGCCGTTCATAGGCTAGACCAACGGCGCGTGCGATGTCGGTGGGAACGGAGGCTGCTGCAAAGCGCGCGCGGATCGCCTTGGAAACGCTCTCGAGCGCCGCGGGATCATCGGAGCCAGCGGCTTCCACCGTCCTGACAGTCCACTCGCTCAGGCCCGCGGCGCCGACAAAGCGGCGGTACGCGTCCGTCGTGATGACGAACGCATCGGGAACGGGAAATCCGGCGCGGCGCAACGCGGAGAGGTTCGCGCCCTTCCCTCCCGCGCGCGACAGCGTACAGCCTGCCGAAATGAGCGGCTCGATGAACACGCGTATCCGAGCCGAAGTGTAGCGCCGACCCGTCCCAGATGGTCACTTGACGTGCCGTCCCCCGTCGACGCGGATGGTTTCGCCGGTGACGAAATCGCTGCCGACCAGGAACAGCACGGCTTTGGCGATCTCGGCCTCCCCGCCCCACCGTCCGAGCGGCGTCTTGCTGACCACCAGCTCGCGTTCCTTCGCCTGCATGTCGGGCGGCGGCAGGATGGGCCCGGGCGCGATCGCGTTCACGAGAATCTGATCGGCAGCCAGTTCGAGCGCGAGCCCCTCGGTCAGCGCCTTCACGCCGGCCTTGGCGACGTAGTAAGGCAGGTAGCCCGGATAGCGCGGGCGTGAGCTGGCCGCGATCCAGTCGGCGAAGTTGATGATGCGGCCGCCGCCCGACTGCCTCATGGGGCCGGCTGCGGCGTGGGCAAAGATGAACGACGCGCGGAGGTCGACGGCGAGCTGCCGGTCCCAGTCGGCCGGGGTCAGATCGGCGAACGGTTTGGCGACGTACACCGACGCCATGTTGATCAGGATGTCGAGCCGCCCCAGGTCGTCGACCGTCGCGCGCACGCAGCGGCGGCAATCCGCCTCGCTCGTGACGTCGGCTTGCACCGCGAGGGCGCGGCGCCCGAGCAGGCGCACCGCCTCGGCGGTGTTGTCCGCTTCCGCGCGCGAGCGGTTGTAGACCAGCGCCACGTCGGCACCGGCCCCCGCCAGGACGGTGGCGACCACCGCGCCGATCCGTTTGCCGCCGGTGATGAGCGCGACCTTGCCGGTTAACTCCATATCGAAATGCTGTACACAGAATCACAGAAGCACGGAAACACCGAAGCAGAATCTATCCGGGGATTAATTTAACGCTCCGGAATCGTGAAGGGTCGCGGCATGCGCGCGATGGTACGGCCGCCTGCCATGACCTCCGCGACCGCCACATAACGGCCCGGCGGCAGCCCCCTCGTCGGCACCACGGCGCGCGCGATCGCCCAGCCGCCGTCCCGTTCGGTGACGGCGGCCGCGACCGTGACCAGCGCATTCCCGGCGTCCCCGCCCGTAATCACGATGCGCGTCGCGTCAGGCAGCCGTCCGCGCGCCTCGGCGTGCATCTCCAGGTACGCCACCACCTGGTCGCCGCTGACGCGATCGATCACGGGCTCCAGCGGATCGCCGGCCCGGTCCGGCAAGGGCGCGAGAATCAGGTCGCTGACGCGCACACCCTGGACCAGCGCAATCCGCGCGTCGAAGGGACGCTCGACGCTCCCCTGCCGCCCCAGCGGATCGATCGCGCCGACGCGCAGCGTGTACGGTCCGGGCGGCACGACCGCGCTGAAGGCGTATCGTCCGGTCTCGATCTCGCGGGCCGCCGTGGCCGCAATGACCCCGCGCGCGTCGATCAGCACGAACCCCAGCAGCACGTGGCCCTCGGCCTCCGCGCTGACGACGACGCGCACCAGCGACGAGGCGGGCTCGGCGTAGGCATACGTCGCCACCCGCACGGGAAGCTCCGTCGAGACCGCCAACGTCCGGAGCAGCGTGACGAGGCGCGCGTCGCGGGCCTGAATCGACGACGATGCGGCCGGCAGCGCGAATCCGTTCCGCGCCCGCAGCTCGCCGCCGCCGCGCGCGAGCTCGACCCGGATGCGATGCGGACGGCCGTCGCGCTCGGCGTCGATCGGTTCGAAGGCGAGCAGGTAGTACCCGGACAGCTCGCGCGCAATCCGCTCGAAGGGCCGCGGGTCGTTGCCGGCCAGACGGAACACCGCGCCGCGGGCGGCGCCGGCCACGCGTGCCAGTCCGTCGCCTCGGACCTGCAGATCGCGGGGGAGCGTCGGAGAGATCCGGTCCTGCGCCGCTTCAAAGATCGGCACTTCCAGGTGCAGGGCATAGATCGATACGCGCGCCGCCTGCGCTTCGGCAGACAACCGCGCAAGGTCGACGCGCCGCGGGTCTGTCACCATCCCTTCCGACAACAGCACCACCGTCTTCGGACCCGGAATGTCCTTCAGGCTGGCCACCAGCGCTTCGAGGCCGCCGAGCGAAATGCGCGCCTGCGTGTGCGCGTGCTGGGCGATGCCGCGAGACTCCTGTTCGACCTGCTCGGGACACGCGTCACGCCCTCCGCCGGCATCGTCGGCCGCGCGCGCCAGGTTGACGTAGTCGGTGAGGGCGCGGCCGCATTCACGCAGCACGGCGTCCGCCAGCCGCGCGCGGCTGCCTTCGGCGATCTCGAGCGCTTCGCTCAACCCCAGGTTGAACTGCAGGAAGACCGGGTCGGTCTGCCCGATGAGCGTGCCGAGGCGCCGCTTGAGCGCGACGCGGTCGCGGGTGAGCTCGAGCGCGCCGATGCGCGTGAGGCCGATCACGCCGATGCGGTCGGACGGATCGAGGGTGTCGATGAACGTTTCCGCGGCGCGCAATGCCTGGCGGCCTTCGAGCCGGCGGATGTGCGCCTCGTCCACGGCCACGACCACCAGCCGTCCGGCGTCCGCCGCTTCGTTGGAGGTGAAATGCGTCGCTGCGAGGGGGGCCGGCCGCGTATTCCGGGCGGCCTGCGAGACAAACTGTGCAGACACGACCCGGCGAGGGCGGCCATCCACCTCCAGCCGGAAGTCGTCCGGGCCGAGGTGGGCGATCGGGGTGCCGTCGCGGCCGATCACGGTGACATCGGCGGTGACCAGCTCCACGCTCGAGCGAAACGTCGGTGCCTGCGCGGCGATGGGGACGGCGATCGCCGCCAGCACCGCCGCGGCGCACAAGTCCATGGTACCCCTTGACATCATCCTTCTGGCGGTCCATTTTAGGCTGTATTGACGGGATGAAATGCCGGTCTTTGGATGCGAACACGCTGCGGCCAAGGACGAACGGTTCATGAACGGTTGTTCTGTCTTTCTGGAGGTGGTCGTGAAATTGTCCCGCGCGTCGTGTCGCACAAGACTGAACGTGTTGGCCCTCGTCGTCCTGATTCAACTTGGTGGAAGCCTGGCTGCCTGGGCGCAAACGGGCACGGCGGCGCTGGTCGGCGACGTCACCGACTCGCAGAAGCAAGTGCTTCCGGGCGTCACGGTCACCGTCACCCACATCGCCACGGGTGCCTCGCAGGTCTCGGTCACCGACGAGCGTGGCGGCTTCAGGTTCGGCAACGTGCAGCCCGGCCTCTACACCATCAAGGCCGAGCTCACTGGATTCAAGACCTCGGTCACCGAACGCGTCGAGCTGCAGGTGGATTCGGTCAGGAGGGAGAGCATCACCCTCGAAATTGGCGGCATTTCCGAGACGATCAGCGTCGTCTCCGAAGTCTCGCACCTGAACACGACCGACGCGAGCGTGGGCAACGTGATGTCGCGCGAGCAGATTCGAAGCCTGCCCGTCGAGGCGCAGAATGTCGTCCATCTGCTGAGCCTGCAGCCCGGGGCGATCTTCGTTCCCACGTCCAACCCGGCGACCGTGGATCCGCGCTACGGGTCGGTGGCCGGCGCGCGCGCCGACCAGCAGAGCGTGACGCTCGACGGCATCGACGTCAACGATCCGCAGAATTCGACGGCCTACACCTCGGCGATCCGCATGACCCAGGAGGCGCTCCAGGAGTTCCGCGTCAGCACCTCGAACTACAACGCCGAGATGGGACGGTCGAGCGGCCCCCAGGTGTCGCTCATCACCCGCGGCGGTACCAACCAGTACAACGGCTCCGGCTATTGGACGCTGCGCCGAACGGCGACGTCGAGCAACGAGTACTTCCTGAAGCTGTCGCAGTTGGCGTCCGGCAAGCCCAGCGCGGCACCGAAGCTGGACAAGGACATCTTCGGCGGGTCATTTGGCGGCCCGATTCGGCGCAACCGGCTGTTCTTCTTCGGCAACATCGAGGCGCTGAAAGAGGAGAGTGAAGCGCCCGTCACCCGTAGCGTGCCCTCCAACTCGATGCGCGACGGTGTGCTGATGTATCGATGCGCGGTCGCCGCGCAGTGCCCGGGAGGCACGGTGCGTGGACTCACGAGCAGCCACTCGGTAGAGGCGGGATTCTACGGCATGACCCCGGCGGAGATCGCCGCGATCGATCCGCTGGGGATTGGCCCGAGCCTCGCCGCCATGGAGTACTTTCGGAAATACCCGGCGCCGAACGACCCCGGCCGTGACGGCCGCAACCTGATGAACTACCGCTTCGCCGCGCCGATCGAGAACCAGTTCCTGAACCTGCTCAGCCGGGTGGACTACAAGGCGGCCGACAACCACAGCTTCTTCGGACGTTTCGGCAAGCAGGACGACACCATCAACACCGCGCCGCAGTTCGAGGGCCTGGCGCCCAAGCGCCAGCGGCTCTTCAACAACCTCGGCGGCGCCCTCGGCTACGACGCCGTGCTCTCGCCGACATTGACCAACAGTTTCCGGTACGGGTTCACGAAGATCGACGAGAACAACGCGGGCGTGACCAACAGCAATTACGTCATCTTCCGGTTCATCTCGCCGTACGAGGGCATCGGCGACGGCTCGTTCACCGACACGCGGCAGACACCCACGCAGAACATCGTCAACGACCTGTCGTGGTTCAAGGGCCTGCACACGATGAAGGTCGGCACGAACATCCGCTTCACGCGCGTGCCGAAGAACCGGTTCCAGTCGTCGTACCTGAGCGCGACGGTCAACCCGTCGTGGGTCGCCGGCATCGGGCGGCGCAACATGCCGGGAAGTTCCTTCTGCACCGTGCCGGGCTGCAACCTGCCGGCGGTCGCCACGGCCTTCCAGGCGGGCTACGCCGACAGCTGGCTCAACATCCTGGGCGTGCTCTCGCAGGCGACGCAGCGCGCCAACTACAACAAGGATGGCACGCCGCAAGCCCCCGGCAGCGCCGTCGCGCGCGAGATCGGGTCGGACGAGTTCGAGTTTTACATGCAGGACGCCTGGCAGCTCCGGCCGAACCTCACGCTCACGGCGGGCCTGCGTTACAGCGTCTATTCACCGCCATACGAGGTGAATGGCTTGCAGGTGGCGCCGACCGTCAGCATGGGCGAGTGGTTCGACCAGCGCGCGCAGAATGCGCTCAAAGGCATTCCGTCCAACGCCAGTCCGATCGTGACCTTCGACCTGGCGGGCCCGAAGAACGGCAAGAAGGGTTTCTACGACTGGGACAAGAACAACATCGCGCCGCGCGTCGCGCTGGCCTGGACACCCACCGCACGAATCGTCGTCCGCGGCGGCTACTCGAAAGTGTTTGACCGGGTCGGCGTCGGCCTGGCGACCAACTTCGACGAGGGGTTTGCGTTCGGCATGTCCACGCAGATCAGCAGCCCGTTCGGCGCGGCCTACGAGACCAACCCCAACGCGCGCTTCCGCGGCCTCGACCAGATGCCGTCGACGATGCCGGCCGCGCCGGCCGGCGGTTTTCCGCAAACGCCGCCGATCCGCGCCGGCATCATCACCACGAGCATCGACGACACGCTCGTGACGCCGTCCGCCCACATGGGCAGCGCCGTCATCGGGATCGACTTCGGCAGGAACTACACGTTCGAAGCGGGCTACGTCGGCCGTTTCGGCCGGGACCTGCTGATTCGCCGGGACCTCGCCATGCCGCTCAACCTCGTGGATCCGGCGTCGGGCACCGACTATTTCACCGCCGCCCAGGCGATGATCCGCGCCGCACAGGCCGCCGGCCTCACCGGCAACTCGCCTGCCGCCGCGTATGCGGGCCTGCCGGCGATCGCGTACTGGCAGAACATCTTCCCGGCCGCGGCGGGCGGCGGCCTCACCGCCACGCAGGCCATCACCCGCGCGTACATGCAGAACGGGCCCGACTGGATCACCGCGCTCTACGACATGGACACCTCCTGCTCGCCGGCCTGCAGCAAGTTCGGGCCGTATGCCTACTTCGCGGAGCAGTACGACTCGCTGGCCGGCATCAGCTCGATCGGCCGCTCGAACTACAACGGGCTGAACCTGACCCTGCGGCGGCGGTTCGCGGACGGCGTGCAGTTCGATTTCAACTACACGCTGGCCAAATCCGAAGACATGGGCTCGCAGGTGGAGCGCGGCAGCGCGTTCGGCAACTCCGGCAACGGCGGGTACTCGGGGTTCCTGATCAACTCATTCGAACCCGAGTTGAACTACGGCACGTCGGACTTCGACGTGCGGCATCAGATCAATGCGAACTGGCTCGTCGAGCTGCCGTTCGGGCAGGGCAAGAGGTTCGGCTCCGGCGTCGGTGGCGCCGTCAACCAGTTCATCGGTGACTGGTCGATCGCGGGGCTGATGCGCTGGAACAGCGGCTTCCCGTTCAACGTGCAGAACTGCCGATCCTGCTGGGCGACGAACTGGAACCTGCAGGGCAACGCGATGCTGGTGGACCCGAACAACCTGCCAGAGACCGGAACGACCAGGAACATCGTGGACAACCGTCCCAGCCCGTTCGTGGATCCCGTCGACGCGCTGACGCACTTCCGGCGCCAGTTGCCGGGCGAAGCGGGCGTTCGCAACATCTTCAGGGGCGACGGCTACTACACACTCGACCTCAGCCTGAGCAAGTCATGGTCGCTCGGCATCGCCGACCATCGGCTGCGCTTCCGATGGGATGTCTTCAACGCCACCAATACGCCGAAGTTCGATGTGAACAATCTGACGGTCACCCCGGACACACCCGGCTTCGGCCGCTACAACGGCACGCTCGCAACCTGCGACGGGCAGGCCGGACGCTGCATGCAGTTCGCGTTCAGATACGAGTTCTAGTTTTTTCGGCTTTCGGCTTTCGGCTTTCAGCTTTCAGCTGAGAGCCGATCGCTGAAGGCCGAAGGCTGAGAGCTGAGAGAGCTACGGCAGCACGCGGCCCGGCCGGTTGCCCGCCGGCCGGTCGCCCGCCCAGACCGGCGAGCCGTTCACGAATACCGTGTGAATGCCGCGGGCGGGGAGCAGCGGGCTTTCGAACGTCGACGTGTCCATTACCGTCGCGGCGTCGAAGAGCACGAGGTCCGCTTTCATCCCGACGCGGATCACTCCGCGGTCCTTGAGGCCGAGCCGCGCGGCCGGCATCGACGTCATCTTGCGAATCGCCTCGGGCAGCGTCAGCCACTGCTCCTCGCGAACGAAGCGGCCGAGCACGCGGGGAAACGTGCCGGCGCCGCGCGGGTGGCTGGCGCCGATGCCGCCGTCGCTGGCGACCATCGTCCAGGGCTGGCGGTAGAAGGTCCGCAGGTCGGCGTCGATCATGGTGTGGCCGATCACGCCGGCATCGCCATCCTGTACGATCTTGATGTAGAGGTCGACCTCGCTCACGCCCTCGGCTTTCGCAATCTCGTCCAGCCGCCGCCCGACGTAGTGCGGATACATCGGCAGCCGCGTGATCTGGACGTTTTGTCCGCCGCCGACGTCGTCCAACGCTTCCTTGACGCTGGCGGGGTCGGTCCACTGCCTGTTCGGCACCAGCACCTTGAGGTTCGAGCTCCACGCCAGGTACGGGTAGGCGTCGGCGGTCACGTCGACGCCGCGCTTGCGCGCCGCTTCGATCAGGGCCACGACCTCGGCCGCCTTGCCCCACACGCTCACGGTGCCCAGCTTGATGTGCGTGATCTGCACCGGCAGCCGGGCCTTCTCGCCGATCGCGATCGCCTCGCGGACAGCCTCGAGCGAGCGATCGGCTTCATCGCGGATATGTGAGATGTAGAAGCCGCGATGGCGCGCCGCGACGCGGGCCAGCGCGACCACTTCTTCGGTCGACGCGTAGCTGCCGACCTCGTACTCGAGGCCCGACGACAGGCCGATGGCGCCGCCGCGCATTTCCTGGTCGACCAGCGCTTCCATTCGGGCCACCTCGGCGGCGGTGGCCGGGCGCTTGAAGTCGTCGCCCATGACCTGCCGGCGCACCGTGGCGTGGCCGACCAGCACGGCGACGTTGAGCGTGGCCGGCGCGGCGCGACGGCGCTCCAGGTATTCGCGCACCGGGAACGGCGAGCTTCCGTCCTGGCCCACCAGCACCGTCGTGATCCCCTGGGACACCTGCGTGATCGCTTCGGGATCGCCTTGGAGGCCCTCGGTGGAGTGGTTGTGCGCGTCGATGAACCCCGGCGCCAGCACCAACCCCGTGGCGTCGACCACGCGATCGTCCGGGCGCGGTGTGATCGAGCCGACGTCGATGATGGTGTCCCCTTCGGTGCGGACGTCGACGCGTTGCAGGGGCCCACCGCTGCCGTCGGCGACCTGCGCACCTAGAATCGTCCACGCCGCGGTTTCACGCAGCTTGGGAATGAAATGCTCGGCGACCGCGTTGACGATGCGCTCGGGCTGCGCCTGGCGGAGATTGGCGAGCGCGATCACGGTGAGGTCGTCGCCGAGGTAACGGGCGAGATAGGTCTTGAAGCCCTGCCAGGCGCCGCCGTGGCGGTGCACCTCCTGCCCGCCGAAACGCTCGACGTCCCAGCCGAATCCGTAGGGATGCCGGCGTCCGCTGTTCAGGCGCACCGGCTCGAACACGGTGCGCCAGCTTTCGGGCTTCAGGATCGCCCCGTCGCGCAGCCCGCGGTCCCAGGCCACGAGATCGCGCAACGACAGATAGAGCGATCCATCGGCGGTGGTGTTCAACTGCGGCGCCACCCATTCCTGGTTCAGCAACACACCGCCGCCCAGCCGGTAACCCGCCGCCCGGTGCGGCACCAGGTCGGCTTCGCTGATCACGCGCGCGGTCGTCATGCCCAGCGGGCGAAACAAGCGGTCCCGCAAGAGGTCGCCGTAAAACGCTCCGGCGGCTTTGCGGACGATGGCGCCGAGCAGTACGTACCCGGTGTTGCTGTACTTCCACTGATCGCCGGGCGTGAAATCGAGCGGCATCTCGTAGGCCAGCCGCGCGAGGTCGTCTTCCGAGTAGTCACGCCGGTAATCGACTCGCCCGCCGGTGTAGTCCGGGATGCCGGAGGTGTGCGTCAGCAGGTGGCGTACCGTGATGGATCGCCACGACGCGGGCCCGTCCGGGTAGAAGCCGGCGAGCGTGTCGGAGAGCGCGAGCTTGCCGTCTTCGATGAGAAGCATCACGGCGGCGGCGGTGAACTGCTTGCCGAGCGACCCGGACTGGAAAATGGTTTCGTCGGTGACCGGCACGTTGTGCTCGATGTTGGCGAGGCCGTAGCCTTGCGCCTTGATCACCTCACCGCGCCTGATGACGGCGACCGCCACGCCGGGAATGCGTTGCGCCGCCATTTCTTTCGTCACGATGGCGTCGATGGGATCGTCCTGGCGGGCCTGCAGGACCGCGACAGCAAGAACCACGAGCAGCAGCGCCGGTATTAGTCGTTTCACACTAGTTGTCTCAGTGAACGATCAGCCCAACGAGGATCAACCCGAATCGTATCGTCGCGGCGCCTTTGCCGGTTTGTTTGACTTCGAACACGACGCCGGCGTGGCCCGAGTCGTTCTTGTAGGCCGATAGCACCGCGCCCGGCGCATCTTCCGGCGGATCCAGGCTGAGCGACGCCGGGTGTGACGTGCCGATGGTCTGCTTCGCCAGCGCCACGGCGCCGTCGAAACCGGGGATCTCCGGATCGCGATCGACGGCGGCGGGGCTGAGCAGAAGGAACTCGCGGAACGGCGAGATGCCGAGGTGATCGCCGTTCTGTGGCTGCTGGCCGTAGCGCAGCGTGTAGACGCCCGGCTTCACCACCTTGCCGCGGATCTCCTTGAACGCGCCGGTGACGCGCATGCCGCCCACGAGCGTGCCGCTCTCGACGTTGCTCCAGCCGGGCCCCTCGGCGGTCACGGCCACACCCGTCGCCCACCAGATTTCCATGATCGTGCCGCCAAGAGTCACCTTGGCGGCTTGGGTCTGGAGTTGAGACCTGATGTCCGCCGCCAACTCGTCTGGCGGCGGGATGACGGAGTTGAGAGTTGAGAGTTGAGAGTTAAGAACAAGAACGGCGACCGCGGCAAGTAGATGCAATGTTCTAAACTCTGCACTCTAAACTCTAAACTCTAAACTCTAAACTCTAAACTCTAAACTCTGCACTCTAAACTCTGCACTCTTAACTCAGTAGGAAAAGGTCCCCCAGAATGCGGACCTTTTGTCCGGCGCGCTCCACTTTGTGCCCAGGCCGCTGCCCGAGAACGAATGGGTCTCGGCCACGCCCATCGACGACTGCGCCATCTGCGTGAACGGCGTGAACCACTGCATGGCGCCGCAGCTCGGGTCGTGCTTCATGTCCTTGTTCACGGTCAGCAGCAGCGTGTCGGACGCGCTCACCTCGACGTACGTGGGCGAGGTCGCAAACCGCACGGGCGCGGTGTCGACGCGGACCACCTGCGTGATCAACCCGCCCGACAGCTCGCGGACCAGCGCGACCAGCGCGTCACGCTGCGCCGCGGTCGCGCGAGGGTCGACGGTGATGATGGCCTTGACCGCCGTCGGCGCTTCGCCGCCCATCTCGCGCATGCCGAGGTTGCGGTCGCCGGCGACCGCCGCAATCACGGTCAGGCCGTCGATCGCCACGCCCTTGAAGGAGCCGGTCGTGATTCGCCACGCCATCACCGCCTGGCGGCCCATGGTTTCGGCCTCGCTGTTCATGATGCAGCCGCCCGCAAACACCTCGGCCGTGCGCGCCTCGACGTACTCGCCGGTCAGGCGGGCCGGGTCGTCGGCCGACACCACGGCCGCCAGCAGGGTCGATGCCGCCACGATGCTGAATGCGAGTTTCATAGAGCGACCTCGCGCGCAGGATAGCACACGGGCCGTCCCACGGCCGGACGCCGGCGGCGCTGGCCCTCTCAGCCGCCGTGATGCTCACGGTCGCCGCCCTCGCCGCGGTGTGCGAGGCGCCCTGATGCGAGGCGAACATTACGCAACGAGGGGGTGATTTCAGAGAAAGCGGGGAGCTTACGGTGCGCTTCATGAGCGCATCCCAACGCTTTGCTCTGAAATCACCCCCCTCGTTGCGTGTGAGCCGAACCGAAACCGAGCCTACTCGCAACACCCTCGCTGGCCACCGGGCTTGCACGTCGTCGGGTGAACGGATAGGCCGTCCGGGCCCAGGGCCTTTTGCGTGCAGGTGCACCAGTACGCCGTGGCGTCGTAACGATCGTAGAACTTGAACTCATCGGGATCGGGCACGCTCATCACGTACATGCCCTTGTGCCGAAGGTTGTTGCAGTGATGCTCGTTCACGAGTGGCGACGAGGGTTTCGGTGTGTCCATGGTTACGCTCCCGCCGCCTTGAGAATCGCGCGCTTCACCGCGGTCTTCGCAATCTGAATCTTGTACGCGTTTCCGCTCATCGGCTTCGCGCCCGCGAGCGCGGCGGTGGCCGCCTCGACCGCGACAGCCTCGGTAATGGTCTTGCCCGCGAGCACGCGCTCGGCCGCGGGCACGCGCCACGGCACCGGCGCCACCGCGCCCATCACGATGCGGGCGGATTTCACCGTCGGCCCGCTCATCACGAGATTGACCGACGCCATCGCCAGCGGCCAGTCGTGCGACTGCTTGAAGCGCACTTCGTAGCCTGCGCTGCGCTGGCCCGGTGCCGGCAGGATCACGTGCGTGATGATCTCGTTCGGCTGCAGCACGCTCTCGCCATACAGGTTCGTGTTCGGCATCTGGAAGAACTCGCCGGCGTCGATGTCGCGCGACCCGTTGGGGCCCGCCACGCGGAACCTGCCGCCGTACGCGATCACCGGCACCGCCAGGCTTGACGGGTGCACGATGTGGCAGGGGCCGTCGCCGAAAATCGCGTGGAACTGGTTCTCCCCTTCCACCGCGAAGCAGCGCGAGCCGCCCTTCTTGAGGCAGTTGAACTCTTCGTTGCGGAAATACCAGCAGCGCGGGCGCTGCATGATGTTGCCGCCGACCGTGCCCATGTTGCGAATCTGCGGCGTGCCGACGCTGTCGGCCGCTGTGGCCAGCGCCGGATACAGCTTCCGCACTTGCGCGTGCTCGGCCAGGTCCGCCAGCTTGGCGGCCGCGCCGACACGCAGTCCGCCATCGGCGCCCGCGATCGACTGGTCGAGGCCCTTGATGCTCACGACCCGATCGGGCGAGACGATGTAGTCCTTCATCAACCCGAGGAGGTCCATACCCCCGGAAATCGGGACCGACGAGGGTTGCCCTGAGCGAGCGGCGGTCAGCGCGTCGCGCTGACCGGCGCGAGCCGAAGGGCTCAAAGCGGCAATCGCTTCCTTCTCGTTCGCGGCGTTGACGTAGGCAAAGGCCTTCAATTCGTGCCTCCCGCTCGTTGCAGCTCCGCCAGCAGTTTGTCCGGCGTAATCGGGATCGAGCGGAGCGTTACGCCCGTCGCGTTGCGAATCGCGTTCGCCACCGCCGCCGCCGTGGCGACGGCCGGCGGCTCACCGATGCCGATGACGCCGCGCTCCGGCTGATCCACCAGCACGACGTCGATCTCGGGAATGTCCGACGGCCCCGCCATGTGGTACCACTCCATGTTCGGGTTCACCATGTTCGCGGTGTTGCGATCGAGGATGCGCTCTTCGAACACGGCGTAGTTCAGGCCGCTGATGATGCCGCCGTAACACTGCGTCTCGGCGGTCTTGAGATCGACAATCAGCCCGCAGTCCTGCACGCACACGATCTTCTTCACCTTGGTGATGCCGGTCTCGATGTCGACCTCGACCTCGGCAAACTGCACCCCGCTCGTGCCGCCGGCCGACAGCCCGCGCTCCCACTGACCATCCACCGACACCGGAACGGTGCCGAGCAGCCGGCACGCATCCCGCCAAGAGATGCTGCGGGATGCAGGCGGCTGCCCTGAGCGAGCGGCAGCCGGCCCATCGGGCAGGCTGTCGCGAGTCGAAGGGCTCACGACAACGGTTCCCACGCCGATGCTGATCTGTTCGATCGGCACGCCGAGCTGCGGCGCCATCCGCTCGAACAACGCGTCCCGCGCCTTGCCCGCCGTGACCCTCATCGCCGGCATCACCGCCGCCGCCGTCGTCGAGCCGCCGGAGCCGGGCGCGAACGGGTGATTGCTGTCGCCGATCTCGATGGTGACCTGGCTGACCTCGAGGCCCAGCGTTTCGGCGACCACCATCGCCATGATCGTGCGGTTGCCGGTGCCGATGTCCTGCGTGCCGCATCGCATCACCACGCTGCCGTCGGCCGTGATCTCGCAATGCGCGCGCGCCCCCTGGCCGGCGCCGCCCCAGCGGTTGGCCGAGCAGCCGAGGCCGCGCTTGATCGGCCCGGGCGCCGGGTCGCCCGTCACATGACGGCTCTTCCAGTTGATCCGCTCCGCGCCCATGGGAAAATACTTCGCCCACATCGCATTGGGCCCCGGCGCCGGCAGGTTCCGAATCCGGAACTCCATCGGATCCATCCGGATCCGATCCGCGAGCTCGTCCATCAGCACTTCGGTCACGAAGCATCCCTGCGGATGCCCCGGCGCGCGCATTGCCCGCTGCTGGCCGGCGTTGATGTAGACGTCGGTGTGCGTGCGCCTGCGGTTCGGGAACGTGTAGATGTAGGGCAGCGGATAGTCGGACCCGGCGCCCGCGCCGCCGGTGCCCCACGTTTGCGCGTCGAACGCCGTCAGCTTGCCGTCCGCCGCCACGCCGGCGCGCACGCGCGCGAATGCCGACGGGCGGTTGCCGGTGACCAGGTGCTCTTCCTTCCGATCGAGCATCATCTTCACCGGCGCGTTCGCCGCTTTCGCCACGCGCGCGCAGAGCAGGCCCTGGATGTCCGGGCCGAACTTGCTGCCGAACCCGCCACCCATGAACTCGGTAATCACGCGCACGTTCGCCTGCGGGATCTTGAGCCCCGCGGCGAACCCTTCCCGCGTGCCGTGCACGGCCTGCGTCGACACCCACGCCGTCAGGTTGTCGCCGTTCCATTCGCAGACTGAGCCGTGCGTCTCGAGCGACGTGTGCGTTTGCACCTGCGTCGAGTAGGTGCCTTCGACGATGTGGGCGGCGGCCGTGAAGCCGGCGGCGAGATCGCCGTCCTCCTGCGCGGTGCCCCGGCGCGTGTTGGCCGGCGTGAACACCTGCGGCGCCTCCGGCCGCATCGCCTGTTCGACGGTGGCCAGCGCCGGCAGCACGTCCCATTCCAGCTTGATCAGGCGGAGCGCGTCGGCGGCCTGCTGTTCGGTGGCGGCCGCGAGCGCGCCGATTTCCTCGCCGGGATAGAGGATCTTGTCGCCGGGCTTGATCGTGATGAGCAGCGCCTTCACTCCCGGCGCCTTTTCCGCGGCGGCCGCATCGATGCTCTTCAGCCGCGCATGGGCATGCGGCGATCGCAGAATGCGCCCGTAGAGCATGCCCGGCCGTGCGATGTCGTACGAGTACTTCGCGCGGCCCGACACCTTCAGCGGGCCGTCGAGGCGCGAGATGCGCGTGCCGATCAGCCGCGGCTTCTCGGGCCACGGGTACTTCGGGTGTTGCGGAGGTCTGGCTGGCGCCTGAACCTCCGCAACCTGCGGGCTCCGGGATCCGGGATCCGGGATCCGATCGTGCGCATTCTCCGGCGCCCGGCGCCCGGCGCCCGGACCCGGAGCCCGGCTATCCACGGACAACTCCCTTCGCTGACAAGGCCGCTTTGAGAACGCCGATATTGGTGCCGCATCGACAGAGATTCCCGTCGAGCGCTCTCTTCGCCTGTTCGGCGGTCGGATTCGGGTTCTTCTCGAGCAGCGCCACCGTCGACATCACGAAGCCCGGCGTGCAGAACCCGCACATCAGCCCGTCGTGGTCGCAGAACGCCTGCTGCACCGGGTGCAGCTTGCCCTGAGCGACGCCGCCGGCGCGGCTTGTGGCGCCGGTGGCGGAGTCGATGGGCGTCAGCCCCTCCACCGTGCGGATGTTCCGGCCCTGCGCTTCCACGGCGAGCATCGAGCACGAATAGTAGGTGCGGCCATCGATGATGACGGTGCAGGCCCCGCAGGCGCCGCGGTCGCACACGCGCTTGGGGCCGGTGATGTCGAGCCGGGTCCGCATGGCATCGAGCAGCGTCACGCGCGGCTCGACGCGCAGCTGGTGCCGCTGCCCGTTGATTGTCAGCGTGACGGGCACATCGCCCGGGCCAATCGCGGCCGGCCCT
>Ga0156330_1184_pt1 | contig 18470 bp, 16 predicted proteins | sample RifCSPlowO2_12_FD_107978 | JGI IMG/M metagenome (GOLD analysis project Ga0156330, IMG submission 107978) | Acidobacteria bacterium RIFCSPLOWO2_12_FULL_67_14b | reverse complement strand
GACGCACCTGATGCACCTGATGCACCTGCCTCGCCGAGCTTCTCCACGATCGCGTCAAGCAGGTCGCCGACCGCCTGACCGTGCTCGGCGCTGATCTCGATCACCGGATCGAATCCCAACCGGTAGAGCTCGAGCGCTCCGGCGCGGGCGCGGCGGTCGTCCGACTTGTTGATCGCCAGCAGCGCCGGCACGCCGGCCGCGCGCACGGCTTCCGCGATTTCCTGGTCGCCCGGGATCAGCCCTTCACGGCCATCGACGACGAAGACGATGAGGTCGGCCTCCTTCAGGGCGCGGTGGCCCCGGGCCTTGACAAGCTCATGCAGCGGGTCCTCGCTGTGGCCGAACAACCCACCCGTGTCGGTGAGTTCGAAGCGGGTCGTCGCCCACACGACCGGCTGGGTCATGACGTCGCGGGTCGTACCCGCGATGGCCGTCACGATGGCGCGCCGGGCACCGCTCAAGCGATTGAACAGCGTCGACTTACCAACGTTAGGTCGTCCGACCAGCACGACGCGCGGGGCTCGGTGTTGCGACACGATTTCCTCTATCTTACAGGTATACAAGGGCTTGCGGGACTCCGGCGGCTGTCGCGCTGCACACACCTGCCGATAAATACATAGAGACAAAGCACTTATCAGTTTGACAGCGTAAGTGCCCTGAATTAAGCTAGTTACACAGATCAAGGGGACGACCGGAGAGCATGATCAAGGTCGACATCGTGAACGAGGTCTCGCGGGTGGCGGATGTCACCAAGGTGAAGGCCGAGCTGGCGGTCGATGCCGTCTTCGAGGCGATGCGTCACTCGATGCAACGCGGCGAACGCATTGAGCTGCGTGGGTTTGGCGTGTTTCAGGTCAAGCCCCGCAAGCGCGGCATCGGACGCAATCCCCGCACCGGCAAGGAGGTGCGTATCCCTCCTGGCCGCACCATCCGGTTCAAGCCCGGCAAAGAACTCCAGAACATCGGTTAAGACGTGTACCCGACGCCTCCCGGGCCCGAGGGCCTCTCGTCTTCAGGCGCGGACGACCTCCCCCCCTACCACGTGCCGCCCCCGCTGCCGTCGACGCCCCCGCGTCGCGATCGCGTGTGGCTCCACTACCTGCTCTTCATCCTGACGCTCGTGTCGACCACGCTGACCGGCGCGGATAACTACGCGGTGTTCTCGCTCGACTTCAACCTGTTGAACCGGCTGCTCGCGCTACCCGACGCCGAGCGCCAGGCGTGGGCCACCGCCCTCGCCTCGACGCCGTCGTACTACCTGAACGGCCTGTGGTACAGCCTGACGGTGCTCGCCATTCTCGGGTGCCACGAGATGGGCCACTACTACGCCAGCCTGCGCTACGGCGTCGACGTGACGCGGCCGTTCTTCATTCCGGCGCCGACGTTCACGCTCGCGGGCACGCTCGGCGCCTTCATCCGGATTCGATCGCGGATTCCCACGAAGGTCGCGCTCTTCGACATCGGCATCGCGGGACCGATCGCCGGCTTTCTCGTCGCCGTGCCCGCGCTCTTCATCGGGCTGTCGATGTCGCGCCTGGAACGGCTGCCCGACGATCCGTCGAACCTGTGGGAGCTGGGCGAGCCGCTGCTCTTCCAGTTTGCCGCGTGGCTGATGCTCGGCCCGCCTCCCGAGGGCTACACGATCAGCATGCACCCGATGGCCTTCGCCGCGTGGTTCGGCCTGCTGGCCACGGCGCTCAACCTCTTTCCGATCAGCCAACTCGACGGCGGCCACATCTGCTACGCGGTGCTGGGCCGCCGATCGACGTGGGTCACTTACCTGATGATCGCCATCGCCATTGGCCTGACGTTCGTGTCCCTGAGCTGGGTCGCGTGGGCGGTGCTGCTGGTGATCATGATCGGGGTGCTCGGCCCGCATCACCCGCCGACCTTCGACGAGCACGATCCGATCGGGATCCCGCGGTTGATCCTGGCCGGCTTCGCGCTGGTGATGTTGATCGTCTGCTTTACGCCCGCGCCGATCGGTCCTTTCGTGGGCGTCCGCTGAGACCCCAGAGAACAGGGACGCCACAGAGATGAGACGCATCTCGGTGGCGCCTGTTCTCGGTGGCTACAGCATCGACAGCGGGTCCACATCCACCGACAACCGGCGCGCCAGTTCCGGCTTGCGCGAGAGCGCCAGCTGCAGCGCTTCCCGCATCCCCTTGCGGCTGGTCCCCTTCATGAAGAACTGCGCGCGATGCTCGCCGCGGAGCTTTGTGAGGGGCGCGGGCGCGGGACCGAGGATCACGTACCCCTTGCCGCCGCGGGCGGCGTCCGCGAATTCGCGCGCCGCCGCCATCGCCTCGCCGAAGGTGCGCCCGCGCACGATGACGTTCACCATGGCGACCTGCGGCGGGTAGCGCATGGTCCGGCGGAACTCGACCTCCTTGTCGTAGAAGGCCCGGTAGTCCTGGCTGGTGGCGAGCCGGATGCTGTAGTGATCCGGCACGAGCGACTGGATGATGGCCTGGCCCTTGCGTTCGCCCCGCCCCGCCCGCCCGGCCACCTGGGTGAGCAGCTGGAACGTCCGTTCGGCGGCGCGGAAATCGGCGAGCCCGAGGCCGACATCCGCCGAGATCACGCCGACCAGCGTGCACGCGGGAAAATCGTGGCCCTTGGCGATCATCTGCGTGCCGATCAGCACGTCGATCTCGCGCCGGGCGACGCGCTCGAGCATGGCGACGAGGCTCCCCTTCCGCCTCACGGTGTCGCGATCGACCCGCGCGACCCGCGCCTCCGGAAATGCGGCGCGCACTTCCGCCTCGACGCGCTCGGTGCCGAACCCCACGCGTTCCATGTAGGGCGCGGCGCAGGCCTCGCAGACCGTCGGGACGGGCTTGCTGAAGTTGCAGTAGTGGCAGCGCAGGCTCCCGCCGGGCGCCGCGCGACGGCCGGGCAGGCTCCGATGGCCGTGCACCGTCAGCGAGATGCTGCAGTTCGGGCACTCGAGCGTGGCCGTGCATTGGCGGCAGATCACGGCCGTGGCAAGGCCGCGGCGGTTGAGCAGGATCAGCGACTGCTCGCCTGCGTCCAGCCGGGCCCGCATCGCGGCCCGCAACGGCTTGCTGAGCACGACCTCGGTGCCCTCGTCGGCGATCTCGTCGCGCATGTTGACGACCTGCACCTGCGCCATCGGCCGATCGAGGACGCGCCGCTCGAGGGTGACAAGCACATACCGTCCGGCCGTGGCATTGGCGTACGACTCGATCGTCGGGGTCGCCGACCCGAGCACGACGAGCGCCCCGGCGAACTTGCCCCGCATGATCGCCACGTCGCGCCCGTGGTAGCGCGGCGTCTCGTCCTGCTTGTAGGACGTGTCGTGCTCCTCGTCCACGATGATCAGGCCCGGCCGGGCGAGCGGCGCGAACACCGCGGACCGGGTGCCGATCACCACGTCGACGTCGCCGCGGCGGATGCGGTGCCACTGGTCGTGGCGCTCGCCGTCGGACAGGCCGCTGTGCTGGATCGCCACCGACGTGCCGAAGCGCGCGCGAAACAGCGCGGCGACCTGGGGCGTGAGCGCGATCTCGGGCACCAGCATCAGCACGCCCCGGCCGCTCCGGCGCACGGCCTCGGCCATCCGCATGTAGAGTTCGGTCTTGCCGCTGCCGGTCACGCCGTGCACGAGGGCGACCCGGAAGGCCCTGGCCTCGGCGAGCGGCAACAGCTGATCCAGCGCGGCCTGTTGCTCCGCGGTCAGCGCGCGCATCGGCACGGCGGCCGATGCCGAGACGGCATGGCCGAACGGATCGCGATCGACGCGGTCGTCGCGGAAAGCCACCAGCCCCAGCGCCTTGAGCCGTCCGAGCGTCGCCGCGGGAATGCCGCGTTCGGCCAGCGCGCCCGACGGGAGCCCGTCAGGCGCGCCGGCGAGGATCTGCAGCGCCTCCTGTTGCCGCGCGCCCTTCACCTGTGGGGACAAACCCGCACGCTCCTGTGGGGACAAACCTTCAGGTTTGTCCATTCTGCCCACCGCCTCGATGCCGGCCGCCGTCAGCTGCGCGATGCGGATGGTCTTGAACGAATCCGCCCGCGCGGTGAGGCCATGCGGCGGCAACGCCGCGGCCAGCGCCGCGCCCGGGCCCGCCAGGTAGTACTCCGCCACCCACTCGGTGAGGGCCACCACATCGGCCGGCACGAACGCCGTGTCGTCCAGCACCTCGCGTACGTCGCGGATCGCGAAGGACGTGTCGAACGCCGTGCCCTCGCCCACCACGACCCCGGTGAGGGTGCGCTTGCCGAGCGGCACGATCACGCGCGCGCCGGCCATGGGCATCGCGTGGCCGGCGGGCACGCGATACGTCAGCAGGCCAAGCGCGGGCACGGGCACCGCGACAGACACGAGGCGATCGGTCACTGGCTGGATCTAGTCCCGCAATTCACTTGCGTTGACGAGGATTGCCAGTCGCTCTCTCAGCTTTCCGCGTACCGCTTTCGGCTGAGAGGGGCTGAGAGCCGAAGGCTGACAGCAGAAGGCGCCAACCGGCAAGCGAAGTGCCATTGGAATCAGGCGTTCTGGAGGATGGCGCGGACCTGCTTCATGTCCTCCCACACTTCGCGCTTCGCCGACGGATTGCGAAGCAGGTACGCGGGATGGAACGTCGGAATCAGCGTGGCGCCGCGGTAGTCGAACCGCCGCCCGCGCAGGCGCGTGATCGGATCGGTGGTCTTGAGCAGGCACTGCGCCGCGAACTTGCCGAGCGGCACGATCACGCGGGGCTGGATGACGTCGATTTGCCGGAAGAGGAACGGCTCGCACGCCGCGACCTCGTCGGCCTCGGGATTGCGGTTGCCGGGCGGGCGGCACTTGATGAGGTTGGCGATATAGACCTGGTCGCGCGTCAGGCCGATGGCCTCGATGATCTTGGTGAGCAGCTGTCCGGCGCGGCCGACGAAGGGCTCGCCCTGCTTGTCTTCTTCTTCGCCGGGCGCCTCGCCCACGAACATCAGCCGCGCCCGGGGATGGCCGACGCCGAAGACGATCTGTTTGCGGCCGAGCGTGCACAGCTTGCAGCGCGTGCAGGCGGGCCCGATGTCGGTCTTGATGATGTCTAAAGTGTCTGACACCCGCGCCTCCGGCGAGTCGACCGCTTCAGCGACTCGCGCGTTCGCGCGGGTGTCAGACACTCTGGCGCTCCATTGCGGATCGCGGCTCACACCCGTCACGCCCAGTTCCGCGTAGTACCGCAGATGATCCGCCAGCTCGCGCGACATCGGCTAGGCCCCGGCCGGGACGTTGCTGGCGGGCGAGGCGAGGATCTGCTCCACGCGGTCGAGAATGCGGGCGGCCACCGTGCTCTTGCTCTGGAGCGGCACGTCCTCGGCGCCGGCGGCCGACACCAGCGTGACGGCGTTGCGGTCGACGTCGAATCCGGCATCGGTGCGCGACACGTCGTTGGCGACGATCAGGTCGGCCTGCTTCTTGTCGAGTTTCGCGCGGGCGTGTGCGACCACGTCCTCGGTTTCGGCGGCGAAGCCCACGAGCACGGGCCGGCCGTGCGCGCGCGAGGGCAGCCGGCCGACGTCGCCGAGGATGTCCTTCGTGCGCTGCAGCGCAATCGTCAGCCCCGCGTCCGTCTTCTTGACCTTCTGCGGCGCCTTCTCGACCGGCGTATAGTCGGCGACGGCCGCCGCCATGATCACGACGTCCTGCGCCGCCGCGCGGGTCATCACGGCGCCATGCATCTCGGCGGCGCTCCGGACCCTCACGACGTCGGCGCCATGCGGCGCCGGCAGGTGGCTCGGACCGGTCACCAGCGTGACCGCCGCGCCCCGCCGGAGCGCCTCGGTCGCCAGCGCGAATCCCATGCGGCCGCTCGATCGATTGCCGACGTAGCGCACGGGATCGATGTCTTCATAGGTCGGTCCCGCCGTGACGAGCAGGCGGCGGCCGGTCAGTCCGCCTTCGCCCAAGGGCTTCGCCGAGACCGGCGTCGCCTTGAGCACCTGCTCGGCCGCCGCCACGACGTCTTCCGGCTCGGCGAGGCGGCCCTTGCCGATCCATCCGCAGGCGAGGTAGCCGGAGCCGGGATCGACGACGTGGACGCCGCGCGCGATCAACGTCTCGAGGTTCCGGGCCACGGCCGGATGCTCGAACATGTTGGTGTTCATCGCCGGCGCGATCAGCACCGGCGCGCGCGTGGCGATGTAGAGCGCCGAGAGAAAATCGTCCGCGAGGCCGTTGGCGAACTTGGCCACGGTGTTGGCGGTGGCCGGCGCCACCAGCAGCAGGTCGATGGTCGACGCCAGCGCGATGTGCTCGATGTCGGCGTTGGCGCCCGGCGCCCACTGGTCGGTGATCACCTCGTGCCGCGTGATCGCCTCGAAGGTCAGCGGGCCGACAAACTGCCGCGCCGCGCGCGTCATCACGGCGACGACGTCGTGGCCGTTCTTCTGCAGGCCGCGCGCGATCTCCACCGCCTTGTAGGCGCCGATGCCGCCGGTGACTCCGAGTGCGATAAGGGCCATAGGGCTACTGCTTGAAGGTCCGAATGATGTCCAGGGCGATCGGCGTCATCCGATGCGTCCGCGACCGCTCGGCGGCGATGATCTCCTGCAACCGCACGACGGTCGGCTCCAGTTGATCGTTGATCACCACGTAATCGTACTCCGCGTAGTGAAACACTTCCCGGCAGGCCGTCCTAAGGCGCTGCTGAATCGAGGCCTCGCTGTCGGCGCTGCGGCCGCGCAACCGCCGCTCCAGCACGTCGAACGAGGGCGGCAGGATGAAGATCCCGGTGTGGTCGATCCCGAGCGCCTTGACCTGGAAGACGCCCTGCACGTCGATGGTCAGGACGACGTCCTGTCCCGAGGCCAGCAACCGCTCGGTATCCTGGCGCGACGTGCCGTAGAGGTTGCCGAACACATCGGCCCACTCCATGAACTCGCCGCGCGCCATCATCGCCTCGAAGGTGTCCCGGCTCACGAAATTATAGTCGACTCCTTCGCGTTCGCCGGCGCGCGCCGGCCGTGACGTGTACGACCGCGACATGCGCAGGTTCGGCAGGATCTGCACGAGCCGCTCGGCCAGCGTCGTCTTGCCCGTGCCGGACGCGGCGGAGATCACGAACAGCAGTCCGCGGGGGGTCTGCGTCATCTGCGTCATCTGCGGCCCTGGTGATTCGGCGTCATCGGCGGCTACTCGACATTCTGGACCTGCTCCCGCATCCGCTCCATCTCGGCCTTGGCCTGGATCACCACCTCCGACACCTGCAGCCCGTCGGCCTTCGACCCGATCGTGTTGACCTCGCGGTTCATCTCCTGCAGCAGGAAGTCCAGCTTCCGGCCGCAGGGCTCGGGGCTGGCCGACAGCGCGTCCCAGTGTGCGAGGTGTCCGTGAAAGCGCGTGACCTCTTCGCTGATGTCGGATCGTTGCGCGACGCGCACGACCTCCTGCGACAGCGCCGCCTGGTCGATGGGCAGCGCGCCGGCCAGCTCGCGCGCACGTTCGAGCAGCCGCGCCTCGAGCGCCTGCCGGCCGGCATCGGCCGCCGCCGCAATCCGCGCGATCAGGCCCGACAGCAGCGCCTGGCGCGCGTCGAGATCGTGGCGCAGGTGCTCGCCCTCCCGCACGCGCATCGTCTCGAGCTGATCGATCGCCGCGTCGACGGCGTCTTCGACCACGGGCCCGAGGGCCTGGCCGATCCCCAGCGACTCCGGGTTCCGTTCCCGGATGCTGATGGCCTGCGGCATGCGCAACAGGTCGCCGGGTGTCAACTGGCCCGAGACGAGGCCGCGGCTGCGGGCCTCGTCGATCGCCGCGCTCAGGGCGCGGGCGAACTCGTCGTTGAGCTCGATCTGCGGCGCCGTCAGCTGCCGCAGCTGGAGCGACACGCTCACCTCGACCCGGCCGCGGCCGATCCGTTTCTGGACGAGCGCGCGCAGCCGCGGCTCGAGCTCGGCGATCGGCGGCGGCAGCCGCAACTGGAGATCCAGGAACCGGTGGTTGACGGCCCGGATCGTCACGCCGATCGTGCCGCGCTCATCATCGCGCGTGAGCGAGGCAAAACCGGTCATGCTCTTGATCATAGGGCGCTTTCTGCCTTCAGCCTTCTGCCTTCTGCCTTGAGGTCGGGACGGGCCTCGAGCCATTGCATCTGGTGGAGGCGGGCGTACGAGCCGTTGGGACGCGCGACCAGCTCATCGTGCTTGCCGATCTCGACGATCCGGCCGCGTTCGAGCACGATGATCGCATCGGCGCGCTGCACCGTCGACAGGCGATGCGCGATCACGAACGACGTGCGGTTCAGCATCAGGGTGGCCAGCGCCTCCTGCACCAGCCGCTCCGACTCGGAATCGAGCGCGGAGGTCGCCTCGTCCAGGATCAGCACGGGCGAGTTCTTGAGCAGCGCGCGGGCAATCGCCAGGCGCTGCCGCTGCCCGCCGGACAGGCGCTGGCCGCGCTCGCCGATGGTGGTGCGGTAGCCCTCGGGTTGCAGGGCGATGAAGTCGTGGGCGTTGGCGGCGCGGGCCGCGGCCTCGATCGCCGGCTGCGTCGCGCCGGGCGTGCCGTAGGCGATGTTGGCGGCGATCGTGTCGTCGAACAGCACCGTTTCCTGCGTGACCATGCCGATCTGCGCGCGCAGCGACGCCAGCGTGACGTCGCGGATGTCGCGCCCGTCGATCAGGATCGACCCGTTGGTGACGTCGAAGAAGCGCGGCAGCAGATTCACGAGCGTGGTCTTGCCGGCGCCGCTGCGCCCGACGATGGCGATCATCTGGCCGGCGCGGACCGTGAACGAGACGCCGCGCAGCGTGTTGCGCCCGTGCCCGTCTTCGTAGCCGAAGAAGACGTCGCGGAATTCGATGGCGCCGCCAAACGGCGGCAGCGGCGCCGCGCCCGGCCGCTCCGTGACCTCGGTGTGCGTGTCGAGCAGCTGGAAGATCCGCTCCGCGGCGGCCACCGCCTGCTGCAGGTTCGCGTTCACGCGCGACAGCTTCTTGATCGGCCCGTACATCAGCAGCAGCGCCGTGACGAACGACGTGAACTCGCCGGCGGTCAGGCGGCCCTGCGCAATCTCGCGGCTGCCGTACCACAGCGCGCCGGCGATGGCGATGCCGCCGAGGAACTCCATCAGCGGCGGCAGCAGCGACAGGACGCGGGTGACCTTCAGGTTGGTGCGGAACAGCGAGAACGAGGCGCGCTCGAACTTCGCCGCCTCGCGGCCCTCGGCGCCGAACGCCTTGACGATGCGGTGGCCCGTGAACGCCTCGCCGGCGACGTGCGACATGTTCTCCTGCGCCTCCTGGCTCCACCGCGTCACCGTGCGCACCCGCTTGCCGAGGCGCACCAGCGGATACACCACCAGCGGCGTCGCGGTCAGGCACAGCAGGGCGAGCTTGGCGTCGTAGTAGAACAGCAGGGCGGCCGCGCCGACGAGCGTCAGCGACTCGCGGGCCAGGTCGCCAATGGTCTCCGACACCGCGCGCTGCACCAGGCCGACGTCGTTGTTGAGGCGCGACAGCAACTGGCCGGCGGTGCGCCGCGCGAAGAAGGCGGCCGACTGATCCAGCAGGTGCCGGAACAACTGGTTGCGGACGACCATCACCACGCGATGGCCGAGGCCTTCCATCAGGTAGCCCGAAAAATAGCCGCCGAGCCCTTTGAGGAAGTAGACGGCGAGGATCGCCGCCGTGATCAGCGCCAGGTCGTTGCCCGACGGCAGGACCTCGTCGATGATCGGCTTGATCAGGTACGCCATCGCCGCGTTCGCCGCCCCGTACACAATCATCGCCAGCGCGGCGCCGGCGATCACGGCCCGGTGGGGGGTCGCGTAACGAAGAAGGCGCAGGAATGCGTCCATCAGCGATTGGTGTCTGACACCCTATACCCCCTCGGATGGGTGGAATGCCACTTCCATGCGTGTCGGACGATGTCCGCCAGGTCAGGATAGCGCGGCGTCCAGCCCAGGTCCCGCCGGGCCCGGTCGCTGGAAGCATAAAGCACGGCGGGGTCTCCCGGACGCCTCGGCGCGGGCTCCCAGGCCACCGGCCGCCCCACCACGCGGCTGACCGTCTCGATCACGGCGGTCACCGAATGCGGCGTCCCGGTGCCGATGTTGTAGGCGGCCGAGGGCGCGCCCCGCTCCAGCGCCGCCAGCGCGCAAAGATGCGCGTCGGCCAGATCGCAGACATGAATGTAGTCGCGCTGGCACGTGCCGTCGGGCGTCGGGTAGTCCTGCCCGAACACGCGCAGCCCCGGGCCGCCGGTCGCGGCGCGAATCGCGAGCGGAATCAGGTGAATCTCGTGCGCGTGATCCTCGCCGATGGTGCCGTCGGGGTGCGCGCCGGCGGCGTTGAAATAGCGGAGCGCGGTCCACTGCAGCCCGTGCGCGCGCGCGAAATGCGGCAACGCGCGTTCGATCACCAGCTTGGTTTCGCCGTACGGGTTGATCGGCTGCGGGTCCTGCGTCTCGACGATCGGCACGACGGCGGGCTCGCCGTAGACCGCGCAGCTCGACGAGAAGACGAAGCGGCTGACGCCCGCCGCGCGCATCGCGTCGAGCACGGCGAGGGTGCCGACGACGTTGTTCTGGTAGTACTCCGACGGCTTGCGCACCGACTCGCCCACGTCCAGCCACGCCGCAAAATGCATCACGGCGTCGGCGCGGTGATCGGCGAGCACGCGGCGCACCGCGTCCCCGTCGTGAATGGCACAACGGGTGAGCGGCACGCCGCCCGGCAGCGCCTCGGCGTGGCCCGCCGACAGGTCGTCGATCACGGCCACGGCGTGGCCGGCGTCCGCCAGGGCGCGGACGGCGTGGCTGCCGATGTACCCGGCGCCGCCGGTCACGACTACGCGCGCCAACTCATCGTCCGATCGAGAAATACGTGAAGCCCTGCGCGCTCATCTGGTCGGGCTGGTAAATGTTGCGGCCGTCGAAGACGATCGGCGTCCGCATCAGCTTGCGCATGCGCGCGAAGTCGGGCTCGCGGAATTCCTGCCACTCGGTGATCACGGCGAGCGCGTCGGCGCCCTTCAGCGCGTCGTAGTTCTTGGCCGCATACGCAATCCGCGATCCGAAGATCCCCTTCGCCGCCTTCAGCGCCTCCGGATCGTAGGCCTGGACCTTCGCGCCCTTGGCGAGCAGCGCCTCGATGATCGGCACCGACGGCGCCTCGCGCATGTCGTCGGTCTTGGGCTTGAACGCCAGGCCCCATACCGCAATGGTCTTGCCCTTGAGCGATCCGAAGTGCGCTTCCATCTTCCGGACCAGCACGCGCTTCTGGCTCTCGTTCACCGCGTCGACGGCCTTCAGGATCCGGAAGTCGTATTTCTTGTCGGCCGAGAACCGCGTGAGCGCCTTCACGTCCTTCGGAAAGCAGCTGCCGCCATAGCCGACGCCGGGAAACAGGAATGACGTGCCGATGCGGCGGTCGGCGCCCACGGCCTGCCGCACGCGATCGACGTCGGCGCCGAAGAGGTCGCAGACGTTGGCAATCTCGTTCATGAACGAGATCTTCGTGGCCAGGAACGCGTTGGACGCGTACTTCGACAGCTCCGCGCTGGCGCAGTCCATCACCATGATCGGCGCGCCCGTGCGGGTGAAGGGCTTGTGCAGCTTCACCATCACATCGGCCGCGCGGGGATCCTCGGCCCCAATCACGACCCGATCGGGCTTCATGAAATCGTCCACGGCCGCGCCCTGCTTGAGGAACTCGGGGTTGCTCACCACGCTGAACGGATGGGTGGTCTCGCGGCGGACGACCTCGCGGACCTTTTCCGCCGTCCCCACCGGCACCGTGCTCTTGTTGACGATAACCTTGTAGCCGTTCATGGCCCGGGCCACGTCGCGCGCCACCCCCATCACGTGCCGCAGATCCGCCGAGCCGTCTTCGCCCTGCGGCGTGCCGACCGCGATGAACACCACTTCGGCCGAGCGGACCGCCTTGGGCAGCTCGGTCGTGAAGATCAGCCGGCCTTCGGACTTGTTGCGCTTGACCAGCTCTTCCAGGCCGGGCTCATAGATGGGGACCTTGCCGCGTCTCAACAGGCGAACCTTGGCGGCATCTTTGTCCACACAGGTCACGTCGTTACCCGACTCGGCCAGGCACGCGCCCAACACCAGGCCCACATACCCGGTGCCCACAACCGCGATCTTCATTCGACCCCCAAAAGACGAAAGCGTATCATCCGTGTCTTATGCTGTCAACATACTGAACCACAAGGACTTGTCGGCACTTGTGGTACTCTTTCCGGGTGCGGATCCTGGTCGACTACCGCCCGGCGTTACGGGAGCGGACGGGTGTCGGGGAGTTCGTCCACGAAATGTCCAGGGCCCTCTGCGAGGCCGCCACGCCCCCCTCGCCGGACGAAATCGTGCTGTTCTCCAGCTCATGGAAAGACCGGCCGGCTCGGGCGCTCGCATCCGAGATGCCGGCCGCCCGCATTGTCGACCGCTACATTCCAGTTCGGGCGCTCGCGTGGTCGTGGAACCGGCTGGAGTGGCCGCCCGTCGAGTGGCTGGCCGGCGACTGCGATGTCGTTCACAGCCAGAGCCCGCTGCTGATCCCGGCTCGACGCGCGGCACAGGTCGTCACGATTCATGACCTGGATTTCCTGGCCTACGCCGATCAGGCAGCCGGCGAGATCCGGCGCGACTATCCGGGCCTGGCCCGGTCGCATGCGGCGCGCGCCGACGGCGTGATTGTGTCGTCGCAGTACGCGGCGGGCGAAGTCACGCGCGAGCTGGGCGTGGCGCCGGCGCGGGTTCACCGCTGCCCGCCGGGCGCGCCCGCCTGGGCCGCGGCGGTGGCGCGCCGCCAGGCCGCCTCACGAGGACGCCGCATCCTGTTCATGGGCACGCTCGCTCCGAGGAAGAACATCGCCACGTTGCTCGACGCCTACGCCCTGTTGCGCGAGCGTGTTCCCGGCGCGCCGCCGCTGACCCTGGCCGGCCACAGCACGCCGGCGTCCGCGCCGTGGGAGGCGCGAGCGAGAGTGGCGCCGCTGGCGGGTCACGTCGACATCACCGGTTACGTGGATCAGGCACGCCGCATCGCGCTCTATTCGGACGCGCGCATGCTGGTGCTGCCGTCGTACGAGGAAGGCTTCGGCCTGCCCGTACTGGAGGCGATGGCCTGCGGCATTCCGGTGGTCGTGTCGTCGCGGGGTTCGCTCCCGGAAGTGGCGGGCGCCGCGGCCGAGCCCGTCGATCCCGGGGACGTGGCGGGACTGGCGTCGCGCATGGCCGCGCTGCTCGACGATCAGCGCGCTGGCGCGGCCGCCCGGCGCGGCCTGGAGCAGGCGTCGCGTTACACCTGGGCGGCGTGCGCGCGAGCGGCGCGGGCGGCGTACGCCGCGGCCCTGGAGATCCATGCGCATCGCCGTTGACGCGCGCGAGCTGCACGGGCGGCCGACCGGCGTTGGTCGATACCTGGGCGAGCTGCTCGCCGAGTGGGGCCAGGCCGCCGAGGCGCGGCGCCATTCGTGGACCCTCTACGCGCATGCGCGTCCGGCGATTGGGGCTCCGTGGTCGGAATCCGTGCGGGTCGTCGACGGATCGGGCGGCACGGCATGGGAGCAATGGAACCTGTCGCGCGCGCTGTCGAAGGATCGGCCCGATGTGCTGTTCGCGCCCGGCTATACCGCGCCCTTGACCGCGCCGGCGCCCACGGTGCTGACGGTTCACGACGTCTCGTTTTTCGCCCACCCGGAGTGGTTCTCGTTCCGCGAAGGCACCCGGCGCCGCCACATCACCGCCTGGTCGGCTCGACGCGCGAAAGTGGTCATTACCGACTCGCAGTTCTCGAAGTCGGAGATCGTCAAGCACATCGGCCTGCCGGAATCCCGCGTGCAGGTGATTCCACTGGGAATCCGGTTGCCCGAACGATCGGGCGAACGTCCGCGTGAACCATTCGTGCTATACGTGGGCTCGGTGTTTGCGCGACGACGGGTCGACCAACTCATTGCCGGCTTCGATCGCGTCGCCGAGCGGGTGCCGAAGGCACGCCTCGAGATCGTGGGCGAGAACCGCACGATCCCGCGGGTGGATCTGGAGGCGCTGTGCCGCCAGACGCGGCACGCCGATCGCATCACCCTTCGATCGTACGTCGACGAACCCACCCTGCGGGACCTCTACACGCGCGCGTCGGTCTTTGCGTTTCTGTCCGAGTACGAGGGCTTCGGCTTCACGCCGCTCGAAGCGCTGGCCGCGGGGGTGCCACCAGTGGTGCTCGACACGCCGATTGCGCGCGAGACCTGCGGCGCGGCGGCTCGATACGTTCCCGCCGGCGATTCGTCCGCCCTGGTCGAGGCGCTCGTCGCGTGCCTGACCGGCGACGCGGCCCGCCGCGCCATCCTGGAGCACGCGCCGGGCGTGCTCGCGCGCTACGACTGGTCACGGACCGCCGCGGCCACCCTCGCCGCCATCGAGGAGGGCGCGGGTGGCCGATAACCGCCCCTCGCTCGCCATCGTCATCGTCACCTTCAACTCCCGGGGCGAGATCCAGGGCTGCCTCGACTCGCTCGTGGGCCACACCGAACCCTTCCCGGCCACGATCACAGTGGTGGACAACGCGTCGACCGACGGCACTGCCGCGTTCATTCGGGAACGCTGGCCCTCCGTGAAGGTGATCGATGGCGGCGGCAACCTCGGCTTCTCGCGCGCGAACAACATCGGGATCCGGGCCTCGAAGAGCGACTACGTTCTGCTGATGAACCCGGACACGGTGGCGCCGCCGGGCGGGATCCAGACCCTCGTTCGCGGCTTGGCAGCGTACGGTGCCGCTGCGGTCGCGGGGCCGCGCCTGCTGAACGATCGGAATTTTCCGGAGCTGTCGTGGGGCCCCACGATCAGCCCGTTGGGAGAGCTGACGCAGAAGGTGCTGGCAACGCTCTATCACCGGAAGGTCCGGCGCGTCGTCCGCTACGTCGATCGGCTCAGCCGCCAGTCGCGCGAGGTGGCGTGGGTCAGCGGCGCGTGCATGGTGATCCGCCGTCCCGACCTTGAAGCCGTCGGGCTGCTCGACGAGCGGTTCTTTCTCTACACGGAGGACGTCGACCTCTGCGTGTCGATGGCCAAGCGTGACCGCCGGATTCTCTACGTCGCCAGCGCCGAGATCATGCACGCCCGCGGCCGCTCGGCGGCGCGCAATCCCGACACCGAGCAGATGCGCCGGAAGAGCCAGATTGCCTATTACGAAAAGCACCATCCCGCGTGGGTGCCGCTGCTTCGGCTGTATCTGAAGCTGAAGGGACGGCCGACTTGAGTGCAGAGTTAGGAGTGCAGAGTTAAGAATGCGGATCGCAATCGACGCGCGCAAGCTGCGCGACTTCGGCATCGGCACATACATCCGCAACCTCCTGATCGAGCTGTCACGGCTCGACCAGCAGACGGAGTACGTCGTGTTGTGCCGGCCCGACGATGTGGAGTCGGGGGAGGTGCTGGGGCGCAACTTCCGGATGGTGCCGGAGACGGCGCCGACGTATTCGATCGCCGAACAGATTCGGATCCCGCTGGCGCTCTCGCGCGAACGCGTGCAGCTCGTGCACGAGCCGCACTACGTGCTGCCGCCGGCCATTCGCTGCCGATCGGTCGTGACCATTCACGACTGCATCCACCTGATGTTTCCGCAGTACCTGCCGGGCAAGCTGGCGTACGTGTACGCGAAGGCCTCGATGTGGTTCGCGACGCGCAAGGCCGACCGCATCCTCACGGTGTCGGAAGCGTCCAAGCGCGACATCCTCCGGTTCTTCGACGTGCCGCCCGACAAGGTGTCGGTGATTCACAATGCGATCGACGAGCGCTTCCTGGGCCCGGCCGACACGCGGCGGATGGACCTGGTACGGCAGCGCTACCAGCTCGATCACCCGTTCATCCTCTACGTCGGCAACATCAAGCCGCACAAGAACATCGAGCGGTTGATCGACGCGTTCGGCCGGGCCCGCGAGGGCGGGCCGGCGGGACTGAAGCTCGTGATCATCGGCGACGAGATCTCGAAGTACCCGGCGCTGCGGCAGGCGGTGCACCGCCACAAGCTGGACAAGCAGGTACGGTTCCTGGGCTTCCAGCCGCAGGAGACGCTGGCGGCGTTCTACCGGCTGGCCCGCGCGTTCGTGTTTCCGTCGTTGTATGAAGGCTTCGGCCTGCCCCCGCTCGAGGCGATGGCCTGTGGCACGCCGGTGGTCACGTCGAATGTGTCGTCGCTACCCGAGGTGGCGGGGGGCGCCGCGCTGCTCGTCGATCCGCACGACACGGATGCGATTGCCGACGGCATCCGGCGCGCGGTCAACGACGAGTCGACGCGCGCGGATCTGATCGCACGCGGCCTGGCGCGGGCGCGGGAGTTCTCGTGGGCGCAGAGCGTCGCGAAGATTCACAAGATCTACATGGAAGTGCTGGGCCGGTAGGACTCGGCCGCTTCGCGGCCTCGTGGGAGTCGCTCGCTACGCTCGCTCCTGGGACTCGGCCCTGCGGGCTCGTGCGACTCGGGGCTACGCCCCTCGTAGGAGGCGGCCACATTCAGCGACCCCACGCAACAGGCTGCCGTGCGGAAACATGGGCATAGGTGTCGAGGGAAACGGATCAGCGCAATCGCGGCCTCGGGCCAAATACGATCAGCGCGAGTACCAACAGCAGCACGAGTTGTGGCAATGGGATCATCGGTCTCCTCGGGTCTGACAAGGCCATCGGCCGCGATTGCCGGGCGCGCAGAGTTTGACACAGCCTCGCGGACTCCTACGAGGCGCGAGTCCAACGAGCGCCAGAGGGGCAAGCCCAGGAGGCCCCGACGGGGCCGACTCCCACGAGGCGCGTAGCGCCGAGCCTGTTACCCGCGATCGAAGACGATCACCTGCTCGAAGGCTTTGCCGGCGCCGTCGACTCCCGCCACGGTGGCGGTGAGGGTCTGGCCGCCGTCCGACACGGCATATGTCCCCTTCCCCAGCACCTGCCCGTCCTTCCTGGCTTCCGTTTCGATCACCAGGGCACCCACGGATCTGGCGACCGCGACCACGCCTGGGGCCTGGGGAGAGATCGCGTGCTCCAACCCGTCGAGATGGATCGTCGTCACTCCCGATTCTTCCTTGCCCGACGCGTTGATCCCGGTGTGGGTCATCGTCACCACATCGCCGGCGAACGCGAAGGTCAGCGTCGCGCTGGCAAACTGGTGGTTCGCGTGCCGCCGGGACTTTTCGAGATTGGCAGTCCACCGTCCGTTGAACGCGTCCATGTCGCGGCTCCCTATCCCACGCCAGGATGTCTGGCGTGCCAACTCGTGGCGCCCTCGCAGGCATGGGCAATTCGGCAGAGCGCCGGCTCACTGAGGCGCCGGCCGGCGAACTGGATGCTGTACGGCAGCCCCTCCGCCGAGAACCCGGAAGGCAAACAGATCGCCGGGACCCCCGCGAGGTTCATCGGGATCGTGAAGTCCGCACTCCTCGGCGCCGCCGCGCCCCACACCGCGTGATACGCGGCCATGCCGCCGGTGTGCACCTCTCGCGTGATCGGAAACGCAGGCGAACCGCCGGCCGGGCAGGCCATGGCGTCTACCGACTCCAACACGGCGCTAAATCCGCCGGCAAACGCCGCCCGCGCCTTGCGCGCCGACGCCAGCCGCTGCGGCGTCACCGCCGCGCCGAGCGCGAGGACCTCGCGCATGTACGGACCGTACTCGCTCGCGCGCGACGGGTAGTTCGCCGCATGGGCGGCCGCGGCCTCCGCCGTGTCGATCGTCAGCCACACGTCGAGCATCGCAGAGAGGTTCGGCATCGTGACATCGACGATGCGCGCGCCGAGGCCGGCGAGGATCTTGAGGGCCTCTTCGATCGCCGCCGCATCGCCGCCGTCGACACCCTCGAGCGCGTACTTGCGATCGATGCCGATGCGCATCCCCGCGATGCTTCGCCCGATCTCTCCCGCGGCGTTGGGCCCCGGCTCCGACAGGCTCGTCGGGTCCTTCGCATCGTGCCCGGCGATGATGTCGAACATGATGGCGACGTCTGCCACTTCCCGCGCCATCGGCCCCAGGTGATCCAGCGATTCGGCCAGCGGCAGCACGCCGAAGCGGCTGACGCGCCCGTACGTCGGCTTCAGTCCGACAACGCCGTTGGCCGACGAGGGGAAGCGGATCGAGCCGCCGGTGTCGGTGCCAATCGCGGCGAAGCACAAGCCGGCTGCCGTTGCCACGCCCGAACCGCTCGACGACAGGCCCGGCCAATAGCCCTGCTTCCACGGGTTCTGCGGGATGCCGAAACCCTCCGGATAACCGCCCATCGCACCTTCGGTGAGATTCAGCTTGCCGAGCACCACCGCCCCGGCAGCGTAGAGCTTCGTGACCACGGTGGCGTCGACGTCGGGCACGAAGTCAATCAGGACCGCCGACCCACCCATCGTCCGCGTGCCCTTGGTGTAGCAGAGATCCTTCACCGCGATCGGCACACCATGAAGAGGACCGCGGTACTTGCCGGCCTGGATCTCCTGTTCGGCGGCTCGCGCAGCCGCCATCGCCTGTTCGGCCATCACCGT
>Ga0156330_1174_pt1 | contig 18502 bp, 15 predicted proteins | sample RifCSPlowO2_12_FD_107978 | JGI IMG/M metagenome (GOLD analysis project Ga0156330, IMG submission 107978) | Acidobacteria bacterium RIFCSPLOWO2_12_FULL_67_14b | reverse complement strand
CCGATCGGCTCGCCGCGGTTGGCGACCACGGTCGGACACCCGAAGCTGGTCTTGACGATGACGGCCGATGGCGCAGGGTGGAAGCTGTAAGGGAACAGGCGGCACGTGAGCGGCTTGCGATCGGCGCCGAGCTCTTCGTGCAGGCGGCATCGGCCTTCGAGCGACAGGAACCCGCACGCGCCGTCCTCTCGCTTGCGGATGCGGTGGTGCCCGCGCCACCCGGGCGTGGGCTCGAGGGGATCGCGGGCCGCACCCTCCGGCTGGTCGGCGCGCTCGCGAAACCAGCGATCCGCGCCCCGTCTGCGAAGCGTCTCCACCTCGGCAGGCGAGACGAGGATCTCCCAGCGGCGGCAGCAGCGGCCGCAGCTCGCACAGGTAAACCGCTGTTCGGCGTCGATGCGAAGAGGAAGCACGCAGGTGCAGTATATTCAGCCGATGCGGACGAAGGACTTGCCCCTGGCGATTGGCCTGCTGTGTCTGTCCGTCGTGTCGGCGGCCGCGCAGGAAAAGGGCGGGGAGGATGAGACCGGACCCTACGAGGTGGCCGCGGGCTGGCCGCAGCCGTGGTCGAAGGCCGGGTACATCTGGGGATCGCAGCCCGCGGTGTTCGCGCAGTCGCCCGACCGCATCTTCATCGGCGCGCGCGGCGAGTTGAAACTCCCCGAGACGCTGCCGCGCGGCTTCAACGGCATCTGGGGGTCGCTGGGCCAGCGCGCGACCGAGCCCAAAGCCGAGGTTCGCAACTGCATCGTCGTGGTGGATGGCGCCGGCAAGCTGATCGAATCATGGACGCAGTGGGACCACCTCTTCGAAGGCAGCGGGCCACACAAGATCCGGATCAGCCCGTACGATCCGCAGCAGCACGTGTGGGTCGTCAACGACGGCAAGCACCAGATCCACAAGTTCACCAACGACGGCAAGCAGCTGGTGATGACGCTCGGCGAGGCCGGCGTGCCCGGCGAGGACGCCACGCACTTCGGCATGCCGCAGGACCTGGCGTTTCTGCCGGATGGATCGATCCTGGTCGCCGACGGGCTGCGCAACGCGCGCATCGCGAAGTTCGACAAGGACGGCGCGTTCGTGTCGTCGTTCGGCACGCGCGGCAACGGCCCCGGCCAACTGAGCGGCGTGCACGGCATCGCGGTGGGCAGGGACGGCCGCATCTACGTCGCCGATCGATCCAACCGCCGCATCCAGGTGTTCGACGCCACCGGCAAGGTGCTCGACATCTGGCCGAACCTGCGTCAGCCGAACGACGTGTTCGTCAGCGCCGACGATCGGGTGTGGGTGGTCGACGGCACCAACGCGCGGCTGCTGCAGTTCGACCACGACGGCAAGCGCCTCTACTGGTGGGGCGCCTACGGTGTGCAACCCGGCCAGTTCTGGGAGCCGCACCAGATTTCGATCGACTCCGAAGGCAACCTCTACATCGCCGACAGCTTCGGCGGGCGCACGCAGAAGTACGCGCCGGCGAAGGCCGGCGACCGCTCACGGATGCTTCGTCCCTGACGGGGGGTGGGCGCCGCTCATTGCCGCGGGTCGGCGCACATCTCGCACACGCGGTTGATGGCATCGAAGCCGAGCATCTCCACCTGGGGCGTGAGATAGCCGTCCTTGACCGGCTCGGATCGCAGCAGGTCGGTGCTCAGGTACTTCTTGTTGCTGTCGCACAGCACCGTGACGACGACCGCGTCCGGGCCCAGTTCCTTCTGAATCCGAAGCGCCCCGATCAGGTTGGCGCCCGACGAGATGCCCACGGCCAGCCCGTGCTGCGCCAGCAGTTGCGCCATGAGAATGGCGTCACCGTCGTTGGCCTGGACCACCGCGTTCAGCTCGTCGAAGTGGATGATGGGCGGCACGAACTCGTCCGAGATGCCCTGGATGCGGTGATGGCCGATCTTGTGGCCCGTCGACAGCGTCGGCGATTCGGCGGGTTCGAGGGGATGCACGCGGACCGAGGGCCGCGCCAACTTGAGGAAGCGGCCGACGCCCATCACGGTGCCGCCCGTGCCGACGCCCGCGACAAAGGCGTCGGGGGCGAGGCCCTGGCCCTGCAGCTGCAGCCAGATCTCGGGGCCGGTGCCCGACCGATGCGCGTCGATGTTGGCCTCGTTGGAAAACTGGTGCGGCAGAAACGTGCGCGGGTGGTCGGCCTTCATCGTATCGGCGCGGGCGATGGAGCCGAGGAACCCGCCGTCGGCCTTGCTGACCAGCACCACGGACGCGCCGAAGCTCGAAATGAGCGCGATGCGCTCGGCGCTCATCCAGTCGGGCATGAACACGGTGACCGGATGCCCGAGCGCCCGGCCGATGGCGGCAAACGAGATCCCGGTATTGCCGCTGGTGGCCTCGGCGATGGGATCCCCGCAGGCGATCAGTCCGGATTCGTAGGCGCGCTGCAGGATGTGCAGCGCCATGCGGTCCTTGATGCTGCCGGTGAGGTTGAGCGACTCGTACTTGGCGTAGATGGTCCGCCGCTCGCCGCCAACGCGCAGAGCGAGGACGAGCAGCGGGGTGTTGCCGATGAGCCGGCGCATCGAGCGGAAGCGCCGCGACAGGGCCGGGTCGAGCGTAGCGGTGTCGACCATCAGGCGATCCTACTCGACCCGGCCCCTCCGGCTTTCCTTTGACACCGTCGCGGATGCTCCCATAATGGGGCGCATGCCGCACCCCTTCCGACTTGCCGGTGCCCTGGCCGTTGTCGTGCTGCTCTGCGTCGTGCTGCGAAGCGAGGCGGATCTCGCCGCGGCCGGCGAGGCCACGCGGATGCTGCGATCGCCGGCCGTGAGCGCCACGCACGTCGCCTTCGGTTACGCCAACAATATCTGGGTCGTCGAGCGGGCCGGCGGTCACGCCCGGCGCCTCACCAGCTTCCAGGGCCAGACGACCAACCCGAAGTTCTCGCCCGACGGCGCCACGATCGCGTTCAGCGGCGACTACGGCGGCAACGTCGATGTCTACACGGTTCCGGTCGACGGCGGCGAGCCGACGCGCCTGACGTGGCACCCCGGCGCCGATCAGGTGCAGGGCTGGACGCACGACGGCACGCGCGTGTTGTTGGCGTCGGGCCGGGCCACGGCGGCGCCGAACGCGACGCCCCGCTTCTGGACCGTGCCCGCGAAGGGCGGCATCGAGGAGCCGCTCGCGCTGCCGCGCGGCTATCAGGGCAAGATCTCGCCCGACGGCCGGCGCATCGCCTACCGCATGAACTCGTCGTGGGACGAAGAGCGGCGCAATTATCGCGGCGGCCAGAACCGTCCCGTCTGGATCGTCGACCTCAAGACCTACGACCTGGTGTCGCCGCCGTGGACCGATTCGAAGGACGTCGATCCCGTGTGGCTGGGCGACACGGTGTTCTTCATCTCCGATCGTGACGGCATGGCCAACGTGTGGTCGTACGACACCGGCACGAAGGCGCTCACGCAGCGGACGAAGTTCATCGACTACGACGTGAAGTCGCTCGATGCCGGCGGCGGCGCGGTCGTGTTCGAGCAGGCGGGCTGGATTCACCTGCTCGACCCCAAGTCGGGCAGGACCCAGGTGCTGAGCATCACGGCGGCCGGCGACTTCCCGTGGATGATGCCGCGGTTCGAAGACGTGACCGGCCGCATGACCAACCTCGGGCTCTCGGCCACCGGCAAGCGCGTGGTGGTGGAGGCACGCGGCGAGATCTTCACCATTCCGGCGGAGAAGGGCGATGTCCGCAACATCACGAACTCGAGCGGCTCCGCCGAGCGCCAGCCCGCGTGGTCGCCCGACGGCAAGTGGATCTCGTACTTCAGCGACAAGTCGGGCGAATACAAGCTCGTGATCGAATCGCAGGACGGCATTGCGGCGCCGCGCGAGGTCGCGTTCCAGAAGCCGTCGTTCTACTACACGCCGGCGTGGTCGCCGGACTCGAAGAAGCTGATCTACACCGACACCAACCTCAACGTGTGGGTGATGGACGTGGCGACCGGACAAGCCAGGATCGTGGGCAACGATCCTTGGATGGTGCCGCAGCGCACGCTGGCGCCGGCCTGGAGCCCCGACTCGAAGTGGGTCGCGTTTGCGTCCCGCCTCAACACCCTCTACCGCGCGATTGTCGTGGCCAACGTCGAGACCGGCGAGAAGCGGCAGGTCACCGACGGCCTCGCCGATGCGATGTTCCCGGTGTGGGACGCCAGCGGCAAGTACCTGTGGTTCCTCGCGTCCACCAATTTCGGGCTCGCCTCGCAGTGGCTGGATATGACGTCGTATGGTTTCGAGGAAACATTCGCGCTGTACCTGGCCGTGCTGCGCAAGTCGGACCCCAGCCCGCTGCTGCCAGAGAGCGATGAGGAGCCCGGCATCTCGAGCGGCGCAGTCGCGAAAGACGGCAAAGACACCACCGTGCCATCGGTGCAGATCGATTTCGATGGTCTTCAGCAGCGCATCCTCACCGTGGCGGGTGTGCGCTCGAGGGAGTACGCGCAGCTGAAGGCGGGTGCGGCGGGAACCGTGTTCTTCCTCGAAGCGCCCACCGACCCGGATGTGCGCGGCAATACCCTGCATCGCTTCCGGCTGAGCGACCGTAAGGCGATTACCTATCTTTCCATCGTCGGCGAGTACGCCGTGAGCGCCGACGGCAAGAAGCTCGTCTACAGCACGCCGGCGCCGCAGGGTGGGCCCAATGCGGCCGCCGCCCCCGCCGCCCAGCGGCCCTCGCTGTTTCTCGTGGATGCCGACGCCAAGGACGCGCCCAAGGCGGGGGACGGCCGGCTCGACGTGACGCTGCGGATGCACCTCGATCCGAAAGCCGAGTTCGCGCAGATCTTCAACGAGGGCTGGCGCCTGCAGCGCGATTACCTGTACGTGCCCAACATGCACGGTACCAACTGGCCGCGGATGAAGGAGATGTACGGCACCATGCTGCCGCACATCGCCCACCGCGCCGACCTCAACTACCTGCTCGACAACATGGGCGCGGAGATCGCCATCGGCCACTCGTACGTGCGCGGCGGCGCCATGCCGGACGTTCCCGCCTCACCCGGCGGGCTGCTCGGCGCCGACTTCGTCGTCGAGAACGGCCGCTACAAGATCGCGCGCATCTACGACGGCGAGAGCTGGAACCCGGACCTGCGCGCGCCGCTGGCGGCGCCGGGCATCACCGTGTCGGTGGGGGACTTCGTGCTTGCGATCAACGGCATCGACCTGGTCGCGCCCGACAACATCTACCGGCTCCTGGAGGGCTCGGCGAATCGCCAGACCGTGTTGACGTTGAACGCGCAGCCCAACGTCCAGGGCGCGCGACAGGTCACGGTCGTGCCGGTGGCCAACGAGCAGGGGCTGCGCACGCGCGCGTGGGTCGAAGAGAACCGCCGCTACGTGGACAGGCGGTCGAACGGGCAACTCGCCTACGTCTACGTGCCGAACACCGGCCAGGGCGGCTACGAAAGCTTCAACCGCTACTACTTCGCGCAGCAGGACAAGCAGGGCGCCGTGATCGACGAGCGCTACAACGGCGGCGGGTCCGCGGCCGACTACATCATCGACGTGCTGCAGCGCGACTTCGACGGCTACTTCAACAACGTCGCCGGCGATCGCCGGCCGTTCACCAGCCCGTCGGCCGGCATCTGGGGGCCGAAGGTGATGATCGTCAACGAGATGGCCGGCTCGGGCGGCGATTTAATGCCGTGGATGTTCCGCTACCGCAAGATCGGCCCGCTCGTCGGCAAGCGCACGTGGGGCGGCCTCGTGCACACCGCCGACACACCGCAGTTCATCGACGGCGGTTCGATGATCGCGCCGCGCGGTGGCTTCTTTACGCGCGAGGGCAAGTGGGCGGTGGAAAACGAGGGCACCGCGCCTGACATCGACGTCGAGAACTGGCCCAAGGACGTGATCGCCGGCCGCGACCCGCAACTGGAGCGCGCGGTGGACGAGGCGCTCAGGCTCTTGAAGGAGAAGCCGGTGGACCGCCGGACCACTGAGCCGGCACCCCCGACGTGGGGCAAGCGGCCGGGCCAATAATGGTGCGTACGGTGCGTACGGTGCCTAGGGTGCCTAAGGGTGTGTGTCGCGTTGTCGCTGCAAGCCTCGTCGGTCTGGCGCTGTGTGTGACCGGCGAAGGGACCGAGATTGGTCTGTCAGCGCAGAGCGCGACGTTCAAGGCACCCGTCCCGCGCTTCCCCGATCCGGATCGCCGCGCCAAACTGGCGACGGCCTTTCCCGAAATCGATCGGCTCTTCCAGGACTACGCCGCGGCGGCGCACGTCCCGGGGGCCGCGTGGGGCATCATTGTCGATGGCCAGCTCGCGCATACCGGCGTGGCCGGGTATCGCGACGTGCCGTCGAAGGCGCCGGTCACACCGGACACGGTGTTCCGCATTGCCTCGATGACCAAGAGCTTCACGGCGATCGCGATCCTGAAGCTCCGTGATGAGGGCAAGCTGGCGCTCGACGACCCGGCCGAGAAGTACGTGCCCGAGATGCGGGCGCTCGCATATCCGACCAGCGATTCTCCACGGATCACGGTTCGCCACTTGCTGTCACACGCGGAGGGATTCCCCGAAGACAACCCGTGGGGTGACCAGCAGCTGGCCAACACGGATGCACGGTTGTCGGAGCAGATCCGGGCGGGGATCCCGTTTTCGAACGCGCCGGGCGTGGCCTACGAGTATTCCAACTTCGGATTCGCGATTCTGGGCCGCATTGTCGCCAACGTCGCCGATCCGTCCGGCGCGCCGCGCACGGCCGCGTACACCAAGTACGTCCGCGACCACGTGCTCGCGCCGCTTGGCATGACGTCGACGACGCTCGAGCCGGCGCAGGTGCCCGCCGGCAGGCTGGCGCACGGTTATCGATGGGAAGATGCGCAGTGGAAGAACGAACCGCTGCTCGCCAACGGTTCGTTTGGTTCGATGGGCGGCATGCTGACGACGCTGTCGGATCTCGGTAAGTACGTGGGCGCGTTCCTCGCGGCCTGGCAGCCGCGCGATGGCGCGGAAGGCGCGCCGATTCGCCGGTCGTCGTTGCGCGAGATGCAGCAGGTCTCGCGCCCGGCGCCGGCAGTGGTCTCGACCAGGGCCAACGGGGTGCAGCTCAACTCCGGCGGCTACGGTTACGGGCTCCGGATTACGCAGAGCTGCGAGTTCCCGACGATCGTCGCGCACGGTGGCGGGCTGCCGGGCTTCGGCACGCAGATGCGGTGGCTGCCGGAATACGGGATCGGGCTCATCGCCTTCGGCAACCTCACGTATACCAGCTGGCCGCGCACGTTCGACACCGCGCTCGAGGCGCTGGCCCGGACGGGCGGCCTGCAGCCGCGCGTGACCGAACCATCGCCGGCGCTCACAGCGGCCCGCGATGCGGTCGCCGGCCTCGTCGTGAAGTGGGACGACGCGGTCGCGGACCGCGTGGCGGCGCAGAACCTGTTCCTCGATCAAAGCCAGGATCGGCGCCGCGCGGCGATTGCGACCCTGCGCTCGCAAGTCGGCGCCTGCACCGCCGGCTCGGGGTTCGATCACGTGGAGAACGCACTGCGCGGCGAGTGGACGATGAGCTGCGAGCGCGGGCGGCTGCGCGTCGCGATCACGCTCGCGCCGACGAACCCGCCAACCGTGCAGTTCCTGTCCGTGGCGCCGGCGCCGCCGCCGGGTCGGCCGGCGCCAGGCACGTGCCCCCAGTCGTGACCGCCAGGCGATTAGGCCCAGCCGCCGATCCGCGGTAGAATAGGCAAGTCTCTGCGCTCGGTCCTCGATTTCCCTCTGAAATCCTGCCACCGCTCGGTCCCCGGACAAACCTGAAGGTTTGTCCCCACAAGCCCGTTAGCTCAGATCCAGGCGCCATTTCAGCGCCGTATTCGTCAGTTGTCAGCCTGCTGTGTGCGATCAGGGAACGCTCCAGGCAATTTCAGGAGTATTCCGCATGCCGTTCGTGTCTCTCGGGCTCTCGCCCTCGCTCTGTCATCCGCTCGCGAAACTGGGCTACACCACGCCCACGCCCGTGCAAACGCAGTCGATTCCCGTGGTCCTCAGTGGCCGCGACCTGCTGGCCCGCGCGCAGACCGGCACCGGCAAGACCGCCGCGTTCGGCCTGCCGATGATCGATCGCCTGCTCGTCCGCGGCGGCGTCCCGGCCGGGGTGCGCAAGCCTCGCGGGCTGGTACTCGTGCCGACGCGCGAGCTCGCCCTGCAGGTACACAAGTCGCTCGCCACCTACGGTGTGCCCGCGAACCTGCGCGTCACGGCCATCTTCGGCGGTGTCTCGATCGTGCCGCAGAAGAAAGAACTGCAGCGCGGCACCGACATCATCGTGGCCACGCCGGGCCGCCTGCTCGATCACATGGAGCAGCGCACGGTGGACCTGTCGGGCGTGCAGATCCTGACGCTCGACGAAGCGGACCGGATGCTCGACATGGGCTTTCTGCCGCCGCTGCGCCGCATCCTCAAGGCGCTGCCGCGCGAGCGCCAGACGCTGCTGTTCTCGGCGACGATCTCGCAGGAGGTGGTGCGCCTCTCCGCCGACTTCACGCGCGACCCGATGCGGGTCGACGTGTCGGCGGGACAGGTGATGGCGCCAACGGTGACCCACCGCGTGCACCCGGTGTCGGACCAGCGCAAGGGCGACCTGCTCACGCACGTCCTCACGCAGGCGCCGGTGGGCCAGGCGCTGGTGTTCTGCAAGACCAAGCACGGCTCGAACCGCGTCGGCGACTACCTCGAACGCGCCGGCGTGAAGGCGGCGGTGATCCACGGCAACAAGAGCCAGGGCGCGCGCACGCGCGCGCTCGGGGACTTCAAGGCCGGGCGCGTGAACGTGCTCGTGGCCACCGACATCGCCGCGCGCGGGCTCGACATCGTGCAGTTGCCCCTCGTCGTCAACTTCGACCTGCCGCTCGTGGCCGAAGACTACATCCACCGCGCGGGCCGGACGGGCCGTGCCGGCCTCACCGGCCGCGCCGTGTCGCTGGTCTCGCCGGCAGACCGCGAACTGTTGCGCGACATCCAGCGGCTGCTGCCGTCACCGGTCGAGCACGTGGTGGTGGAAGGTTTCCCGGTGACGGCTTCGTCGCACGAGGCGCTGCCGGAAGCAGGGCGCCGTCATCAGGGCGGCAGGAGCGGTCGTGGGTCCAGTGGACCCCGATCGGGCGCGCGTCAGGGGTCCGGTGGACCCGGACGCCGTCCGTCGAGACCCGGATGGCGAGGCGCGCGCACCTAGAGTAGGCCTGGTACGTCATTCCTGCGATGCCGATGCGTCTCGCGTGCGGCAGTTTCTGAGACGCCCGGACCACGGCCACGATGATCCCGGCGTGAACTCGTGCGGCACGCTGCTGGCAGGATCCGGCCCTCGTGGCCCGGTGTAGAATCCGATCGTGGACGGGGAGGACGCGATGCCAACGACATCTCACCGCGACGCGCGCCTTACGTACGAGGACTTCCTGCGCTTCCCGGACGACGGGATGCGGCACGAGCTCATCGATGGGGTGCACTACGTGACGCCCTGTCCCGTGCTTCGGCATCAGCAACTATTGGGAAGGCTGCATCTGGCTATCGGGACCTTTCTCGAAGGCCATCCCGAGATCGGCCAGGCGTTTCTCTCGCCGCTCGACACGGTGTTCTCGCCCTGGGATGTCGTCGAACCCGACCTGATGTTTGTTGCCGCGGATCAACTGGATATCCTGACCGAGCCCAATATCCAGGGTGCGCCCGCGTTGGTCGTCGAGATCCTGTCGCCAAGCACGCGCAAGCGCGATCTGGGAATCAAACGCGAGTTGTTCGATCGCGGAGGTGTGCGAGAGTACTGGGTGGTCGATCCGAAGGCGCGTAACCTGACGGTCTATCGCCGCATGCCGGACGGCAGTTTCCCGAACGTGGCGCAGTTGGACGCCGACGGTGACGTCCCTCTGACATCGCCCGTTCTGCCGGGATTCGCCCTCTCTATCGCCAAGTTGTTTGCCTAGCGCTCCGCGCCGGGCTGTTCGGAAGGACTCAGGCAGGCGGCCTGCGCCTCGTAGAAGCGGCAGTGGCGCACGAATCCCAACGACTCGTAGAGGCCAATCGCCACCTTGTTGTCGGCGCGGACGTTCAAGCCGACCGTCTCGATACCTGTCAGCGCGCGGAGCACCGCGCTCGTGACGACGCGCCCCAATCCGCGGCCGCGGCGGTCCCGTCGCGCGTAGATGTTGCCAATGGCGGCGGCAGTTTCCCCCGGCGACACCAGGTGCGTGCCGGCTGCTGCCACGAGCGCCGGCCCTTCGTAAACCCCGAAGAACACACCGTCCGTCACCATCGACGGAAAGAAGAAGTCGGGCGATTCGCCGGTGGATTCGCCGTCTGCATACAGCAGCTCCAGTGCCGGCACGTCGGGCGCCGCCAGACGCGTCGCGGTCACGCGGGCGGCCGGCGGTGGCGCGCCGCTCCAGCCCATGCGCCACATCAACCGTGAGTCTGTGACGGTGGCATGGCGCGCGATCTCGGCCAATGCGTCGCTTCGCACCTGGAGGTGGACCGGCCAGGTCACGTGATCGAGCGCCTCACGTACGCTGCCCGTCCCCATCGCGAAGAGGATGCTCGTGCCGTAGTCGTGCAGCACCAGGGTGAGGTCTGGCGAGAACCCCGAAGAGAACCACTGCGTTTTGGCGAACATGAGGGGCGACAGATCGCCCAGCGCATACACGCCCCACACGGGATCGCGGCGCAGGATGGTGCGGATGTAGTCCTTGTTGGAGAGGATCGGCATGGGGAAGAAATCCCTTTCACTATAGCCGACGACGCATTATCGTCTTCCCGCATGGAGGGGGACAGATGCGCGCTTTCACCCGGCGGTCGCTTCTGGTGTTCGTGATGTCGGCTGCCGTGTCCGGCGCCGCCACCGGCCTGCGTGCGGACGATCCGATTGCCTCGCCGGAGTCGGTCGGGTTTTCCACCGACGGGCTGAAGGCCTTCCAGCAGACGATGCGGGCGCTGGTGGATGACGCCAGGCTCGCGGGCGTCACGACGCTCGTGGCGCGCCACGGAAAAGTGGTCCACTTCGACGTCTACGGCGTGCAGGATCTCGACTCCAGGAAGCCGGTCGCGAAGGACACCATCTTCCGCATCGCCTCGATGACCAAGCCGATCGTGGGCGTCGCGATGATGATGCTCTGGGAGCAGGGCAAGTGGACGCTCGACGATCCGGTGTCGAAGCACATCCCCGAGTTTGCCGGTCTCAAGGTCGCCACGCCGAACGGCGAGGTCGCACAGGCCAGGCCGATGACGATGCGCCAGCTGATGAGCCATACCGCCGGTTTCGACGTCAGCGGCGGCTACAGCAAGCTGAACATCACCGACCGCAACCAGCCGCTGCAGGCGATGATCGACAAGCTGGCGAAGCTGCCGCTGGCCGCGCAGCCGGGCTCCGACTGGCGCTACGGACCAAGCGTCGACATTCAGGGCTACATCGTCGAGAAGCTGTCGGGCCAGCCGCTCGACGTGTTCCTCCGCACGAAGATCTTCGATCTGCTCGCCATGAAAGACACCGGCTTCTCGGTCGAGAAGTCGAAGGCGGATCGCGTGACGAAGATGTTCACCTACGGTGAGGACAAACGGATCATGATGGCGGCGACGCAGGGGGATCCCACGTCGAAGCCGGTGTTCCTCTCGGGCAGCGGCGGGTTGCTCTCGACGACCGAAGACTACTTCCGGTTTGCGCAGATGCTGCTGAACGGCGGGCAGGCCAACGGCAAGCGGTTTCTCAAGAAGTCGACCGTCGAGTTGATGCGGACCAACGTGCTCGCAGATGGCGTCAAGGTCGATCTCTACGGACCCACCTACAACATTGAGGGGATCGGCTTCGGCCTCGACTTCGCCATCATCCTGGATCCAGCCAAAGCGAATACTCCGGAGGGCAAGAACTCCTTCTATTGGGGCGGCGCGTTCGGGACGTGGTTCTGGATCGATCCGACTAACGACCTCATCGTGATCGGCATGATTCAGAACGTCAGCGGCAGCACGCCGACCGGCGGCTCGCCCCAAGTGCGTCCGCTGTCGCGCAAGCTGGTGTATCAGGCGCTGGTCGACCCCCGGAAGTAACGCGTTAGCGAGTGGCCCACTGATAGTGGGCCTTCGCGCGTTCGATGACTGCCGGCGCGTCCTCGGCGAGCAGGAAGCCCTCGTCGACGAGGGCGAGGGCGGCCAGCGAGACGCGCCCGAGGTAGTCTTCGAGGCTCGCATACCGCTCGGCGATTGACTTGCGGCCGTCGCTGGTCCGTTCCCGATCGGCCCGCGTGCGCGGCAGCGGCAGGTACGAGCCGATTTCGCTGGCCAGGCGATCGGGCGCGCCGATCGTTGCCCTTCGATAGTTCCACCCTGTGTGCGTGGCAAGCGGCACCGCGATCTCCGGCAGCCGGATGCCCGCGCGATCGTTGCCCGCTTCATCAACAGCAGGGACGCGGCCCACGAAGGCTTTTCCGATTCCGGGCGGTTCCTTCGACACGATGCCGCGCGACCACTCCGGTCCGAAGTCCAGGCGATACGTCGTCATCGGCGAGTTGGGCTGGGCGTAGCCGGGGATCGCCGGCCAGCCTGACTGGTCCACGGCCGTCAGCGTGCCGTCCGCCAACATCGGATAGCGGCTCGTCGGCGGCTCGATGCCGTCGGTGATCCATTTGTCGAGCGCCGCGAACAGGGCGCGGATCACCGGCGTGTAGACCAGCGTGTTCATGTCGGCGCGTCCGACGAAATCCGGATCCTGATACGGCGCCGGGGGAAACGGCCCGACGATGTGCGGGGCCGAGGCGATGAAGTAGATGCGGCTGGTGGCCGGTGGCGGGATGTCGCGCGTGCCCGTGACGTCCGTGTGCACCAGCGATCCGGCGCGATTGAAGTACTCCGAATCGGTGAGCACGTGGAAGAACCTCGGCACCGTGCCGCTGCGCGTGGCGCGGGCGAGCAGGCCGTCGGTGATGCCGGTCTCCGGATCGAGTTGATCGGCATCCGTGAACGGAAACATGTCCACCGGATAGAGGATGTTGAAGTGCTGGAGCTGGTCGCGCGACTGCTGGCCGAAGCGGTGGTTGAACGATCCACGGCCGGCGCCGCCGACCTGATCGAAGAGGCCGTCGAAGACGATGCGGCCGCGCTCGTCTTCATTGAAGCCCTGGTAGACGAAGTGCCGGAGGAAGCGGCCGGTCTGTGACACACCCCAGCCCATGGCCAACCGGATGCCCGGCAGCGGATTGCCCCCGGCCGCGGTCGCGTGCTTGAAGAAGCTGACGATGTCGCGGGTGCCGGCGAGGCCGACGCCGACCACGCGCGGGTCGCGCGCGCGGTAAATGACGTCGTAGATGAGGCCGGCCTCGAAGCCGCGGTAGAGCGCGACGGTGCCCGGTCCCGTGAACCGCCACGTGCTCCGCGCGATCTCCCGCGGCGCGTCGGTGGGGAGCGTGCGCATGATCATCCGGTGCTCGGGGCTCTCCGGATCGACGACCGGATACGCGAGGTGGCCGCGGTCGGCGATCGACGCCGTCGTGGCGTTCGCACCCGGAATGAAGTTGCCGCGCACCCAGCCGGTGATCGGCCGGCCGTTGTCGGCGGCGATCGGGATCGCCATCCGCATGCGGCCTTCGGGGACGTCCCACTGCCATCCCATCCAGAGCAGTGAGAACCCCTGCTGCATGAGTGCGCCGTTCCCGAATTCCGCGGCCGTCGACGGGTCGGTCGAATTGGCGGCGTTCTGGAAGACGGGCAGGATGCGTTTGGTGCCGCGATTGCCGGCTTCGTAGAAGAGCCGCCCGTTGCCGCGCGCCGGATCGACGGGCTTGAGCAGATAGAAGTCGGCGGAGAACTCGACGAGCCCCTGCGCGTTCTTCGGCGCGAGCGTCAGATCGACGATGCCCTGGTTCTGGGGAAGAGTTGAGTCGAGCGCGAAGTGGACCTTGCCGATCAGCTTCTCGTACGGACCGGCGGCGCCGAACGGCTTGCCGCCGAGCACCGTCTCGCGGCGCTCGATCTGCAACCGCGTGACGCCGGCCTCCGCCGTCGCCGCACCCAGTAAACAGGCGGTGAGAGCCGAGATCAGCCGCTTCGTCATGCAGCCGATTATAGTTGGGCTTTCTCTTGCACCGGCCGGCCGACCGCCATCGTCGCCCGTCTGCTACAGCGCCAGCCAGCGCCTGAGCGCGTCGTCCACGGCGGTCACGGCATCATCGTCGCATCGCCCCACCGCACGCACGATCCTCGACCGTGGCACGCTCACCACCTTGTCGACCATCACCTGTGATGCCGACTGCAGGCCGGTTCGGTCACCGGGGGGCACGCTCACGCGAAACAGCGGTGCGTCCACGCACGCGGATGTGATGGGGCAGACGGTCACGCTGGCATGGGTGGGATTGAACGCGTCGGCTTGCACGACGAGTGCAGGCCGGGGCTTGCCCGTGTACGCGCCGCGGGCGGACACGATGACGACGGCGCCGCGGGCTATTTCCATCCGCGTGGATCCCCGGCATGCTCGATGAAGTCCAGGGTCTCGCGGTCCGCGTCCTGCGCGCTCGCCAGAAGCGACTGACGACGGGCCTCGGCGTTCGGATCGGCGGCCGGTCCGGCGAGATGCGCTTCGAGAATGGCGCGGGCCACTTCGCTCCGGCTGCGCCGGGACCGGCGCGCCTCCCGTGCGAGCCGCCGCTCGACCTCCGGGGTCAGGCGCACGGTGAGGATCGCCGAAACATTGGCCGGGTCTGGCATGGTGTATACAGTATACATCTTCCGGGGCAAAGAAAAGGGCGGCGCGGAGTGTTCGTCCGGCCGCCCGTTCTGCCTTCTGCCTTCGGCCTTCGGCCTTCGGCCTTTATTGCTGAGACGTTGCCGGCTTCGCCTTTGCCGCGATCGCCTTGTTGATCGCTTCCACAGTCCTGGTCGCGCGGAACTCGACGATCTGCTTCGCCTGCGCGGTGGCCTTCGCGCGATCGGCGATCGAGTGGCCGTTGATCGCCGCCTTGCCCGCCTTCACGCGCGCGTCGTAGCGCACCGAGTTCGGGTCGTCGATGAACATGTTCAGCGTGATGATCGGGTCGTCGTGCATGCTGTCCGACTTGCCCTCGGTGATGCCGTGGCCCTCCATGTACTTCGCCACGCTGGCGTAGTCGTAGTACTCGGCGATGTGCAGCGCGAGCGCCTTGCCGGCCCACTTCGCCGTCAACGCCTCGGCCACGGCCTTCTGGCCGTTCTGGTTGCCGCCGCTGTCGCCGATGAAGATGATGTTCTTGAAGCCGTGCGCCTGCAGGCTCTCCGCGGCGTCGGTCAGCACGGCGCGGAAGGTCTCTTCGCGCATCGTCATCGTGCCGGGCGAGGCCATGTGGCCGGTCTTGGGCTCGATGCCGCCCTCGGGCACGAGCTTGATGATCGGCGCGCACAGGGCGTTGCCCATCTTGCGCGCGATGGCTTCGCAGTTGGCGTGCAGCACGTAGTTGTGCTTGCCGGTGACCAGCCACGGGCCGTTGGGCTCGATGCCGCCGGTTGAGATGATGATGTTGGTCTTGCCGGCCTTGAGCGCGTCGCGGACGTCGATCCACGTCATCTCTTCGAGCCACACCGAGTTGGTCGGCGGCAGCGGGTTGGCCACGTCGTTGCAGTTGTACGGGTTGTCGCGGCAGTCGCCGCCACCCATGGACCGCGGATCGGGCGCGCGCCGCTCACGCTGCTGGGCCACCGCGAACGTGCCGGCCAGGACGGTAATGCTCAGTGCCACAAGCGCGATTCTTTTCATAGGTCCTCTATTGTGCGGTTTTGATGCGGAACGTGCCGTCGTCCATGCGTTCGCGATACTTGCCATGACATGAGGCGCAGGTGGCGCCGAGCGGCGTCACCGACGTCTTCGCCGCGTCGAAATTCTGGTTGGCGACGTTCATCAGGATCGAGTCGGCGTGGCGCTTGCCGTCGGAGGCCCACTTGGTGGCTTCCTCGTTCCCCTTCGCCTTCCAGAATGTCTCGATCTCGGTGAACGCGGTCTTGAGAATCGTCGCCTGTTCCTTCGTGAGATCCACCGACGATCCGTCGAGCGCCTTGCGCAGCGCAGCCTGGGCCGGCGGCAGCTTGACCATCTGCTTCTGGAGCGCGAGGTCGTCGGTCGACATCGGCGGAATCGGCTTCTTGGCGATGTCGATGCCGGCCGTGTTGATCACCGCCGTGGCGAGCACGACCGGCTTGCCCTTGAACTTCGCCTGGTCTTCGGCCGACAGGTCAATCGTGTAGCCCTTCAGCTTGGTCGCGACGTCGGCCGGGTCGAACTTGATGAGCTGCCCGATCACGGTGACGTAGCCGTTGGCGTCGGCCGGCTTCTGCAGGTTGGGCGCGAGCACGAGCACCTCCTTGCCGGTGGCTTTGGTCTTGTCCTGGTCCACCGAGAAGGCCGTCTTCGAGAGGTTCGCCTCGACGGCGCCGGTCATGGTCACGTATTCGCCGACGTACTGATCCGGGTTGGCGGCGACCGAGCTGGCCGCGACCGGCACGAGCGGCTTCGGCGGCGTGTTGGCCGCCGGCGGCGGCGCCTGGCCGGGACCCTGCCCGGCGGTGCTCACCGTAAACGCGGTCACGAAAGCGGCAAGCGCGAGGCCTGCCACGGCGATGGTTGATGTGGTCGAACGCTGCATTGTGATGAGCTCCTGATGGCGCACCCGGGCGCTTCCAATTCCGGGTCCCGAACCGGGACATTGTAACGCAGCCCGCCGATGGGAGACCGCCGGGGTGGACGTCTCCGTTTGTAACGCCCGCCTTCGCGCGTGCGCTTCGGCGGGGCCGGCTCCGCCTTCGCGCCCCCCGATGAGGTAACCTCGTCGCCGTTGGAGGCCTCGATGCGTATCACGCCAGTTCTCTTCGCCATCCTCACCGCAATCACCGTTCACGCCCAGGCGCCGGCGCCGGGCGCTCAGCAAGACGGGCGCCGGGTGGCCTCGGTCAACACGCAGCCACGCGCGGACGTGACCAACATGCCCCGGCCGATCGACATGCACGACAGCGTGTGGATCGAGGACCTCACCATGCTCGAGGTGCGCGACCTGATCAAGGGCGGCAAGACGACCGCGTTGATCCTGGTCGGCGGCATCGAAGAGAATGGGCCCTTCCTGACCACGGGCAAGCACAACAACGTGTTGAAGGGCACGGGCGAATCGATTGCGCGCGCGCTCGGCAACGCCCTGGTCGCCCCCATCGTGACGCTCGAGCCCGGCAATCCCCTGCGGCCCAACCTGTCGCCGGGCACTATCGTGCTGTCGCAGGCGACCTACCGCGCCGTGCTGACCGACATGTCGAACAGCCTGCGCGGCCAGGGCTTCACCGACATCGTGATGCTCGGCGACAGCGGCGGCAACCTCAACGGGATGAAGGAGGTCGCCTCGACGCTCAACGCGGAATGGAAAGGCCAGGGTGCCGTCCACTTCATTCCCGAGTACTACAACTACGGCGACGTCGAGCAGTTCCAGGAAAAGGTCCTCGGTATCCACGAGAAGCTCGAGGGCTACCACGACGACTATTACATCTCCGCGATCATCGCGACGGTCAGCACCGACGCCATCCGCATGCCCGAGCGCGTGAAGGCCGGCAAGTTCGCGATCAACGGCGTCTCGCTGGCGCCCATTGCGAAGACGATCGAGAACGGCCGGAAGATGATCGCGTTCCGGACGGAGGTGACCGTGGCGGCGATCAGGAAATCGATGGGCCGCTGATGACGCAGATATCAATGGACCAGGGCCGCAGATGACGCCGATGACACTGATCGAATTCAACGGGCAGGGCCGCAGATGACGCCGATGACACTGACCGAATCCAACGGCCAGGGCCGCAGATGACACCGATGACACTGATCGAATCCAACGGCCAGGGACGCAGATAACGCAGGTCTAACGCACCAATTCGTGTTCACCGTTGGCGATCGCCGGTTTCCAGGTTCCCGGGTCCCGGAATCGGCCACCGCGGTTTCGTGAGCACGAAGCGCCTGTGCTCCAGGCGCGAACTGCCGAAGTTCAGCAGCAGGCCGCATTGATGGCCGGTGGCCGCCAGATAGTTCAACACCTGTGCCTGCTCGGCCGGGCCCGTGGCGAATCGAGCTTTCACTTCGACGACGACCGCGCCAAAACAGATGAAGTCCATCCGATAGTGCCCGCGCAACAAGGCTCCCTTGTAGTCGATCTTGCAGGGTACCTCGGTCACGAAGGGTACGGACCGAAGGCCGAATTCGATCGCCAGGGCGTCGCGATAGAAGACCTCGAGAAATCCGGAGCCAAGCACGCGATGGACTTCCATGGCGGCGCCGATGATTGCGAAGGTGCGTTCGTCTCTTGGGTCGGGCGGAATGATGTTCATGCTGCAGGGTGGGAGCAATCCGCCTGCCGCTTCAGCTTCTGGCCCGACCTCCCGCTTTCTCGCGGCTTGTGGTCTCCCGGCCGTGGCACGATCCTGGAAAGTTGCAGAAACTGCATGACCTTACGTCCCCGGGCGTCGCAATTGTTCAGTCCATGCGCCCGCGGACGCCTCGCCGGCCCCGCAGTGGCATCTTGCTCTTCGTCGTCTGT
>Ga0156330_1139_pt2 | contig 18828 bp, 12 predicted proteins | sample RifCSPlowO2_12_FD_107978 | JGI IMG/M metagenome (GOLD analysis project Ga0156330, IMG submission 107978) | Acidobacteria bacterium RIFCSPLOWO2_12_FULL_67_14b | reverse complement strand
CGGCCTGCGCGCGGCCGAGAAGTACGCCGCCGCGCCCTCGCGCACCCACATCGGGCGATCGGCCAGCGCCGCATCCAGGATCGCGTGCGAGACCTCGTGACGGATCGTGCGTTCCAACTGTCCCTGGGTCCTGAGCACGGCTATCGGCAGCAGATCGATCGACGGTCCCTCCGTGGCGCCCGACACCCACCAGGGTTGGCCCGTGGCGCGTCCGAAGCTCTCCACGTTGGCATGCACGGTCACGCGCAACCGCGCCGGTGCGGCGGCGCCGGTCGCCTGGGCGATCTCGTCGCGGCTCTGACGAATCAAGGCCAGCACGACGGATCGTTCGCCTTCCTCCGATCCAGGCAGCGCCAGCGCAATGTCCGCGGCGGCCGGCACCGCCGCCGGCGTCGCCGGCGCGGCGGTCGTGAGGGCCGGCACGCGAGCGGCGCCGATGGTCAGACCGGGGAAGTAGAACCGCAAGATCTCGTCCGCGCTCGATCCGCGCGTGGCCCGGTGGCCCGCGCCGATCACACACAGTCCCACTCCATGCCCGAATCCGCGGCCGCGAAACTGGTAGCCCGTGCTCGTGCGCTCGACCTCGAAGGCGGTGCTCTTCAGCAACTGCCACCCGACAATGCGGCCCACGGCCATCCGGAACTCGTGGCCGTTCATGTCGGCGGGCGTGAAGCCCTCGAGCCGGATCCGATCCACGCGCGAAGATTGATTGCGCGACAGGATCCGGATGCCACGCAACGTCGATCCCCGCAGGCCCGCCGCGCGCAGGGCCCGCTCCAGATCGGCCGCGCGGATCTCGCTCGTCCACGGCGGCTCGTGCGCGCACGCCTCGTCTTCGAGCGACGGCTCGTAGGGATAGTCGATGGCCCCGGGCCACACCTGCGAGGCCAGCTCCGAACGGCCGCCGCACCAGGCGGAATAGAACACCAAGGCCGGCTGCCCCTGGTGCAGGAGCAGCCGTCCCGAGGTGGCCGCCGCCGCGCGGCGCGTCACCGCCGTCGGCGGGCGCACGACCTGGCAGTGGGTGGTGTCGCACAGGTCGTAGCCCTCGCGGCGGTGGCGGTTGCGATTCGCCATCGCGAACGTGCGCGCGGTGATCGCCAACGCCTGCTGCGCGGCATCGGCCGCCTTGGGCTGGCCCTCACCCGCCAGCACCTGCGCGATGTAGTCGTCCAGCGACAGCGTCTCAATTCGCGTCTTCCCATTCGCCAGCGTTCGGCCTAACCGGATCGACGAAACGAGGGCTTGAGGGCTTGAGGGCTTGGGGGCCTGGTCGCCGGTCGTCAGAATGTCCGCCGCGATCGAGGCCGCATCCACACCCGCGCCGCCCGGCGCCGCCACGACGATGGCGCGCGTCGGGCGATCGGCCGGTGTCAATGCGACCACGAGGGCGAGCGAGACGCCGCTCGCCGTCGTCACCGTGCCGGTCTTGGCGAGCGCCGAAATGCCGCGCGCCTTCAGCGCCGATGCCGTTCCATACTCGGCGGCCCCGCGCAGGCCCTCGAGCAACACCATGCGGGTCCCCGTCTTCATCGGCACATGATGATCGGGACCCGCGCCGGCGAGCCGCGCCAGCACATCGATGAGCGCGCGCGGCGTCGTCTTTGGGCCGTCGAGGCCGACGATGGCGGGGGCCAGCGGCGTGGCGGTGCTTACCGGCGCCAGGCCCGCGGCCGCCCGAATGCGATTGAGGGCCTCACGCGACAACCGCGGCGCCAGCGACACGAAGAAGTCGTTGCACGAGTACGCCAGCGCCTCGGCGGGGCTGAGCGGACGCTTGAGGTTGGGATGGGAGCAGACGAAGCGGTGGCCGTCGACGGTCGAGACGCGCCGGCACACGCGCGACGAATCCGCATGGATCGCGCCGCTCTCGAGCGCGGCCACCAGCGACACCGCTGTGGCGATCGAGCCCGGGAACATCGGCGCGTCGAGGATCTCCGGCCGCGCCTCCTGCCGCTCGCGCGGGTTGTCCAGGCTGCGCACGAAGAACGCCGCCCTTCGCGGCGGCGCTTCGGGCGACAGGCCTTGTGACTGCGCCTGCAGCGCGCCCGCCAACGCCGCGACCGACAGCGCCACCGCTCTGCGGCGCCAGGTCATAGCTTGGTCGAGCAGTTGGGGCGGCACTGGCACCGGATGCTCTTGTCGCCCTCGGTGTTGTAGTCGTAGGTCAGCTCTTCACCGGCGCGGATGTTGCGGGCGGCCCGCACCCAGATCGTCTTGTCGACCACGTCGATCCAGCAGTTGGGCTTGCACGAGTGGTTGATGAACCGGGCCACGTTGCCGCCGACGGCGGCGTCGCGGCTCCAGTTGCGGTTCACGCGGAAGACCCAGATGCACCCCTTCGACAGGTACTGGTGCTCGCGTTTCTCGCTTTGCCTGTTGGTGATGAGCTCACCCGCGTAGTCGATGATCCGCTTGTTCTTGTTGATGGATTCCGCCGCGAAAACGCCTTGACCGTGCAATCTGGAACGCTTGCGTATGATTCTTGGAAAGGACACCGATTTCGGCATGTCTGGAGAGTGTAACAAGAGGAGTGATACATTGTCGCGCGAGAGGTGACAACGTGCGAGGCTACTTCACAATCGTGCTCGTGACCGTGGCGTTTCTGGGGGTGACCGTGCAGGGCCAACGACAGGTGTTTCCAGGGGGCGGCGACCTGCCCTTCAGTGCGGCGACCAAGGCCGACGGCCTGATCTACGTGGCGGGCTCGATCAGCGCCACCGGTGACATCAAGACCCAGGTCAAGGCCGTGCTCGACGGCATCGGTCAGACCCTGGCCAAGGCCGGTTCGAGCCTGTCGATGGCGGCCAGCGTCCACGTCTACGTCAAGAACGCCTCGGACGTGGCCGGAATGACTGAGGTGTGGCGGCAGTACTGGCCGAAGGACGCGCCTGCCCGCACCACCGTGCTCTCCGACTTCGTCGTGCCCGGCGCCCTCGTCGAGATCTCGATGGTGGCCATCCCCACCGGCGGCGAGCGCGTCGTGATCACGCCGGCCGGCTGGTCCACCGCCAATCCCTACAGCTACGCGATCCGCTCGGGCGACACGCTGTTCCTCGCCGGCATGGTCTCGCGGGGCGTCAAGGACAACCAGCCGATCGAAGGCGACATGACGACGCAGATGAACGCGATCATGGGCAACGCCGGCGAACTGCTGAAGGCGGCCGGCTTCGGCTTCGAGCACGTCGTCGCCAACCGCGTCTACATCACCGACGGCGCGAAGTTCCAGGAGATGAACAAGGCCTACGTGCCACACTTCCCGAAGGATCCGCCCGCGCGCGCCACCGTGATCGTCGGGCTGCCCGGCCCCACTTACCAGGTCGAGGTCACGATGACCGCGAACCGCAGGCCGAAGCAGGCCATCACGACGCCGGCTGCCGATGGCACGCCCGGCAAGCCGAGCCCGACGCTCAGCAGCGCCATCAAGGTGGGAAACCGCCTGTACCTTTCGGGCCTGCTCGGCAACACCGCCGACAACAAGGGCAACATGGAAGCGCAGACCAAGGAGCTGCTGGCGCGGGTCGGCCGGACGCTCACCGCCGGTGGGTTCGGCTGGGGCGACCTGGTGGACGGCATCGTCTACGTTACCGACATCGCGAACTTCGCGGCGATGAACACGGGCTACCGATCGGTGATCGCGAAGGACTTTCCGGCGCGCGCCACCGTGAAAGCGGGGCTGGTCGGCGCCGACGGGCTCGTCGAGATCATGTTCGTGGCGTCGAAATAATGGCGGAGGCCATTACCTGGGAATTCGCTTGATGAACCCACCCATCGCAAGTCGACCTTCTTCGACGTGCTGACGCTTCTTCTGGTTCAAGCGGTGGCTCGATGGGTTGCTGTCGGTGAGTCCCGACGAGGGCGGCCCGGAACACGTGTTCTGATTTGCGCGCTGATCGTGCCGTTCAGTGCACCATTTCCGCAGAATTGTGTTGATCCCTGAATCCCGCGAGGAGTCTAATCGCGGCATTCATAGCGTCGGGCCCTTCCTAATCACTCGTAAGGCACCAGGAGGTGGTAGATGCGAAGGATCTTCGTCAGTTGGGTGGTCGGGTTCTTTCTGTGTGCGGCAGCGCCACCGTTGTTTGCCCAACAAGGCACGGCGGAGATCGCCGGGAAGGTGACGGACGAACAGGGTGCGGTGCTGCCGGGTGTCGCGATTGTTGCGACCAACGAAGCCACCGGCGTGTTTCGCGAGGCCACCAGTGGCCCCGCCGGAACCTTCTTTCTCTCCCAGCTTGTTCCAGGGCCGTACCGGCTCGTCGCCAAGCTTCCAGGCTTCCGCACGACCGATCGGACCGGCCTCATCCTGCAGGTGGGGAAAACGCTCACCATCAACCTGTCGCTCGCGGTCGGCGGGCTCGAGGAGACTGTTCGTGTCACGGGCGAATCGCCGCTGATTGACACGACCAGCTCCAGGGTGGGCGGCAACATCGGCACCGCGGAACTGAGCGAGCTTCCGGCGATGAACCGCAACTACTTTTCGGTGGTCGCCCTCCTGCCGGGCATTCAGTTTTCGGCCTCCAACCAGATGGGCAACGACACCATCGTCGCGTCCGGTCAGTCCACTCAGGGGAACAACGTCTCGGTCGATGGCGGCTACAACGCGGACGACGCGCTCGGGACCAGCGCGGGCGCGCAGGTGCGCACCCCGCTCGAGGCGATCCAGGAGTTCCAGGTGGTGACCAGCATGTACGACGCTGAGTTCGGCCGCGCGGGCGGCGCGATCGTCAACGCGGTGACCAAGGCCGGGACCAACCAGTTCAAGGGCGTGGTGTTCGGATACATGGCGAGTCCCAAACTGACGGCCGCCGATTACTTCGTCAGGACGCGAAACCTGACCAAGCCCACATCCAAGAAACAAGAGTGGGGGGGCGTGCTCGGGGGCCCGATCATCAAGAACAAGGCGCACTTCTTCGTCAGTCTCGAGCGGCAGGTGGACAACCCGAACCGGACGCGCGTGTTTCAAAACCGGCCGGACCTGAATTTCTCGATTGCCGAGGATCGCACCGGCTGGAACACGGTCGTCCGCTTCGACCACCAGATCAGCGGGAATCACACGTGGGCGGTCCGCTGGCTGCGCGAGAGCGCGCCGCAGTTCCCCATCGTCGGGACCCGACAAACCCTGCAATCGGTGTCGGACGAGACCGACATCGATCAGACGGCGGTCGGCACGTTGACGAGCGTGCTCGGCAATGCCCGCGTCAATACGTTTCGGGTGGCGAGGACGTGGGAACACTGGTGGCACGGCAACCAATGCTCCCGTGCCTTGGGTGAGGAAGACCTTGCCGACATGGCCGATTGCCCGCCGCAGCTCGACCAGTTGAGCTTCCTGGGCCAGGCCAGCACCGAGGCGCAGGGCCCGTGGGATTCCAACTACCAGATTGAGGATGATCTGTCCTGGTTCGTCCCAGGCAAGAAGGGGGATCACGAGTTGAAACTCGGGGCCCGCTATAACTACACGAAATTGCGGCGCGTCTCGCAGATCAACATGAATGGCACGTTCCGCTTCAATACGGACCTGCCGTTCGACGCGGCCAACCCGCGAACCTATCCCGAACGCCTCACCATCCGGACGGGAAAGTACGATGCGACCATGGAGAATCACACGGTCGAGGCGTTCGTCCAGGACAAGTGGAAGATGGGCAACCGGACGACCCTGAGCGTCGGGCTGCGCTACGACCTCGAGATCATCCCGATCGACGAGACCGGCAATCCACTGTTTGGCGGCGGCAGCAAGTCTCCGACCGACCGCAACAACTTCGCGCCCCGAATCGGGTTCACCCATTCGATAGACGAGGCGGGCAAGTCGGTCGTGCGTGGCGGATACGGGATCTTCTACAACCGAACGATCCTGGGAGCCATCGACGACACGTTGGAATTCGGCAAGTACACGTCGTCGGTCATCGCCACCTTCCCGAATAACAGCGCCGACCCCGGTCCGGCCGCCGGACGTCTCCCGACCGACCCGTTTCTCATCAATGGGCCCGTCGTCAACCGCGCGCTGCTCAACCAGCTGTACCCGCCCGGGGCGCTCGTGAAGAACGCCGGGGCCGTGATCTTCGATTCCCCGGACCGGCAGATCCCCTACGCGCATCAGCTCACAGTGGGCTACGTGCGGGAGCTGGCCTCCTCGATGGCGCTCCACGTCGACTATGTCCGGATGGCCAACAAGGACATGTTCCTGGCGCGCAACCTCAACCCGATGGTCCGGGCGAACACCACCCGCACCGGCGCGATTACCCGCGTCGATGCCTTTGGCGTGCTGGGCGAGCCGTATAGCCAGCAGGTCTGGGTGATGGAGAACACGGGAGAATCGACCTACAACGCGTTGAACCTGTCGCTCGAGAAGCGGTACGCCAACAACTGGTCGGGCCGGGTTTCGTACTCCTTGTCGAAAGGCGTCGGCACGGCCAACAACCAGGCTGACAAGAACACGTACCAGGTCCTGACCGACCTCAAGCTGGACGAGTGGCGGGCACCGAGCGACGTGGACCGCCGTCACATCCTGTCGATCGGCGCCCGAGCCGAGATTCCAAAGACCGGAGGGGCGACCGTGTCGACCACCGTGCGATACATGAGCGGATCGCCGTTCACGCTGTACGACAGCAGCATCGACGCCAATCAAAACGGCGAACTCAACGATCCGCTCCCAGCGGGTACCTATAGCGGCACCGGCACGAACGCGTTGAAAGACGTGGAGTACGCTGGCGGGCGCAACGGCGCGCACGGCCCCGACTACTTCCAGGTCGACCTCCGGGCCGGCTGGCGTCGCAAGGTCGGCGGTGAGAGGGCGTTGGAACTCTTTCTCGACGTCTTCAACCTCGCCAACCGCGCGAACTTCGATAATCCGACGACAGCCTCGTCGGATCGCCGGACAGCCGCGACCTTCCTCGTGCTGACGAATCTGCGAGGCGGCGGCGGGTTCCCACGACAAGCGCAGGTGGGCGTCCGCTACGCCTTCTGAGCGCAGTCGAGGGTCGATCAGCGGACTAACGGGCGGCCGTGTTGAACGGCCGCCCGCATTCGCGGTGCGGGAAAGAGAAAGGACGGAGCAAACATGGTTCCCCCTGATACCGCTGCCGGTCGAGCAGCGGACACGGCCGCGTCAGACCATCTGACAAGTCGGCGACATTTCTTCAAGCTGTTAGCCGGAAGCCCGCTGCTCGCCCTGGCCTACCCAACGCTGCCGTCCAGCTGGCAGCAGGCGGTGAGGCAGGAGCTGCAGACCGGCGGCGCAACGATGCAAGCACCAAGCGCTCTGGATACGCACTTCACGGGTCAGCTGATTGAAACGGCCGCTGAAGCCATCAACGTGTGGGATTTCGAGAGGGTCGCCCACGCCGGCAACCTGCCTGAACATTGGGCCTACCTCCATATGGGTGTCGACGATCTCGAGACACGCGTGGCGAACCGAGAGGGCTTCCAGCGCCTCATGCTTCGCCCCAGGCGGCTGGGGCCAGATACCACCAAGTTGGACACGTCGGTCCAGTTATTCGGTCGTCGATGGGCAACGCCGCTGTTTCTCTGCCCGGTCGCGGCTCTCGAGGCGTATCACACGCAGGGCGAGAGTGGGGCCGCCCGGGCGGCTCGCGCGAGGGGCATCCTGCAGATTCAGTCGCACCAGAGCTCGCAGTCGTACGAAGACATCGCCGCGGCCAGAGGCGAGCCGCACTGGTTCCAGCTTTACGCTACACCCGACTGGAACGTCAATAAGAGAGTGCTCGACCGAGTGGCGGCTGCGGGATGCCCCGTTCTGGTGTGGACCATCGACCTGCTGGGCGGCAGCAATCGGGAACTATCGAGACGCTCCCAAGGCAGCCAGGGGTACGACCGGCCGCTTTGCCAGAACTGCCACAACCACAAGCCGGGTTACCAGAGGCCGATGCGTCGCGGACTGGACGGTCCTCCCGGACCACGCCCGCCATACACGTGGGACTACGTCAAGCGTCTCAAGGATGCCACCAGCATGAAAGTGGTCCTGAAGGGCATCGTCACGCGTGAGGATGCGGAGTTGGCCGTTGAGCACGGCGCGGACGGCATCTTCGTGTCCAACCACGGCGGCCGCGCCGAGAACAGCCTCCGTTCGACGATCGATTCCCTACCGGAGGTTGTGGCAGGCGTGAAGGGCAGGGTTCCCGTCTTCATCGACAGTGGCGTCCGCCGCGGCGCCGATATTTTCAAGGCCCTTGCTCTTGGTGCCGATGCGGTGGGAATCGGTCGACCCTACGTCTGGGGCCTTGGCGCATTCGGTCAGGAAGGTGTCGACAAGGTCATCGACCTGCTGCTCGCCGAGTTCACGATGGTCATGAGGCAGACTCGGACGACGACGCTCGATCAAATCGGTCCACAGTTCGTCATGGAAGGGCGTGCGCCGATCATGATGCGTAGCAACAAGGGGGGCTTCGGCCTCTGACGTCGAAGCCGGCGCGAAGAAAAGGGTGTCTCGAATGTCGTTACGAGCGGCAATTATGCCTGGGCTTGCGGTCGTCCTTTGTGCCGGACTGGTGGTCGTGCAGGTGCAGTCGGCGGCCGCTCAACAACAGAACGTTGACTTCACCGTGTCTGGGACATCGACCGTTCGCGGGTGGACGTGTTCGGTGAGGGGTGTCATGGCGGTCACTCCGGGCACCGGATCGCCCCAGCCGGCGGCGCCGGGCTTTGCGAATGGGGTCCAGGCCGCAACCGTGACGGTTTCGGTCAAGGCCTTCAAGTGCCCCAACGACGAGATGACGCAACATCTCCTGGAGGCCATGAAGGCCGACAAGTTCTCCGAAATCGTTTATCGCCTCGAACGGTACGAGGTGACGGGCGGGCAGACCCAGGCGACAGGCACGCTGACGATTACCGGTGTAACCCAACCAATCAGCTTGCCTGTGGCGCTGAAAGCATCCGGCCAGGATATTCAGATTGAGGGGAACACGCGCATCGACATGACGAAGTTCGGCGTCGATCCGCCGGTGGTGATGCTGGGGTTGCTGAAAGTGGGGCCTCAGATCCGCATTGAGTTCAAAGGTCTGATCGCTCGGTAGGCGCCCACCCGGTTCCTGCAGACGGGATGTTCACCCATCGCCCGCAGAGGTATGCTGGAGTCATAGGCGGGTGGTATGGCCAACTTCGAGATCGTGGCACGAGAGGATTTCTCTGACGTCACTTACCTGCTCGAGGTGCGCCATCCGCTGATGGCCCGGGCAGCCAAGCCCGGGCAATTCGTCATCGTCATGCTCACCGCCCGCAGCGAGCGGATACCCCTCACCATTGCGGACTTCGACGGCCACAAGGGCACCGTGACGCTGGTCATTCAGGCCGTCGGCAAGACCACCCGGCAGATGCAGCAGGAATGCCGGGTCGGGACGTCGCTCCACGCGATGGTCGGTCCGATGGGGATTCCCAGCCCGACCACCAAGGCCAAGAAGGTGGTGTGCGTCGGCGGCGGCCTGGGCGTCGCCCCGATCTTTCCGCAGGCGCGGGGCTTCAAGGACAGCGGCGCCTACGTGATCGCGGTCCTCGGGTTCCGCACCAAGAGCCTGGTGTTCTGGCGCGACAAGTTCGCGTCGTGTTGCGACGAACTCATCCTGTGCACCAACGACGGCTCGGCGGGGATCAAGGGCCTGATCACCGACGGCATCAAGGTCGCGCTCGACCGCCACGCCGATATCGACGAGGTCGTCGCCATCGGCCCGCCGGTGATGATGAAGGCGTGCGCCGATGCGACGCGCCCGCACCAGATCAAGACCATCGTCAGCGTCAACCCGATCATGGTCGACGGCACCGGGATGTGCGGCGGGTGCCGGGTGAAGGTCGGCGGGCAGGTGAAGTTCGCCTGCGTCGATGGACCGGACTTCGACGGCCATCTGGTCGACTTCGACGACCTGATGGTCCGCCTGCGGCGCTACACGACGGTCGAGCAGGCCGCGCAGGAGCGCTGGTCGGAGAGTTGCCGCATGACGAGGCAAGTCGGTCCGAGCGCGCTGGACGCGCTGGCGCGCGGCAGCGCCGAGCAAAGCGAGTTGCTCGAACTGCCGGAGCTCAACGACGCGCTCGGCGGATAGGCGCGGGGGAAGGCAGATGGCGACGAAGCGAACGATCCGCAACATCCCGCAAACGCGGACGCCGATGCGCGAGCAGGATCCGAAGGCGCGGGCGGCGAATTTCGAGGAAGTGGCCTGTGGCTACACGCTCGACGAGGCGCTCCGCGAATCGGAGCGGTGCCTGTACTGCCCGGATGAGCCCTGCATCGCCGGCTGCCCGGTCGGCATCAACATCCCCGGGTTCATCAAGAAGATCGGCGAACGAAACCTGCACGGCGCCTACGATGTCCTCACCGACACCAACCTGCTGCCGTCAATCTGCGGGCGCGTCTGTCCCCAGGAGAGCCAGTGCGAAGGCGCCTGCACGGTGGGCGTATCGCTGGAGGCGGTCGCCATTGGACGGCTCGAGCGGTTCGTCGGCGACACGGCGATCAAGGAAGGCTGGGTCAACATTCCCCACATCGAAGCGGGCCGGTTCAAGGTCGGCATCGTCGGATCGGGACCGGCGGGCATGGCGTGCGCGGCGGACATGGCCAAGGCCGGCTGCGACGTCACCGTCTACGAGGCCTTCCATGAAGCGGGCGGCGTGCTGAAATACGGCATCCCGGATTTCCGGCTCCCCAATGCGGTGATCGACGCCGAGATCGAAAACCTGAAGAAGCTCGGGGTCACCTTCGAATGCAACACGCTGGTCGGGCGCCTGTTCACCATCGAGCAGATGATCGATGAGATGGGCTTCCACGCGGTGTTCGTCGGCGTTGGCGCCGGCTATCCGACGATGCTCGGGATCCCCGGGGATTCGCTGAACGGCGTGCTCTCGGCCAACGAACTGCTCACCCGCTGCAATCTGATGCGCGCCCGGGACTTCCCCGACTACGACACGCCCGTGCCGATCGGGCGGCGCGTCGCCGTCGTCGGCGCGGGCAATACGGCGATGGACGCCATGCGGGTGGCGCTCCGGCTTGGGGCGGAGAAGGTGTACTGCATCTACCGCCGCTCGCGCACGGAGGCGCCGGCCCGGGCCGAGGAACTGCATCATGCCGAGCAGGAAGGGATCGAGTTCCACTGGCTCACGAGCCCGGTGTCGATCCTGGACGACGGCCACGGCGGCGTGCGCGGCATGCGATGCGTGCGCATGGAGCTTGGCGAGCCGGACGATTCGGGCCGGCGCCGTCCGGTTCCGGTCGCCGGCAGCGAGTTCGACTTCGAGGCGGACCTGATTGTCTACGCGATCGGCACCAATGCCAATCCGATCATGGGCCAGACCTCATCGCTCAAGCTCAACACTCGTGGCTATATCGCCACCGACGACGACCTCGCCACCTCGGTGACCGGCGTGTTCGCCGGCGGCGACATCGTCACCGGCGCGGCGACGGTGATCGAAGCCATGGGCGCCGGCCGCCGGGCCGCGCGCAGCCTGAAGGCGTACCTCGGCATCCGCGATCCCTGGCGTCCCTATCGGGACGCGGACCGTGACGATGCCGGCACGTTGTTCGGAATCGACCTGCGGGAACGCAATTTCGCCCGCGTGCGCGTCGCGCTGAAAGCTGATAGCTGATAGCTGATAGCTGAAGGCTGAAGGCTGAAGGCCGAAGGCAGAAGGCGGGAGTAGCCGTGACCACGCTCAGCGAACACATCGTCGAGATCATCAGCGATTCGGGCGAGGGCGCGCAGAAATGCGGCCAGTCGCTGGGCTCGATCGCGGCGCAGATGGGCTACGGCGTCTGGACCACGGAGATCATCCCGGCCGAGATCCGGCCGCCGGCGCGCAGCGTGGCCGGCGGCAGCGGCGTCCGCATCCGCATCGGCTCGGGGCCGGTGACCAACGGCGGCGACGAGACCGACCTCGTGGTGGCCTTCAACGAGCAGGTGCTGCTCGGGCGCGTGCGGGCGAAGGAGCTCAAGTCCAACTGCATCATCCTGCTCGAGAACATGTGGCGCGGCCACGCCGACCCGACGATCGCCGCGGCCTACGTCGAGACCTACGATCGGCTCGTGGCCGCGGGCTACCGGGTGCACGAGATCCCGATGGAACAGGAATGCCGCGCGCTGGTCGCGGATGGGCGGCGCGGCAAGAACATGTTCGCGCTGGGCATGCTGTGCGGGATCTACAGCCTGGATCTGAAGCTCGCCGCGGATCAGGTCGTGCAGACGTTCGGCAAGAAGGACCAGCACGTTGTCGAGGCGAACCTCAGGCTGCTCGAGGCCGGCCACCGGTGGGCGGCCGCCAACCTCGACTTCTGCTACGGCATTCCGGCAATCGGCTCCACCGAGCCGCAGATCGTCGTCAACGGCAACACGGCGCTGGCGTTGGGGGTGCTCGCCTCAGGGATGGAGATCTGCGCGATGTACCCGATCACGCCTGCGACCTCGGCCTCGCATTACCTGTCGGACGTGTTCGAACAAGTCGGAGGCATCGTCCACCAGGCGGAGGACGAGATTGCGGCCTGTGCTTTCGCCATCGGCGCGTCATACGCGGGCAAGTGCGCGGTGACGATCACGTCCGGCCCGGGATTCTCGCTCAAGCAGGAGGGGATCGGGCTGGCCGTGATGGGCGAGATCCCGCTGGTGGTGGTCAACGTCCAGCGCGGCGGGCCGAGCACCGGGCAGCCGACCAAGACGGAGCAGGGCGACCTGATGACGGCGATCTTCGGCAGCCATGGCGACGCGCCGAAGGTGGTCATGGCGCCGGCCACCATCGAGGACTGCTTCTACTCCATCATTACGGCGCGTCGGATTGCCGAGACCTTCAACATGGTCGTCGTCGTCTTGTCCGACGCGACGCTGGCCACCTCGCAGCAGCCCTTCCCGCGGCCGGTGTTCAGCGAAAGCTGGATGGCGCCGCCCGTGGACCAGAGCGCAGTGCCGGAGCGGGCGCGGCCTTACGACTGGGACGCCACCACCGGCCTCGCCCACCGCTTCGTCCCGGGGCAGCCCGGCGGGATGCACACGCTGACCGGGCTCGCGCACGACCGCGACAGCCACGTCGCCTACGACGCCGACAGCAACGAGCAGGGCCTGCGTGCACGCAGCCTGAAGCTGGCGGCGCTGCAGAAGACGCTGGCGGCGCCCCCGGTGCATGGCGACGCAACCGGCGACCTGCTCGTGATTGGCTGGGGCAGCACCAAGGGCGCCATCGAGGAGGCGGTCGACGCGATGCGCGTCGAGGGCCACCGGGTGTCATCCACGCACCTGCGGTTCCTGCAGCCCTTGCCCCCGGGGATCAAGGAGATCATGCAGGGCTTCGAGCAGGTGATGACCGTCGAAAGCAACTGGAGCGACGACCCCGAGAGCGCGATCATCGACGACCCCAACCGCCGCTATTCGGCGCTGGCCATGCTGCTGCGTGCGCGCTACCTGGTGGACGTCGATTGCTTCAGCGAGGTCAGGGGCCAGCCGATCAGGCCGAGCGCCATCCGCCGCGTCATCAGCAGGAAGCTCGAGCGAGTGTCCGGAAAGGTAGCCACGTCATGAGCCCGATGTCCGCGACCGAATGCCTGCTGCAGATGTGCGACGAGCGCTTCGAGCTCGAGGACTATCAGAGCGGTGTGCCGCGCTGGTGCACCGGCTGCGGCGACAACGCCATTCTCGCCGCGGTCCAGCGGCTATGCCGCGACGAGGGGTTGCGGCCGGAGAAGACCGTGTTCGTATCGGGGATCGGCTGCTCGAGCCGGTTTCCCCATTACATGAGGACCTACGGCTTCCACGGCATCCACGGGCGCGCGCTGCCGATCGCCGAAGGCGTCAAGATGGCGCGGCCGGACCTGACCGTGTTCGTCAACACCGGCGACGGCGACTGCTGCAGCATCGGGGCGGCGCACTGGATCCACGCCATCCGCTACAACATGAACCTCACGGTGTTCCTGCACGACAATCAGATCTACGGCTTGACGAAGAAGCAGGCGTCGCCCACCTCGCCGGTCGGCACCAGGACCAACACCACGCCGCGTGGCAGTTACCTCGAGGCCTTGAATCCGCTGACGGTCACGCTCGGCGTGCAGAACGTATCGTTTGTCGCGCAGGCGGTGGATTGGGCGCCGGAGCTGCTGTACGACATTGTGAAGGCCGCGTATCACCACAAGGGCCTCTCGTTCGTGCGCATCGTCCAACGCTGTCCGGAGTGGATGCCGAAGTTGCTCGATCCCTGGCTGCACGATCCCGGCAGGGTGCAACTGCTCCATCACCGAAACGGACTGCTGCCGGGCGCGGGGTCGGTCAAGGTCTACACGAACCAGTTGGAGCATGACCCGTCGGACATCAACCGGGCGCGGGAGATCGCGTCGAACACCCAGGTCGTGCCGGTCGGGATCCTGTATCGCAATCCCGAGGTGCCGTGCTACGAGGACCTCATCGGTTCCGACAAGCTCCGGACCGCCGACGTGACCAGGGCGGGGCTCAACGCCGAACTGGACAAGCACACCGTGTGGCCGCGCGAATCGCACGCATAGGCATGGCGATGGACGCGGCATCTCAAGCGCACGTGGCCTTCTTTCTGACGGGCAGCCGGCCAACCGATCATCTCGAGGCGGTCGAGGGACTGGGTCTTCGGCCGGCGGTGCTGTCCGGATATCGCGAGCTTGCCGGGCTGCGCTACGACTTCCCGCTGGTGCTCGTCGCCAATCGTCCGGATGGTCCGCTGGTGCAGTCGCTCTCCGGCCTCATGGACGAGGCGCTGGCGGCCACCACGGGGGACGTCCACGGCGAGCGCGTCCGCCAGCACGGCCTGCGCATCGAACGCGAGATTCGTGCGCGCGTCTCGAATGGCGCCACCGGACTGCTGTCGGCGCTCTGGGACGAGGCCGCGAGCCGGCTGGAATCCGGCGCGGAGCCTTCCTTTGGTGACAGCCTGCGGCGCGTTCGCACCGCGATCACGGTTGACGGCGAGGTGGCCGATTGCGACGCGGCCCTGCCGGCGCGCCTGCTGCGTCATGCCTGGAGCGCCGTGCAGGCGAAGAAGGCCGCGGCGTTTCGCCGGCATCTCGATCGGCTGGTGCTGAAGCTGTCGGACATTCTCAGGGCCGACTTCGAACGCTCGAAGGCCGGCCGCGATGCGTCGCACCTGAAGGCCTCGGTCGGGACCGGGTTCGGCGACGCCTTCGACTTCGACGCGATGTCGCACGTGCTCGCCACGACCGCGCGCACGGACGCGTTCCCCGAGGCGCGCCGGCAGCGCATCCGCCACCTGCTCGCGGTGCTCACGGCGCAGCGGTTCTTTGCGTCACCTGACGCCTACACGTTCATCTTCAACAGCTGCGGCGACGCGCTCGAGGCGTTCCGCGGACGCCTGCCCGCGCTCGTCGATCTGGCCAGGGCCATCGCCGTCGCCGAGCTCGAGATCGACGGGCAATACAGCGAGCTGCGGCACGACGCCCTGTTCGAGCAGTTCGGCGCGAACGGGCTCGACCCGCAGGACCTGGCCGCGTTTCCCGGCTATCTCGTCTGCGTCAACGCCGGACAACTGCCGGCCGCCGAGCACGCGCGCCTCATGGAGATCCTCTCTTCCGGTTTGCCGATCAAGATCCTGCTGCAGATCGACGACATCCTCGAAGAGTCGCCGGACGGACAAGGCGCCCTCACCGCCGGTATGCGCAATCGGCAGATCGCCAGCATGACGATTGGCCTGAGCGACGTCTACGTGCTCCAGTCGAGCAGCTCGAACCTGTACCGGTTCCGCGAGCACCTGCTTGGCGGGCTGACCTACCGCGGGCCGGCCCTGTTCAGCGTGTTCTCGGGCGCGAGCGGAGCGGCGTCCGGCCTGCCGCCGTACCTGGTAGCGGCGGCGGCGATGGAATCGCGCGCGTTCCCGGCGTTTGCCTACGACCCGGCGGCAGGCACGAATTGGGCGGCGCGGTTCTGCCTCGAAGCCAACCCCCAGCGTGATCTCGACTGGCCGATCCAGGGTTTCGCCTACGAGGACGAACAGCACCAAAGAGTGTCGGAGGAGCTGGCCTTTACGGTGGTCGATTTCGTCGCCAGCGACCGCCGCTACGCCCGGCATCTGGCCAGGGTGCCGCGGGCGCAGTGGAACGGCAACCTGGTCCCGGTGGACGAATCGCTCTCGCGCGAGCGCAAGGGGCTGCCCGACACGGTCCCCAGCCTGCTGATGGTCGATGACCACAACACGCTGCACAAGGTGATCGTCGACGAACGGTTGATCAGGGAGGCGCGCCGCTGCCGCGAGATGTGGCACAGCCTGCAGGAGCTCGGCGGGATCCACAACTCGCACGCGGAGGCGCTGCTCGCGCGCGAACGGCGCGCGTGGGAAGAACACGCGCAGCCGGAGGCGGAGGCGCACGCGCCGCCCGCGCCGACCGCGGCGGCGGCTGGGGCGGTGGTGATGGGCACACCTGCACCACAGGAACCGGACCGATCGCCGGGCGAGGCCTACATCGAGACGGTACGCTGCTCGACCTGCAACGAGTGCACGACGATCAACGGCAAGATGTTCGCGTACAACAACAACAAGCAGGCGTACATCGCCGACGTCACCGCTGGTACCTACGCGCAACTGGTGGAAGCCGCGGAGAGCTGCCAGGTCGCCGTCATCCACCCGGGCACGCCGCGCAATCCACAAGAACCGGGCCTGGACGAGTTGTTGAAGCGCGCCGCGCCGTTTCTCTAATACCTTGTGAACCCTTGGAGGATGTGATGACACGAGCAACTCTCGAAGGCGCCGTGGTCGCCGTCGCACTCGCTTTCGGTGTGGCGGGCTGCGGTTCGGGAACGGACGCACAGTCCGGCGGTACGCCGGTGCCCTTCAAAGTCGGAACCTTCGAGCGGAGCGGTCAGGCCTTCGTGGGTCTTGTGCTCGGCGACACCCAGGTCGTCGATATCGCGCAGGCGAACGCGGCGTTTGAGACGCGCAACGCGTCGGCGGCCACACTGGCGCCGGCAAGCGACATGAAGGCGCTGATCATCCGATACGACGCCGAGTGGAAAGCGCGTCTGGCAGCGATTGCCAAGGACGTGTCCTCGGCGAAGGCCGCGCCGGCCTACGCCTACGCGCTCGAGACGCTGAAGATCCTGCCGCCCGTGCGCCCGTCAGTCATCTTGAATGCCGGCGGCAATTACGTCGAGCACACCGCTGGGATCGCCGCGCAGCAACAACGAGCGGGGGCGGCCGCCGCTCCGGCGTCGCCGGCCGTCTCGGCACCGGGCATCTGGGAGCGCAAGCCGGGCGACACGCGCGACAATCCTTACCTCTTTCAGAAATCGCCGACCGTGGTGATCGGTGCCAACGACCCCATCGTGATGCCGCGTGGCCGCACCAACATCGACTTCGAGTGCGAGTTCGACGTCGTCATCGGCAAGCCGGCCAAGTACGTCCCGATCGCCAATGCGGCCGACTACATCTTCGGCTACACCGTGCAGATCGACGTGTCCGATCGCGGCGGGCGCGGCGACCGGAAGATGGGGGGGTCCGACTGGCTTGTGGGGAAGAACCACGACACGTTCGGGCCGCTCGGGCCCTTCATCGTGCCAAAGGAGTTCGTGAAGGATCCGACGAACATCCGGCATACGTTCACGCTGAACGATCAAGTGATGCAGGACTCGAACACGAGCCGCATGAGTCACAACATCTTCGAGCTGCTGCACTACGCGTCGAACATCCTGACGCTGGCGCCGGGCGACGTGATCTCGGGCGGCAGCCCCGCGGGCACCAACATCGAGCGCGCCGAGCCGCGGTGGATGCGCGCGGGCGACACGGCCAAGTGCGCGATTGAGGGCATCGGTACCCAGGTGCACGCGGTCATCGCGGAGGGCGGCACACCGTAAGCTGGGAAAGAAGAGCGGCCGGGGCCACGAGACCCCGGCCGCAACTTCGCTATCGAGTTGGCCGCGAAACCCTAGAACCGGCTGACCAGCGTCAACTGGAACGCGCGAGCCGGCTGCTGATTGACCATCAGCAGGAAATTCGAGCTCCAACTCTGGTACGCACTGTTGTAGCTGTATTGCGTGTAGTTACCACCGTTGAGCACGTTGTAGAGGTTCCCCGCCACCTCGAGCTGGTAGCGCTGGTACTTCAGGACCTTGCCGACCTTCAAGCCGGCCGTCGTGATCGTCGGCGCCTGAACCTGACCTTCCCCGCGGTTGCTGAACACATACCGGTTGCGCGTCCTCAGCGGGTTGGGGGCCGTGGATCCGTTCGCGAGCGTGAACGTCGCCGGCCCGTACTTGACGACGTCGGGATCGGTGGCGGACAACTGGTACAACGGCGATCCCGACCAGGGGCCCGCCTGCACCGTGAGGTTGCCGGCCACGTTGATGCCCCAAGGAGCCTGCCAGACACCGCCAAAGTTCCCGCGGTACTTCATCCACGTCGGGCCGTAGCTCAGGGCGTTGCCCGTGTCCGGCAGCGAGTTGCCGTCGTTGTTGCCACGCGGCATGTAGAGGTTGGCGTTGTTGGCGAAGTGGTTCGGCTGCACGAACCCGGCCGGGTCGGTCGGGTTCCACGTGCCGTCGATCTTGTGCCACTGCCGGTTGACGCCCGCGATCAGCTGGAACCCCTGCGACATGTTCTTCGTCATGGTCACTTCAACGGCCTGGTACTTGAGCTGGCTCCACGTGTTGTTCGTCTGCTGTGAGACGATCCCCTGGTTCGGGTCGACCTTGCCAAAACCGAGGAACGGCTGGCCAGGTCCGCTGGGATAGATGCCGTTGATATCGATGGTCGCCCACATGTCTTTGTAGGCGCGGTTGATATAGCCCACATCCAGACCAAACTGCCGGCCGAACTGCCGCCGGAATCCGACGATGAACTCGTCGATGTACGGCTGATGCAGACCGGGCGCGATCTGTT
>Ga0156330_1143_pt2 | contig 18832 bp, 19 predicted proteins | sample RifCSPlowO2_12_FD_107978 | JGI IMG/M metagenome (GOLD analysis project Ga0156330, IMG submission 107978) | Acidobacteria bacterium RIFCSPLOWO2_12_FULL_67_14b | reverse complement strand
CAGCCGGAGGCCGAGGCGGACCTCGCCAATTGAGAAGAGTCGGGTCATCTTTGGCTTCGACGTATCCAAACTGGCCATCGTTCCAAAGGAAACCACGAAGATCACGAAGGCACCACGAAGAAAACCTAAGGCTTCGTGGGCTTCGTGGTCTCGTTTGGTTGGCGCGGCCGGCAAGCGCCCTTGAGCGGGCAGTGCGCGTCACCGGCCTTCTTGCCGAACCCGCACGCATTCATCATGCCGACGTGGCAGATCGAGAAGTCGAACTTCACCGGATCGATCGGGTCCAGCGTCCGCAGCGACGCGGTGATGTCGGCGGCCATCTTCCAGCCGGGACTCCTGAAACGCGTCAGGCGGAGGCACTGCCCGACGCGGATCACGTGCGTGTCGAGGGGCACAATCAGCTGGCCGGGACGGACCCGCGTCCACACGCCGAGGTCCACGCGATCGCGGCGGACCATCCAGCGCAAGTACAGGTTGAGCCGCTTGCAGGCGCCACCCGAGGAGGGGCGGGAGAAGAAGTACGCCACGCCCGGCTTCGGCCGCGTCCGGTCCGCCTCCGAGACCAAAGGCCGCTTCGGCGGGACCTCGCCGTAGCTCGCCGGAGACTTCGCGAGCGAAGGCGGGCCGTAGATGGCCTTCGTGTCGAGCGCGAGGGCGCGCGTCGAAAACGACTGCAGCCCCTCGGACACGTCGATGGCATTCGCGGGCAGGCCCTCGGCAAAGAAGCCCTCAATCGATCCGCTGTTCGCCATCATCTGGTGCATCACCCAGACGAGCGCAGCCATGTCGGATCCGCGCGTCCACCGATGGACCAGGTGGTCGAACGCGCGGCGGTCGCGCGCCGGATCGAACGCACGCACGAACGCAGCGGGTGACGGCCCCATGACCGCGAGCATGCCTTCGATCGAGTTGAGCACGCTCTGCACGCGGCCGAACGCCAGCGCCGCGGCGATGAACCCGGCCACCTCCTGGTCATCCGGACGGGCGTAGCGCCTGACGATCCAGATCGGATCGGCGGCGGCGTGCTCGACGTTGAAGTCATCGTAGAGTGTGTCGAGCGCGGTGCGAAGCAGCGGCGGTGCGGCGAATGGCATCCGGGCCATCACAGCCTACAGGGAGTCTCCCCGGAATGCCCGTCAAACGGGGCACGCTGAAATTGTCCGCAGGTACTTCGGAATAATCCCCGCGGTTACGCGCCAACTCCGCCCAATTCCGTCGACGCCCACGATCATCGGGCTCGCGGCGACGGTGCGATCCTTGCTTTCGATCCACCACAGATGGCGGCTGAATCCACGGCCGATCGCGGGGCGCGGAGGGCGGGCCTGGCCCTCGTGGCGATCCTCCTGTTCGCCGCCGTCGCCGCCGTCGTGCCGGTCCAGGCGCAAAGCACGGCTGTCGACACAGCCGCGCAGCGCATCTTCACCCGTGTGATGAGCCCGTACTGCCCCGGCCTCCTGCTGGCAGATTGCCCGTCACCCGAAGCCTTTACACTTCGCGCCGAAATTCGCGCCCGCCTGGCGGCCGGCGAAGCGCCCGCCGACATCGAGCAGATGCTGTATGACCGTTTCGGCGACGCCATTCGTGCGGTCCCAACCGCGTCGGGATGGGGTCTCGTGTTGTGGGTGGCGCCGCTTGTCGTCTTCGCCGCATCACTTGGCGGGCTCATGTGGTTCCTGGCGCGCAGCCGCGCGGATGGGAGCAGCCCCGGAACTCTCACGCCGACGGACCCGATGCTGGAACAACGGCTGGACGAGGAACTCGACGACCTGCGATGACGGCCCGGGGGCCTGGGACTAGCAGACCCGTGCTGGAGCGGGCTCGACCTTCCGGATCTCGCGTGCCCGGGTGGTGACGATGCGCTGGCCCTCGTGCTGGAACTCCATGCAGAAGCCGCATCCCACCCAGCCCACCTTCAGGAAACTGCCGCCGAGCGTGCTGCCGGCGAGGCGCGCTTCGGTCCACACCGGGAAGAAGGCCCCGCCGAGCACGAGCACACGCCCCTCGCCACCGCCGAGCAGCGTGATTTTGTAGACGGAGTTGCGGGTCCGTACCTCGAGCTGGTCGATGGGGGCGAGCGACGCCAGGTGCACCCCGTCCGACGCCGTTGCCGCATTCGCGAATTGCTGCAGCGTAGGCGCAGCCGCGCGGCCCGGCACGCCGACGGCCGTGTCAGCCTTGAGATCGGCCATATTCAAGGCTACACCGCTTTGGTATAACAAGTCATGATCACCAGACGCGATTTCGTTAAGAGCGCATCCGCTTCCCTGGCCGCCGCTTCGCCCCTCGCGGCCCTCGCCCAGTCTGCTCCGGCCAGGGCGCCGGAGCTCCTCGTGAAGCGCACCGTGCGCCCGGTCGTGATCTCCGACTATTCGGGATGGGAGTTCAAGAACGGCGGCACCGAGAACGCCGTTCAGCGCGCGTTCCGCCTGATCACCGAAGGCAAAGACGTGCTCGACGCGTTGATCGCCGGCGTCAACATTCCGGAACTGGATCCGCTCGAAACCGGTATTGGCTACGGCGCGCTGCCCAACGCCGACGGCGTCGTGCAACTCGATGCCTCGTGCATGCATGGTCCAAGCAAGCGCGCCGGCGCCGTGGCCTGCATCGAAGGCGTGCGCACGCCGTCGCTGGTGGCCAAGGCGGTGATGGACCACACCGATCACCACCTGCTGAGCGGCGCCGGGGCGCAGCAGTTCGCGCGCGGCATGGGCTTCACGATCGAGGGCGACCTCAACACCGAGACCTCCCGCCGCTTGTGGCGCGAGTGGAAGCGACGCGTCGACCCCGCACACTGGCTCGACCCCAACGGCAAAGAACGTCAGCCCAGGCCCAAGCAGGAGGGCGACCCCGGGCTCGTCGCGCGCGGGCTCGCCGCCGGCCGGGCGATGGTGCGCGAGGGCCTGATTCGCGAGGGCAGCTTCTGGGGCACCATCAACTGCGACGCGATCGGCCCGAACGGCGACATCTGCGGCGTCACCACCACCAGCGGCCTGGCATGGAAGATCCCGGGCCGCACCGGCGACTCGCCGATCCTGGGTGCGGGCCTCTATGTCGACAACGAGGTGGGTGCGGCAGGGTCGACCGGGCGCGGCGAGGCCAACCTCTATAACCTCTCGTCGTTCCTGATCGTCGAGGGAATGCGACGCGGCCTGTCACCCAAGGACGCCGGACTGGAAGCGCTCAGGCGCATCCGCGCCAACACGGTCGAAGCGCGGCTGCTGAACGCGAAGGGCAATCCGAACTTCAACATCCGGTTCTTCGTGCTCAATAAGTCCGGCGAGTACGCCGGTGTGGCGATGTACCGCGCCGGGGAAACGAAATATGCCGTGTGCACCGAGAACGGCGCACAGGTTCTCGACTTCGAACCCCTGTTACCCGGCGGGCCCGAGGAGTAGGAACGCCGCAAAAGGACGCGGCGCGCCCGTGCGTTCCGCCGAGGCGCTTGATCAAAAACTGGTAATCGGCACCCTTGCCGCGCACATCGGACACGACGCCGCCGGATAGTTCGGCGGCGCCCGGTATTCCACCAGCGCCACGTTCGGCACGTCGAGGCTGACGCACGCGTGGCAGCGATCGACGATCTGCATGGTCCCGATCACCGTGCCGCCCGCCTGCGCCACCAGGTCCGCGCACCGCTTGAACGTCGTCCCGGTGTTCCTCACGTCGTCCACGATCAGCACGCGGCGCCCGGCCATGCTCCTGGCGTAGAACGGGCTGAGGGTGGGCGCCCCTTCCTGGTGGCCGAAGGGCGCGAACGAATACGGCGGATGCGTCATGGGCCGGCGGCCGTCGAGCAGCCCGGCCATCGTGTGCGCCAGCAGCGCGCCGCCGGTGGCCGGTCCCGCGACCACTTGCGTCTGGTCGATGAAGTCGGACGGCATCACGTCGATCAGCTCCTGGGCCACGCGCCAGATCGTCGACGGCCATTGAAACAGCTTGTGTGGGTTCAGGTACAGCTTGCCGTGAAAGCCGTTGCCGTAATCGAAGTGGCCGTCCATCACCACCTCGAACCGGCGCATGTCTTCGAGCGCCCGCGCCCGGACCTCGTCGTGTCGTGAGTTCTGTGTCATCTATGTGAGCTTCACCGCGGGGTTGCTGTAGACGGTCCGGCCGCCGACGATGGTCGCGGCGACGCCGCCCGTGAACGACCATCCATGGTACGGCGTGTTCTTCGACTTGCTGACCAGCCGGGTCTTGTCGATTGTGACCTGGAGGTCGGGCGCGAGAATCGTGATGTCGGCGACGGCGCCGGCGGCCAGCGATCCGCCAGGCACGTGCAGGATCCGCGACGGGTTCACCGACATCAGCTCGACCATCCGCGAGAGCGTGATCACGCCGGTATGCACCAGCCGGTCCAGCGTGATCGACACGGCCGTCTCGAGTCCGACGATGCCGAACGGCGCGCGATCGAACTCGACGTTCTTCTCGTCGTAGTGATGGGGCGCGTGGTCGGTCGCGATCGCATCGACCGTGCCGTCGGCGATGCCGGCGATCATCGCATCGCGGTCGCGGGCCGCGCGCAACGGCGGGTTCATCTTGGTGTTGGTGTCGTAGGCGATTGGCGCCGCGAGCATATCGTCGGTGAGCGTGAAGTGATGCGGGCACACCTCGCAGGTGACCTTGACGCCGCGGCTCTTGCCCTGCCGCACGGCCTCGATCGTGGTCCACGCGCTCATGTGCGCAATGTGCACGTGCCCGCCGGTCATCTCGGCCAGCAGGATGTCGCGGCCCGCCGTGATCGCCTCGGCGGCGCCCGGAATGCCGCGCAGGCCGAGCGACGCCGCCACCGGCCCTTCGTGGGCGACGCCGTCGCCCTTGAGCGACGGGTCCTCGCAGTGCTCGATCATCGGCATGTCGAACATGCTCGTGTACTCGAGCGCCCGCCTGGCCAGGATCGCGGTCGCCACCGGCAGCCCATCGTCGGTCACCGCCACGCACCCGGCGGCCTTGAGCTCGGCGATGTCGGCCAGTTCTTCGCCCTTCTGCCCGCGCGACACGGCGCCGATGGGATAGACCCGCGCCAGGTTGGCGTCCGCCGCCTTCTGGAGGATCAGCTGCGTGACGCCCGCGTTGTCGTTCACGGGCCTGGTGTTGGGCATGCACGCCACCGCGGTGAAGCCGCCGGCCACCGCGGCGGCGGTGCCCGTCGCCACGGTTTCCTTGTGTTCCTGTCCCGGCTCGCGCAGGTGCACGTGCATGTCGATGAAGCCGGGACAAATCACGAGGCCGGCCACTGGCATGACCTCTGCGCCGTCGGCGCTGAGGCTGGCGCCGACTTCGGCGATGCGATCGCCGTCGATCAGCACATCGAAGATGCCGTCGCGGCCGTTGGCCGGGTCGACGACACGGCCTCCCTTAAGCAACCGTTTCATTGTCCGCTCCGCCGGCCAACAGATACAGCACGGCCATGCGCACCGCGACCCCGTTGGCGACCTGGTCGAGAATCACCGAGTGTGCCCCGTCGGCGACCTCCGAGGCGATCTCGACGCCGCGGTTGATCGGTCCGGGATGCATGATGATGACGTCCGGCTTGGCGCGCGCCACGCGCGCCTCGGTCATGCCGAACGTCGTGAAGTACTCGCGCAGCGACGGGAAGAAGCCGCCCTGCATCCGCTCGAGCTGGATGCGCAACATCATGATCACGTCGGCGCCTGCGACCGCTTCATCCACGCGGGTGGTCACGCGCACGCCCATCTGCGGCAGCCCCGGCGGTATCAACGTGGCCGGCGCGCACACCCAGACCTCCGCGCCAAGCTTCGTCAGCAGCAACACGTTCGATCGCAGCACACGGCTGTGCAGCAGATCGCCGACGATGGCGACCTTCAGGCCAGCGAGGCGGCCCTTTCGCTCCCGGATGGTGAACGCATCGAGCAGCGCCTGCGTCGGATGCTCGTGCATCCCGTCGCCGGCGTTGACGATCGACGCCTTGCAGATACGCGACAGCAGGTGGCAGGCGCCCGCCGAAGCGTGGCGCAGGACGATCATGCTCGGCGACATCGCCTCGAGGTTCATCGCCGTGTCGACGAGCGTCTCGCCCTTGACGACGCTGGACGAGGCGATGGCGACGTTCAGGGTGTCGGCGCTGAGTCGCTTCTCGGCGATCTCGAACGAGGTCCGCGTCCGGGTGCTCGGCTCGAAGAAGAGGTTGATGACGGTGCGGCCGCGCAGCGTCGGCACCTTCTTGATGGTGCGCTGCCCGACCTCCTTCATCGCATCCGCCGTGTCGAGCACGAGCACGATCTCGTCCGGGCTGAGATCGGCGATGCCCAACAGGTGCTTTTGCCGAAGGGCGGTGAGCGCCATCACGCCTTCCCCTGCAGGAGGACTTCGTCCACGCCGTCGAGCTCGCGCAGATGGACCTGCACGCTCTCCTGGCGCGAGGTCGGCACGTTCTTGCCGACGTAGTCGGCCTTGATCGGCAGCTCGCGATGCCCGCGGTCGACGAGCACCACCAGCTGGATCGATTTCGGGCGGCCGAAGTCGGTCAGGGCATCGAGCGCCGCCCGCGTCGTCCGGCCGGTATAGAGCACGTCGTCCACGAGCACGATGGTGCGGCCGTCGATCGAGAAGGGGATCTCGGTCTTGCGGACGAGCGGCGCCAGCCCCACCGACGCGCCCATCAGGTCGTCGCGATAGAGCGTGATGTCGAGGGCCCCGACGGCAACCTCTTCCCTGGTGATGGTCGTGAGCTCGGCGGCGAGGCGCTGGGCGATCGGCACGCCACGCCTGCGCACGCCGACGAGCGCAAGGTCGGCAAGGCCGCGGTTGTGTTCGAGGATTTCGTGCGCGATGCGGGTGAGCGCGCGCGAGATGCGCTCCGCATCCATGACTACCGGCATGGTGTTTCCTCTTTGCGAACTCTCGGGTCCGCGTTTAAAGAGACTTTGGGGAGTATATCAGATCGGGCTCCGGGCTCCGGGCGCCGGGCGCCGGGCCGGGCCGGGCCGGGGATCACGGCTTCCCGGACGACTGCCTGATGACGATCCGGCGCTTCGACTTCGGATTGAGCGGCGGCTCCGCGCGCCTGAGGGCCTCGGCCATGAGCGCCTTCACGGCGGGCTTGTCGAGGTCCGAGGCACTGGTGATCCGGATGAACCGGACCAGGCTGCCGCTCCCCTGCAACTGACGCTCGGGATCGGGCAGGGTGTCGCTTTCGAAGAAGTACAGGTTGATCCACTCGCGGTACACCGCGATCGAATTGACCACGTCGGTGGCCCGCTCGTTGGGACAAAACCCGATCACCAGCGAGTTGCGTTTGTCGTAGACCATCTCGACGGCTCCGGGGAGCCGCGCGCGCATGGTCTTGAGCACCGCCCGGGTGAGCTTTGCCATGTCCGGCGGGTATTTCGCGATGAACCCCGCGAGCTGGGTTGCCGGCGCCGCCATGACGCAGAAGCCTACTGCAATTCCGGCGCTAGGGCCGCTGGCGGCAGTACCCGGCTCCCGAGCACCGCGTGGGAACGAAGAGTTCCGCCTGGATCAGCCACTGCCCGTCGACCTTGCGCCATTGCGCCAGGTAGGTGCCGCCGATCTCGAGGGCCCCATCCGGTTCGGTCCACCGCCCCGTCCACTCGCCGCGCTCCGAGGCGACGGCCCACGACGGGTAGACGTCGATCGTGGCCGCGCTCCGGACGTAGACGGTGTCGGGCCGGTTGGTGAACTGTCGCGCCATGCGCTGCCGGTTGAGCTCGCGGCCGGAGGCCTGGGCGCTCGCCGACGAGACAACGTTCACGTCTTCCATCCAGACACGCGCGATGGCGGCGAGGTCGTGCGCGGCGATGGCCTGGTTCGATCGCGCGCGCGCCTCGCGGATCTGCTGCTCGTCGCCGGACTGGGAACCGGCAGCGCGCAGGGCTCCAGCTCCACAGATCAGAATCGCAGCCATCGTGATCGAGCGGCAGCGTGTAGCTTTCATGGGCGGCCTCTTCAGCGTTCACCGAGCGCGCGCATCAAGAATATCAGCCGCAGATGACGCAGATGACGCAGATTCACTGAGGGTCCGCGGACGCCGCACGAATGCAGGGCGTCCGGCCACGAGGCAGAGGGTCCACAGTCAAAAATACGTGGCGCGCATGGCGACTCAAATCTGCGTCTAATCTGCGGCTGCACTTTGATCTGCGTCATCTGCGCCACCTGCGGCCCTGGTCGATCCACCCATCTGCGTCTAGTCTGCGGCCGGGCGGCGCTTGCCAAACCCCGTCGCCGCTTCGAACGCGTGCGCGATCTGCAGGACGCCGAAATCATCGCGATGGCGGCCGACGATCTGGATGCCCACCGGCAGGCCCTCCGGTGTGAACCCGGCCGGTACGGAGATCGCCGGCCGGCACGTCGTCGAGATCCAATACGTGGACTTCATCCAGCTCACGTAGTTCTCCATCGCCACGCCCTCGATGGCCTTCGGCCAGGTGAGCGAGGCGTCGAACGGCGGCACCTGGTTCACGGCGCACACCAGGAAGTCGTAGGTCTCCTGGAACTTCCGCATGCGCTCCAGCAGCGCCCCTTGCCCGACGAGCGCGCGCGCGATGTCGGCGCCGGTGAACTTCGCGCCCGACTCGATGTCCCAGATCGCTTCGGGCTTCATCACCGCCCGATGCTCCGCGAGCAGCGCGCCGTAGGTGTTCCAGCTGGCCCACGCCCGGAGCGTCAGGAAGATCTCATCCACGTCGCCGAAGTCGGGCGACGCGTCCTCGACGCTGCAGCCGAGGCCGAGGAAGGTCTGCCGATGCGTCTCGAGCACCGCGCGCACCCGGCGATCGAGCGGCAGCCCGCCCAGGTCCGGGCACCAGGCAATGCGGACGCCCGCGTGATCGCGGTCGAGCGGCTTCGCGAACCGCCCGGGGTCCGACGGATACGACACCGGATCGCGGGCATCGGCCCCGGCCATCACGCTCAGCAGGAAGGCCACGTCGGCCACCGACCGCGCCATCGGGCCTTTCACGGTCACGCCGACCAGCGGCAGCGGGCTCGGCGCAATCGGCACGAGGCCCACCGTCGGCCTCAGCGCCACGATGTTGTTGAAGTTCGCGGGGTTCCTGAGCGACCCGCCGAGGTCGCCGCCATCGGCGAGCGGCAGCATCCCCGAGGCGATCGCCGCGGCCGCGCCGCCGCTGGACCCGCCGGCGCTCTTGGTCGTGTCGTACGGATTGAACGTGGTGCCGTACACCTTGTTGTAGGTGTGCGAGCCCATGCCGAACTCCGGGACGTTGGTCTTGCCGATCGGGATGGTGCCGGCGCGCCGCAGGCGCTCCACGATCACCGAGTCTTCCGAAGGCATGACGTCCTTGAAGATCGGCGAGCCCTTGGTGCACGGAAATCCGATGGCCGGCTCGAGGTCCTTGAACGCAATCGGCAGCCCGTGCAACGGGCCGCACGACGCGGGCTGCCGCTGCAACTGCCGATCGGCGGCGTCGGCCAGGGCCAGGCACGACCGATCGTCCAGCCTGGCGACGATTGCATTGAGGATCGGGTTCAGGCGATCGATCCGCGACAGGAACGCGGTCATCACCTCGCGGGCCGAGACCTGGCGCGCGCGGATCTGCGCGGCCAGCTCGCGGGCGCTGGCGAAGCAGATCGCGTCCGCGCTCACATCCACTTCGCCCTTCTGAAGCGATACACGAGGTAGAGGTCGATCAGCACCATCGACGCCACCGCCACGGGATAGCCAAAGCGCCACGGCAGCTAACGATCATCGGCGCCCGCCCGCATGATCGCCTGAATGTGCTCGCCCGCGCAATCGAGATGCGGAAAGTTAACGTCCGTACGAGGGAATGTAGGTCACCGGCTTGTCGCTCGTGAACGACGGCTTGAAAATGTCCGTCCTGGCGAAGCCGTCCATGTCCCGGCCCACCGGGAGCCCGAGGAAATACAGCAGCGTCGGCGCCAGGTCGACCACCGAGGCCCTCGGCGGACGGCCCGTGGCCACGGGCGGGCCGTAGGCGAGCACGAACCCGTCGGGCGCGCGCTCGTGGGTGCCGCTGATCTGCGAATCGCCGGCGATGATCTCGAGCACGCGCTTGCCGGGACTGAGCGGCTCCATCCCGAACGCCGACACGACCAGCAACAGGTCGTTCGGCCCCAGCCGCTCCATCTGGTGTCCCACGAGCGTGTCGACGAAGCCGTAGTACTGGTCCAGCACGCGCCCGAACTTCTCGCGCTCCTGTTCCGACACATCGCCGAAGGCGGACGGATCGGCGTAGCGCAGGAACAGGTGCCCGACCGCATCGATGCCGGGGAAGCGCGCCGCCAGGAAGCTCGGCGCGCCGGTCTCGAACGCGTTGAGGAGCTGCAGGTGCACGCGATCGGCGACGACCGGTGTCGGATCGCGGCGCGTATCGTAGTCGTTCGACGGTTGCGGCGCCCCCATCGTCGAGACGAGCGCCACCGGGTCGGGCTGTGCCGGAACGGCCATCGCCGCGCGCGCGTCGGCCAGCAGTTCCGGCGGCGACAGCGCCGACGCGCCCTCGAAGTCCATCGCCGTCTCCGACAGCCCGTGGAACGTCTCGCTCACCAGAAACCCGTTCACCCGTGGCGCCGGATGGGTGAGCGGCCACCCGATCACGCCGACGGGAACGGCGTGATCGCCGAGGATGTTCCAGATCGGGCGGGCGGCCAGGTCGTCCGCGGTCTGCGGCTGCTCGGTGAGGAATCCGATGCGCACGAGCAGCCGCGCGAAGCAGTAATCGGGCAGCAGCTTGATGGCGGAGCGGCCCAGGACGCGATAGACGAACGCCGATCGAATGCCGTTGTACATCGGCAGGCGGCCGGTGGCGATGGCGCTCCACACCGGCTCGGCCTGCGTCGGCCGCAACGTCGCCAGGTGCAGCACGGCGCCCTGGTCGAAGATGCGCCCGATGTTCGGCAGCCGGCCCGCGGCCACCGCCGGCGAAATCACGTCGAGGGTGGCGCCGTCGAGCATGAGCATGGTGACGTGCGCGTCGGGCCGGGCGGCCACGTCCGCCGGCGGCGCCGTGAACCGCGAGGGCAGCGGCGGCTGGTGTCCCGGGCCCCGCGCCACGATCGGGCCGACCACCGACAGCACCATCGTCGTCGAGAGGATCGAGGCGCTCAGGCGGCCGCCGCGGCGGCCGAGGTGCGCCAGCCCGATCAGCAGGAAGACCACGGCTGCCGCCGAGACGATGCCGGCGCCGACGGCCATGCGGCCGGCGGTGGCGGGATCGAGCACGGGGCCGAAGCCGCGCAGGTTGAGCCACATGATGGCCGCCCCCGCGCCCGCGGCAATCGTGCACAGCCACGACAACAGGCGCACGCTCAGCCATCCGGGCGACAGCACTTCCACCGCGAGGATCTGCCGCAGGACGATCAGCGCGTAGAAGGCCACGGAGAGGTTGGCGCCGTAGGCCAGGCCGAGCACCAGCGCCAGCGGAAAGAGCGTGCCGGGGTCGACCGGGAACGACGGGTTGAGTTGCAGCACCAGCGCGGTCAGATACCCGGAGGCGAGGCCACCGGCGATCACCGCGTTGGAGAGCATCCGGAGGTAGCGCATCTTGGAGGGCGAGGGCCAGCGTTCGCTGCCATTGTACCCGCCTTGCTATACTCGATCGATGCCGCCGGTTGACGTCGACGCAACAGTGATGGCCAACCTCAGACTGTCGCGCGAGTACTCGGTCCTGAGCCTGGCCGCGCCCGAAGTGGGCGCGCGGACCAGACCCGGACAATTCGTGATGCTAAAGCCGGCCGGCGTCACCGATCCGCTCCTGCGGCGTCCGTTTTCCGTCTTTGAAATCCTGCGCGACAGCCGCGGCGCGATCACCGGCGTCAGCATTCTGAACAAGCGCGCGGGGCGCAGCACGAAGAGACTCTACGACCTCGAGGTCGGCGACGTCGTCTCGTGCCTGGGCCCGCTCGGATTGCCGTTCACACCCGTGTCGGCGCCGAGGCAGGCCTGGATGGTCGCCGGCGGCGTCGGGCTGGCGCCGTTTGCGACGCTCGCGGAATCCCTGGCCGCCTCCGGGACACCCACCACGTTGTTCTACGGCGCGCGCACGAGCGACGAGCTGTTCTACCTGGACTTCTTCGGCCGCCTGGGGGTCACGCTGGTGCTCGCCACCGAGGACGGCGGACGGGGCGTGAAGGGCCGGGTCACGGCGCCGCTCGAGCAGGCGCTGAAGTCCGTTGGCGCCGATGGCGCGATGGTCTACGCCTGCGGGCCGGAGCCGATGCTCGAGGCCGTGGCGAAACTGGCGGCTCGGTACCATCAGCCCTCGCAAGTGTCCGTCGAGCGCGTGATGGGCTGCGGGCTCGGCGGCTGCTACAGCTGCGTCGTGCCCGTGAAGCACGGCAACGAGGAAGCGAACCTCGTGCGCTCCTGCATCAGCGGTCCTGTCTTCGACGGGGCGGAACTGGTCTGGGACTGAGATGGATCTCTCCGTCAGAATCGGATCGCTGACGCTGCCCAACCCGCTTATCGCGGCGAGCGGCTGTTTCGGCTACGGGCTCGAGTACGAGCAGGTCGTCGACCTCTCCACCCTCGGCGCCGTGGTGTCGAAGGGCCTGTTCCTCAAGGAGCGCCAGGGCCATCCGCCGCCGCGGATCGTCGAGACGCCGGCGGGCATGATCAACGCCATCGGCCTGCAGGGCATCGGCGTGCATCGCTTCGTCAAGGAGAAGCTGCCCCAACTGCGCGCGCATGGCGCGCGGACGTTCGTCAACGTGTGCGGCTCGACGCTCGATGAGTATGTCGAGGTCTGCAAGGTGCTGTCGCAGGCGGAAGGCGTCTCGGCGATCGAGCTCAACATCTCGTGTCCCAACATCAAGGAGGGCGGCATCCAGTTCGGCTGCAGCCTGACGGGCACCTACGAGGTGGTGAGCGCGGTCAGGAAGGCCACCCACCTGCCCGTGATCCCGAAGCTCACGCCGAACGTGACCGACGTGGCCTCGTTCGCGCGGGCATCGGAGGACGCCGGCGCCGACGCCGTGTCGCTCGTCAACACGTTCCTGGCGATGGCGATCGACGTGGAGACGCGGCGGCCGACGATCAGCAACGTGATGGGGGGGCTGAGCGGACCCGCGATCCGGCCGATTGCGGTTCGCATGGTGTGGGAGTGCTATCAACTGGTGAAGATCCCCATCATCGGGATGGGCGGCATCACCAACGCGCGGGATGCGATCGAGTTCATGCTCGCCGGCGCCACCGCGGTGCAGATCGGGACGCAGAACTTTGTCGATCCGTTCGTGTGGGGCAAGGTGCTGGCGGGGATCGAGGACTACATGACCCGTCACAAGGTGGAGCGCCTCAGCGACTTGATCGGCGCGTTCGATCCGTCCCCGGTGCGTGGGGACAAACCTGTCGTGGGGACAAACCTTTAGGTTTGTCTGGACACGCATGAACCCAATCCTGGTCGCCCTCGACGTCGAATCCGCCGACAAGGCCCTCGCGCTCGCCGATGCCCTTCGCGGAAGCGTAGGCGGCTTCAAGATCGGCAAGCAGTTGTTCACTGCGGCCGGTCCCGCCATCGTTCACCAACTGGCCAGCCGTGGCGACCGCGTCTTCCTCGACCTGAAGTTCCACGACATTCCGAACACCGTTGCGGGCGCGGTGCAGTCGGCGGTCGGCACCGGCGCGTGGATGGTGAACGTCCACGCCTCCGGCGGGTCCGCGATGATGAAGGCGGCGGCGGAATCCGCGCGCAAGACGGCGGCGGCGCAGGGACGCACGCGTCCGCTCGTCATCGGCGTGACGGTGCTCACGAGCATGGACGAGGCCGCGCTGGCGGAAGTGGGCGTGTCACGCCCGCTGCTCGAGCAGGTCGTGCACCTGGCGAAGCTCGCCAGGGCCTCCGGTCTGGACGGCGTGGTGGCGTCGCCGCAAGAGACGCCCGCCATTCGCCAGGCGTGCGGGCCGGATTTTCAGATTGTGACGCCGGGAATTCGCCCCGCAGATCAACAGGGGAAAGACGATCAGGCGAGAACGTTGACGCCGGCCGAGGCGATCGCGGCCGGCGCATCGTATCTGGTGATCGGGCGCCCGATTACCGGCGTGCCCAATCCCCGCGAAGCGGCGGAGACAATCGCCGCATCGCTGTAGTTTCTGCCTTCTGCCTTCTGCCTTTATTTGGCAGTAATCACAAAATGGCCACGGCGGTTCTGCTGCCAGCAGGCTTCGTTTGATTCCGCGCAGAACGGCGACTCCTTGCCCTTGCTGACGATCACGATGCGATCGCCGGGCACGCCGAGCTCCACGAGATAGGCCCGCACCGCGTTGGCGCGACGCTCGCCGAGACCCAGGTTGTATTCAGCGGTGCCGCGCTCGTCGCAGTGGCCTTCAACGGTGAAGCGCACGCTTGGCCAGCGCTTGAGGTAAGTCGCGTTGGTCGACAGGGCGGCACGGCCGTCGTCACGAATCGAGGACTGGTCGAGGTCGAAGTAGACATCGCCCAGCGGACGCGCCGCGTTGAGGTCGCCCAGCGACATCGCCGCGAACTTGTCGTCCTCGGTCAACACCCGCGGCGCCGGGGCCGCCGGCGGCGGTGAAGGCGGTGGCGGCGGTGACGGCGGCGTTGCGGGCGCAGCCGGCGGAGGCGGCGGTGGCGGGGCTACGGCCGGCGCCTTCTTGCTGCACGCTGCCGCTCCCAACCCCAACGCCAGGCAGAAGGATGCAATTCCTGCCGTCTTTCTGAGCACACTCGTCGTCATTCCGCACTCCTCTATCTGGAGGGTTACAATTCTGTGTGCCCGCAGATTAGCGGGTAGGTTCCGGTGGTGTCAACGCTTAGACACGCGGATCCCGAACACGCGCAGGCCCAAGCGCCGATGGTCCGGCGGGCCGCCGCGTTCGGCGGGCACGAAGGTCTTATCGGTCTCTACCGTCAAAAGTCCACCCGCGGCCGCCAGGGCGTCGGCGGGCACGTCGGTGGTCAGTTCCTGCGTATTTCCCACGAGGGAAACAGCGATTTCGCGGGCGCCGGCGCTCACCCGCACCCGGGCGGGCGCGTCGAAGTATCGCAGCGGCGACTCGATCGACAGGGTGACGCGCACTGGCACGGATGGCGCAACAATGCGCAGCGTTGCACGGTCGCTCGTCCATCGCCACAGCCCTTCGGATGGGTTGTATTCGGCCTCGAGCCAGCCGGCGTCGTAGCCCCACATCAGCGCCTGCGGGTCCTGGAGGTCGAACTGTTCGATCGCCGTCGGGATTACAGAACCTGCCCGCCGAAGCCCGTCGGGCGAAGGCGGGCCGTCAATGGCGGCCGATCGAATGGTCAGGCGCGCGAGCGGGCCCTCGCCGCTCAACCGGCCGGCCGGGACGTCGAAGACGTGCAGGAAGAACCCCGGTGCGGCATCCCATTGCTGAAGCGGCACCCCGTCGATGGCGAGCACGAACCGCGCCGACGGATCGGTCGGCGCCGCGAGGTTGCGGCCGCCCACCAGCAGGCGCGCGGCCCCGGCGCGGCGGCGGACCATGGCCGCAATCGGCGCAAGGTGCGGCTCCTTCCCCCTCAACCGCGCCATGCCGGAGGTCTCGGGCGTGAGCGACCAGCCGTCTTCGGCGAACCATCCAGGCGCGGGCATGCGGTACCAGCGGACCGCGGATGGACGCATGCCGCCGAAGGCGGGACGCGCCACGAGCGGCCATCGAAACTCGGTCGCGTCCCGCAGGCTCATCGGATCGATCAGCGCCAGGTCGGTGCGGACTGGATCGGCGAGAAACCAAATCGGATCGGTGCGCCCGTCGTTCCAGTACTTTTCCAGCTCGAGCCACTCGAGCCGCGGCGGCGACGGCAACCGGGCGCTGACCGGAACCACTTCGGCTTCGAGGGGACGCCTGAACGTCTGGTGCATCGCGAGCGCGCCCGGCTGCGCGCCGCGCGCCTCCGCCGTCATCGCCTCGATCACGCGCACAGTGGGACTCGGCTCGGATCCATAGGCCACGAGCACCGGGCTGGCCACGGCGACGGCCCAGATCGAGACCACCGCGGCTGTCACCGGCACGGCCCGCTCCGAGATCAGCGTGACGCCGCGGACGGCGAGCAACGCAACCGCGGGGACGAGGGGCAGCGCGTAGCGGACGAACGAGGTGTCCTGGAACAGCAGGTGGAAGACCGCGTAGGGAACGCTGAGCACGATGAGCGCGACCAGAGCCCGGCGATCGCGCCAGAGCAGTTGCGCGACGCCGGCCGCGGCCAACAACAGGACGCCGATGGCCAATGTCGTCGAATCCCACGGGTGCACGAACGTCCGCAGCAGCGCAAACGCCGCCGACCTGGCCGTCTGGTTGAGATAGAGCATCTCCCCCGCCGCGAAGTCTTCGCCGGCCTGCGTGCCCAGCGCCGCGAGGTAAGGACCAAGGCCGCCGCTCGCCACCAGCAACGGAATGCCCCAAGCCAGCCCACCCATCACGAACGCGACGCCGCCGCCGATCATGGCGCCGGCCACGCCGCGGCCCACACGATCGAAGAGCACGAGCACCAGTAGCGGCACCGTGAACCAGACCGTCTGCGACCGCATGCCGATGCTCAGCGCCGCAACGAGCGAGCCGACGACGATCATGCGGCCCGATGAGGCAGTGGCCGCGGGCGAGAGCCGGCGGTCGCCATCGGGCCCGGGCGCCTGCTGCCAGAACGCGCGCATCAGGCAGGCTTGCGCCGCCAGCGCGAGCGCCAGGCCCGGCAGGTCGCTCATTGGACGCACGGCGAGATACCAGAACAACGGGCACGACACGGTGATTGCCGTCGCCGCGAAGGCGCCGACATCGAGTGTGGTCCACGGCATCGACTCGCCTGCGCGTCGCGTGTTCAGGCAGGAAAACACGCCGTAGAGGCCGGCGATCGCCAGCAGTCCGCCCAGCAGCGAGAGCACCGCGAGCGCGCGCGCTTCGACGGACGATTCAGGCGGCCTGCCCTGAGCGAGCCCGGAGGGCGAGTCGAATGGGCTGCCGATCGACCCGACGATCGCCTTTGCCGCTTTTCCGAGAGCGATGTAGACGGGATAACCGGGGGGATGCGGGCGGTGCTCGGCGACGTTGAAATCACGCAGGCCCAACGCGAAGTTCACCGAGTCGATGTCTTCGAGCGAGGTCGCCAGGAAGGGCACGTGCGCCAGCGCGAACACCAGCGCGAGCGCGGCAAGGGCCCGCTGGGCCGTCACGAGAGCGGTCGCAGCCGGAGCGCCTCGTTCAGGCTGCCGAGGCGGTAGCCCTGCAGGTCGAGGCTGACGTACTGGTAGCCGGTGGCCTTGATGGCCGACACCAGTTGTGCGTTGACCCCGGGATCGAGCGCGCGGGCCATCTCGCTGCGGGCGATCTCGAGCCGGGCGACGGTGTCGTGGTGGCGCACGCGGAACACGCGGAAGCCGAGGTCGCGCAGCACCTGCTCGGCGCGTTCGATCTGGCGCAGCGCCTCGTCGGTGACCGCACTGCCGTAGGGAATGCGCGACGACAGGCACGCCGATGCGGGCTCGTCCCAGCTGCCGAGGCCTTCGAGGCGCGACAGCTCGCGGATGTCATCCTTGGTGAGGTCGGCTTCGTCCAGCGGGCTCTTGACGCCGTGCTCGCGGGCGGCCTGGCGGCCGGGGCGGTAGTCCCCGCGATCGTCGGCATTGTTGCCGTCGACGATCACCGCGAAACCGCGCTCGCGGGCGACGTCGCCCAAGCGGCCGTAGAGCTCGTCCTTGCAGTAGTAGCAGCGGTTGCTCGGGTTGGCGCGGTACTCCGGGCGGTCGAGCTCGGCGGTGTGGATGACTTCGTGGGCGAGCTTGAAGTCGCGTGCGATCGACAGCGCCAGCTGGCGATGCGTATCGGGATAGCTTGGGCTGTCGGCGGTGACGGCCAGGGCCCGGGGACCCAGGGCCTGCGACGCGGCGATGGCGAGGTAGGCGCTATCGACGCCGCCGCTGAAGGCGACCACGACCGACTCGTACCCGGCGAGGATGCCCCGCAGGCGCGCGGCCTTCGCGGCGAGCGCGTTACTCGTCGTCGTCGACCTTGTCGTCGTCGTCCTCGTCGTCGTCGGTGTCTGCATCCTCGTCTTCGACCTCGTCTTCATCCTTCTCGTCGTCGAGATCATCCTCGTCGTCGGCCAGCTCGAATTCGACGGGAGAGTCGCTGGACACGACCAGGAGCGAGCCGCACTCCGAGCACGTCAGCTCGTCGCCGATGTCGACATCGTATTCATCAACATCGATGGGCGAATCGCACTCGGGACAAATCGCGGACATGCTCGGCGCTCCTTGGCGGCGTGTGTAGCGTCCGGCTTCAGCCGGATTCAGTAGGCGGACGGTCACCCAAATTATAGCGAGAACCTGATACAGTCTGCAACGAAACGGCGCGCGTTGTCGCACGTGATATGACGTCTTCATCGCCTTCGCAGAAGACCGTGCTCGTCGCCGCGGACACTGCTTTCGTGCGCGACCGGTTCAAGACGGCCCTCGACACCGCCGGGCACCGCGCCGTGGTGGTCAAGAGCGTCGCGCAGCTGCTTGCCCGCGTGCGCGCCGACCTCGCCGACCTCGATCTCATCGTACTCGACCTGCGCATGCCGCACGCCTCGGGTGTGGATCTGGTGCAGCGCATCCGCAAGCTGGATCAGGGGCACCTGCCGATCCTGGTGTTCAGCGGCACGGTGACCAGCGTCGAAGAGGTGCGCGACCTCGCGGCGCTGGGCGTGGCCGGCTACGTCAACGAGTACAGCGCGGTGGAACACATCCTCCCGTCGATCGCGCCGCACCTGTTCCCGGAGACGTTCAACCGGCGCGACAGCCCGCGGGTGGTGATGGGCATCCCGGTGTCGTACCGGGCCGGCGGCAAGATCGCCGCCGCGCTGTCGCTCAACTTGAGCCGCGGCGGCATGGCGGTGCGCACGTCGGGGCCGCTCAGCCG
>Ga0156330_1140_pt2 | contig 18844 bp, 17 predicted proteins | sample RifCSPlowO2_12_FD_107978 | JGI IMG/M metagenome (GOLD analysis project Ga0156330, IMG submission 107978) | Acidobacteria bacterium RIFCSPLOWO2_12_FULL_67_14b | reverse complement strand
CGGGGTGGTTCTTCACCACCGACTGCGCGATGTTCTGCAGCAGCATGGTCTTGCCGGTGCGTGGCGCGGCGACGATCACGCCGCGCTGGCCCTTGCCGATCGGCGTCATCAGGTCCATCACCCGCGCCGACAGGTTGTCGGCCTCGGTCTCGAGCCGGACGCGCTCGAGCGGATAGAGCGGGGTGAGGTTCTCGAAGAACAGCTTGTCGCGGGCCTGGTCGGGCGCCTCGAAGTTGACCGCCTCGACCTTGATCAGCGCGAAGTAGCGCTCCCCTTCCTTGGGCGGGCGGATCTGGCCGGAGACGGTGTCGCCGGTCTGGAGGTCGAACTTGCGGATCTGCGACGGCGACACGTAGATGTCGTCGGGGCCGGGCAGGTAGTTGTAGTCGGGGGCGCGCAGGAAGCCGAAGCCGTCGGGCAGCACCTCGAGCACGCCTTCGGAGAAGATGAAGCCGCTCAGCTCGGTCTGCGCCTTGAGAATCTGGAAGATCAGTTCCTGCTTGCGCATCCCCGTCGCGCCGGCGACGTCCAGGTCCTTGGCGACCTGGGTGAGATGCTGGATGCTCATCTCCTTCAGTTCGGTGATGTTGAGGCCGGGCTTCTTTTCCTCGTTCAGGGCATGTTCGGCCGCTTCGGCGGCGACGTCGGGCTGGGGTGGGGGCTGGTGACCGCCACCGCGGTGGGGTCCGTGACGCTTGTGACTGGGCATGCAGGTTATTCCAAATTGGGGATTGGGCGGCGGCCCGGGGGAACGAAACTGCGGAAGAACGGACGGAAACTGCCGGTAGTATACCAGAAGTGCATCGCATCACGCTGCCGCTGGTCCTGCTTGCCGCGTTGACCTTCTTCGCCGGTCTGGGGCGCGGGGCGATCACGGATTCCGACGAGGCCTTTTATGCCGAGTCGGCCCGCGAGATGGTGGTGTCGGGCGACTGGATCACGCCGTATTACAACTACGAGCCGCGATTCCAGAAGCCGGTCCTCTACTACTGGGTCACCGCCGCCACCTATCTCATCTTCGGCGCCACCGAGATGGCGGCGCGGTGGTGGGCGGCGATGGCGGGGTTCGGCCTGGTGCTGGTCACCGCCGCCTGCGGCCGCCGCTGGTACGACGAGTCGACGGGCCTGCTCGCGGGCGCGATTGTCGCGACCACGTTCGGCTACTTCTCGATCGGGCGGATGGCGCTGCCCGACCTGCCGCTGACCTTCTGCATCACGCTTGCGATCTGGGCGGCGCTGGTCGCCACGCTCGAACAGGAACGCTCGCCGCGCAAGTGGGTGTTGCTGGCGGCGCTGGCGCTGGGGTTGGGCGCGCTGACGAAGGGCCCGGTCGGCCTCATCATTCCCGCGCTGGTGATCGTGCCGGTGCTGTTGATCGAACGCCGATCGATCGCCCTCACGCCCAGCGACATCGTGCTGGGGTTCTTCGTGCTCGTCGCCGTGGCCGTGCCGTGGTACATCGTGATGTGGATCCGCCACGGCAGCGACTACCTCCAGGGTTTCTTCGTCGGCGACAACCTCGCGCGCTTCGCGACCGATCGGTTCAACGACCCGCGGCCGTGGTGGTTCTACCTGCCGGTGGTCGCCGGCGGCCTGCTGCCGTGGACGCCGCTGGCCCTGGTCTGGCTCGGGCCCGTCACCCAGTTCCTCCGGCGACGCCGCGACGTCGGGACGATCGATCTGCGCCTGCTGATGTGGGCGGCGCTGCCGCTGGCGTTCTACACGGTGTCGGTCGGCAAGCAGCCGCGCTACGTGTTGCCCGTCCTGCCGCCGCTGGCGTTGCTGCTCGCCTCGTCCCTGGTCGAACGCACGCAGGAGTGGCGGGGCCTCGACGGCACGCGGTCGCGGCCCAGGCGGGCCACGCCGGTGGTCGTAGGGTCGCACCTGAGCGGCGTGTTCTTCCTGGCCCTCGGCGGCCTGTTGTATCGCGCCCAGCCCCTGCTGATCAACGTGCGGCCCGCGTACACGATCGGCGCGGCCATCGCGATCGCCGCGGGCGGCCTCCTTGTGATCGCCGTCGCGCTGTCGAAGGCGTGGCGCGCTGCGCCGGCGATGGTGGCGCTGGCAGCCGCGCTCACGCTCGTCGCCATCCAGTACGGCGCGCTCTCGCGCGGCGGCGACGATACGGTCCGGCAAATGGCGTACCTCGTCCAGCAGCAGCGCACGGGCGTGGAACCGGTCGGCACCTACGGCGTCTTCGTCAGGAACCTGGTGTTCTATGCGGAAATGAAGACCACCGACCTGATCAACGATCAGCACGCGCGGGACTTCCTGATTCAACCCGGCCGCGCGCTGATCGTCGCGCCGGCGGACGTGCTCGATCGGCTCGAACGCGAACGCGGCCTGCGGCTGCATCGCATTGCGGAGCTGCCGTACTTCAACGAAGCCGGCATCCGGGTCCGGACCCTGCTCTGGCCCGACCGCGCGCGGGACCTCGCCCGCGTGGTGCTGGCCGCAAACCGATAGACACTAGCGCCCGCGCCGGATCCAGGCATGGATCCGATTCCGGACCGCCAGGGCATTGTGGCCCGTGCCCGGCAGGATCAGCCACGCGCCGTCCGTGCGTTTCAGGACCACGACCCCGCCGTCGACCTTCGCCGACGCGAAATCCGTCCGCGCGAACGCCCGCCGGCGGAAGAGGCTGATGATCAGGAGCGTTTCGGCGTCGAGCACGATCTTGGAGGCGGCCGCATCGAGCAGCGCCGCGATCGCGAAGGCGGCCATCGCCGCGCCGCCGATGTGCATCAGGTAGGAATCGCCATAGAAGTAGAAGTAGGCCGCGGCGCCGAAGAAAAACAGCGCCGCCACGGCGATGGCGATGATGACCCACGGGGCCATGCGGATGACCTGGCGTTCCATGATTTCGACAAACCTAAAGGTTTGTCGCCACCCTAACGGTTTGTTGCCACCGCCCCGATGCGTCCGCTCTTCTCGAGCGTCTGCACGAACGACTGGATACGCGACACGCCCTCCTTGAGGCGTTCGATCGACGTGGCGTACGACAGGCGGAAGAACCCCGGGGCGTCGAAGCCCTCCCCAGGCGTGATCGCCACCGCGACTTCCTTCAGCATCGCTTCCGCCAGCTCGCCTGTGCTCTTGATCCCGGCCGGCGACAGCAGGTCCGCGACGTACGGGAACAGGTAGAACGCGCCGCCGGGCTTGACACACTGGAATCGCGGATCCGCCGTCAGCCACTCGTGCACGGCATCGCGCCGCTTCCGATACTCGTTGAGCATCGTCGTCACGCCCTCTTGCGGGCCGGTGAGCGCGGCAATGCCCGCCTTCTGGGTAATCGAGTTGATGTTCGACGTCGAGTGGCCCTGGATGACGTTGCACTGCTCGATCACGTCCTTGGGGCCGATCGCCCAGCCGCAGCGCCAGCCGGTCATCGCATAGGCCTTCGAGGCCGCGCTGCAGATCACGGTGCGGTCGCGCATGCGGTCGAAGAGAATCGACACCAGGTTGTGCGGCACCGGGTCGTAGATCAGCCGCTCGTAGGTCAGGTCGGCAATCACCCAGATGCCGCGCGCGGCGGCGGCGTCGGCGATGGCCGCCATCTCGGGCTCGGCAATCAACGCGCCGGTCGGGTTGCACGGCGAGTTGACGATGATGGCTTTCGTGCGCGGCGTGATGGCGGCGATGATGGCGCCGGCCTTGATCACGAACCCTTCTTCGCGATGCGTCTGCACGACCACGGGCGTGGCGTCGGCCAGTTTGATCTGGTCGCAAATCGTCGGCCAGTACGGGCCGTGCGTGATCACCTCGTCGCCCTGCTCGAACAGCACCATCGCGGTGTTGTAGAGCGCCTGCTTGCCGCCAGCGGTGATGATCACTTCCTCGGGCTTGATCGGCGCGCCGTAGTCGATCCGGTAACGCTGGCCGACGGCCTCGCGCAGCTCGAGGACGCCGGCGGAGGGCGTGTACTTGGTGAAGTTGGCGTCGAGGGCCGCGTGCGCGGCCATCTTCACGTGCTCGGGCGTCGGGAAATCGGGCTCCCCCGCCCCCAGATCGACGACGTCGACGCCCTGGCGCCGCAGCCGATCCGCTTCGGCCGTGACCTTGAGTGTTGGCGAGGCCGTCACGCGGCTCATGCGTTGCGCAAACCTGGTGCTCATCGGCTCTTCTTCCCCGCCTGTTTCCGCTTCAGCTTGTCTTCGACGATGGGCGGCACCAGCCCGTCGATGGCGCCGCCGAGCATGAACACCTCCTTGATCAGCCGCGAGCTGATGTAGGTGTACTTTTCGTCCGGCATCATGAAGACGGTCTCGATACCCGGCGCCAGGTGCCGGTTCATCAGCGCCATCTGGAATTCGTACTCGAAGTCCGACACGGCCCGCAGGCCGCGCACCAGCACCGAGGCCTTCTTGCGCTGCGCGTAGTCAACGAGCAGCCCGTCGAAGGTCTCGACCTGGACGTTGGTTGTCTGCTTGAACACGTCGCGGATGATCGAGACGCGCTCATTCTCGGTGAAGAGCGGCTTCTTCTCGACGTTGGCCAGGATGGCGACGATAATCGAGTCGAAGATCCGGGCGCCGCGTTCGATGATGTCGACGTGGCCGCTGGTCAGCGGATCGAACGACCCCGGGTAGATGGCGATGCGCGGAGGATGGGTCTGGCTCATGAGTAAAAGGTCAGGGCGCTGTCGCCCGATTTGACGGTGCGCGTGACGACGAGCCCGGGCGGCGCCGGTGGCGCCCGGCGCGACGCATGCTCGAGGACCAGCAACCCGCCCGCCGCGCGCTGGCCCGCCGCGGCGCTGACGGCGCGATCGATCGACGGCAGATCGTACGGTGGATCGAGCACCACGATGTCGAACGGCCCGCCCGGCACCGGCGTCGCGAGCGCGCGATCGACGGCGTCGCGGATGATAACACAGCGCTCCGCCTCGCCACACCGCTCGCGGTTCTCTTCGATCAGCCGCGCTGCGCGCCGATCCTGCTCGATGCACGTGGCCGAGGCCGCGCCGCGGCTCAGCGCTTCGAGCGCAATCGCGCCCGTGCCGGCAAATACGTCCAGCACTCGGGCGCCCTCCAGGCGCGGCGCGAGGATGTTGAACAAGGTCTCTCGCAGCTTATCCGAAGTCGGCCGCAGGCCGTCCCACGCCGGCGCCTTCAATGCGCGGCCCTTATTGGTGCCTGCGATAATCCTCATCCGACGGTGATCAGCCCGAATTGGCGCTGCCAGACGCTGCGCACGTACGCCTGCTGCGCGGCGGTGAGCGTGCCACGGTCGATGCGGGCGCGGGCCTCCTCGTAGGCGCGCTCGAGCAGGTCCACGTCGCGCGTGAGATCGCCGGCGCGTAAGGTTGGCAGGCCCGACTGGCGCGTGCCGAAGAAGTCGCCGGGGCCGCGCAGCTGCAGGTCCCGCTCGGCGATCACGAACCCGTCGCTGGTGTCGGTCATCGCTTTCAGCCGCGCCCGCGCGTCATCGGACCAGGGCGCCTGGTACAACAGGACGCAGGTCGACGCATGCGCGCCGCGGCCGATCCGCCCGCGCAACTGGTGCAACTGTGACAGGCCGAAGCGTTCCGCGTGCTCGACCACCATCACGGTGGCGTTGGCCACGTCGACGCCCACTTCGACGACGGTCGTCGACACGAGGATCTGCAGGTCGCCCTGGAGAAAGGCGTGCATGACGCGTTCCTTCTCGTCCCCCTTCATGCGGCCGTGCAGGAGCGCGACCCGGTACTGCGGAAACACGAGCGCGATCTCTTCGGCCATGGCCGTCGCCGCTTTCAGATCGATCTTCTCGGACTCGTCGACGAGCGGGTAGATCACGTAGACCTGCCGGCCCTGCTCGATCTCCGCGCGCATCAGCGCGTAGACCTCGTCACGCCGCGAATCGGCCTTCACGATCGTCTTGATCGGCTTGCGCCCCGGCGGCAGCCCGCGGATGACGGACACTTCCATGTCGCCGCACTCGGTGAGCGCGAGCGTGCGCGGAATCGGCGTGGCGGTCATCACCAGCACGTCGGGATGGAGGCCCTTGGCGGCGAGCGTGCCGCGCTGGACGACGCCGAAGCGGTGTTGCTCGTCAATGACCGCGAGGGCGAGGCTCTTGAATTTCACCTGCTCCTGCACGAGGGCGTGCGTGCCGACCACGAGGTTGATCTCGCCGCGCTCGATCGCCGGCAGCAGGGCGCGCCGGGTGGCGGCCGTCACGCGGCCGCTCAGCAGGGCCGTGCGGTACGGCCGGCCGTCGAGCACCTTCACGATGGTCCGATAGTGCTGCTCGGCCAGGATCTCGGTGGGCGCCATCACCGCGACCTGGTAACCGTTGTCCATGGCGACCACCGCGGCCAGCAGCGCCACGATGGTCTTGCCGGCGCCGACATCGCCCTGGAGCAGGCGCTGCATCGGCCAGGGCTTCTGCAGATCCGCGACGATCTCCGCGAGCGCGTCCCGCTGGCCCGCGGTCAGCTTGAACGGCAGTACCGCGCGCGCGCTCTGGCGAATCCGATCGTCGACCGTGCACACCAGGCGTTTGCGGACCTGCGCGTTTTCGTGGCGGCGCAGCGCGAGCCCGCTCTGGAACACGAAGAAGTCTTCGAAGATCAGCCGGCGTTGGGCCGGCGTGGCGAAGGCGTTCAGGGCGTCGATCGGCGTGTCCGGGTCGGGAAAGTGCGCCTGCCACAGCGCCTCCCGCCGGGACGGCCAGCGCTCCTGCTTCAGGATCTCGTCGGGGACCGGATCGAACGGCTGCGGCGGCAGCTGCTCGAGCGCCTGCCACACGAAGCGGCGTTGCATGTTGGGCGTCACGCTGCCGGTCCGTTCGTAGACGGGCACGATGCGCCCGGTGTGCAGCGTCTCCGGTTCCCGGTTCCCGGAGCCCGGATCCCGGATCCCGTCTGTTTCGTCCTTGATGATCTCGAACTCGGGGTCGGTGATCTGCAGCCCGCGCGATCCCCAGATCTCGACCTTGCCGAACAGGACGATGCGCTGGTGCGAGCGGATCACGTCTTTCAGGAACGCCTGGTTCGGCCACACGGCCTGCACCTGGCCGCTGTCGTCCTGGATGAGCGCCGAGAACAGGCGGAAGCCGGGACGGCGCGTGTGGGCGAGGCCGGCGCTGAGCACCACGCCGCTGACCGCCGCCGTTTGTCCGGGCTTCAACGAAATGATGGTCTGGAGGCGGCTGCGATCCTCGTACCGCCGCGGGAACCGGAACAGGAGATCTTCAACCGTATGGAGGCCCGCCTTCTTGAGATCGGCGGCCTTGCGCGGTCCGACGCCCTTCAGAAACTGCAAGGGCATCTGCAGGACGTCATCGGCCATCTGAACTACTGGATGATGATAAATCGGCCGGTGCCGACGTCGATGCGGCGAATCTTCGCAGGCAGGACGAACGTGTCGTCGATGTTCGAGCCGCGCGGGTTGTCGGCCGTGCGGGTGAAGAAGTTCACCAGCTGCGCGAGCAGCGCCTTCGGCACCGCGACGCCGCTGACCTCGACCCGCTCGAATTCGAAGCGGCCCTTGCCGTCGCCGGTCACGATGGCGCCGGTGGCCGAAACCGGGAGCCTGCCGGTGAGGTAGCTCGTCGGGTCGAACCAGCTGCCGCTCCCCTGCTTCTGCCGCACGACGTCCAGATCGACGACCGCCAGTCCGGTGACGCGGCCCTTGCCAATCAAGGTCATGGACGGTTCGGTCAGGCCCGTGGGCAGGAGGTCGGTGGCTTGAAACTTGAGGTACGAGTTCAACTCGGGTTCGGTGAACGTCGTCGAACGCGGCGCTTTGGACGTGGTTTCCGACTGCTTCTGGACGAGGACGATCTTGTTGGCGAAGGCGTCGGCGAGCTTCGGCGCCAGCACATCGGCCGCCGAGACAACGGCGCCGGCGACCAGGCAACAGCCGACGAGCGATGCGGTCCGGGCCATACCGTATTCTACCCGCCTTCGCGGCCGAAGGCCGCTTCGGCGAGGTCCCGCCGAAGCTCCCCGGAATCTACAGGAGCGGAGGCGGACGACGGAGGGGTTGCTGGTTCGGCGGACGGCTCTGCTGGCGCGCGCGCATCAGCAGCTCGATCTTGCGGCGCTCGATCTGCTCCTCGAACACACGGAACCGCGCCCGTTGGCGGACCTCGAGCACTTCGTCCAGCGCGTTGTAGGCCTTCCGCAGCTCCGCCGCGGTCCGCGATTCCAACTCCTGCAGCGACGTGAGGTGGCCCTCGAGGACTCCGGGTTCCGCGCGTTTCACGCGCGGGTTGGTCAACCGCTGCAACTGCCCCATCAGCTGCATGCGCTCCTGCTGATTGCGCCGGCGCGTGTCCTGCAGCGCGCGCAGCCGCGTCAGGAACTGCGGATACTGCGCCTCGGTCAGCTCGAGCGCCTGCTGCGCCTCCATCACGAGGTAGGCGTCGAACAGCTTCTGGATTTCAGCCGGCGACATGTCGCCGTTGCCGAGGCCGGGCAGCGGCATGCCCGGACTGCCGCCCTGTGGCGGTGGCGGTTGCGGGTCTTGCGCACGCAGTCCTGCGATGGCGAACAGGCCCACGAGTACGGCGGTGAGGGGGAGCAAACGCATTGGCATCTTCCTGTCCTGTTGAGGTTACGACTTCGCTCGCAGCAGCTCCGCCCGGAGCAAGCGGGTCAGCTCCTGTTGCTCGTTCGCGCTCAGTTCGAGCACGGCCCACTCCGCGTCGCCGGGTTCGACCACGAGGCCGGCCGCGCTTGCCGTGTCCCAATCCATGTCGCCGACCAGGTCCGCGACCATGACCCAGCTGTCGGCGGCCAGCGCCACGTCGCCCGGGTTGGCGTCGACGGCGGCAACGGCGGCCGGCGGATCGACCGGCGTCGGCGCCGACACCATCAGCGCGATCACCACGAGCGCCATCGCGGCCAGCGGCACGAGCGCCGGCCAGCGCAGCCACCGCGGCCAGCCGCCCGACGGCAGCGCCTCGGCGTCGACGGCGGTCCGTACACGCTCGGAGAAATGCTGCCAGTAGAGCGGTGACGGCTCGGGCACGTTCAGCGCACGCGCCTCGCGCAGGACGCTCGACAGCTCGGCCAGCTCGCGCCGGCAGGCCTCGCACGCGTCGAGGTGCTGCTGCCGTGTGGCATCCAGCATCCCTTCCATGGCGTCGATCAGTTCGTCCGAAGTCAGGTGGTTCATGGCTCGCGACCCAGGATCTTCTTCAAGTTGGCCAGCGCATGGAAGAAGTTCGCCTTCACGGCGCCGACCGAGCTGCCAAGAATGTCCGCAATCTGCTGATGGGACATGTCGTGATACGTCCGCAGAATCAACGTGGCCCGCTGCTTCTTGGGCAGCCCGGCAATGGCCCTGCGCACGGCCGCCGCGCGTTCCTCGCGCAGCAGCGTGCGCTGCGCGCTCTCGATCCGCGTGTCTTCGAACGGCTCGGTCGACTCGATCGGTTCGGTGGGCGGCGTCTTCGCGCTGACGCGGTTCAGGCACACGTTCACCGCGATGCGGTAGAGCCACGTCGACAGCGCCGACCGGCCCTTGAAGTTCTTGAGCCCGCGCCATGCCCGGACGAACGCTTCCTGCGAGAGGTCGCTGGCGTCTTCGTGGTTGCTGACGAAGCGGTAGCAGACTTGGTACACGACCCGGCGGTGCCGTTCGACGATCACGTCGAAGGCGTCGCGCCGGCCCGAGACGGTGGCGGCCACGAGCGCCGCATCGTCCATCTCCTGGAAGGCGGCGGCAGCGTCGGGCGCCGATGGGGTTACCACCGCGACCGTCCACTCCGGTTGCGCCGCTGGTGACCACGTGCGAACTGCCGATCCATGTGTCATGGCCGCGTTCCCCTGCTGTAGGAATTAGACCGGCAAGGGCGCGGAAGGTTGAACGAGTATGTGCCGGATTCTCCGCCCATTTGACTTTCGCCTTTTGTTTGTTTACGCTTCCTGTTCAGGGCGAACAAACGGAGTAGCGCGGAACGGAGCGCGGAACTTCAGTTCCGCGATTGGGCCGACATCATGCAACCACTCACCAAACGCCAGCGCGAGATTCTCGACTACCTGAACGAGTTCATCCAGCAACACGGCTATGCGCCGAGCCTCGAGGAAATCGGCGAGCGGTTCAGCTTGTCCTCGTTGGCGACGGTGCACAAGCACCTCACCAATCTGCAGGAAAAAGGGTTCATCCGCCGCGACTGGAACCGCAGCCGGTCGGTGGAGCTGCTGCCGAGCCGCTCGGGCGGCCGGGCCATGGAGCTGCCCATGCTGGGCTACGTCGCGGCCGGTATGCCGATCGAGGCCGTCGCCGGCACCGAGACCATCAGCGTGCCCGACTCGCTCGTGTCCGGCAAGCGCGATACCTACGTGCTCCGCGTGCGCGGCGAATCCATGATCGACGAGCAGATCCGTGATGGCGACTGGGTGGTCGTCGAGGATCGCAAGACCGCCGACAACGGCGAAATGGTGATCGCGCTGGTGGGCGGGCAGGACGTCACGCTCAAGAAGTTCTACAAGGAAGCCAATCGCATCCGCCTGCAGCCGGCCAATCCCGCCATGCAGCCGATCTACGTGGAGCCGGATGGGCTGCAGATTCAGGGCGTCGTCGTCGGAGTGATGCGAAAGTACTGAGGGCCTGCTAGAGTGGGGCAGGCCCCAACATGACCGACCGAAAGCAAATCAACTTCACGATCGTGCCCGAAGAGGGTACGTCCGACCCCCGCACCTACGCCAACTTCTGCGCCGTCAATCACACGCCCTTCGACTTCACGCTCACCTTCTGCGAGGTCCAGCCGCTGTCGGAGAAGGAGATTCGCGAGGCGGCGGCCGAGCACATCGTTCGCGCGCCCGTTCGCGCCCGCATCGTGCTGCCCGTGCAGTTCATTCCCACGCTCGTTGCCGCGCTGCAGGAAAACATGCGCGTGTTTTCCGAATCGCATTCGCCCCAGCCGCAGCCGGCGCCGCCGGACAAGGGGCCGGTCCACTAGCGGACAAACCAAAGGTTTGTCCCGACCCCGAGAAGTCCCTGCGCCGTGAAGACATCTGCTTCTGTCACGCGCATCTTCGATGCGCTCGATCGGCACCATCCCGGCGCCGACACGGAGCTCGCCTATTCAAACGCGTTCGAGTTGCTCGTGGCGACGATGCTCTCGGCGCAATCGACTGACGCGCGCGTGAACCTCGTGACGCCGGCCCTGTTCAAGCGCTTTCCGGACGCGCGGGCGATGGCCGCGGCCGACGGGGCCGAGCTCGAGCGGCTGATCCTGTCGACGGGTTTCTTCCGCCAGAAATCGAAGTCGCTGATCGGTATGTCGAGCCTGCTGCTCGAGCGTCACGGCGGCGAGGTCCCCGCGTCGATGGCCGCGCTGACGGCGCTGCCCGGCGTCGGACGCAAGACCGCCAATGTCGTGCTGGGCCACGCCCTCGGCGTGCCGGGCCTGCCGGTCGATCGCCATGTGTTGCGCGTGGCCAACCGCATTGGACTCGTGCACTCGGACGACCCGGTCAAGGTCGAGGTGGCGCTGTGTGCGATGTTGCCGCCCGCGCGATGGACGCGCGCGTCCGACACGTTGATCCTCCACGGCCGGCGGGTCTGCCGCCCTGCCCCGCTTTGCCCGCGGTGCAACGTCCGCAAGGACTGTGATTTCTATCGGACGGGCGCGACGACGAAACCAATGAAGAAAGGCGGGTCTAACCGCCTCCGCCAAGGCTCCGGCGAGTCTCGCCGAAGCGCGCTTCGCGCGAAGGCGGAAGACCCGCCTCTACGCCGTCCGGCGTCACAGAAGAAGACACCCCTCACGAAGAAGGCGAAGAAGCGGGGGCGGAGATGACGCGCGAGGAATTCCGCGAGCTCGTTGAAGAAGCCATCGACACCATTCCGGCCCGGTTCGCGCGCGAGGTCCGCAACCTCGCGATCGTAATCGAGGACGAACCCTCCGACGAGCTGCTCGACGAAATGGCGATCGACGAGGACGGCACGCTGCTCGGCCTCTACCAGGGCACGCCGCTCAACGAGCGGGGCTGGGGCTACGGCAACCAGCTGCCCGACAAGATCACGCTCTTCCAGGCCACCATTGAAGACGAATGCGACGGCGACGACGATGAAATCGTGGTCGCGATCGGAGAAACGCTGATCCACGAGCTCGGGCACTACTTCGGGATGAGCGAAGACGAGATCATGACCATCGAAGAGCGCTACTGGCGCGGCGAGCCCGATCCGGCCGACGGATCGGAGGCCGCGGAGGGGGACGACGGCCGGGCGGAGCGCGAGGATCCCCAGGAGTGAGAGCGCGCCGGCGATTCGCGCAGCACTTTCTCGAGCCGGCGTGGGTGACGAAGGTGGTGGCGGCGGTCGCCGCGACCCCCCAGGATGCGGTGCTCGAGATTGGTCCGGGCCGCGCCGCGATCACGCGCCCGCTGGCCGAGGCGGCCGGCCGTCTGCTCGCCATCGAGCTCGATCGTGATTTGGCGGCGGAGCTGGACGCGTCGAAACCCGCGAACGTGACCGTGCTATCGGGTGACGTGCTCGCCCTGGACCTGGCCGGCACGCTGGGCGACTGGCTGGGCGCGCCGATCGGTCCAGGCCGGCAGGTTCGCGTGGTCGGCAACCTGCCCTACAACATCTCCTCGCCGATCCTGTTCCGGTTGCTGGAGCTGGCGGCCACCACGCGCGGCCTGAGCGACGCGACGCTGATGCTGCAGAAGGAGGTCGCCGATCGGCTCGTGGCCCGCGTCGGCACCGGCGAGTACGGCGTGCTGACGATCCTGACGGCGGTGCACGCCGACGTGAAGCGGCTCTTGTCGCTGCCGCCGGGCGCGTTTCGCCCGGCGCCGCGGGTGCACTCGGCGGTGGTCCGGCTCCAGTTTCGTCCGCCAAAGGTCGACATTGCCGACCACGCCGCGTTCGTCCGGATGGTCCGCAGCATGTTCACCCAGCGTCGAAAAATGCTGCAGAATGCGCTCAGGCCTTTTGCCGACGGGACGGCGGTGTCTGCCAGCTCGGCGCTGGCAGCGGCCGGCATCGACCCGAGGCGTCGCCCAGAGACGCTCCAGATGGCGGAATTGGCTGAGCTGGCCCGGGCCTTCCACACGCCCGGAAGTTGAAGCTGTGCTATAGTTTCCGACGAAACCCGCCCCGTTTTACAGGCGCCTCCCAGCAGCCTGAACAGGGCCAACTTTGGGGACTCGCCCGAGTCCATTGATGGCCTGAATCGTTTCCCTGGGCGTTCAGTCGCCCGGCTGGGACTTCGTATGAGTGTGTCCGGGCACCCGGCCGTTGCCGGCGTGCTGCCAGTCGATGTCGTGCCGCTTGGCGGCCTCGGCGAGTTCGGCCTCAACATGATGGCCATCTCGTACGGGGAGACGACCATCGTCATCGACGCCGGCTCGATGTTCGCGGAGATGGATCTGCCGGGCGTCGACCTCATCGTCCCCGACCTGGCATACCTCGAAAGCCGCAAGGGCCGGATCAAGGCGCTCGTGCTGACGCATGGACACGAGGACCACATCGGCGGGGTCCCGTATGTCGTGCCGCTGCTGGACGGCCCCATCTACGGCACGCCCCTCGCGCTGGCGCTGGTGGCGAACAAGCTCGACGAGCACGGCCTGGATCCCGAGACCGTGGCGGTGAAGCCCCGCGACGTGATCACGATCGGCCCCTTCACGATCGAGTTCATCCGCGTGACGCACAGCATGCCCGACTGCGTCAGCATTGCGATCCGCACGCCGCATGGCGTGCTGCTGCACACGGGCGACTTCAAGGTCGACCAGACGCCCCTCGACGGCGAGGCGTTCGACCTGCACCGCTTCGCACAGCTGGGCGCCGAGGGCGTGCTGGCGCTGTTCTGCGACAGCACCAACATCGATCGGCGCGGCTATACCGGCTCCGAGACCGACGTCGAGGATGCGTTCGAGGAGATCTTCACCAGCACCGAAGGCAAGATCGTGGTCGCCACCTTCTCGTCGAGCCTGTACCGGCTGCAGATCGTGATCGACCTCGCGGCGCAGTTCGACCGCAAGGTCGCGTTCGTCGGCCGCGGGATGAACGAGAACTCGCAGATCGCGCAGCGGCTCGGCCACCTGCACCTCCCGATCGGGACGGTGATCAAGGACAGCGACGTGCCGTCGTTTCCGGCGCAGGACGTGGTCTGCCTGGTCACCGGCTCGCAGGGCGAACCGAACGCCGCGTTGTCGCGCATCGCCATCGACGATCACCGGCACGTGCGGCTGAAGGACGGCGATCGCGTCGTGATTTCGGCGCGGGCGATCCCGGGCAACGAGAAGGCGATCGGCCGCGTGATGAACCACGTGGCCCGGCGCAACGTCGAAGTCGTGACCGAGGCGAACAAGCACGTGCACGTGTCGGGGCACGGGTCGGAAGAGGAGCTGAAGCTCGTGCTGTCGCTGGTGCGGCCGCGGTATTTCGTGCCCATCCATGGCGAGTACCGCCAGCTGGCGCGGCACGCGCGGGTGGCGCGGTTTGTGACGAAGGGGCTGCCGGCGCCGGCCGAGATCCTGACGGCGGAAAACGGCGACGTGCTGCGGTTCGACCACGAGGGCGGCCGCATCGTCGACAAGGCGCCCACCGGCCGCATCCTGATCGACGGCACGCGCGTGGGCGAGGTCGGCGACGAGGTGCTGCGCGATCGCCGGCACATCTCCACCGACGGCCTGATCGTGCCGGTGGTGGCCATCAATGGCCAGACCGGGATCATCGAAGGCGTGCCGGAGCTGGTGGCGCGCGGGTTCGTGAACGACGAGAGCACGGCGGACGTGCTCGCGGAGGGCGCGAAGCTGCTCGCCGCCACCATCGAGGAGTGCAGCGTGGAAGAGCGCACCGACCCGGGCCTGATGAAGGAACGCATTCGCACGGAGTTGCGCCGGTACCTGAAGAAGCGGACCGGGCGGCGCCCGATGGTGCTGCCCGTCGTGATCGAAATCTGAGGAGACGACCTAAGTGCCTGCATCCGGTTCTGCCCTCTCGCGCCGCGTCAGCGAGGTCGTGGGTGTCGCGTTGTTTGCGGCCGCGCTCATCTGGCTGATCGCGCTCGCCACCTACGACCCGAACGATCCGGTCTGGTTCTTCAGCACCGGGACGCACGACGTGCCGGCGAATTTCGCCGGGCGCGTCGGCGCGTTTCTCGGCGAGCTGTCGTTCCAGGTGCTGGGCGACGCGTCGTACTTGATCCCCGCGATGATCGCCGTGGCCGGCTGGCACTATTTCTGGTGCCGCGCCATCGACGCCGTCTACACCAAGGCCACCGGCGCGGTGATGTTGTGTGCCTGCACCAGCGCGTTTTTGGGCCTCACGCTGGGCCGCGTCGACTTCGGGCCGCGCGCGTATCGCGCTGGCGGCTACCTCGGCGAGTGGATCGGCGGCTTCATGGCCGAGTACCTGAGCCGCACCGGCTCGGTGATCGTGATTCTCGCGCTGATGGTGGCCGCGGTGATCCTGGCCACCCAGTTCTCGTTCGGCCGTCTGTTCAGCGCCCTGTTTGCCGCGCTGCGGCGCGGGTTCGCAGAGGGCGTGGACGCCTTCCAGTTGTGGCGCGAGGAGCGGCGCAAGGCGAAGCAGCGCCGCGAGGTGCTCGTCAAGTACGGCAAGAAAGACACCGCGGCCGACGCCGCGAAGACCGAGAAGAAGACCGTCAAGCTGGAACGGCCGGTCGAGGCGGCGGCCGCCCGCGACAAGGTGGCCGGCCGGGTCACCGACGAGGATCTGCCGGCGGCGCGGACGCCGCCGGTGCTGCAGAAGAAGGCCGCCCGCGCGCCGATGGCGCCGCCGCTGCCCCTGCCCGAACCCGAGCGCGTCGAGCGGCGGCTGGGCGCATACACCCTGCCGCCGGTCTCGCTGCTCGATGCGCCGAGGGCCGAAGCGAAGATCGACGAACGCGAGCTCATGGATTCGGCGCGGCTGCTCGAAGAGAAGTGCCGCGAGTTCAGCGTCGAAGGGTCGGTGGTCCAGATTCATCCGGGACCCGTGGTCACCACGTTCGAGTTCAAGCCCGATGCCGGCGTGAAGTACTCGAAGGTGACCAGCCTCTCCGACGATCTGTGCCTGGCCATGCAGGCCGAATCGGTGCTGATCGACCGCATCCCCGGCAAGGCCACCGTCGGCATCCAGATCCCGAATCCCAACCGCGAGGCGATTTCGCTGCGGGAGCTGCTCGAATCGGAGGCGTACACGCGCAGCCACTCCAAGCTGACCTTCGCGCTCGGCAAGACGATTCATGGCGAGCCGTACATGGCCGACCTGGCGACCATGCCGCACTTGCTCATCGCCGGGTCGACGGGCTCGGGGAAATCCGTGGGCCTCAACGCGATCCTCACGAGCATCCTCTACCGCGCGACGCCCGACGATGTGCGCATGATCATGGTGGACCCGAAGCGGCTCGAGCTCGGGATGTACGAGGACATTCCACACTTGATGACGCCGGTCGTGGTCGAGCCGAAGAAAGCGGCCAACGCGCTGCGCTGGGCCGTGCGGGAAATGGAAGACCGCTACAAGACGCTGGCGGCCTACGGCGTCCGCAACATCGAGCAGTTCAACCGCAACGTGCGGGCCTCGATCGAGGCCGGCGAGGTGCCCGAGCCAGGCCAGCCGACGCGGCCGCTGCCGTTCATCGTCGTGGTGGTCGACGAGCTCGCGGACCTGATGATGGTGGCCGGCAACGAGGTCGAGGAATCGATCTGCCGCCTGGCGCAGATGGCGCGCGCGGTCGGCATCCACCTGATCCTGGCCACGCAGCGGCCGTCGGTGGACGTCATCACCGGCCTGATCAAGGCCAACCTGCCCGCGCGCATCTCGTTCCGCGTGTCGTCGAAGATCGACTCGCGCACGATTCTCGACAGCAACGGCGCCGAGCAACTGCTCGGCAAGGGCGACATGTTGTTCCTGCCGCCCGCCTCGTCGCGCCATACCCGCCTCCACGGCCCCTACATCTCCGAGCAGGAGTCGGCGCGGCTGGCGAGCTTCCTGCGCAAGCAGGGCAAGCCGGTGTACGACGAGACGATCACCGAGGAGGAAAAGAAGGCCGGCGACGACATGGTCTTCGAGAAGGACGACCTCTACGACGAGGCCGCACGCATCGTGGTGCAGACCGGCCAGGTGTCGATTTCGTACCTGCAGCGGAAGATGCGAATCGGGTTCAGCCGCGCCGCGCGCCTCGTCGACATGATGGAGGCCGAGGGCCTCGTCTCGGCGGCCACGGGCGGCAAGCCGCGCGAGGTGCTCGTTGGACGCGAGTACTTCGAGGAAGTGGACGCCCAACTGCGATGAGCCGGATCCGGATGGCGCGCGCGCTGCTGCTGGCTTCGGCCATGTGGCTGTCGGTGTCGACCGTGGCGTTGGCGCAGAACGCGCGCGAGCGGTATCAGTCGGCCGTCGAGCGGGATGCCGACGTGCGGCTGGCGATCGACAAGGCCCTGGCGGCGAACCCGCCGTCGGAATTACTGTCGCAGGCCGTGAAGGTGATGACGTCGTTCGAGTCGATCGTCCGTCGCTACCCCACCAGCGGGTATGCCGACAACGCGCTCTGGCAGGCGGCGTCGCTGGCCGATGCGACCTACAAGAAGTTCAGCCGGCCGGAGGATCTGGATCGCGCGATTCGAATGTACCGGTGGCTGGTGCAGGAGTACCCGGCAAGCTCGTTAGTCAGCCGCGCCAAGTCGCAACTGAGCCTGCTTGATCGGCCCGCACCTGCTGCACCTGCCGCACCCGCCCCAACCGCGACGCTCACGGGCATTCAGCGGACGGTGCTTCCTGACACGGTTCGCGTGACGCTCGAGCTCGATCGCGAGGTCAGCTACCGCGAAGAGCGCCTGGCCGGGCCCGCGCGCGTCTTCTTCGATCTGAAGGGTGTCCAGCTGACGCCGGCGCTGATGGACCGGGTTCTCAGCTACCCGAGCGACATCGTCAACAAGATCCGCGTCGGGCGGCATCCGGACAACCTGGTGCGCGTCGTGCTCGATCTCGAAGACGTGTCCCGCTACAGCGTGTTCACGCTCTACGGCCCGTTCCGCCTCGTGATCGATGCGGAGCGCGCGGCGGTTCGAACCGCCGCCGCGTCGAGCGTGGCCATCCCCGCGCCGCTGCCGGCGCCGCCTGAGCCCGCGCCACTGGCCGCGGCGCCTGCGCCGATCGAGACCTCGCGCGCCCCCGGCCCGCCGGCGCCACTCGCTTCTCCGGCGTCACCGGCCGCCAACGGCATCGGCGGATACTCGATCGCCAGGCAGCTGGGCCTGGGCGTCTCACGCATCGTGATCGATCCGGGACACGGCGGCCACGATCCCGGCGTGCTCGGGAAGGGCTTGAGCGAGGCCAGCCTGGTGCTCGACATCGCGCTCCGCCTCGAGAAGCTGTTGCTGAAGGAACCCGGCGTCGACGTCGTGCTGACCCGGCGGACCGACGCCTACATTCCGCTCGAGGAGCGCACCGAGATTGCCAACCGGCAGAGCGCGGATCTGTTCCTCTCGATCCACGCCAACTCGAGCCGCAACACCGCCGCGAAAGGCATCGAGACCTACTTTTTGAGCTTCGCCTCGTCGCCGGAAGCCGAAGCGGTGGCCGCGCGCGAAAACTCCGCGTCCGAGCGCGAAATGCACCAGCTGCCCGACATCATCAAGGCCATCGCGCTCAACAACAAGCTGGACGAGTCGCGCGACCTGGCCAGCATGGTCCAGGAGGCGCTGGTCACCAACCTGCGGAAAAGCAACAGGGAGATCCGCAGCCGCGGCGTGAAGAAGGCGCCCTTCGTCGTACTGATCGGCGCGGCCATGCCGAGCGTGCTCGCGGAGATTTCGTTCGTGACGAACAAGCAGGAACTGCAGCTCCTCAAGACGGCGGGCTACAAGCAGAAGATCGCGGAGTCGCTGCAGGCGGCCGTGCTGCGCTATCGGCGCTCGCTGAAGGGCACCGCCGCGATCGCCATGCAGGAT
>Ga0156330_1059_pt1 | contig 18992 bp, 15 predicted proteins | sample RifCSPlowO2_12_FD_107978 | JGI IMG/M metagenome (GOLD analysis project Ga0156330, IMG submission 107978) | Acidobacteria bacterium RIFCSPLOWO2_12_FULL_67_14b | reverse complement strand
GCAGGATCTATTGAAGGCAGAAGGCAGAAGGCAGAAGGCAGAAGGCTGACGGCCACAAGGATCACCATGAGAACGCCATTCACAGGGGTCGGGACGGCACTGGTTACTCCGTTCACCAAGAGCGGTGCGCTCGACGAAGCGGCAGTCACGCGGCTGGCTCGGCGCCAGATCGATGCCGGCGTCCACTTCCTCGTGCCGTGCGGGACGACGGGCGAGACACCCACGCTCAGCGCCGACGAGCGCCGCCGCGTCGTCGAACTGGTCGTCGAGGCCGCGCGCGGGCAGGTGCCGGTGATGGCCGGCGCCGGCGGCTACGACACGAAGGCGGTCGTGCATCTCGCCCGGGAGATGCAGGACGCCGGCGTCCAGGGCCTGTTGTCGGTGACGCCGTACTACAACAAGCCGACGCCGGAGGGGCTGTTCAAGCACTTCTCCGCGGTCGCGGAGGCGACGCCGCTTCCGATCGTGCTCTACAACGTCCCGGGCCGCACTGGCTGCAACATCGACGCGGCGACGCTGGCGAAGCTGGCCACTATTCCGCACGTGGTGGGCGTGAAGGAAGCATCGGGCAACATCACGCAGATGGTGGAGATCTGCGGCGCGGTCCCGCCGGACTTCATCGTGCTGTCGGGAGACGATGCGCTGACCCTGCCGTTGATGGCGATCGGCGGTCGCGGGCTGATCTCGGTGGCGTCCAACGCCGTTCCCGCGGAGATCGCGCAGATGGTCGAAGCGGCCGAGCGTGGCGACTATGCGACCGCCCGGAAGATGCACCACCGGCTGGTGCCGCTGATGCTCGGCAACTTCATCGAGTCGAACCCCGGCCCGGTGAAATTCGCGATGGCCGCGATGGGGTTGTGCGAAGAGACGTATCGGCTGCCGATGGTCTCGCCGCGGCCGGCCTCGCAGGAGAGGATCATCGGCTTCCTGAAGGAACTCGGTCTGCCCGTCGTGGCGGGCTCGCGGGTCTGATGCAGCTCAGACTCACCATTGAAGCCCTCGCCGCGGCGGGGGCGGGCGCGGACAAGGCGGCCGCGCGGGCGGCGTTCGACGAGCTCAAGGCGGCGCTCGAGTCGGGCGCCGTGCGATCGGCCGAGCCCGACCCGGCCTCGCCCACGGGATGGCGCGTCAACCCGTGGGTCAAGCAGGGCATTCTCCTCGGTTTCCGTTTCGGCGACCTCGTGGAGATGTCGGCGGGCCTGCCGTTCTTCGACAAGGACACGCAGTCGGTGCAGCGGCCCGGCGTCGGCGCGGGCGTGCGCATCGTGCCCGGCGGATCGGCGATCCGCGGCGGCGCGTTCGTCGCGCGCGGCGTCATCTGCATGCCGCCCATGTACATCAACATCGGCGCCTACGTCGGCGAGGGCACGCTCGTCGACTCGCACGCGCTCATCGGCTCCTGCGCGCAGATCGGCGCGCACGTGCACGTCAGCGCGGCGGCGCAGATCGGCGGCGTGCTCGAGCCAGTCGGCGCCATGCCCGTGATCGTCGAAGACGACGTGCTGGTCGGGGGGAACACGGGGATCTACGAAGGCGCGGTGATCAAGCGGCGCGCCGTGATCGCGGCGGGCACCGTGCTTACGGGATCGACGCCGGTATACGACCTCGTCAACAGCGCGATCATCAGGCCCGCGCCCGGGCAGCCGCTCGTGGTGCCCGAGGGCGCCGTCGTCGTGCCCGGCGCCCGTGCGGTCACGGCCGGGGCCGGGCGCGAATGGGGCCTGTCGCTGGCGACGCCCGTGATCGTCAAGTACCGCGACGACAAGACCGACGCGCGAACGGAGCTGGAGAAGTGGATTCGATAGACCCAGTCGCGCTCGCGCGCATGCTGATCGACATCGATTCGACAACGGGACGCGAAGGCGAAGTCGCGGGCGTGCTCGCGCGTTTGCTGCGCGATCGCGGCTACTCGGTGCTCGAGCAGCCCCTCGGGTCGGCGGTGTTCGACGATGCGGGGAGTCCGCGCACCAACGTGATCGCGGCGGTCGGCGAGCCCCGGGTCGTCTTCTCCACCCACTTCGACTGCGTGCCGCCGTTCTTTCCCAGCCGCATCGACGGCGACCTGCTCTACGGCCGCGGCGCGTGCGATGCCAAGGGCATCCTGGCCGCGCAGGTCGCGGCCGCCGAACGCCTGAGGGCGGCCGGAGAAACCGGCATCGGTCTGGTGTTCGTGGCCGGCGAAGAGCGGGGCAGCGACGGTGCGAAGGCGGCCAACACGATCGCGTCGACGACGGCGTTCCTGATCAACGGCGAGCCCACCGATCTCCGCCTCGGGTCGGCGACGCGCGGGGCCTTCCGCGTGCGCCTGACGGCGCAGGGCAAGGCCGCGCACTCGGGATATCCGGAACTCGGCGAATCGGCGATCGACAAGCTGATCGACTGCCTCAACGCGCTTCGCGCCGCCACGTGGCCGTCGGATCCGCTGCTCGGCACGACGCATCACACCGTGGGATTGATCAAGGGCGGCGTGGCGCCCAACGTGATCGCGCCGCAGGCCGAGGCCGAGGTCTTCTTCCGCACCGTTGGCGATCACGACGCCGTCCGCGCGACGCTGGCGGCGGCCGTGGCCGGCCGCGTGAAGGTCGAGGAGATTCTGGAGCTGCCGGCCGTGCGCCTGCACACCGTCCCGGGGTTCGAGACCGCCGTGTTCTCGTACTTCAGCGACGTGCCGTTCCTGTCGAACTGGGGCACGCCGCTGTTGCTCGGCCCGGGGTCGATTCACGTGGCCCACACCGATCGCGAGCACATCCGCATCGGCGAGCTGCGCGAGGCGGTCGAGGTCTACGCCCGGCTGGCCACCATGCTGATGCGCCCGGCGTAGGCCAGCGGCGTCAACACGATCGCGTCGAGCGCGTCGATCAGGCGGCCGTCGTACTCGAGGTCGTACTGCTCCCGCAGGACCACCATCGCCTCGTGCACCGGCCGGGCCGCGCGGTACGGCCGGTCGCTGGTGATCGCATCGAAGGCGTCGGCCACCGCGACAATCCTCCCGGAGATCGGAATCTCGTCGCCCTTCAGGCCGTTCGGATACCCGGTGCCGTCCCACCGCTCGTGGTGCGTGCGCGCCACGCTTTCCGCCAACTGCAGCAGCGGGATGTGGCTGCCGCCCAGGATGCGCGCGCCGATCGAGGTGTGCGTCCGCATCACGCGGACCTCGCTCGCCGTCAGCGCGCCGGGCTTGAACAGCAGCGCGTCCGGGATGCCGATCTTGCCGATGTCGTGGAGCGCGGCCGCGCGCTTCAGCAGGCCCGCGTCTTCCGGCGTCAGGCCGATCTGCTGCGCCAGCTGCGCCGACAACGTGCCGACGCGCCGGTTGTGCTCGTTCGTCTGATCATCACGATACTCGGCCGCCAGCGCCAGCCGCTCGATCATCTCGACGCGGGTGGACTCGATCTCCCGCGTGCGCCCGTGGACCGTCTCGAGCAGCGTCCGGTTCTGCTTCTTGAGATCCTGGAAGAGGACCCGGCTCTCCAGGAGGTTGCGGACCCGGAGCAGGAGCTCGACCGCATCGAAGGGCTTGGTCAGGAAGTCCTTGGCACCGCGCTTCAACGCCTGATGGCGCGCGTCGGCCGAGCCGTCGCCCGTGATCACGAGCACCGGCAGCCGCTCGCTGTTGATCAGCGGCGCGAGGATGTCGAGCACGCCGTAGCCGTCGCACTCGGGCATGTGCAGGTCGGTGATCACCAGGTCGGGCGGCGAGGAGAGGAGCAGCGATGGCAGCTCGCCGGGATTGAACAGGCTCGTGACCGACGAGAAGCCGGCGCGCTGCAGCGTCGCCGCCAGCAGCGTCAGGTTGGCCGGCTCGTCGTCCAGCAGCACGATGTGCGCCGCCTGGCTGAGGAGGGTGAGCCGGTCCGGCTCGCCGAAGAGCTCCGTGGCGCCCTTGTCTAGCGGTGGAAAGTGGAACATATGGCTGGCAGACTGAAGAGCAAGAGCGGTGCCCGCGGCGCCTGCCGCCAAATGACCCGCGCGCAATGGGTTAGCCCGGCCGGCAGGTGTGCGGGCAGTGTGCGCGCGGGCGCCCGCACACCGCAAACCGTCAGTGTTACACTGAGAGTTCGGCCCGGAACCTCGGCAATCTCAGGGCGGCGAATCGCGTCAGGGCCGGAAGGCAGCAGCGCTAAGTCGTTTCCGTGATGTGTTGAGGACCTCCGGGCCGAGTTTCCTCATGGCCTACCAAGTCCTAGCCCGAAAATGGCGCCCGCAGCTCTTCGAGGATGTCCTCGGGCAGCAGGCGGTCACGCGCACCCTCAAGAACGCCCTCAAGAGCAAGCGGATCGCGCAGGCGTTCGTGTTCTCGGGCCCGCGCGGCTGCGGCAAGACGACGACCGCGCGCATCCTGGCGCGCGCGTTGAGCTGCGTCAAGGGGCCGACGCCGGAGCCGTGCGGCATCTGCGACGCCTGCATCGAGATTGCCGAGGGCCGCGACATCGACGTGCTCGAGATCGACGCCGCCACGCACACCGGCGTCGACAACGTCCGCGAGGTGATCATCGAGGGCCTGTCGATCGCGCCGGTCCGCAATCGCTACAAGGTCTTCATCATCGACGAGGTCCACATGCTGTCGGGCTCGTCGTTCAACGCGCTGCTGAAGTCGATCGAAGAGCCGCCGCCGCACGTGATCTTCATGATGGCGACGACCGAGCAGCAGAAGATTCCCGACACCGTGCTGTCGCGCTCGCAGGTCTACGAGTTCCGCACCATCTCCGTCAAGGTGGTCGCCGATCGCCTGCGGCAGATCGCCGCGGCGGAGCAGATCGACATCCCGGAAGCGGGCCTGCTCCTGCTGGCGCGCGCCGGCGAGGGCAGCATGCGCGATTCGCTCAGCGCCTTCGACCAGGTCCGCGCCTTTGCCGGCGACCAGATCACCGTCGAGGATGTCGTCACCGTGCTCGGCCTGGTCGGCCGCGACCTCGTGTTCGACATGCTCGACGCGGTGGTGTCGGAAGACGCCCCGGCGGCGTTCGCGCTGGTCGAGCGCGGCATCGAGCGCGGCTACGACCTGCGGCTGCTGTGCCGGGAGCTGGCGCGGGCGACCCGGGATCTCCTGATCCTGTCGGTGGACCCGAAGCGCGCCACCGACCCGGATGTGGCCAGCGACGCCGAGCGCGAGCGCCTGCTGGCCATGGCCGGCTACTGGTCGCGCGAGGACCTGCTGCGCGGATTCGACCTGCTGACGAAGGCCGAACAGGACGTGCGCGTCTCGGATCAGCCGCGCTACTCGCTCGAGATGGCACTCTTGCGCCTCATGCACCTTCGCAAGCTTGTTCCGCTCGCCGAATTACTAGGCCTCGCGGAAAAGACGGCACCCCGGACACAGGTGCCTACCGTGCGTACGGTGCCTAATGTGCCTAAAGGGTTGGTGCCTGGCGTGCGCACCGAGAGTGCAGGGACTGATTTGAAGGATCGGCTGTTAGGAGAGATCAAGTCCGCCAAATCCACGTTCTATAATCTGGTGGTCGCTCAAGCCCTCCGGATCGACGTCACGCCTGAGGGTATTTCCTTCGTCTTCCAAGCCAACCAGAAGAATGCCAGGCAGCAGTGCGAGGAGCAGCGCCCGTGGCTCCAGCAGCTTGCCCAGAAGCTCGCGGGCAAGCCCGTGCCGGTGACCGTCAGCGTGGCCGACGGATCGGCGCAGGCGGCGGCGCCGCGCGCCGCCACCGACGACACCAGGGCGGAAGCCATGGCCAACGCCACCGTGCAAGCGGTCCTGGAGATCTTTCCGGTCGAAAAAACCACGGTCGAGGAACGATAGCCCCCACGCCCTATGGACATCCGTAACATGATGAAGCAGGCGCAGGAGATGCAGGAGCGCCTGCAGCAGCAGATGTCGCAGTTGCGCGTGGACGCCACCGCGGGCGGCGGCATGGTCACGGTCGTCGTCGACGGCCACAAGCACCTCCAGGCCATCACCATCGATCCTGAGGTCGTCTCGAAAGAGGACGTCGGCATGCTGCAGGACCTGATCGTCGCCGCCGTCAACGACGCCCATCGCAAGGTCGACGACGCCATGAAGCAGCAGATGGGCGGGCTGCTCGGCGGCCTCGGCATCCCCGGGCTCTGATGTCTCTGCCCGCGTCCCTGCAGGACCTCGTCGACCAGTTCAAGAAGCTCCCGGGCATCGGCGCCAAGAGCGCCCAGCGGCTGGCCTTCCACGTGCTCCGCACGCCGCGCGAAGACGCCGAGCGGCTCTGCACCGCCATCCGCGACGTGAAAGACCGCGTCACCTACTGCACCACCTGCAACAACATCACCGACGTCGACCCGTGCCCGCTCTGTACGGATGACGCCCGCGACCACCGCGTGATCTGCGTCGTCGAAGAGCCGCAGGACGTGAACGTCGTGGACAAGACGGGCGGCTTCAAGGGCGTCTACCACGTGCTGATGGGGGCGATCTCGCCGCTGCAGGGCGTGGGTCCGGACGATCTGAAGATCAAGGGCCTGCTGGCGCGCATCGGCGTCGACGGCGTCGACGAGGTCATTCTCGCCACCAATCCCACCGTCGAAGGGGAGGCCACGGCCATCTACCTGGCCCGGCTGATCAAGCCCCTGGGCGTCCGCGTCACGCGGATCGCGATGGGCATTCCCGTGGGCAGCGACCTCGAATTCGCCGACGACCTGACGATGGGCAAGGCGCTCGAAGGGCGGCGCGAGGTTTAGGCTAGAATTCGGGCAACCCCTCATGTTGCCTGCTGCGTATCAGGTGCCCGCTGCTGCCGTGCTGATGGCCGGCGGCTTTCTCGCGTGTTTCCTCGGCTACCGCTTGTTCAAGGTGGTGCTGGCCGTGTTCGGCTTCATCATCGGCGCGCTGGCCGCCAGCTCGGTCTTCGGCGCCACCGACACGGCGCCGATGGTGATCGCCGCGGTGGTCGGCGGCATCGTCGGGTCGGCGCTGCTGCTCGCCGCGTATTTCGTCGGCGTGGCGCTGGTCGGCGCCGGCATCGGCGCGCTCGTGGTCAACGTGATTTGGACGCAAATCGAGGGCGACCCGCACCCGGCCATCGTGATCCTGTTCTCGGTGGCCGGGGCGCTGCTGGCCACCTGGCTGCAGCGCTACGTGATCATTCTCGGCACCGCGTTCGGCGGGGCGTGGACGCTGCTGGTTGGCGGCCTGGCGGTGATGGGCGACAGCGGCCCGTTGAAGGCCGCGGCGGCCGGCGACGTGTGGGTGGCCTACCCGTTGAACCCGGCCCCGGGACTGAGCTGGCTCCCGTGGGCGTGGCTGGCGCTCGGCGCGTTTGGCACGCTGGTGCAGATGCGCTGGACCGGCGGCGAGCGCGGCCGGGTCGTGAAGAGCAACAAGAAGAAAGCACCTAAGGCCGAGGAGTAACAAAGAAACCACGAAGAACACGAAGATCACCACGAAGGGCCACGAAGAATTCCTAGGTTTCTGTTGACTCCGCTGCTGCAAGACCGCTCAAGAAGGCGTCCTCAATGCGCGAGCCTGCGCACCAGTCGCCGCACAGCGTGACCTTCGCCTCGATGTCGTGCAGTGCGCCGATCGCGAGCGGCGGATCGGCCGCGGCGTAGCGCCAGCGATGCGCCGTGGCGAAGAACGCGCGCGGCAGGCCGGCGTGCACCAGGTCTTCGAACGCCTCCATCAGGAATGCGCCCACGCGATCCGGCTCATCGTCCACGTGAGCGGCGCTCCACGTCGTGGTGGCGTGCAGCACCCAGGTGTCGAGTTTCCAGTCCCGCTTCGGCTTCGATTGGTTGCGCGCGATCCATCCCAGCGGGCTGCCCGACACGAACGCGGCGTCGAAACGTGCGGCCACGCGCGCTTCGAAGGCGGCCAGCACGGCCCAGCATGGCTGCATCACGACCGGTGCGATCCTGGCGGACAACCCGGGAAGGTGGGCCACCAGCGGGCGCGCCTCGTCGGCCGGCACGGCGAGGATCACGCGATCGAATTCGCGCGCGAGCGGCTCGATTGACGCGACGCGCTCGCGGTAGCGCACGTCGAGCCCTGCCGCGATCGCCTCGGCCACGGCGCCCATTCCGGGGATGCCCACGTAGCGATCCGTTCCCGCCTCGACCTCGTCCCAGCCCTCGCCGTCGAAACTGACGATGCGGGCCCTCCACTTCGAGACGAGCCGCCCGGCCTCCCAGGCGGCCGCCGCGGCGGCGAAGCGCGGATCCCGGACGGTGAAGTACTGCGCGCCGTGATCGAAGGCGAGGTCGGTGGATCCGCGCGCCATCTCGACGTCGCGAATGTGCCTCGATGCCGTCCGTCCGCCGGGCCACGGTGACTTCTCGAACACCACCACGGCGTGGCCGCGATTCACGAGCGTCGTCGCCGCCGTCAATCCCGCAATGCCCGCACCGACGACGGCGATGCGGCTCATCGTCCCGAGAGCACGCGGCCCAGGCTGCCTTTGTAGCCGGTCATCTCGAGGTAGCCGCGTCCGCTCACGGGCTGGCCTCCGCTGCGGCCGGTGACGTCGATCGCGCCTTCCCAGTAAGCGACGCCGGTGGAGCGGCCGAGGTCGAGCTCCTGGTTGTCGAGCGGGGTGGTGACCTGCAGCGCGATCTGCTGCGACGGGATGGCCAGGGTCCACTCGACCGGATAGACGGCGCCGTTGGCGGAGCGGAAGGTGCGGCGGCCCGGCGTCAGCGTGAAGTCGGTGTTGGCGAGGTGCGTGGTCCGGCCGTCGGCGGCGACCACGGTGCCGCTCGATCGCGGATCGCGGCTTCCACCCCGGGTGCCGTCCGAGCGCCGCAACTGATAGAGCATCAGGTCGCGCCCGTCAGAAAGCTGGATCGACAGCCAGTCCCAGCCGCGCTGCTCCGGCTCGAGGAAGCTGGTGCCGAACTCGTGATCCATCCAGCTGTGGCCGGTGACCTCGACGCGCTCGCCATCCACGGTGACCGTGCCGCGCGTCGGCATGCGCGTCAGCGAGTAGTAGTGCGACGCGTTTCCCGCTTGCGCGCCCTTCTGGCTGATGCCGCCGACGCCGTTGATGGCCGGCGGCTTGCCGGGATCGAGCACGAGGTCGATGCCCGCCTGTGGATCCAGGGCGCGAAGAACGTGACGGCCGCGGTCGTCGAGCGCGGCGGTCCAGTCCTCGTTCCACACGTGGTACTGATCCGTCGCCGCGCCTGCGAGGCCCGGCCCTCCGCGCGTCAATTTTTCGGCATAGCGGTATCGCCGGCCCCGGAGATCGCTGACCGCGAGGTGGGTCATGAACAGATCGCGAATGGCCCAGCGCGACGGGTTCGCCGGCGCCGCATCGATGCCGACGCGGAAGAACGTCACCTGGTAGCCGAAGCGCCGGCCGTCGGCGGCGGCGACGTTGCCGGTGTAGTACCACCACTCGATCTTGTAGTCGGGGTGGCTGGCATGATCGCGCGGGAAGCTGAACGAATAACCGACGGCCGCTTCCTTCCATTGCGCGTTAACGATCGCGCCGCTCACGAACCCGCTCACGAACCCGCTCCCGAACCCGCTCCCGAACCCGCTCCCGAACCCGCACCCGAGCACCCACGCACCCAAGCACCGAAGCACCTTATTCGTCATGGGTCAGCACCAGTTGCGCCGCGCGGCGGGCGGGATAGATGCCGGCAATCGACGTCGCGATGATCACGACGATGGTCGCTTGCACCAGGAAGGCGAGCGGCACGTGGAACTGGATGGTCCAGCCGAAGCTCTGCACGTTGATGACGTAGATCAGGACCATCGACAGGGCAAAGCCCACGGCGAGGCCGATGCCCTGGCTGACGGCGCCGATCAGCGCCGCCTCGATGATCACCATGCGCTGCACCTGCCGGCGGTCGGCACCGGTGAGGCGCAGCAGCGACAGCTCGCGCCGGCGCTCGAGCACGAGCGTCAGCAGCGTGCCGGCCACGCCCAGCATGGCCACCACGATCGCAATCAGTTCCAGCGCGTAGGTGATGGCAAACGTGCTGTCGAAGACGCGGAGGACCTCCGTGCGAAGCGTGCGATTGCTGTAGATGAACGCGCGGTGGCCTTCGTCGAGCCGGGCCAGCATTTCGCCGCGGACCCGCTCCAGATCGGCGCCGTCTTTCAGGTATGCGGCCACACCCGAGGAGGGCAGGTCGCCGTAGTGACGGCGGAACGTGCCGTGATCCATCACTACCACGCCGCGATCGCTCGCGTAGTCGTAGAACACCGCCGCAACGGTGAAATCCATCGGCCCGTGCGGCGTCTCGAGGGTCAGCGTCTCGCCGTCCTGCTTGCCGTAGCGGTTGGCGAACGCCTCGGAGATGATCACCGCGTCCTGGCCGATGGCCTGGCGCAGCCGCGCCCGCGCGTCGGCCGGGCTTTTGAACAGCAGCGTGCCGTGCGACAGCACCACGTCGAAGGTGCCGGCGCCGAGCACCGCGAGGTTGCCCTCGTAGACGAGGTCGACGTTGCGAAAGCGATCGAGGGCCACGACCTCGGGATGCGCGCCCACCGCGGCGATCACCTCCTCCGACACGGTCTGTGATGAGCCCACGGAGGGGCGGATGCCGGGGCCGATGAACAGGTCGGCCTGCAGCGTCTGGCCCACCCAGTAAACCACCGTCTCACGGAAGCTGCCGATCATCACCGCGATCGCCACCATCATCGACAGGCTGACCGACAGCGCCGCGACCGAGATCGACAGGCGCGGGATCGCCGCGGTGAGGTTGGCGTGCGCCAGCAGCCCTTCGACACCGAGGCGGCGGCGCAGCGTCGACCGGCTGAGGGCGGCGAGACCGAACATGATCGCCGGCACCAGTAGCGAAGCCCCGATCACGATCGCGAACGACGAGGCGTAGCCGAACATCGGCCGGCGGCCGATCGCCGGCAGCAGCGCGAGGCCGTAGGCCAGGGCCAGCACCACGAGCGGCGCCACCAGCATCACCGGCCGCAGCCGTGTGCGCATCTCGAGCGTGTCGTGCCCGCGCATCGCCGCCGTCGGCGGCACCCGGCTGGCTTCGATCGCGGGCACCGCGGCCGCAAGCAGCGACAGCGGCAGCCCGATCGCGACGGCCAGCCACACGTGGCCCGACGCCATGTCCGGCGGCGCCGCCACCGTGGCGATGTAGAGGGTGCTGACGGTGGCCGACGTCATGCCGACGGCGACGTCGGCGAGCAGGCGCGCCAGCCCGAGGCCGAGCGCGATGCCGGCGACGGCCAGCGCCGCCGCTTCGCCGAGGAACAGCGCCAGCACCTTCGCCCGGCTCAGGCCCAGCGCCCGCAGCGTGCCGATCTCTTCCCGCCGCGCCACCACCGAAATCGTCACCGTGTTGTAGACCAGGAAGAGCCCGACGATGAGGGCGATCCAGGAGAGGGCGGTGAGGTTGGTGTGGAAGGCCGTGAGCATGGTTTCCACCTGCTCGCCGCGGCGGCCGGGGCGCTGCGCCGACAGGCCGGGCGGCAGGCGCGCCGCGATCGCCGCGATCGAACCGTCGAGGTCCGCCGCTTCCGGCAGCAGGATTTCGAGCCGATCGATCCGCCCGATTCGATCGAACGCCAGCTGCGCCGCGGCGATGTCCATCAGCATGAAGTTGCCGTCGAGCACCCGCGCCGGGCCCTCGTCCTTCAGCACGCCGCCGACGATGTAGTCGCGCACGCGATCGCCGATCATCAGGCGGATCGTGCCGCCGACCTCGAAGCCGCGGCGCCGCGCCAGCTTCTCGGTGATCACGATCGATCGCTCGTCGGTCAGGATCTCGAGAAACTTCTGCGTCGTGACGCTGTCCGGTGGCGGCGTGCCGACTGGTGGCGACAAACCTTCAGCGACTGGTGGCGACAAACCTTCAGCGACTGGTGGCGACAAACCTTCAGGTTTGTCGTCAGCCATCTCGAGCAACTGGTAATCCCTGAACGGCTGGTCGCGCAGGATGTCGACGCCGAGAATCTTGACGGCCTCCAGCTGGCGCCGCGACAGCGTCTTGACGTCGCCGATCACGAGCGCGGCGCTGCCCTCGATGATCGGGCTCATGCCGCCGTATTCGCGCAGCCACCCGAGCGACGGCAGCAGCGTCTCGTCGAGCCCGGCGCCGCTGGAGACGACCTCGATGGCGGTCTTGCCGGCCACGGTCTCGAGCGCCCGTTCGAAGCCGCGCACCGAGCTGGCGTTGGTGAGCTGGATCGCCACCACCACCGCGATCCCCAGCGCCACGCCGATCACGGTGGTCGCGGTGCGGAGCTTCTCCTGCAGCAGCGGCCGGACGATGAAGCGGGCGAACAGCCGTCTCATGTCCTTAGCGTGGCGACAAACCTCTAGGTTTGTCGTCCTCGAACTTCCCATCCCGCATCCGCATGACGCGGGAGGCCGCGGCGGCGACTTCGGCGGCGTGGGTGGCGAGCAGGATGGTCACGCCCATTTCTCTGTTCAGCTCGGCGAGCAGCGCCAGGACGCGCGCGCCGTTGTCCGAATCGAGGTTGCCGGTCGGCTCGTCGGCGACGAGCAGCGAGGGCTGATGCACGAGCGCCCGGGCGATTGCCGCGCGCTGCATCTCTCCGCCCGACACCTGTTGCGGGTAGTGGCCGAGCCGATGCGAGATGCCGACGCGATCGGCCAGCGACCGCGCGCGCCGGTCGGCCTCGGCCCCCTTCATGCCGCCCAGCAGGCAGGGCAGCGCGATGTTGTCGCCGATGGTCAGCGTCGGCAGGAGGTTGAAGAACTGGAAGACGAACCCGACCTGCTCCCGGCGGACCCGCGTCAGCTCGTCGTCGCCGAGCGTGCCCAGGTCGCGGCCGTTGAGCTCGAGCCGGCCCTCACTCGGCCGATCCATCGCGCCGCACAGGTGCAGCAGCGTCGACTTGCCGCATCCCGACGGCCCCATGAGGGCGGCGAAGTCGCCGGCCGCGATCGCAAACGACACGCCGGCCAGCGCCGCCACCCGCGAGTCACCGGAGACGTAGGTTTTGTGGAGATTGTCGGCGGCGAGTACGGGCATCCCTGCCCATGTTACCGCCCGGCATCAATGCATCACACAGAAACACGGAAACACTGAAACACACAAAACCATTTCGAAATGCGTCTGGCCTTTAAGAGTCGGTTCTCTGTGTTTCTGTGCTTCCGTGTTTCCGTGGATGCATTTGGTTAGAAGTTCAGCTTCGCTCCAATCCGCGCCAGCCGCGGCGGCACGATGCTCAGCGGGCGGTTGAACGCCGTGCCCGAGCTCCACTGCAGGTTCTGCGCCGGGTTGGCGTTGGTCAGGTTGTAAAGATCGAAGAACACCGAGAGGTCCCGCGGGCCGAACCGGTGGGTCTTCTCCACGCGCAGGTCGACGATCGAGATCGCGTCCTGCCGGCGCGTGCCGATCGGCTCGGCGAGGAAGCGGACGCTGCCGTAGCTCAGGCTCGACGCGAACGTGCGGCCGAACGGGATGCCCTGCTGATAGCGCAGCATCGGCGAGAACGAGATGTCCCACCACGGCGAGTTCCACGTGCCATTCAGCTTGACGGTCTGGCGCGTGTAGACGAAACGGCCATCGTCGTTGTTGATCTTGTCGTTCGGGCTCACGGGCAGGCCGTTGCTGCGGATCGCGTTGCCCTGGATCGCACTGGCCTGGTCGTAGCTCTTCGTCCGGCCGTACGACGCCATCAGGCTCCAGCGGTTGCTCATCCGCTTGGTGCCCGTGATCTCGAACGTGTGGTAGTCGGAGGCGGCGCCGTCGACGTTGGTGGTCTGGTTGATTGGCGCGATCCCGCGGAACGCCGGCGCCAGATCCAATGCGGCAATCGGCGGGCCGTCATCCGGCGTGCCGATGCGGCCATCCGGTCCCGGATCGGGCACGGACACCGGCACCGTGTATGCCGAGTAGGGCCGGGCGATGTTGATGCGCGCATACGGGTCACGAACGCCCCGCCACACGTAGCCGGCGCGGACGCCGAAGTTCGCCATCAGCTCACGTTCCAGGAACGTCGCGAACTCCTTCGTATGGGTGTCGTTCAGGTTTGGATCGAGCGATTCGGTCGCCGCGCCGCCGCGGGTCGAGGTCGGCACCGCGCCTTCTTCACCCGGCTCCCACCGGTTGTTGTTGTTCAGGTCGGTCCAGCGATGGCGGCGCCACCACTGCGATGCGTTGGGGCTGATATTGAACACGAAATCCGCGCCCGGGTTCCACCAATAGGTACCGTAGTTGGCCTTGATCACGGTCTTGCCGTTGCCCAGCAAGTCGTAGGTCATGCCCAGGCGCGGCGCCGGCAGGTTCCAGGCGATGTAGTTGTCGACGGCGGCGAAGGTCTGCGCGGTGGGATTGAAGCGGCTGGCCGGGTGTTTCTGCTCGGGCGAGAAGGCGCGATAGCGATCGATCCGCGCGCCGATGTTGAACGTCAGCTTGCTGTTCGCGCGCCAGGTGTCGTGGATGAACGCGCCGTAGGTCATCAGCCCGCCGGTCGACTCGCCGGGCTGGAAGAAGATGACGTCCAGCTTGGCGCCGTTCTGCATCACGTGCAGGATGTCCTCTTCGAAGCCGTCGATGAAGACGTCGGTCACGGTTTCGTGGAAAACCTCGCCGCCGAGCTTGAAGTTGTGGTCGCCGCCCCAGCCGCTCTTGAAGTAGCTCACGCTGCCCAGCACCTGGTCGCGGCGACGCTCGCGCGCCCAGTTGCGGTTGCGGCCCTGGATCTGGTTGTTGCCGATGTCTTCGTAGCGCAGGCCGGTGCCGTTGACGCCGTTGGTCCAGTCGTAACCGTACTGGCCGCCGCGAATCTCGGCGAACGCGTTGTCGCTGAGCACGCCGTTCCACTCCGCCTTGTGCACCCACGCCCAGAAGTTCTGGTTCCACGTCGTCGCTTCAGAGGTGTTGATCCCGGTGTCGACACCCAGCAGCCATGAGTCGAAGCGCTGCGGCTGCTTCTTCTGCGACGGCTGCGTGTAGCCGATGAACTTGTTGTTCGTCGACAGGTTGTAGGTGAGCTTCGCGCTGTAGTTGTTGAGGATCGTCGTCTGCGGCTTGACCGGGAAGTTGACGAAGCGCGCCTTGATGTCCTGGTGCCGGTACGAGCCGTACCACCACATCTTGTCCTTGACGATGTGGCCGCCGACGCCGATGTTTTCGTCCTGGTAGGAGGAGAGGCGGTTGACGTCCTGCGGCTGCAGGCCGCCGCCGCTGGTCAGCCCGCGGGCGATCTGATCGGCGTCGATGTTGAAGCCCTGCCAGCTCTCCGGCGAATAGCCGCCGTAGAAGGTGCCGCGGAACTGGTTGCCGCCCGACTTGCTGATGAACTGTGACTGCACGCCCGGCGTGGAGGCTTCGGCCGAATGCGCCGCGGTGTTGATCTGCACTTCCTCCATGCCGCCGATGTCGGGATAGTTGCCGAACGCGCCCGTGGCCTCGGTCGCATTCAGGCCTTCGAAGATCACGCGGACCTGGCCCGACGTGCCATAGACGACGAAGCCCTGCTGCGTGCCGTTGGTGCTGCCGCCGACGTCGATGCGCGCCATCTGCACGGCGGGCGAGCCGGCGAGCAGCGAGAAGTAGTCGCGTGACGTCGGCAGCGCCGACAGCTGCTTGGCGTCGAACGTGTTGCCGATTGAGGTCGCCGAGGTGTCGACCACCGGCGACTGGCCGGTGACGACGATCGACTCTTCGAGCGAGGCGACCTTCAGCTCGGTGTTGACCGTGGCCGTAAAGCCCAGGCTGACGCGGATGCCCTCGTTCCGGACCGTCGAGAACCCGGCCAGTTCGAACAGCACCACGTAGTCGCCCGGCGTGACGGCGGTGAAACGATACGCGCCGTCGGCGTCGGTGACCGCCGTTCTCGTGCCCATCTGCGATGGGCTCGTGATCGTCACCGTGACGCCGGGCATCACGGCCTGTGACGCATCGGTCACCCTACCGTTGACGGCGCCGGTGCCGGAAGTGACTGCCTGGGCGAATGTCAGGGACGCGCAGCTGAGGACGAGCAGGAGTGCAAGACCGAACCTACGACGCATGGGTACCCTCCCGTATGGGTTGCAGCCGATGGACGACGAAAGAAATGCGATGCCGCCGGGATGAGTCGCCGGAATGAGCCGTGGGGACAAACCTTCAGGTTTGTCCGTATTTAATCCGCGTATCTTGCACGCATGCAGGACACGCGTCAATATGCCATTACGTAGCTGTCGCGCGTGGGACTGACGCCGCCCATCAGGACGCCCGTCCTGGGATGAATGACAATCGCTTTCACCGACCCCACGCCCCGGACGTTGCGGATATCGAGCTTGTGCCCCATCGCGGACAGCTCGTCCAGCACGTGCTTCGGCAGGCTGGCCGGCACCTGCAGGGTGCCCTCGGCCGGGTGCGGATAGTACGAGCTCCTGAACGACGTGCTCACAACCGCCCCCTGCTCGAGCGCCTGCTGCACGTTCATCCCGAATTCGGCGACGTTGAGGAAGAACTGCAGCTGCGCCTGTGGCTGCGTGTCGGCGCCGGGCGTGCCGAACACCATGTAGGGCTTGCCGTCCTTGAGCGCCAGCGCCGGGTTGATCGTCTGCCGCACCCGCTTTCCGGGCCTGAGCACGTTGACGTCGTCTTCATCCAGGCCGTAATAGGCCATGCGGTTGTTCAACATGAAGCCGGCGCCCTCGACCACGTGGCCGCTGCCGAACAGGCTGAGCAGCGACGAGGTGACCGACACCATGTTGCGGTCCTTGTCGACCACGGAGAGGTACGTCGTGTGGCCGTCTTCGACCCCCTCGATCACGGTGGCGCCGTCGGGTGACGGCTGCGGTGACGCGTAGGCGATCTGCCGCGGCATCGACGTCGCGGGCCGGCGCGGGTTGCCGAACGGCGCCTCGCCGGCGATGGCCTTGTCCGGATCGATCAGCGCCCGCCGCACGGTCGCGTACTCCTTCGACAGCAGCTCGCGCATCGGGATGTCGGGGGTGAACTTCGGATCGGCCACGTACTTGTTGCGGTCGGCGAACGCCAGCTTCAGCGACTCGGTGACCGCGTGCAGGTAGGGCGCGCTGTTGTGGCGCATGTAGCGCACGTTCATCCCCTCGAGGATGTTGAGCGCCTGCAGCATCACGAAGCCCTGCGAGTTGGGCGGGCACTCGTAGACTTCGACGCCCTTGTAGTTGATGTGGATCGGCGTGTCTTCGTTGGCCCTGATGGCGGCGAGGTCCTGCCGATCGATCAGGCCGCCGTTGGCCTTCATGTAGGCGGCGAACATCTCGGCGATCGGCCCCTGGTAGAAGGCGGCGCTGCCCCGGGTGCCGATCTCCCTGAGCGTCGCGGCCAGGTCCTTCTGGACCACACGGTCGCCAAAGCCGAGCGGCGTGGCGCCGTTGAACCAGATCTTCTTCGCCGACGGCGACATCTTCTGCGTGCTGCCGCGAATGGCGCCCGCGAGCGATTCGGAGATCGGGAACCCGCGCTCGGCGAGCTCGGCGGCCGGCGCCAGCAGGTCGGCGAGTGGCTTGGTGCCGTACGTCTTCGCCGCCAGCTCCGCGCCCGCCACCGCGCCGGGCACGCTGACCGACAGGATGCCGTCGCTCGGCAGGCCGCCCTTGCCCTTGTAGAAGTCGACCGTGGCCGCCATCGGCGCCACACCGCTGCCGTTGATGAACTTCACCTCGCCGGTCTTGGCGAGGTAGATCAGCATAAACATGTCGCCGCCGAGGCCGGTCATCTCGGGCTCGGTGAGGCCTTGCACGGCCCATGCCGCCACCGCGGCATCGATGGCGTTGCCGCCGGATTTCAGGATGCGGATGCCCGCCTCAGACGCCAGCGCATGGCCCGACGCAATCATCCCGGTGTCGGAGAGGACGACGGGGCGCCACGTGGAAGTTTGAGCTTGAGGTGCCGAGACAACGGCGACGAAGACCAGAGTGCAGACGAGGCCGATACGGCGCATGGGTCACCTCAAAGTGTGGCGACAAACCTTTAGGTTTGTCGTGATGCGCACTATAGACCAAATGCCTCACACGGAAACACAGAAACACAACCCAACCAGAATGCGACCACGAAGAACCCGAAGCTTGTGAGCCTAACGTGCCGTCGCCCGCATGAACAGGCCCTTCGGACGAAGCGTGATTCGCGGTTCGGGAACCGGGGGTGGGTCTTCCGTGCGCGTCAAGCGCCAGCGTTGCGCGATGGTGGCGAGCAACAGGATGGCCTCGGTCCACGCGAAGGACTCGCCGATGCAGAGGCGCACGCCGCCGCCGAAGGGAAAGTAGGCGTACTTGGGCCGGGCTCCGGGCGCCGGGCTCCGGGATGCGGGTTCCACGAGCCAGCGTTCGGGCCTGAAAGCGTCCGGCTCGTCCCACCATCGCGGGTCGCGGTGGACGACATACTGGCTGAAAATCACGAGCGCGCCTTTTTCGATCGTGTGACCGCCGATCGTGTGCGGCTCGATCACCCTCCTCCCCATCGTCCACGCGGGCGGGTAGAGGCGCATCGATTCGGAGACGATCGCGCGCGTCCATTCGAGCTTCGGGACGTCTTCAACGGTGGGGATGCGTGGGGACAAACCTTTGTCCCCGAGCACGCGATCGATCTCTTCGTGTAGCCGTGCCTCGACCTCCGGCGCCGATCCGAGCAAGTGCCACGTCCACGCCATCGCGTTCGCGGTGGTCTCGTGACCCGCGAGAAAGATGGTCAGGGCCTCGTCGCGAATCTGCTGATCGCTCATGCCGGCGGCGTTGGGATTCTCCGGGTCGCGCGCCGCGAGCAGCATGGAGACAAGGTCCCCCTTTTGCGGGGACAAACCCTCATGTGGCGACAAACCTTTCTTGTCCGCCGAAACGCCTTGCGCGAAGGCGGAAGGTTTGTCGGCGTCATCCCGCCGCGCGGCAATGACGCGACGAATCACGCGGTCCAGCCGCTCGCGCGCCCTGCGCACGCGGATGAAGACCGGAATCGGCAGCTTCTCGAGATACTCGATCCCCGGCAGGAACGCGACGCCGAATCCCGCCACCGCGTCGGCGAGCGCCTCGCGGACTTCATCCGTGTCGCTCTGCACGTCGCTCGAGAACAGGGTCTCGCCGACGATGGCGAGGGTGAGGCCGCCCATTTCGGCGGTGATGTCGAGGCGCGCGCCCGGCGTGATGGTGTCGCGCCAGCGG
>Ga0156330_1190_pt1 | contig 19023 bp, 15 predicted proteins | sample RifCSPlowO2_12_FD_107978 | JGI IMG/M metagenome (GOLD analysis project Ga0156330, IMG submission 107978) | Acidobacteria bacterium RIFCSPLOWO2_12_FULL_67_14b | reverse complement strand
GTCCGCCTTGTCGGCCGGCCGCGCCATGGTCGCCAGCTCCACGGACCGGACGCTCTGCGCGCCCGCCGCCTTCAATCGCGTGTCGATCGTCGCCGCCAGGGCGGCGTCGATCGGCCGGTTGCTGCTGATGACGGCATCCGCGCTGATGAGCGACCGTGCCTCGCCGGCAAACGTGTGACGCACGCTCTGGATCACGGACCGCAAGGCCACAATGGCGCCCACGCCGACCGCGATGCAGACGAAGAAGAACAACAGCCGCTTCCACGATGCGCGCATCTCGCGCGCCGCCATGTAGAGGACGAACCTCACGTGAGGCCCCCGTGGGCGGTCGTCTCTTCCGCCACCGGACGGCCGTCCCTCAGCACCAGGCGCGCGTCGGCCACCGCGGCCACACTGGGGTCATGCGTGACGACGACGAGCGTGACCCCGCGCGAGCGCCGGACCCGCAACAACAAGTCGAGAATGTGCCGGCCGTTGGAACTGTCCAGATTGCCCGTCGGCTCGTCGGCGAGGATGAGCGGCGGATCGTTGGCAAGGGCGCGCGCGATCGCAATGCGCTGCTGCTCGCCTCCCGACAACTGCGCCGGATAGTGATGCCCGCGATCGTGCAGGCCGACCTCGTCCAGCAGCGCCTGCGCCCGCGCGGCCGCGTCCCGGCGGCCGGCAATCTCCATCGGCACTTGGATGTTTTCGATCGCGGTGAGCGATGGCACCAGGTGGAAGAACTGGAACACGAAGCCGATCTTCTCGCCACGCAGGCGCGCCAGCGCGTCTTCGTTCAGGGACGTGATGTCATGCCCCGCGATCGTGATCCGCCCCGTGGACGGCGAATCCAGCCCGGCGACCAGACCGAGCAGCGTGGACTTGCCGCTCCCCGAGGGGCCGATAATCGCCAGGCACTGGCCATCCGGCACGTCCAGGTCCAGCGGATGCAGGATGGTTAGGGGCTGGCCGCCGCTCAGCACCGTCTTGCTGACGCCGCGTAACTCGATCATGGCGAGACCGCACCGGCCCGCGCGAGCATCGGCTCGAGCGTGCTCCACACGCGATCGGCGACCAGTTGCGCGCCGCGGGCATTGGGGTGAATCCCGTCAGCCTGGTTCAGCTCCGCCAAACCGGCCACGCCTTGCAGAAGAAACGGCACGAACCGCACGGTGTGAATCTTCGCCAGATCGGCATATGCGGCCCGGAATTGGCGCGTGTACTCAGGGCCGTTATTGGGCGGCGCTTCCATCCCCGCCAGCACTACCGGGATGCCCCGCGCCGCGGCGCGGTCGAGGATCGCCGCGAGGTTCTTCTTCAGCTCTTCCGGCGGCAGGCCGCGCAGGCCGTCGTTGGCACCGAGCGCCACGACCAGGATCCTGACGTCCCCCTCGAGCGACCAATCGAGACGGCGCAGCCCGCCGGCGGACGTATCCCCGGACACGCCCGCGTTCACGACCTCGTATCGATAACCTTCCTCATCGAGCCGGCGCTGGAGGCGCGCCGGGTAACTCGCGTCCGCGGCAAGGCCGAGACCCGCGGTCAGGCTGTCCCCGAGAAACACGATGCGCCCATTCGACTCGCGGCGACCTTCGGCGGCCTCCGGCCGCCGCTCGCTCAGGACCGGCGCCGCCGGCGCCGAATCGTTGGCCGCCTTGGACGCGTCCCGGCACGCCGCCCCGAACAGCAGGCCCGCAACCGTGAGCGACAGAACAACCGGACGCATCAAGAGATTGTAATCACCAGGGCCGTGGCGTTGTCGGAGGTTCCCCTCGTCAGCGCTTCGTCAACCAGCTGCGTCGCACGGTCCGACGGGGTCGACGCGCCCGCCAGCACCGAGGTCAACGCCGCATTGTCGAGCCGTCCGTGTACGCCGTCCGTGCACAGCACGAACGTGTCGCCTGGCAGGAGTTGTTCTTCTCTCGCCCCCGGCTTCACATCGTCCCGCGTACCGACCACGCTGGTCAGCACGTGACGAAGGGGGTGCGCCTGGTCGGCGTCTTCCGCCTGCTTGGCGCCGAGCACCGACGCCAGCCAGGTGTCGTCCTGCGTGAGCTGTTCGAGCGACCCATCCCGATAGCGATAGATGCGGCTGTCGCCCACGCTGGCCAGGATCACGCGATCGCCGGCGACGAGCGCGGCCACCACGGTGGTGCCCATGCCGTTCAGCTCCGCGTGTTTCGTCCCTTCGTCGTAAATCCGCCGATTGGCGAGGCGAACGGCCGTGATCAGCCGGTTCATCTCGATCGACCTCGCGACTTCGATGCCAAACGGCCACGTGATGTCCGCCGTCCGCGCGCTTTCGGCAATGAACCCATGGATGGTCTCCACGGCCAGGTGCGACGCCACTTCCCCGGCGTTGTGACCGCCCATACCGTCGGCGACCACGTACAGGCCCAGTTCAGGCCAGGTCCCGAAGTGATCCTGGTTCATCTTGCGCGGACCTGTGTCGGTCCGGGTTCCTACGGTCAAGTCCATATCGGTGAGAGGATTATGCGGACTGGATACTTGGTATACTCGCGCCGTGGCTAACGCCGCGCTTCAACCGGTGATTGCCCGCGCGAGCACCGCGCTCGAACGGGGACAAGCTGCCGCCACCATCGAGCTCCTGGCGCCACTGCTGCGCACGCCGTCGTCGCTGACTCGAGACGATGAACTGAGCGTGCGGGTCATGCTGGCTGAATCGTACCTCTTGCAGGGGGATCTTGCACAGGCCGGAACCGTGCTCGGCCGCTCCCCGGACACCATCCGGGAAAACCTTCCCCAGGTCTTGCACTCGAACCTCTGGCGGTTGCACGGCCGTGTGGCGTTTGCGCGCGGCGAGCAGTCGCGCGCGATCGCGCTGCATAACCGCGCCCTCAAGCAGGCGGAGATTGCCCACGACTCGCGCGCCATCGGCCTCGCCCATTTCTACCTGGGACAGTGTTACCGGCAGGTCGGCGACATGGCCATCGTCCGCGAGCACATCGCCGAGGCGGCCGCGGCGCTGCACGCCGCGGGCGACAAGCGCCACCTGGCGATGGTGCACTCGTTGTCGGCCGTCATGCTGGCGCAGACCGGGCGCTACGACGAGGCCAACGCGGCCCTTCGACAGGCCGAGCGCTTGGCGTCGCTGCTGCAGGCCGACGATGTGCTGGCGACCGTGTATGGCAACCAGGCCAACGTCGCGCTGATTCGCCACCGCTACGAGCAGGCGCTCGCGCTGGCCGAGCGGGCCGTGGGCCTGCATGAAGGGTTGGGCCAGGGGCCCGGACTCTCGGTGGCGCTGGCGACGCTGGGCCAGATCTGCGTGCGCATGGGCAATCTCGATCGCGCCGACACCGTGTTGCACCGCGCGCTCGATGTCCGCAGCGCCATGCAGTTCCACGAGACGACCGGCGCGGTGTACGACACGCTCGCGCAGATGTCGCTGATGCGCGGCGACTACGAGAACGCCGCCGAGTACCTGCGGCAGGCGGCCGAGGCGTACGGCGCGTACGGACGAAACACGAGCCGCTGGTACGAGTGGTCGCTCCGCGTGATCACGGCGCGGCTCGCCACCCGGCGCGGCAGGCCCGACGAGGCCCTGGCGATCGCCGACGAGATCGCCAAGTCGACCAACGCGCCGCCGGCCGAAATGATCGAAGCGGAGCTCATCGCCGCCGAGGCCCTGCTCTCGGCGGGCCGCGTCGACGACGCCGAGCATCGGCTGACGCAGGTGGAATCGCGCCTGGATCCGCGGACGACCCCCGGCGCGTGGGGCGAGTTTCTCCGCCTGCGCGGCGACCTTCGCGCGCGCCAGACGCGCACCACCGACGCGTATCACGACATCGCCCAGAGCTCGAGTGTGTTCGAGCTGGTCGGCGAACGATACCAGGCCGCCGTCAGCCAGCTGGCCCTGGCGCGGCTCGCGTCGAAGGCCGGCGCCAAGTCCACGGCGGATCGGCACTACCACTACGCCGCGCAGGTCTTTCATTCGCTCGGCGCGACCCGCGATCTCGAGGAGGTCCGGGTCACGATGGCGGCGGCCCAATCGCCGGGCACCGGCGAGTACGTCGGCTCGCCCGCGGATGCCGACGATGCGTTGGTGAGACGGCTGGTGGATGCGGCGGTGTTGCCCGACCTGCTGGCCAGAGAGCTGGCGGCGACGCTGCTCGAGGCGGTCACGGCGGACGTCACGGTGGTCTTCGCGGAGTTGCCCGGCGGCGACGTGCGGCTGGTTGCCCACGCCGGCGCCGACGCCGACGGCGCGCGCACCGTGGCACGGCTCGCCGTGCAGGGTTCCGCCTATGGGACGGGCAGCCTGATCGTCGAGGCGATCGGCAAGGAGCCCGACGGTCCGCGCACGATCGCCGTCGCTACGTCGCGCCCGCTCGGTCACCCGCTGCTGCGCCGCGTGCGGATGATGGCGGCCGTGGCGCGGCAGGGCTTTGACTTGTGCGGCGTCCGCGATCGGCCCACGGCCGCCGTTGACGCCAGCGCGGAGCGCCCGCTGGAGCCGCTGCTGCCCGGGTTCCTCTGCGCCAGCACCGCAATGCATCGCGTGGTCGATCAGATCCAGCGCCTGCAGGGCAACGACCTCACGGTGCTGATCACCGGTGAAAGCGGCACCGGCAAGGAACTGGTGGCGCGCGCCATCCACGTGGGCTCCTCGCGAAACGCCGCCACGTTCCTCCCGTACAACTGTACGACCACGACGCGTGAGCTCGCCGACAGCCAGCTGTTCGGCCACCGGCGCGGATCGTTCACCGGCGCCGTGTCGGACCAGCCCGGCCTCGTGCGCACCGCCACGGGGGGCACGCTATTCCTCGACGAGATCGGCGACCTGCCGCTCGACGTGCAACCGAAGCTGCTCCGCTTCCTCGAGCAGGGCGAGATCATGCCGGTCGGCGAGGTGCGGCCGATGCCGGTCGACGTGCGCGTCCTGGCCGCGACCAACGCCGACCTCGAGCAGCGAGTCGCCGAGGGCAAGTTCCGCGAGGACCTGTACTACCGGCTGAGCGTGATCCGGATTCACGTGCCGCCGCTGCGCCAACGCCGTGAGGAGATCCCTCACCTCACGACCTTCTTCCTTCGCGAGGCATCGGATCGGCTCGGCAAGCCCGACATGACGCTCAGCTCGGAAGTCCTCGATCTGTTCGCGCAGTACTGGTGGCCGGGCAACGTCCGCCAGCTTCGCAACGAGATCCAGCGCGCGGTGGCCATGGCCCCGGCCGGCGGTCTGATCGGCCCGGAACATCTGTCGGCTGACCTGACCGCCGCCGCCCCGGCGGTGGCCCAGCCCGGCGGCCGGGTGTCACTGCGCGGCGGGCAGACCCTGGCCTCGGTGGTCGACGACATCGAGCGCGATCTCATCCGGGAAATGCTCGGCCGCCATCGCGGCAACATCTCCGAAACCGCCCGCGCGCTCGGCCTCACCCGACGCGGCCTGTACCTGAAGTTGCGGCGCCTCGGCCTCGAGAGCGCCCCCTAGCCAAAGGGCACGGACTGATTACCAAGTATCCGAATCAGAGGATAGGTGGATACCAAATAATCACCTCCCCCTAGACAAAGACCCCCCACTCTGTCCTTCCAAGGCAGCCTGTGGCCGCCATCGGTCACTAAGTATCCAAGCCCAGCAGTGCTGCACGAATTCGGCCCGGAACTTGGATTAGTTGTGCACGATGCAAGTCTTTGCAAGTCGCTCGCGCCGGTTATCCCTGGGGGGTTTGTTGTGGCTGAAAAACGACACATGGCGGGTTCTGGAGCGGTAAAGCGGTCGGCCGAACGTTCGGCCGTGACGCTGCCCGCCCGGTTGACCTGGAAGGACGCGTCGGGTGCGGTCCGCTTCGCATCGGTGATCACCCGGGATGTGAGCGAGGCCGGAGTCTTCGTGGAGTGCGACGCGGGGGCCGCCATTCCCCTCTATCGCCTGGTGCACTTGCAGGTCGAGCGTGCGAGCCAGGGCGCCGACAGCCTGCCGATGCGGCTCCGCGAGGGCCGCGTGCTCTCGGCGGTGTGGCGCGTCGCGCCGTGCCGGCGCTCCACCGGCACGCCGTCCGGCTATGCGCTGCGCTTCCTGATCGAACCCAAGGCCGCGGTCCCCGCCCAGATCGTCAGGCGCGCGGTCGAGTCGATCGCCTTCGCGAGCTAGTTTCCAGCCTCGGCGCGCTTCTGCCAGTAGCGCGCCAAGCCCTGCCACAGCTGATCGAAAGGGGCCGCCAACTCGGTGGCCTTCGCTTCGTGCTCGGGCATGGCCTTCCTGACCTCGCGGCGCATGTGGTCGACAAACGCGCGAGACTTCTCCTCATCGGTGCCACCGGCGGCCAGTCCCGCCTTCGCCGCCTCCGCCTGCGACGTGAGCGTCTGACGAAACCGCGCGAGGTGCGCGCGGGCCGGCGTGACCAATCCGAAGTGCGTGAGGAACAACGACACCGGCTGCCAGGCGTCGATCGTGTCGAGGCTGGCGCGCCAGGCCTCGAGGTCGATGTCCGGCGGCGGCGTGGGCGCGATCAAGTGGTCGCCGCTCACCCGAATGCCGCCCGTGTCGCCGACGTAAGCCGTCCCGGACTGCTCATCAAGATAGCTGACGTGATGCTTCGCATGTCCCGGCGTGTAGGCCACACGCAGGCTGCGCCCCGGCACATCGAGGCGCTCTCCGCCCTTGAGCACCTGGACCCGATCCGCTGGTACGGGCAGGAACGCGCCCCAGATGGCGTCCATCTGGTCACCGTACAATCGTGTGGTGCTCGCCAGCAGCCTGGTCGGATCGATCATGTGGGGCGCGCCACGCTCGTGCACGTAGACGTCGATGCCGGGCACGCGCTCGACGATGGTCCCGGCGGCGCCGGCATGATCGAGGTGGATGTGCGTCAGCACGAGCGATCGCACGTCACGAAGGCCGAGCCCGCGCTCGCGCAGCCCGCTCTCGAGGGCCGGCAGGCACGACGTCGGCCCGGGATCGATCAGCGCGATCCCGCCGCGCCCTTCGAGCACGGCCGTCGCGATCACGCCAGGGCTGCCGCGGAAGTTCAGGTCGATGAGGCCGGCGGTACTCACTCGTGGAAATCCGGTGTCTTTACTTCTTCAAGTTCGCCTCGAAGAGCTTGAGGATGCGCTTGTACTCGTCCGCCCAGCTCGTCGCTTCGACGAAGCCGTGGTCTTCAACGGGGTACGGCGCGATTTCCCAGTTCTCCTTCCGCAATTCTATCAGCCGCTGCACCAGGCGCACGGAGTCCTGGAAATGGACGTTGACGTCCACCATGCCGTGCGCGATCAGCAAAGGCGACTTCAACCCTTCGGCAAAATAAATCGGCGAGCTCTTGCGGTAGGCCTCGCTGTCGGCCTGTGGTTCGTTGAGGATGTTCGACGTGTACTGGTGGTTGTAATGCGCCCAGTCGGTCACCGGCCTGAGCGCGGCGCCCGCGGCGAACGTGTCGGGTGACGTGAACAGCGCCATCAGGGTGATGAATCCGCCGTAGCTGCCGCCGTACACGCCGATGCGGCGGGCATTCACCTTCTGCGCCTTCACCAGATATCCCGCGCCATCGACGACGTCGTTCAAGTCGTGACCGCCCATCCACCGGTAGATCGCGGTGCGCCAATCGCGGCCGTAACCCGCGCTCGCGCGGTAGTCGGGATCGAGCACGACGTAGCCGCGGGACGCGAGCAGGTGATGGAACATGTATTCGCGGTAATACGATGACCAGTACTTATGGGCGTTCTGAGCGTAGCCGGCGCCGTGCACGAAGACGACCGCCGGCGCACCGGGATGCCGCTTGGCGCCGACCATCTCGGGCGTGAACAGCCGTGCATACACCTCGGCCCCGTCGCGCGCCTTATAGGTGATTAACTCAGGCTCGGCCCACTTGTACGTCCGCCATTCGCTCGCCGTGCTGGTCGTGACGCGGATCGCCGGCGCGCTCTCGCGATTCGGCATCAGGAAGACTTCGGGCGGACGGTTGGCGAATGACGACACCAGTCCGAACATGGAGTTGTCGGGCGCAATCCTTCCCTGGTGCCCGCCGACCGGCGAAGTGAGCTTCTTCCGTGCTCCACCCTCCACGCTCATCGCGTAGAGATGGCGCTCGCCCGGATGTGCTTCGGAGGACTGGATGTAGAACGTGCTGCCGTCGGACGACACCTCGACCGAATCGATCTCGAACTTGCCCGAGGTCAGCGGCTTGCGCGCGGCGCCCGGCGCCGCGGCATCAACCGTGTAGAGGTGCATCCACCCGGTGTGTTCGGCGAGAAACCACACGCGCTTGTTGTCGGCAAGCCAGCCCTGTCCGCCTTCGCGCACCCATGCGTCGTCCTTGATGTGATCGAGTACGCGTGTCTTTCCCGTTTCCGGATCGACCGCCGCCAGCCAGCGCTCGGTGTTGTCGGCGGCGCGAATCGAGACCACCGCGATGCGGCCGTCGGGCGACAACATTGGGGGTCCCCAACGCAGCTCGCGCCTGGCTGGCGCATCGGGCTTGGCCGCGGGCCGCGGTTCATCGCCAAACGGCGGCTTCGGAATCGTCACGGCGTCGGTTTCGCCATCCAGACCGGCCCAGACGCCTTCGCCTGATTCGAGGTTCAGGATCGCCAATCGCCGTCGATTCTGCGCGTCGCCGACTTTCGGTCGCGGCGGCGTCGGGATCATTTCGGTATAACCGGTTTCGTTCACCCAGCGCGGCACCTCGGCGGAACGCGGTTGCGCGCCATCGTCGACGACCAGGAACGCGAACTTGCCGTCGGCCGATACGGCCGCGTCGGAGATGCCCTGCCGGTCAGCCAGCTCGAACTTCGGCAGCGCGCGGGCGCGATCCAGCGCTTCGCGGCGCTTGCGGCGCGCCGCCTCTTCCTCGACCCAGTCGAGCAGCTTTACCTGCTCTTCCTTGAGCGCCTTCTGGCTGTCGGTCACCCTCGGATCGGCGCGGCGCGTGGCCACATCCGTCAACTGGACCACGCCGCCGCTGGTCACGCTTTCCACGGGAACGATGAACAGGTTGTTGTCGCGGACGAACGTGACGTGCGTTTCACACCGCGCCCAGCGCGGGCTCGACTCGTTCCCGGTCGTCCGCGTCACGTCGATCCGCGTTCGGGCCACGGTATCGATCACGACGATGTCGCCGCGATCGACGCCGAGGATGCGCCGTCGCCGGGCATCCCACTGACCGTTGGGCAGCGGCGCTCGCCGGCGCTCCTCGTCGGTCAGTCGCCGGGGTGCGCCGCCGTCGCGGCCGACGACCCAGGTGGCGGCCGTGTCCTCCTGGGGCATCCGCCACTCGAAGTACAGCTCCTTCGAGTCGCCCGACCATCGCAGGTTGCCCGGCGGGTTCCCCACCAGCTCGGGGCCGCGCATAATGCTGTCAACCGTAAGTGGAAACGCCGCGGACGCCTGTTCGGTCGTGGCGGACGCGGCGGTGATCGAAAACAGCAGGCTGATGGCGAGCGCAAGATGTCTGGTCATGATCGGTAGGTCGCGTAGAGTAATTGATCCCGGATTTGGCCATCTTTGATGGCGCTCTGCCGGAGACGCCCTTCGAGGACGTACCCCGCTTTTTCGAGAACGCGAACGGAGGCCGGGTTATCCGCAAAGGGTAGCGCATAGATGCGCCGCAGCTCGAACCGCCGGAACGCCTCGGCGGTGACGGCGCGCAGCGCCTCGGTGACGATGCCGCGGCCCCAGCAGGACTCGCCCAACCAGTAGCCGATCTCCGCCGACACGCGCTCGACGTCGGTCTTCTGCTCGATGCCGATGCCGCCGGCAGCTTCGCCGTCGACCTCGATCGCCCAGACGCTGACCGAGTCCTGCTGCACGAGCCATTCCAGGAACTTCCGGGCGTGCTCGGGCGTGTAGGGAAAGGGAAACCGATCGCGAAGGTGGATCGAGACCTTGCGATTGTTGGCGTGACGCGCGAGGGCCTCGACGTCGGTTTCAGCCCACGGCCGCACCGTGCAGCGGGACAGCTCGAGACGCATGGTGGTGGCGGCCGACGGGCCCATGCGTCAGTGGAGGCCGACCAGCTCGGGTGGACCCGCCATCCCGAGGTTGGCCCGCAGCACGCGGTTACCGCCGGCGGCGCGAGCTTCGCGCAACGCGTGGCGCGCGGCCTTGATCAAATCGAGCTCTTCCCACGCCGACTCGCGCTGCGGGATCGCCGTGGACGTCGCGACCGAGGCGGTCACGACGGTCGCGGGCGCGTCTTTCGCCGCCGGCAGCTGCAGGGCCTCGAGGCCCTGACGGATCTGTTCGGAGATGTTGAACGCACCGGGACCGTCGGTGGACGCGAGCACGATCGCAAACTCGTCGCGATGATAGCGCGCGACGAGGTCGCCCGGGCGGCCCACCAGCGTCGCCAGCGCGCGGCTCACGTGCTTCAGCACATCATCGCCGGCCTTGCGGCCGAACTGCCGGTTGTAGGCACGGAAGTGATCGATGTCGATGAAGATCAGCGAGAGCGGCAGGCCGTCACGACGGGACCGCCGCCACTCGCGTTCCAGGAACTCGAGGAACTGCTCGTGGTTGGCGACCGCCGTCAGCGGATCCTCGGTGCTCATCCGCTGAAGCTGCAGCCGCGCCGACTCCAGTTCGGTCGTGCGGACTTCGAGCGTCCGCTCGAGATCCGCCGCGCGGATGCTGACGCGCCGGCGGCTCGCCCACGCCCAGATGCCGAACACCGACAGCCCCCCGACCAGAGCCGCGACGCCGGCCAACCACCCTGCTTCCACCCGGTTCGTCCCTCCGTCCGCGGACACCAAGTACGCGGCTAGGGCATTCTACCCCGGCCTCCCCCGGGGGACGGGGTATCATCAGCGTTTCGCACTTTGTCGCGGTGTCGTCCGTTGGAGGGTGGTTCGATGAATCGAGGACTTTCACTGGCTCTGTGCCTGGCGGCCGCGGCGTGTTCGAGCCCGGCGGCGCCGCCCCCCGCACCCAGGCCGCCCGTGTCGGGCATCGAGCTGGCCGCGTTCGACAAAACGGTCCGGCCGCAGGATGACCTCTTCCAGCACGTCAACGGCGGCTGGCTGAAGACCACCGAAATCCCCGCGGACAAGTCGTCGTACGGCGCCTTCGACATCCTCTTCGACAAGGCCCAGGCCGACCTCAAGAACATCGTCGAAGAGGCGTCGAAGTCGATCACGAAGACCGTCGGCTCCGAGACGCAGAAGATCGGCGACTTCTACGAGAGCTTCATGAACGAAACGCTCGCCGACAAGCTCGGGCTCTCGCCCCTCGACGGCCAGCTGGCCGCCATCGACGCCATCAAGACGAAGGCCGATCTCGCCCGTCACTTCGGGAAGCTCTTCAAGCTGAACGTGATCAATCCCGTGGTGGGCTACGTGGATGGCGACGCGCAGCAGCCGACCCACGATGTGCTGTATCTCTACCAAGGCGGTCTCGGGCTTCCCGACCGCGACTACTACCTGAAGGACGATCCAAAGCTGAAGGAGTATCGCGAGAAGTACGTCGCCTTTCTGACCACCATCCTGCAATTGGCCGGCGACACGGCCGCAGCGAAGACGGCCGGCGACATCTTCGCCCTCGAAACGCGCCTGGCGCGGGCGCATTGGACAAACGTCGAGAACCGCGACGCGGTGAAGACCTACAACAAGGTGACCCTCGCCGACCTCGGCAAGCAGTTCCCTGGATTCGACTGGACCGCATGGACCACGGAGCTCGGCGTCAACGGCACGCCCGCGGTCGTGGTGTCGCAGCCGAGTTATCTCAAGGCCTTTGCCGCGGCCGTGAACGAACTGCCGGTGGAGCGCTGGAGGCCGTACCTCAGGGCGTCGTTACTGAACGGGTTCGCACCCTACCTAAGCAAGCCGTACGTGGATGCCGAGTTCGGCTTCTACAACATCACGCTGCGCGGGGTAAAGGAACAGCAGCCGCGATGGAAGCGTGCGGTCAACCTGTTGAACGGCAACCTCGGCGAGATACTCGGGAAGCTGTACGTGGAGCGCCACTTCAAGCCCGAGGCCAAGGCCCGCATGGAGGGACTCGTCGAGAACCTTCGCGCCGCCTACAAGGCGGGGATCGATCAACTCGAGTGGATGGGACCGGAGACCCGGAAGCAGGCGCAAGAGAAGCTGGCGCGCTTCCGGCCGAAGATCGGCTACCCGGGCAAGTGGCGCGACTACTCGAAGCTCGAGATCAGGAAAGAGGATCTGGTTGGCAACGTGATGCGGGCCTTCACGACCGAGAGCAATTACCAGCTCGGCAAGGCCGGCAAGCCCATCGATCCCGAACAGTGGAACATGACGCCGCAGACCATCAACGCGTATTACAACCCCGTGCGGAACGAGATCGTCTTCCCCGCCGCGATTCTGCAGCCGCCCTTCTTCAACCTGGAAGCGGACGATGCGGTGAACTATGGCGGCATCGGCGCGATCATCGGCCACGAGATGGGCCACGGGTTCGATGACCAGGGGCGCCGTTTCGATGCGACCGGCGCCTTGCGTGACTGGTGGACGAAACAGGACGAGGCCGAGTACCAGAAGCGCGCGAAGGTGCTGGTCGATCAATTCAACGAGTTCGAGCCGCTGCCGGGCCTGAAGGTGAACGGCGCGCTCACGCTCGGCGAGAACATCGCCGACCTGACCGGCCTCGTGATCTCACACCGCGCGTATCAACTCGCACTCAAAGGCGCACAGGCGCCGGTCGTCGACGGGTTGCCGGCCGACGAGCGCTTCTACATCGGCTGGGCGCAGTCGTGGAAGGCGAAGCAGCGCGACGAGGCGCTCCGGCAGCAGGTGTTGACCAACGTGCATTCGCCGGAGATGTACCGGGCAAACGGGCCGCTGCGGAACATCCCCGACTTCCACGCGGCGTTTGGGGTGAAGGAGGGCGACAGGCTGTTCCTGCCCCCCGACCGTCGCGTCAAGATCTGGTAGGGCAGAGTTAAGAGTGCAGAGTTGAGAGTGCAGAGTTAGGGACTCGCGCCGAAGGTGTCGCAGCGGTCGATGTCGCCGCTCGACAGGCCCTGGCGCAACCAGCGCACGCGCTGTTCGGAAGTGCCGTGCGTAAAGCTCTCGGGCGACACGCGGCCGCCCGTCAGGCGGTCGTCGCCGATCGCCGCGGCGGCGGCGAGGCCTTCCTCGACATCGCCTTCATCGAGCAGTTGCTTACGCTGGGCGTGATGGCCCCAGACGCCCGCGAAGCAGTCCGCCTGCAGCTCGAGCTGCACCGACAGCGCATTCCCGTCCGCGCGGCTCCCCTGCCGCTGGGCCTGTGAGACCTGGCGGTTCACGCCGAGCAGGTTCTGGACATGATGCCCGACTTCGTGCGCCACGACGTACGCCTGCGCGAAGTCGCCGGGCGCGCCAAAGCGCCGATCGAGCTCACGAAAGAACGACAGATCCAGGTAGACCTTCTGATCCGACGGGCAGTAGAACGGCCCGCTCCCCGAGGAGGCCGATCCGCACGCCGACTGCACGGCGTTCTCGAACAGGACCAGCACGGGTGCCTGATAGCGCCGGCCGCCTGACTGGAACACACGTCCCCAGGTTTCTTCGGTGTCCGCCAGCACGACCGCGACAAACTCGGCCGCCGGATCGCCGGTCGGGGCGCCCGTGGGTACGGACTGGGTCTGGCTTGGCGCGACCTCTTCCGCCATCTGGAGGAGCGTCAACGGATTGGTGCCCGTCAGCCACGATACGGCCAGCACGATGAGGAGCATGCCGATGCCGCCACCGCCGATGGCACCTGGGCCAAGGCCCCGGCGATCCTCAATGTTGGTACTGCGGCGACCACCTTCCCATCTCATGCCTGCGGGCTATGCTAGAACCGGGCCAACGGACCAGGTGCTCTGGTGCTGGGGTGCTTGGGTGCTGGGATCCTGAGAGGGTGATGGACGATACGCACGTTGTGATGTGCCCATACTGCGGCGAGGAGATCGAAATCTACGTCGAGCCCGACGTGCAGGGCAGCTACGTCCAGGACTGCGAGGTCTGCTGCAACCCGTGGATGGTCCGCGTGTCGCGCGACGAAGACGGTCTGTCTGTGGAAGTCGCGCGCGCGGACGGGTCGGAATAAGTGCCGGGGGTGGGAGTCGAACCCACACGACGCTTGCGCGTCTCAGGGTTTTAAGTCATTACAGTACACCCGTAAATTATTGATACAGAATAGTTTATTGGATCGAATGGTCCAACATGTTGTAAGTAAGTGTGAAAGTTCGGCTCATTCCATGCGAAGCGCGTTGACGGGATTGGTCCCCGACGCGCGCCATGCCGGCACCATGCACGCGATCACGCCGGCCAGGCCGAGCACCACGGCGACGCCGGCGTAGGTGAGCGGATCCACCGGGCTGACGCCGAACAGCGCGCCTCTCAACAATCCGGACACGCCCGCCGCACCGGCGATGCCGATCACGATGCCAACGCCCACGAGCGTGCCACCGCTGCGCAGCACCTGGCGCAACACGTCGCGCGGCGTCGCGCCGAGCGCCATGCGCACGCCGAACTCGCGCGTCTGTTGGCTGACGCCGTACGAGACGACTCCGTAGATGCCGATCGCCGCCAGCATCAACGCCACCGCGCTGAACAGTGTCACCATCGCGGCAGAGATGCGCTGCAGCTCCATCGATTCGGCCACGAGCGTGTCGAGGGTCTTGACGTGATACACCGGCTGCGCCGGATCGATCGCGCGGATCGCGTCGCGAATCGGCGCCGTCAGATCTTGGGGCCTCGCCGACGTGCGCGCCGCCAGCATCATCATCGCGGGCGCTGCCTGCGACATCGGCACGTAGACCTCCGGCCGCAGGGCGTCCGACAAATTCGAATGACGCACGTCGCCGACGATACCGACGATGGTCAGCCACGGGGTTTGGTCGCCGCCAAGCCGGCTCCGCGTATCCTCGTCGAGCCGGCTCCATACATTGTCGTCGGCTATGCGTTGGCCGATGGCCGATCGATCGGCGAAGTGCCGATGCGCGAACACTTGATTGACGATCGCCACAAGAGCGCCGCCGCGCGTGTCGCGGCGATCGAACAAGCGGCCGCCGATCGCGGGAATGCGCATCGTCTCGAAGTAGCGATCGCTGACGACGCGAAATGACACGACGGGCTCGCGGCCGGGTTGCGGCGCAGGCGCGCCATCGAACTTGATGCTCGTGCCGTCATCGTAGGTGCTGAACGGCAGCGTGTTGACGAGGCCGGCCGACGCCACGCCGGGCAGCGCCATCGTCCGCGCCAGCACCTGTTCGTAGAACCGATCGCGGGTCTCGATCTCGTGGTAGCGGGATGCCGGCAGCGTCATGGCCATCGTCATCACGCCGCCCGGATCGAAGCCGGGATTGACCTGATTCAAGCCGGTGTAACTCCGCGCCAGCAAGCCCGCGGCAACCAGCAGCATGGTGGCGAGCGCGACCTCGCCGACGACGAGCACGGAACGGAGCCGGCGCGCCCTGCGGCTGCCTCCCGCGGACGCGGATTCCTTGAGCGCGCCTTCGAATCGATCGCGCGATGCGCGCCACGCGGGCAGTACGCCGAAGACCACACTCGTCAGCAAGGAGACCGCCAGCGTGTGTCCGAGCGTCGCGGCGTCGACGCCGATCTCATCGACATTCGGCACCGTCGTCAGGACGGCGTCAGGCAGCGACGCGCGCAGCGCAGCGAGCGCCACGTAGGCAATCGCGACGCCGACCATGCCGCCGCCGAGGGAGAGCAGCGCGCCTTCGACGATCATCTGGCGTCCGATCCTGAGGCGGCTCGCGCCGATTGCCGCCCTGACGGCGAGCTCGCGTTGACGCGCGGCGCCGCGCGCGAGCAACAGGTTGGCGACGTTCGCGCACGCCAGCAGCAATACCATCGCGACCGTGACGAGCAGGATGATCGCCGCGGGTCCGGCCTGCATGTCACCGAGCTTGCCCATCTCGATCACACGCGCGCCCAGGCCGCCGTGATACCGCTCCGCGTAGCCGCGCATCAGGAGATCGACTTCCGATTGCGCCTGCGCGTAGGCGACACCGTCACGCAGCCGGCCGACGATCGTCAGGCTGAGAAACTGAGCCGGTTGGCCCCGCTCGGAGCCGCGCAGTTGCGACGGCACCCACAGATCGCCCTTGAAATTAAAGACGGGGAATTCGAATCGCGGCGGCATCACCGCGACGATTTCCTTCGGCTCGTCATTGACGACGATCTGCTTGCCGATCACGCCGGCGTCGCCGCCGAAGCGCCGCTGCCAGAGTGCGTGGCTGATCACGGCGATGTCGATCCGGCCGCCAGCGACCTCTCTCGCGTCGAAGGCGCGGCCGACCAGCGCGTCCACTCCGAGCATCGTGAACGTGTTCGGCGTCACTCGATACGCCTGCACGCGGTCGGGAATATCGCCACCGGTCAGGTTGGCGCTGAGATAGGTGTAGCCGGCGAGCTCCTGGAACGACTTCGCATCGCGCTGCAGATCGAGATATTCCGCATGGTGAAGGTTGAAGCGCATCTCGTTCTCTTCGACATCCCATCCCAGCACGAACGTCACGCGCGACGGATCGTGATAATGCAGCGGCTTCAGCGTCAGCGCGTTGACCAGGCTGAAGATCGCCGAGTTGGCGCCGATGCCGAGCGCGAGCGTGACGATGGCGGCGAGTGCGAAACCGGGATTGCGCCACATCAAGCGCGAGCCATAACGAACGTCCTGCCAGAGCGATCGCATGGCTTATCTCCCCTGGGGTCTTGGGGCCTAGGTCTTGAGGACGTTCCACTCGTCTTCGAAGATCGACCCGAGTCTACTAGGGAAATGGTGCCGGGGGTGGGAATCGAACCCACACGACGCTTGCGCGTCTCAGGATTTTAAGTCCTGTGCGTCTGCCAGTTTCGCCACCCCGGCATGTGATTCAGTGCGTAGAACTTACTGATTTTACTGCGGAGGGTTGATCGGCGGATCTTGAAAGGTTGTCCGTCGTCAAGGCGCGCGACGGCCGCTTTCAAGCTGTCGAGACGCCCGCAGAGTGGGCGCTCGGCGGCTCCCACGGTCACCATCGTGCTTGACCTGACCGCCGCCGATCACCTCAGGGCTCTCATTGCACTGCGTTGGAAGAACGGAATGAACGACGCTCGACGTAATTAACCCGTCCACCGATTCGGATCAGGTCCACACCGCGAAGTAGGCTAGTGAGGTCATCCGGGCGCGACCACGTTCAAGAAGTACGCCTGCGGTGCCGAGGGCGAGTACAAGAGCCGCCATGTAAGTGGCACAGCCAACTGTCGGAGGACCTCGACTAAGACGTCACGAGCGCGATCATTCGTAATTGTTACCGACACGCGTCTGGTTCGCAGCAGTCCTTCGGGAATGGTTCCAAGGGCAATTCTCGGATTTCCTGACCCAGATAATTTCAGACATAACTCGTTCAGAACATCCAATGCTGGTACATCCGTCAGTTGCATAGTGACGCGGGTGTCGAGAACGACAGCCACTTGCGAAACCTGTCCAGACTGGTCCCGCCCACACGCAGGAACTACGTGAAAACCAAAATCCGATTCTAACAATCGAAAACGCTGTGACGGATTGCTAGTTTCGTTCGCGTCCAATACTGCCTGTATCACTCGGCGATTGCGCCGCGTTGCAGCCGTTCCTGGTGGTAGTTCCACGACTAGTCGGCGCCGCTTTGGAGTGAGTGCCCGTTTGCCCCCAGATGGTCCGACCGTCAGATCGTCGAGATCGTCGGGATGTACGAACGGAGGGTCCTCGTAGGTAATGATCCATCCGTACTTTCGTTCGAGTTGAGCGACGGCTGCCTTCACCGGCCTCGGATCGTCAACAGTGATCCGGTCCTGTCCACTCAGAGTCGTTGCCCCGAATCCTGGGCCGGTTAATAAGGCCACCGTCAACAAGAAGAAAAACCGGTCTGTCCCGTTCGATAGCCAAACGCGATCCATATTAGTCTCCGTTCAAAAACTATCACTGCCAATCTTGCCAGATGATGAACGAACCTTTTTGCACACCCAGACGAGTACGATCGATGATCGTCCGCATCTCATGTCGCTTGTACATCGGCAGCGGCTTTGTGTCACAACTGATGATCATTTCCTGTGGGGTCGATGATTCACACGGAAGCGGCAACTGTCGTAGGATTCGCTGTTCTTGATAGTAGAACGCGACATCTGCTCGCCACCCAACGTAATCGATTCCCCAAGTATTGTCAGACGCAACCTCCCAGGTCCCGCCAGAGAGCCCTGTTACCGGTTCGAATGCGGAGCCTCCGAAATGACATGAGTCGAAGGCCCCCGCACCTGTCCGTTCAGTGACTTTGCGTCCAGCAAAGCTGACGTTTCCGCTAGCGGACAATAGCTTCTGTTTGAACTGGTGTATGGAGATTTGGTCGGTCAGCCACCCAAGAGATTCGACAGTTTCATCGGTCGGAACGGTGCACCCGTTAGAATTCTGCCGTTGGTGGAATAGATTGCCAAAGGGCCAGCCGAAATAAGAACGAGCTTCGATCGGGATTGTCCCGCTGACCACGGATTCAACGGCGCCAGTTGTTCCATTAGTGCCTTGGTACAGGCCTCGTCCAGCCAGTCTGACCTCCTGAGCGGTTAACGGCGTCGTATTCACCACCGATCCGTTCCCATCAAGAAACACGAGGCCGTCATTACCGCGCAAGGTGAGGCCGTTGTCAGCGTGTGGGGCCAGCGGCGTTCCGGCGACAGGCGCGGTAAACTTCGTAGTCCAAGTGGCCATGTCTTTGGCCAACACGTTGCCACCTGTCGTCGGCATCAAATAGGCCGTTCCGCTATCGCTCGTCATTGCGATTGAGTGACCGGGCGTCGATTGGAATGTCGCGACGGCACCGGCTGAGTTGACCACCACAGTCTTGTAAGCAACGTCGTCGATATCGTACGAGCTGCACTGGCTATTCGTGATGGTCGTTATGACAATTCCGGAGCCACCGTCGGTGAGCACTTGCTTGGGAAGAGCAACTTGGGAGCATGCAGTATTGGTCTCGTTCAATACTTCGAGCGTCGTGACCGCGCCGCTGGAGGATAGCGCAATCAGCCTGATACTGTTTTTGTATTCGACGAAGGAGTCGACGCATGCATTGTTAATCCAGCGACGGTTGACATGAACATCGTGCGGAGCGACCGTGACGTACGCTCGTC
>Ga0156330_1180_pt1 | contig 19505 bp, 12 predicted proteins | sample RifCSPlowO2_12_FD_107978 | JGI IMG/M metagenome (GOLD analysis project Ga0156330, IMG submission 107978) | Acidobacteria bacterium RIFCSPLOWO2_12_FULL_67_14b | reverse complement strand
GCGATGGCACGCGGCGAATCGGCGGCGCAACAGTCGCCCGGTCCCATCACCTCGCGGAACTCCCGGCCCTCGATCCCCGACATGTAGCGGATGTCCGAGAAGCCCTTCGGCGGCGGCGCCAGCGACCCCGCCGTGATGTTGACGTGGTTGGCTTGCGCGTAGATGGTGTGCGTCTCGGGGTCATAGGCCACCCCGGGCCAGTTGGTGCCGCCGATCGCGTTGCCCATGTTGATCGCGCCGAGCAGCCCATTCAGGCTGCCGAGTATCGGCGGGTTGTACATCCACGGCCCCGTCTTGTAGCGCTTCAGCTGCTCGATGGCCTGCGCCCGGAGTGCCGGCGTGAAGTCGATCAAGTCATCTGGTAACTCGAGAATGGGTCTGGCGTACGCAGGCGGCTTGGTCGGAAACGGCTGCGTCGCGCTGGTCTTCTCGCCGGGCACGTCGCTTTGCGGTACCGCGCGCTCTTCGATCGGCCACACCGGCTGCCCGGTCACGCGATCGAACACGAACAGGAATCCCTGCTTGCCCGGAACCGCGACCGCCTTGATCGGCTTCCCGTTGACGACGATGTCGGCCAGGATCGCCGCCGACGACATGTCGTAGTTCCAGAGCGGATGGTGCACCATCTGGAAGTGCCACTTGCGCTGGCCGGTCTTCAGGTCCACGCACACGATGCTCTCGGCGAACAGGTTGTTACCGGGCCGATGGCCGCCGTAATAGTCCGACGTCGGCGTCTCGACCGGCAGGTAGACCAGGCCCAGTTCTTCATCCACCGTGATCTGGGTCCAGACCCCGACGTTGCCGTTGACCGCCCACGACTCGCCTTCCCACGTGTCGTTGCCGAACTCGCCGGGCCGCGGAATCGTGTTGAACGTCCACAGCAGCTTGCCGGTGCGCACGTCGAACGCCCGCACCAGGCCCTTGGTGTTGTTGTGCGTTTCGACGGTCGCGCCCTCGCGGAACGACGACCCGACGATCGCCACGTCCCTGACGATGGCCGGCGTGGCGTGGAGGCCGATCTCGCCGTCTTCGAGGTTGATCTGGTCGCCGCGGCCCTTGACCGCGCCGACCTTGAGGTCGACCACGCCGCCGGTGCCGAAGCCGTTGATCATCGCGCCGGTCTTGGCGTTCAGCGCGACCAGGCGGTAGCCGGTCGTGACGTAGAGGATGCGTTCGTCACCCTTGCCGTCGGTCCAGTACGACACGCCGCGGCCGGAGAGCTGGCGCGGCGACACGCCGGCGCGCCGCCCTTCGCGGAGGCTGTGGGCCCAGATCAATTCGCCGGTGGCGCCGTCGAGCGCGACTACCGAGCGGCGGGTGCCCCCGGTGGTGTAGAGCACGCCGTTGATGGCGAGCGGCGTGCCTTCGAGCTTGTACTCGGGACGCGGTCCCAGCATGTCGGTCTTGAACCGCCAGGCGATCTCCAGCTTGCCGAAGTTACCGGCATTGATCTGATCGAGCGGCGAGTACTTGCTGCCTTTGATGTCCGCGGTGTAGTGGCGCCAGTCGCCAGCGGCAGGCGCCTGGCCCGACGTCACTGAGATTGAAAGGAGCAGTACTGCGAGCCCGCCTGCCAGCCTGGTCATTGACATGGCCGGGATGATACAACGCAAAGAAACCAAATAGACCACGAAGAACACGAAGATGACCACGAAACAGGTATTTCGAAATGCGTACTTCGTGATCTTCGTGGTTAGCTTCGTGATCTTCGTGGTTTCTTTTCAACGCCGCATCGCGGTCGCCCCGGCGACCGAAGTGCCCGCCGGTGCCCGCCGGGATTAGTTGACCAGGTACTGTTCCATGAAGAACGCCCAGGCCTGCAGCAGGAACGCGCTGTTGGCCTGGCGGGCAAACCCGTGGCCCTCGTCGCCGGCCACCATGAACCAGAGCGGCGTGCCGTTCTTGCGCACGGCCGCGGCCATCTGTTCCGACTCGGCCACCGGCACGCGCGGGTCGTTGCGCCCGTGGGCGAGGAAGAGCGGCCGGCGAATGCGGTCGGCGGTCAGCGCCGGCGCCACCTTGAGCAGGAACGCGCGCACCTCGGCCACGCGCTCGTCTCCGTACTCGGCGCGCCGCGCGTCGCGGCGCGACGGCTCGATCGCCTCGATCTGGGTCACGATGTTCGAGATCGGGAACCCCGCAAACGCGCAGCGAATGCGCTCGTTGTAGGCCACAAACGACGCCAGCGTCAGGTAGCCGCCGAAGCTGGCCCCGGTGATCATCACGCGGTCCTGGTCGAGATCCGGGCGCGCGGCGATCCAGTCGAGCAGCGCGCCGATGTCCCGGGTCGCGTTGTCGCGCTGCACGCCGTTGTCGAGGTCGCGGAAGGCCTTGCCGAACCCCCAGGACCCGCGGAAGTTGGGGTAGATGATGGCCACGCCCATCTCGTTCAGAAAATAGTTGCTGCGGCCGATGAAGGTCGGCCGCGCCTGCTCGCGTTCCGGCCCGCCGTGGATGTTGATCATCACGGGGCGAGGCCCGCTGAACCTCGCCGGCGGGCGATAGAGGACGCCCGAAATGGCGAGCCCATCAAAGCTCTTCCACTGCACGATCTCGGGCTCCGCCAGGGCGTCGGTGTTCAAGCCGCCCGTCTCGCTGGCGGTCCAGCGCTCCACCCGGCCCGATTTGGCGTCGACCGAATACACATCGCCCGCCGTCTTCGGCGACTGGAAGTCGAACGCCAGGTCGACGCCGTTGCGGTGCCACCGCAGGTTGGTCACCACCCCGGTGGCCAGCCTCGGCGCCGGCCGCTCTTTCCGCGCCGCCAGGTCGAGCAGGTGCAGCGTGCTGCGCCCGTCCTGGTTCATCGTGAACGCCACGACGGCGCCGTCCGGTGACAGGGCAAACTCCTCCACATCGCCGCTGGTCCGGTCGGTCAGGACCGTCAGCGCGTTGCTCCCGGGATCGAGACGCGCCAGGCGCAGAAAATCGGCATCGCGATCGGTCGTCAGGTACACGCTCCGGCCGTCGCGCGACACCGCGGCACCACGGTACGAGACCGGCTGCGGCCCCTTCGGCGTGAGCAGCGTCTTCGCGCCGGTCGCCACGTCGAGGCGCCACAGGTAGCTCTCGGCCACGGAGATCGTCTGCAGGGCGAGCACCGCCGCATCGTCCGGCGTCCATTCGATGGCGTCCCACACCCCTTCGAGCGGCGCGAGCATCCGATCGCTCTCCGGATCGGCGGGGTTGACGATGTAGATGTCCCAGTCCGTATTGTTGCGGCGGGTCGAGGCGTAGGCGAGCCGATCGCCGCGGCGCGACCACGCGCCGAGGGAGTTCCGCGAGGCGCCGTCGGTGATGAGCGTCGTTCGGGCGGTGGCGAGGTCGAAGCGGTAGTTCTGGAAGGCCTCGTTGCCGCCGACGTCTTTCTGGTAGATGAAGAAGCCGCCACTCGCCTGCTGCCACGTGGCGCCGTTGGGCGGGCGCTGGCCGCCGCCGAGGCCACCAGGCACGAACGTCAACTGCGTGCGCGCGCCGCCGGGCGCGGCGACGCGGTGAATCTGATCGGTGTCGCCGAACCGCGTGGTCACCAGCATCTCGCGGCGGGCCGGGTGCCAGCTCCGGAATGTGGCGCGGCGGACCTGGCTGTAGGGGGCCATCGCGTCGGCGATGCGCGCGGGGACGGGCGGCATCCCCTCGATCACCAGGGACGGGGGCGGCGTCAGCATGGCGGCCGCTGGCGGCGACGGCCGTTGCTGGGCGGCAGGAGCCGCGGCGTGGCCATACAGCACGACCAGTGCGGTGGCCGCAACGGCCAGGTGGACCAGGGAAGGAGGCTGGCGATGGATGGGCATCAGGTTCTTCCCTCTCTGCTGGCACATCTTCGTGGTGCCTTCGTCTCTTCGTGGTTTCTTTGACTTACCGGAACTGCTGCTGCAGCTTCTGCAGCGCGTCGTTGCCGGGGCACAACTGGTCGTGCGGCAGGCTGACGAGCGACCCGGCAACGGTTTCGTTCTGGTCGTGCACGTCCTTCGAGTCCGGCGAAAGGTAGAGCAGGCCGGTCATGACCTCGCCCTTGCGCTGGTGATCGCGAATCGCCGCGTAGGCGGCGTCGCGGTTGGTGGCGTCGTAGTCCTTGTCGACCTTGCGCAGCTTCACGACGCTGCCGTCGTGCAGCGTCACGCGCTGCACCGTGCCCTCGGCATACGTGGTTTCGATCGGCTCGCGCAGCGGCACGAAGTCGGCGTGGACCACTTCCACGGCGTGCTCGCGCGTGTAGGCGTAGCTCTTGGTCGAGCCTTCGTGATCGTTGAACGTCACGCACGGCGAGATCACGTCGACGAACGCGAAGCCGCGATGGGCGATGCCGGCCTGGATGATCGGCACCAGCTGGTCCTTGTCGCCCGAGAAGCTCCGGGCCACGAACGTGGCGCCGAGCGTGAGCGCGAGCAGCGCCCCGTCGATCGCCTCCATCGTGTTGGCCTCACCCTTCTTGCTCGTCGTCCCCGGGTCCGCCGACGCCGAGAACTGGCCCTTGGTCAGCCCGTAGACGCCGTTGTTCTCCAGCACGTACAGCATGTTGACGTTGCGGCGAATGGCGTGGCACAACTGCCCGAGCCCGATCGACAGCGAGTCGCCGTCGCCCGACACGCCGATCATGATCAGGTCGCCGTTGGCGGCGTTGGCGCCGGTCGCCACCGCCGGCATGCGGCCGTGCACGCTGTTGAACCCGTGCGCCTCGCGCAGGAAATAGGCCGGCGTCTTCGACGAGCAGCCGATGCCCGACAGCTTCGCCACCTTGTGCGGGGCGATGTCCATCTCCCAGAAGGCGTGGATGATCGCCGCCGTGATCGAATCGTGCCCGCACCCCGCGCACAGCGTCGTGATCGCGCCCTCGTAGTCGCGGCGGGTCAACCCCAGCGCGTTCTTCTTGAGCGACGGATGGTGGACTGTCGGCTTCGTGATGTAGGTCATGCCGCCTTCTCCAGCTTCGCTTTCACGCCGCTGATCACGTGGTGCGCGCTCATCGGGAAGCCCGCGTAGTAGCGGACCGACTCGAGCTTCTCCACCGGCACGCCCGTATCCAGCATGAGCATGCTGCGCAGCTGCGCATCGCGGTTCTGTTCGACGATGAAGTTGACCTCGTGTTGCTCGAGGAACTGCCGCACCTCGTCGCCGAACGGGAACCCGCGCACGCGCAGGTAGTCGAGCGCGATGCCGTCCTTGGCGAGCAGGTCCATCGCTTCCATGCACGCGGCGTGGCAGCCGCCGACGGTGACCAGCCCCATCGTCGCGCCCGGCGTCTTCCTGATCACCGGCTGTGGCACGGCGCGCGCGGCGCCCTGCACCTTGCGCGCGATCCGATCGAGCACCTCCTGGTACTCGTCGGCGTCTTCCGTGTAGCCGCCGTACTTGTTGTGGCCCGACCCGCGGGTGAAGTACGCGCCCATCGGGTGCACGCCCGGCAGCGTCCGCTGCGGGATGCCGTCGCCGTCGATGTCCAGGTAGCGGTAAAAACTCCTGGCCTGCTCGAGCTCCCCGGCCGAGAGCACCTTGCCGCGGTCCGGCCGGTACGCGTCGTCCCACGCCAGCTTCGGCACCATCCAGTCGTTCATGCCGATGTCGAGGTCGCTCACCAGGAACACCGGCGTCTGGAAGCGCTCCGCCAGGTCGAACGCCTTGGCGGCCATCTCAAACGCTTCCCGCGGATCCGACGGATACAGGCAGACGTGGCGGGTGTCACCGTGGGAGGCGTAGGCGCACATCATCAGGTCGCCCTGCTGCGTGCGCGTCGGCATGCCGGTGGACGGTCCCGTGCGCTGCACGTCGACGATCACCGCCGGGACCTCGGCGTAGTAGGCCAGGCCGATGAACTCGTTCATCAGCGAGATGCCGGGGCCCGAGGTCGGCGTGAACGCGCGGGCGCCGGCCCACGACGCGCCGATCACCATGCCCAGCGCGGCCAGCTCGTCTTCGGCCTGCAGGATCGCGAACTTCTTCTTCTTCGTCTCCGGGTCCCGCCGGTACTTCATGCAGAAGCTCTTGAAGGCTTCCATCACCGACGTCGCCGGCGTGATCGGGTACCAGGCGCCGACCGTGGCGCCGGCATAGACGGCGCCAAGCGCCGCCGCGGTGTTGCCGTCGATCAGGATGCTGTCCCTGGTGGCATCCATCTTCTCGAGATGGATCGGCAGCGGGCACGGGAAGTGCGTGCGCACGTAGTCGTAGCCGAGCGCGATCGCCTTCTCGTTGGAGTCGAGCAGCGCCTTCTTGGCCGCGTACTTCTCCTTGGTCAGGGCCGCGATCACGTCCGGGTCCATCCCAATCAGGCCCGCCAGCGCGCCCGCGTAGGCGATGTTCTTCATCAGGATGCGCTCGCGCACGCCCTTGAACGTGGCGTTGCACATCTCGGCGAGCGGCACGCCGAGGTAGGTGACGTCAGGGCGCTTCAGCGATTCGTCGAGCGGCCACGACGAGTCGAACATCAGGTAGCCGCCGGATCGGACTTCGGCCACGTCTTTCGCATAGGTCGCCGCGTTGAGCGCCACCATCAGGTCGAAGTACGGCGTCCGCGCCGTATAGCCGTCCTTGCTGACGCGGATCTCGTACCACGTCGGCAGGCCCTGGATGTTCGACGGAAACACGTTCTTGCCGGTCACGGGCACGCCCATCCGGAAGATGGCCTGCATGATCAGGCCGTTGGCGCTCGCCGACCCGGTGCCGTTGGCGGTCGCAATCTTGAAGGCGAAATCGTTCACTCTGGTCATAACTCTTGTCGGGCTCCGGGCTCCGGGCTCCGGGCTCCGGGGTTAGCGTCCTACCGCTTCAAGGGGAATGAAGGCCGTTCCCGCGTAAGGAAGTTCGAGCACGAACTTGCGCATGTCCCATGCGTAGGTGGGACAGCGCTCGGCGCACAGGCCGCAGTGCAGGCAGACGTTCTCGTCCTTGACCATCAGCCGGCCCGTCTGCTTGAGCGGGCCCGACTCGAAGAGCGGCTGGTCGAGGTTCTCGGCCGGCGCCATCAGGTGCTGCCGCTGCGCCGACTCGGATGCCGCCGCCGGCGCGATCGTCAGGCAGTCGACCGGGCAGATGTCGATGCAGGCGTCGCACTCGATGCACAGCGAATCGGTGAAGTGCGTCTGCACGTCGCAGTTCAGGCACCGCTCCACTTCGTGCTTGGTCTGCTCCGCCGTGAAGCCCTCTTCCACTTCCACGGTCATCTTCGAGAAGCGCTCCGGCAGGTTCACGTGCTTCATCTTCTGCCGCTGGACCGGGTCGTAGTCGTTGCTGTACGACCACTCGTGCAGGCCCATCTTCGTACTGGTGAGCGCCATGGTCGCCTTCGGCCGCTCGGACAAAGCCTGCCCGTGGCAGAACAGGTCGATTGAGATCGCCGCCTGGTGCCCGTGCTCGACCGCCCAGATGATGTTGGCCGGCCCGAACGCCGCGTCGCCGCCGAAGAACACGCCGGGGCGCGTCGACATGAACGTGGTCTTGTCCACCACCGGCATGTCCCACTTCGTGTCGAACTCGAGGCCCATGTCGCGCTCGATCCAGGGGAACGCGTTCTCCTGGCCGATCGCCAGCACCACCGAGTCGCACGGCAGGGTGATGCGGCCGGCCGGCTCCTGCACGAGCTTGCCGTCCACTTCCTGCGACGTGAACTTGTCGAACTCCATCCCGGTGAGCGTGCCGCCCTCGATGATGAAGCGCACGGGCGAGAGGTTCTCCAGGATCTCGACCTGCTCTTCCTCGGCGTCCTCGAGCTCCCACGGCGACGCTTTGAAGTACTTCCGCGTCTTGCGCGAGATCACCTTCACGTCGGTGGCGCCGAGGCGCTTGGCCGAGCGGCAGCAGTCCATCGCGGTGTTGCCGACGCCGATGATCAGGACGCGCTTGCCGACCTCGTGGATGTGGCCGAAGTGGATCGACTCGAGCCACTCGATGCCGATGAAGATCTGATCCGTGTCGTGGCGGCCGGGCAGGTCCAGCTCCTTGCCCTTGGGCGCGCCGCTGCCGACGAAGACCGCGTCGTACTCGTTCGTGGTGACCAGCGACTTGAGGCTCGTGACCGGCGCGTCGTACTTCATCTCCACGCCCATGTTCACGATGTAGCCGATTTCTTCGTCGAGCACGGGTTCGGGAAGGCGGAAGGCGGGGATGTTGATGCGCATCAGGCCGCCGGGGCGCGGTCCTTTCTCGAAGATGGTGCACTGGTAGCCCAGCGGCATCAGGTCGTTCGCCACGGTGAGGGCGGACGGGCCTGCGCCGATGAGCGCCACCTTCTTTCCGTTCTTCTTCGCGGGAGCCTTCGGGATGCGATCGGTGATGTCGTCCTTGTGATCCGCGGCCACGCGCTTCAGGCGGCAGATGGCCACGGGCTTGCCGTCGACGCGCCCGCGGCGGCACGCCGGCTCGCACGGCCGATCGCAGGTGCGGCCGAGGATGCCGGGGAAGACGTTCGACTCGCGGTTCAGGATGTACGCATCGTCAAACCGGCCCTGCGCGATCATCCGGATGTATTCGGGAACATTGGTGTGGGCCGGGCACGCCCATTGGCAGTCGACGACCTTATGGTAATAGTTCGGGTCCGAAGTATCCGTCCGCGACATATCTTCGGAATTATATAGGGGCGGCTTACGGAGCGGAGTCGGGCCCCTTGGCCGCCGCGGCCGGGGTCGATGCCTCCGTGAGATGGTTTCGACCTGATTCGCTGATGAATCCTTTCTCGAACCGTTCGTTCGTGCTGCGGTCGAGGATGGTGGCGACCGCGTAGTAGTCCGCCTGCAGGCGCTCGCGCGTGAGATCGAGGATGAAGTAGCCGCGGTAGCGGCCGTCGACGTAGCGCAGGTGCGGGCGACCGGCGCGCAGGTTCGCGAGCTGCTGCTCACCGCCGGGGCCCGTGCCCAGGTTGCTCGGCGAGCTGATCGAGGTGCCGGCGAACTCGACGCCGAGCGAACCCTTGCCCGTGGCGGCGTCGTAGCCGCCGTACGGGCGGCGCGGCAGGTCCCAGGCCCACGAGCTGTGCACATCGCCGGTCAGCACGCACACGTTGTTCGCCTTCGTCTGCTCGATCGTGTCGAACATGCGGTCGCGCGCGGCGCGGTAGCCGTCCCAGGAATCGGGGTTGCCGCCGGGCTTGCCCGGCTCGCTCTGCGGCGCGAACATCACCTGCTGGCCCAGCAGGTTCCAGCGCGCGGCGCCGCGCACCGATTCCGCCAGCTCGCCGGCGAGCCAGTGCTCCTGCGCCGCGCCCATCAGCGATCGGCCGGGCGCGTCGGTCCCAATCATGTCGTCGCGTGCCACCTGTCGATCCCGGCCCACGATCCGCGTGTCGAGCATGAACAGCGTGGCGAGATCGCCGAAACGGAACGTCCGGTAGATCCGCGGCGTGAGCGTTTGCGCGTCTTCGCGAATCGGCATCCACTCGTAGTAGGCCTGCGCCGCCGCGGTGCGGCGGATCGCCCAGTCGCCTTCGCCTTGCTCGGGATTGTGGTTCTCCGCCCCGCCCCACCACGAGTTGTTGGCAAACTCGTGATCGTCCCAGGTGACGATGAACGGGTGCTGGCGGTGGATCGCCTGGCTGTCGGGATCGGCCTTGTACTGGGCGTGGCGCTCGCGGTAGTCCTGCAGCGCGATGATCTCCTTGTTGGGTGACGGAATGCGCCCGAGCTTGGTGCCGTCGCCGTAGCGCTCGTTCGCATATTCGTAGAAGTAGTCGCCGAGGTGCAGCACGGCGTCGATGTCAGGGCGGTTGGCGAGGCAGGCGTAGGCGTTGAAGTAGCCCTGGGGCAGGTTCGCGCATGACACCACGCCGAGGCGAATGCGGCTCACGCCGGATGGCGGCAGCGTGCGCGTGCGCCCGATCGCCGAGCGGGCGCCCAGGGATTCGAAGCGGTAGTAGTACGCGGTCCCCGGCTCGAGCCCCATGGCGTCGACCTTCACGGTGAAGTCGCGCGCCGCGCCGGTCTGCAGCTCTCCGCGCGACACGATCCGCGCAAACTTCGGGTCGCGGGCAATCTGCCACGACACGCTCTGCGATCCGGTGGGCGATTTCGGTGTGACCCGCGTCCACAGGATCACGCGATCGGCGAGCGGGTCGCCGCTGGCCACGCCGTGGCGGAACACGGGATTCGCCGGCTGCGCGTAAAGGTCGGTCGAGCGAATCAGTGGCAGCGTGCCGATCGCCGCGCTGCTCGTGGCCAGGAAGTTGCGCCGGGAGATTCTTCGCATCCGCGGAGTCTACCCGAGGTCGGTAACCTCAGAGCAACGCGCGTTGCCCCCGTTCGAGCTCGAGCAGAGCCCGTTTCGTGGGGAGTCCGCCGCCGAATCCGGTCAGGGAGCCGTTCGAGCCGATCACGCGGTGGCAGGGGACAATGATGGCGATCGGGTTGGCGCCGTTGGCCATGCCCACCGCCCGGACCGCCTTCGGGTTCTTGATCCGGTTGGCCAGCTCCAGGTAGCTGATGGTCTCGCCGTACGGGATCTTGCACAGCTCTTTCCAGACTTGATTCTGGAAGGGCGTTCCTTCGAAGGCGAGGGGTGTCGTGAATCTCTTCAGCCGGCCGGCGAAGTAGTCGTCGAGTTCCTTGCGGACCCTCGTGAGCACGCCCTTCGTGTCGGGCGCCCATGACGGATCGATCCCGCGCGGGCGCGAGCCAACGCCGAACGACAGGACGTGCAGGGCATCCTTGTTGCCGGCGAGCAGCAGGGGCCCGACGGGGCTGTCGTCGATCCGCGAATAGAACAGTGCCATGGCACGACTACAGTAACCCGCCCGGCCGCCGTCCGCGATCCGCGGATTGTTGTGACGTCCGAAACTGGAGTTGCGGCGCGACGGCTGGCCCGGCGCCCGCGCGCTCGTCGGCGGTTACCTCGCGCTGAACGCCGCGGGACTCGCTACGCCTTCCCCGCCATCTTCGCGATCCACCATCTGAGGCCGACGAACAGGAAGCGCCAGTCCTTGAAGAACTCCGGCGGCTCGCCCTCGAAGTAGTGGCCGAGAAACTGCAGCGCCAAGCCGGCCACGAAGACGATCGCCGCCGGCATCCACAGGACCGGCAGCGCGAAGCCGGCGATCGCCATCACAATCGAGACGACGATCATCGGGATGCCAAAACTGTGACAGAGGCGATTGACGGGATGCTGATGGCTCTGCGAGTACTGCGCGATCCAGTCGCCCATCGGCCGATTGCCAAGCATGATCGGTTCCTTTCAGTGTTGTTCACTATAATCCCGTCGTGACCGTCCGCCTGGGTTCAACTGCCCTCCTGGCCTCGGGACGTCTGCAGGGACGCCGGGTCGGCATCGTCTCCAACCCGGCGTCGGTCGACGCCGGCTTCCAGCACATCGTCGATCGGCTGCTGGCCGCCCCTGGCGTGACGGTGGGCGCCATCTTCGGGCCGCAGCACGGGTTTCGATCGGACGTGCAGGACAACATGATCGAGACGCCGCACACCACCGATTGCCGGCGGCGCGTGCCGGTCTACTCCCTGTACAGCGAAACGCGCGAGCCCACCGCGGAGATGTTGAGCCACATCGACACGCTCGTGATCGACCTGCAGGACATCGGCGCGCGCATCTACACCTACATCTACACGATGGCAAACTGCCTGCGCGCCTGCGCGAAGCACGGCGTTGACGTGATCGTGTGCGACCGGCCCAATCCCATCGGCGGCCGCCAGGTCGAAGGGCCCATGCTCGTGCCGGGCTTCGAGTCGTTCGTGGGCCAGTTTCCCATCCCGATGCGCCACGGCATGACCATCGGCGAGCTGGCGCGATTCTTCAACGGGCACTTCACGATCGACGCGCCGCTCGAGGTCGTGGCCATGACGGGCTGGTCGCGGGAGATGTACGGCGATGCCACCGGCCTGCCGTTCGTGATGCCTTCGCCGAACATCCCCACGCTCGACAGCGCCATCGTCTATCCGGGCACGGTGTTGTTCGAGGGCACCAACGCGTCGGAAGCCCGCGGCACGACGCGGCCGTTCGAGCTGGTCGGCGCGCCCTGGGTCGAAGCCGAGAAGTTCGCCGCGGCGATGAACGCGCGCAGGCTGCCCGGCGCGCACTTCCGCCCGGCGGTGTTCGAGCCGACGTTCCAGAAGCACGCGAAGAAGACCTGCGGCGGGTGCCAGATTCACGTGCTCGATCGCCAGGCCTTCAGGCCCGTGCTCACCGGCGTGGCCCTGATCGATCAGATCCGGGCCGCCGGGGCTGCCGAATTCGCCTGGCGCCGGCCGCCGTACGAGTACGAGCAACATAAGGAGCCGATCGATATACTTGCCGGCTCAGCCGCTCTGAGGACCGCCATCGACGCCGGCGCGCGCGCCGAGGATCTGGCGCCGGTCTGGGAGGGGGAGATGCAGCCGTTTCTCGAGCTGCGGAAGCAGTATCTCAGTTACCGTGAGGTGGCGACAAACCTTTAGGTTTGTCGAAGAACAGACCATGGCCGAAGCCACTCGTCTCGACGTGACGCGCACCGAGTTGATCCTGGCGCCGCCCGCCCGGGTGCTGGCCGCCTTCTTCGACGCGAAAGACCTCGAGGGCTGGTGGCAGGTCATCAAGTCCGTCACCGTGCCGCGGCCGCTCGGCATGTACGCCATCGAGTGGGAATCCACTGACTTCAAGGACGACGTGCTGGGGCGCCTTGGCGGCACTTTTCACGGCACCATCATCGACTACCGCGCCAACGGCGCGTTCTTCCTCGCCGAAGCGTACTGGCAGCCGCCCGACGGCGAACCCATCGGCCCGATGGCGCTCGAAGTCCACTGCCGCCCGCACGGCAACGGCCGCTCGACGATGCTCACCGTTCGCCAGAGCGGCGAAGGCGAGGGGCCGCGCTGGGAGCGCTACTTCGCGATCATGGGCCGCGGATGGGAAGGGGCGTTGCTGGAGATGAAGGCGTACATGGAGCGGGAGGCGGAGCGGACGAAGAAGGCGGCCGCAGATTAGATCTGTGTAATCTGTGTCATCGGCGGCATCGGCGGCCTACTTGGCGCTGCAGATGGCGTGCACCAACTACGAAGCCAACCTAATCGGGCAGGCGGCGCTGCTGCTCGCCATCGGGATGTCGTTCTATCTCTTCGCGCGAAGGAGGCCTGCATGAGCGAGCGCGCGGACGTCGTCATCGTCGGCGGCGGGGTCGTCGGCTCGAGCGCCGCCTGGCACCTGAGGCAGGACGGCTTCACCGGCCGCATCGTGATCGTCGAGCGCGACCACACCTACGCGCGGGCCTCGTCGTGGCTCGCCATGGGCGGCATCCGCCAGCAGTTCTGCACGCCGGTCACCGTGCAGATGGTGCAGTTCAGCGTCCGCCTCTGGAAGGTCTTCGATCGCGAGCTTGGCACTGCCGAGGCGCGTCCGCGCGCGTGGTTCCGCCAGCGCGGGTACCTGTTTCTCGCGAACGCTGCGGCGGCGACGGCCCTGATGAAGCGCTATGAAGAAGAGCGCCGCGCCGGCGCGGTGGTGCAGATGCTGTCGGTCGACGAGGTCCGGCAAATCGTGCCCGATGTGAAGCTCGACGACATTCTCTTCGGCGTGCTGGGACCGGAGGATGGCTATGCCGACCCGCGCGAGGTGTTGTTCGGGTTCCGCCGCGCGGTCGAAGCCGGGGGCACGGAGTATCGCGTCGACGAGGTCGTGGGCATCGATCGGGCCGGCGGGCGCGTCACGGGCGTGAAGCTCGCCAGCGGCGGCGCCATCTCCTCGGCGATGGTCGTCAACGCCGCCGGCGCCCTGGCGGGACGCGTCGCCGCGATGGCCGGGCTTCGTGTGCCGATCGAGCCGGTGCGGCAGATGATGTTCCGTTGCGTGCTGCCCGGACGCTGGCCGTACCGTTTCCCGATGCTGATCGACCCGGACGGGGTCCACTGGCGCCACGACGACCCAGTGGGCCCGGACGATCGGGACGCGATCATCCTCGCCTTCACGAACTGGAAGGAACAGGCCGGCGAGAACTTCGAATCAGACACGGCGCGCTGGACGCGCGATTTCTATCCCGCGATGGTGCGCCGCCTGCCGGCGTTGAAAGACGTCACCGATGTGACCGGCTGGCCCGGCCTGTACGAGATGACCCCGGATCACAACCCGGTGCTCGGCCCCCATCCCGCTCTCGAAGGGCTGATCTTCGCCAACGGCTTCAGCGGCCACGGCCTGATGATGTCGCCCGCGACGGGGAAGATCGTCAGCGAGCTGGTGCGCCTCGGACGCTCCACCACCTTCGATATCGCGATCTTCGCTCCGGACAGGTTTGATCGCGGAGCGCTGGTGCACGACGCGGCTACCATCTGAGGACTCGCTTCGCTCGTCGGACTCGGCGCTAACGCGCCTCGTAGGAGTCGGGCCTTCGGCCCTCCTGGGACTCGGGCCTCCGGCCCTCGTGAGTGACGTTGGCGTGGTGGCATTTTCAAACGAGGCGCGAAGCGCCGAGTCATACGAGCGGCGAAGCCGCGAGTCCCAGGAGCGAGCGTTAGCGAGCGACTCCCACGAGGGCCGAAGGCCCGAGTCCCCTTAAACCCGTCGAATCCGCACAAAGTTGCCGCCGCGATCCAGGTCCGCCGAGGTATTGACGAATACCAGGATGGCGTTCTCCGGAGCCGCCGATCGCCTGGCGGCGCCGTCGACGACGCGCGAGATGACGGTTTCGATGTCCCCGGTCAGATCGCACACCATCGGCACGACCCCCCGCCACAGGCTGAGCCGCCTCGCCACATCGGCTCGATCGGTCGCGGCCAGGATCGGCGCTTGCGGCCGGCTGGCCGACAACCGCTTCGCGGTCTTGCCCTCCCGTGTCACGGCGACGATCGCATGCGCGCCGGCCCGGCTGGCCAGCATCACCGCGGCCTCGCTCAACGCCAGCATGTGATCCACGGTCGACCGGCCGGGGCCCGGGTCCGTCCACACCGGCATCGACTCGGCGTCGCGGATGATCGCGTCGAGCACCTCGACGCATCGCACCGGATACAGGCCGGTGGCGGTTTCACCCGACAGCATGATCGCGTCGGCGCCGCCGTCGACCGCGCCCGCGGCGTCGCTCGCTTCGGCGCGCGTTGGCCGGGGCTCGAGCCGCATCGACTCCAGCACCTGGGTGGCGACAACGGCCGGCACGCCGCGGGCGCGCGCCTTCCTGAGGATCTCCTTCTGGACGCGCGGCACGCGCTCGAGCGGAATCTCGAGGCCCAGGTCGCCGCGCGCCACCATCACGGCGTCGCTCGCCGCCAGAATCTCGTCGAGATGATCGATGGCCTCCGGCCGTTCGAGCTTGGCGATGATCGGGACCGTCGGCCGCCCGGCGTCGGCGATCAACGCCCGCGCCCGCGTGATGTCGGCGGCGGATTGAACGAAACTGAGCGCGATCAGGTCGACCCCGAGGGCCAGGCCGAACTCGAGGTCACGGCGATCCTTCTCCGTCATCCCGGACCGGAGCGGCACGTGCGGCGCGTTGATGCCCTTGTGCTCGCCGAGCTCGCCACCGTCGATCACCCGCGTCTGGATTTCCGCGGCGCTAGCCGACTCCACCACCAGTTCGATCTTCCCATCGTCCAGGAGCAGGCGATCGCCCTTCGACACCTTCGCGGCCAATTCGCCGAATGTCGTGAACACGCGGCCGGGACGGCCGGCATCGTCGCCGATCGCGATCACGAGCGCGTCACCGGGACGTAGCGCAATCGGCTTTCCGCCTTCGAGCCGCCCCGTGCGAATTTTCGGCCCGCTCAAGTCCTGCAGGATCGCGACGTGCCGGTCCGCGCGCTTCGCGGCCTCGCGCACCTGGTGAAACCGGAACGCGTGATCGGATTGCGAGCCGTGCGAGAAGTTCAGCCGGATGATGTCGACGCCGGCCGCGATCAGCGCGTCGAGCACCGCCGGCTCGCTCGTGGCCGGGCCGACTGTGGCGATGATCTTCGTATGCCGCACCAACTCAGCTTACGACGCTTTTGCGTCCCGGGCGCGCTACGGCGCCAGCTTCCGGCGCTCGTCGAGCAGGTAGGCGCGGAGCGCCGCGACGGCTTGCCGGTCGAAATTCTCCGCCACGTCGAAGCGCGGCATGCCACGCTCCGCCAGCGATCCGTCGAGCAGGATCTTCTCCAAGCCCGCGTAGACGCCGGCGGTCGAGGTCCGCAGGTCGGGCAGGATTGTGTTGCTGCCGTGACAGCGCACGCAGTAGGTGGCGAACAGCTTCGCGCCCGCTGCGATCTCGTCGGGCTTCGCGTTGCTCGCGATGGCGGTGACCCGGCGCGGCTGCGGCCGCGTGGGAAGGGCCGCGGTCCCGCCGAGCGCGAACGTCATCAGCCGGCCGAACGTGCGCGCCTTGCGCGCGAACGCGCCGCCCCAGCCTGCCATCACCGACACGTACTGCCGGCCGGCAATCTCATAGGTGATCGGCGGCGCCATGATGCCGGTGCCGACCCACGCCGACCAGAGCTTCTGCCCGTCAGAGGCGCGGTAGGCGAAGAAGTCCCCGGCGGCCGTGCCCTGGAACACGAGGTTGCCGGCGGTCGCGAGCGTTCCACCGTTCCAGTAGCCGCCGTACTCGACGGTCCATCGCGGCTTGCGCGCCACCGGATCCCATGCGATCAGCCGGCCCTTGTACGGCACGTCGAACTGCTCGCTCTTGCGGCCAATCGGGGCGAGCCCGAGGTTCCACTCGAGCGGCTTGAACGCGAAGTTCGCCGGTTGCTCGAAGTACCGCCCGTTGTCCTGCGCCGGCAGGTAGACCAGGCCCGTGCGCGGACTGAACGACATCGCCTGCCAGTTGTGCCCGCCGAGCGGGCCCGGCCGGATGTAGACGCCTTTGTCCTGGAAATCCGCTCCGGGGATCTCGACGGGACGGCCGGTCTTCATGTCCACATGCGAGGCCCACGTCACGGTCACATACGGATCGGCCGACAGGAGCTCGCCGGTCGCGCGATCGAGCACATAGAAGAAGCCGTTCTTCGGCGCCTGCATGATCACCTTGCGCGGGCGCCCGCCGATGGTCAGGTCGGCCAGCATCATCGGTTGCACGGCGGTGTAGTCCCACGTATCGCCCGGCGTGGTCTGGTAGTGCCAGACGAGCTCGCCGTTGTCGGGATCGATCGCGAGAATCGACGCCAGGTAGAGGTTGTCGCCGCCGCCGGGGCTGCGGACCTTCCGGCTCCAGACCGATCCGTTCCCCGTGCCGACATACAGGAGATTGATCTCGGGGTCGTACACGATCGAATCCCAGACCGTGCCGCCGCCGCCGTACTTCCACCAGTCGTTGCCCTTCCACGTGGACAGCGCCGCGTCCAGCGCCTTCGACTCCTGCGGCTTCGACGGATCGCCCGGGACGGTGTAGAAGCGCCACGCGAGCCTGCCGGTCTCCGCGTCGTAGGCGGAGACATAGCCGCGCACGCCGTACTCGGCGCCGCCGTTGCCGATGATCACCTTGCCCCTGGCGATGCGGGGCGCGCCGGTGATCGTGTAGGCCTGCGCCTGATCGACCGTCGTCGTTTGCCACGCGGCCTTGCCGCTCTTCGCATCGATCGCGATCAGCCGGCCGTCGAGGGCACCGAGATAGACGCGGCCCTTGTAGAAGGCCGCGCCGCGGTTGACGACATCGCAGCACGCCAGCGCGTCGTACTTCCGGTGCACCTCGGGATCGAACTTCCACAGCTGCTGGCCGGTGCGCGCGTCAATCGCGTAGACGACGCTCCAGGACCCCGTCGTGTACATCACGCCGTCGATCACCAGCGGCGTGGCCTCGAGGCCGCGGTCGGTCGCGGTCTCGAACGACCAGGCCAGGCCGAGCTTCGCGGCGTTGGCGTCGTCGATCTGATCGAGCGGGCTGAACCGCTGCTCGTAGTACGTGCGCCCGTACGACAACCAGTCCCCACGCCGCGACTCCGCGCCGGCGAGCGCCGCATCGTCCACAGGAGCCGGCGCCTGTTGCGCAGCGACGAGGGCCACGAACACGACCGCGAGAGCGGCGATGCTGCCGATGAGCGCGGGAGCCATGTGCATTCCGTTGTTACCGATCTTCATGCAGAGACCTCGTGTGGACTGCATTGTGCTTGGCGGGTCACCCTGAATCAAGCCCGTGCGTGCCCAGGAGCGGTCCGGAAGCCACAACGGATATAGACTCCTCCGTACAGAGGGGCTACCAGTGATGACGATGCGCCGATTCGAGGGGAAGGTCGCGGGTGCGGCCGTGCTGTTGTGTCTGGCCGGTCTCACCGCCGCCTGCCAGGGTGAGGCTCCGGCCCCGGCGCCGGCCGCCACCTCGCCGGCGACGCCGCCCGATCCGGCCGCCGCTGCGCGCGAGAAGCTCATTGCACGCGGCAAGTCGCTGGAACTGCCGACGGCCTACGAGCCGCCGCCGGGCGATGCCCTCTCGCACAACACCTCGGGCTTCGTGAAGACGATGTGCTCGGCGGTGTTCATCACCGGCTACGACGTCGACTTCGCCGCCGAACACGTAGGCTACTTCACCGGTCCGTACGACGAGCGGAAGAAGGTCGGCAAGCCCGTCGTCGACCGGGCGAAGAAGTCGGTCAGCATCACGCTGCCAAACGGCGTTGTCCGCACGGCCGTCTACACCGGCGGCCAGGGTTGCGTGACACTCCCCGAAGGCTCCGACAGGTTGTCGTTCACGCCCAAGACCGTGAGGCCCAACCTGCCGGCGGCGAACGCACAGGACTGGCCGATGGGCGACCGCCTGCCCAAGCCGCCGTTCCCGGCCGATCTCGACGAAGCCAGGATCAAGTCCGCCGTGGACGCCGCGTTCGAGTTGCCGGACGCCGAGACCACCGCGTTCGTCGTTACCTGGAAGGGCCGCGTGATCGGCGAGCGCTACGGCGAGGGCATCACGCAGACGACGCCGCTCGAGAGCTGGTCGATGGGCAAGAGCGTGACGGCCACGATCATGGGCACGCTGATCCACAAGGGCGTGTACACACTGGACCAGCCGGCGCCCATTCCCGAATGGCAGGGCGCCGACGACCCTCGCGGCAAGATTCGCATTTCCGACATCCTGCGGATGTCGAGCGGGATCCGCATCAAGGCGCCGAGCGATCCCGGTTTCGATCCCAAGGGCACGTATCCCGATCACCTCTACCTCTACACCGGTGGCGTCGACTCGTTCAAGTACGCGGCAACACGCCCGCAACAGTGGCCGCCCAACACCGTGGGCCGCTACCGCAACACCGATCCCGTGCTCACCAACTACCTGAACAAGCTGGGAGCCGAGACGCTGAAGGCCGACTACCTGTCGTACCCGCAGCGCCACGTCTTCGACAAGATCGGCGTGCGCACGATGGTGATGGAGACCGATCCGTTCGGCAACTTCCTGACCCAGGGCTACGAGTACATGTCGGGCCGCGACTGGGCGCGCCTGGGCAACCTCTACCTGAACGACGGCGTCACGCCCGGCGGCGAACGCCTCCTGCCCGAGGGCTACGCGACGTTCGTGAGCACGCTCGCACCCGCGTGGGTGGCCGACGGGCGGCTGGTCTACGGCGCGTTCTTCTGGATCAACGGCGACGGCGCCTGGCCCATCCCCAAAGAGGCGTACGCCATGAATGGAGCCGGCGGGCAATCGGTGTGGATCG
>Ga0156330_1120_pt2 | contig 19606 bp, 15 predicted proteins | sample RifCSPlowO2_12_FD_107978 | JGI IMG/M metagenome (GOLD analysis project Ga0156330, IMG submission 107978) | Acidobacteria bacterium RIFCSPLOWO2_12_FULL_67_14b | reverse complement strand
AGCAAGCCCCCGCCACAAGGAGGAGAACCACCGTCGCGGGGAACCTCACTTGAAGATCGACTTGGGTAATTTGACGTGAACGCCCATCGTGCCATCGACCAGCTGTGTGATGGCGACATCGCCGGCGAGGCTGGTGAGCTGATACGCCTGGTGCTTGTCGATCTTCCTGGTGGCGGCGAGAAAATCCACCATCTCCTGGATCGCCACGCGCGTCGCCTTCGTCAAATCCACGTCGGTGCCCATGCTGATGAAATGCGTGGAGGTTTCCGCGCGCGGCCACGCCAGCGTCAAGCCCTTCCGCACGGTCAGCTGCACCTTGCCGCGCAGCGAGGTCTCGATCGCCGTCTGATCGACTTCACCGTCACCCTGCGCCGCATGCCCGTCGCCGATCTCGAACAGCGCGCCCGGCACGTGCACCGGGATCCAGAGCGTCGTGCCGGCGACCAGCTCCTTGTTGTCGAGATTACCGGCGTGGATGCCCGGCGGGTTGCTGCTGACGCGGCCCATCGCCGGCGGCGGCGCCACCCCCATGCTGCCGAAGAACGGCCTCAGCGGAATCACGATGCCCGGCAGGAACGTGGCCCTCATGTTCTTGCGATCCATCTGGATGATCGTGGGCCCGCGGCCGGCGACGCAGTTCTCGCGGATGAAGCCGCTGCAGCCGTTGTAGCCATAGGCGATTGGCAGGTCGATCGAGATCACCTTCACTTCGAGCGCATCGCCCGGCTCGGCACCGGTCACGAACACGGGCCCGGTCAGGATGTGCCCACCCGGACCGCGGTCTTTCACCTGCTCGACGATGGCGCGCAGGGAGGCCTGCACGTCGGCGGCGGGTACGCCGGCCTTCTCGAGCCGATCGGGCACCGACGTCAGCAGCGTGTCGACATCGATGATGTCACCGGAGGCGATGGTGAGCACCGGCTTGGACTCCGACCAGTAATGCCCGTACGCGACGGTCCGGGGTGTGGCCTCCAGCCGATGCGTACGTGGTGACTGGGCGTCCAGTGCGACTCCCGAGCCAAGACAGGTAACGACGATCGCTCGAAGCACGAATGGCCTGCGGTGAAACATGCGTGCCATTCTAGTCACGAGTGGGCCCTTTGGGTATCGGCGTCATGTCCCCCTTGGTCGTGTCCGGCACACAACGTGTGCTCGACGGCCCTGACGCCCTGCGACACCTCGAGGCGTGCGTTTCGGCGTCCTCAGACCACGCCCAACGGGATTGCGCCGAGGCCGTGGCCCTGGGCCTCACGCCCCAGAAGACCTCATCAAGGCAGCCGTCGTGTCGCGGTAGTCGTAACCGACCGCGGTGCGCAAGTCTGTCAGCGCAGCGCGGTCCAGATCTCCTGACGCACGAAGTCGCGCAGTGTCGCCGAACGCTCGCTGTTCCGCTTGCGCTGGGCCTCATCGGGCACGACTCGAATCGTCGCGGCGTCGAGGCCCTTGCCAAGGGCCTCGGCAGCCGCGCGGTCCTTCAACTTGAAGACCCGCAAGTGCGTCCAGTCGGCGATCGCCGCTGAGGTGCCCATCTGCGACGGCGTCACGGTGACGACTTCCTCGAACACGCCGGCCTTGCGCGCGTCCTCGTCGATCTTCTCGGCGATGGTCTGGATGTAGTCGTTGTAGGCCGCCGTCTGGCCCGGCTTCGCGCGCCAATAGTAAGCGACGTAGACCGGGCCATCGCCTGCCGCTGGCGCCTGCGCGCGCAGGTCGGGAACCGCCAGCCAGGCGAGAGCAATGGCGAGAACGAAGCGGATGCCAATCATCCGCGTATTCTAGTCTGCCATCAGGAGCTGCACCGGCCCGGGGACCGGAGTCCGGAGCCCGGTTCAATCCATCCGGAGCGATACCATCGGATCCACACGCGAGGCCCGTCGCGCCGGCAGCCAGTTCGCCAGGAACCCCGTCGTGACGAGCGCGACGACCGCGCTGGCGAGGATCACGGCGTCGTACGGCGGCACGCCGAAGAGCAACGACGACAGCCACCGGCCTGCGCCTACCGCGGCGATCAACCCGACCGCGACCCCGATGCCGACGACGGTGAGGCCGCCGGTGAGAACGGCCTTGGCGATGTCGCGCCGGCCCGCGCCGAGCGCGACGCGGATGCCGAGCTCACGCGTGCGCTGCGAGACGAGGTAAGACGTCACACCGTAACTGCCGCCCAGGGCGAGCAGCAGCGCCATGACCGCGAAGACGCCGAGGATCCAGGAATACACGGCGCGCAGCGTCAGGCTTTGCGCCAGCCGCTCCTCCATCGTCTTCACGTTGTAGGTGGGCAGCTCGGGATCCATCCGGCGGACGATGCCGCGGACGGTGGCGGCCAGCTGCGTCGGATCGCCCTCGGTCTTGAGTACGACGGTCCCCGATTGGGGAATGCGCGGCAGCGCGTAATAGACCCCGGGCCGCATTGGCTGCTCCAAGCCGTAATGCTTGACGTCCGCCACATATCCAACCACCGTCATCCACGGCGCCTTCTCGTTGTTACGGATCCGCTTGCCGACCGGGCTCTCGCCCTTCGGCCAGAACGCTTTGGCAAACGTTTCGTTGACGATGATCGTGCCGTCCTTGGTGTTGCCTTCACGCCCGTCCTGTGCGGTGAAGAAGCGGCCTTCCTTCAGCCGGATGCCCATCGCTGCGAAGTAGCCGGGGGAGGCGACGCGGTTGAGCACGACGGGATTGGGCTCGTTCGGACCGCGTGGCGCCGCGCCTTCAGCCTGGTAGAACTGGCCCCAGTGGCAGCCGCTGACCGGCGCGCAGTTGATGAGCCCGGCCTGCGTCACCCCGGGCAGCGCCCGCACCTCGTTTTCGAGCCGTTCGAAGAATGCGAGGCGCATGGCGTCGTCGGCGTAGCTGACCGCTGGTAGTGGCACGCTGAGGGTCAGCACGCTGGCCGGGTCGAATCCCGGATCGACGTGGCGGACGCGATCGTAGGCGCGGACGAGCAGGCCGCCGCAGACGAACATCAGCGAGGCGAGCGCGAACTCGGCGACCACGAGCGCGCGCAGCGTCCGGCGGCCGCGGACCGCCGGCGTCGATCCGGCCGTGGCCGAGGCAATCGCGCCGCGCAGGTCGGCGTTCATCGCGTGAATCGCCGGCGCCCAGCCGAATAGCAGTGCCGTCACCATTGACGTGCCCAGCGTGAAGATCACCATACGCGTGTCGAGCGTGAACTCCGCCCAGGCCGGCGCCTGGTCGGGGAGCGCGCCGATCAGCAGCTGGATCGCCCACTGGCCGATCAGCAGCCCCAGAGCCCCGCCGAGCACCGAGAGGATCACGTTTTCGACCAGCAACTGGCGCAACAGGCGCGCGCGGCTGGCGCCGACGGCGAGGCGGATGCCCATTTCGCGGCGGCGGGCGAGCGCGCGCGCCAGCATGACCGCCGCCACGTTGGCGCAGGCGACGATCAGCAGCAACGACACAGCGGCGCCCAGCGTCGAGGCAATGGCGCCGTAGTCGCGTGTGAACTGGGCCCTCAGGTCGCGCGCGAACGGCGTGACGACCTTCTCCTTGTCGCGCGAGTCGAAGATCGGCTGGTGGGCGCGGACGAGATCCTGGTTGGCCTGTTCGACCGTGACGCCCGGCTTCAACCGCGCGACGCCCTCCTCTGAGTAAGAGCCGCTGTTGTTGGGGTCGCCCTGCATCGGCACCCAGAGGCGCACGCCGCCGGGAAACTCCCCGGACCTCGGCAGCACGCCGATGATGGTGTAGATGCGGCTGTTGAGGCGCAGTTCCTTGCCGAGCACGTCCGGGCGGCCGCCGAACCGCTCCTGCCAGACGGCATGGCCGATGACGACCACCGGCGGACCCTTCGGTTTGTCTTCGTCGGCCGTGAACATCCGCCCGAGCGCCGGCTCGATTCGCAAAACGCGCGCGAAGTCGGCTGTGACGGCGGCGCCCTGCATGCGGTCGGCGCCGCTGTCGGTCGCGACGCTGAACGAGCGCTCGTCGTACAGCGCGATTGCGTCGAACCGCTGCTGGCCCTCGTGCCAGACCCAGAAGTCGGCGTAGTTCACGCCCGTTGACTCCAGGTTCCAGCGCGGCGCCGCCTCGTTGATGTAGACGAGCCGCTCCGGTTCGGGGAACGGGAACGGCCGCAGGAACAGGCCGTTGATCAGCGAGAACACGGCGACGTTGGCGCCGATGCCGAGCGCCAGCATGCCGATGACCAGACCGGTGCCGAGCTTCTGGCGGGTCAGCGATCGATAGGCATAGCGGATGTCCGAGCCGATCATGAGCGTTCGCCTTTCAGACGGTATAACGCCGCGAAACGTTTGCTTCCGAGCTCGGAGCTCCGCCTTCGCGGCCGAAGGCCGCTCCGGCGAGACCTCGCCGTAGCTCGCGCGAGTAATCGCGAGCGAAGGCGGGCCGGAGCCCGACTAGAATGCCCCATGCCCCAGCCGTGGTACCGGGATGTCTCCCGGGAGCAGTGGAAGACCTTTCTCACGACCTTCGCCGCCTGGACCCTCGACGCCTTCGATTTCACCATCCTGACGTTCGTCCTGATCGACATCCAGCAAAGCTTCGAGGTCAACCGGGCGCTGGCGGGCGCGCTCGGCACGGTGACGCTGCTGTTCCGGGTGGTGGGCGGCATCGGCGCCGGCACGCTGGCCGATCGCTACGGTCGGAAGGGGCCCATCCTCTTCTCGATCGCCTGGTACACGGTGTTTGCGTTGCTGAGTGGGCTGTCTACGAGTTACGTGATGCTCTTCGCCTTTCGCGGGCTCTTCGGCATCGGCATGGGCGGCATGTGGGCGGCGGGCATGCCGCTCGCGCTCGAGCAGTGGCCGGCGAAGCATCGTGGCATCGCCTCGGGCATCCTGCAGGCGGGCTATTCCACCGGCTTCCTGCTGTCGTCGCTGGTCTACCAGCTTGGCTATCCGCTGATCGACGACCGGCCCGCCTGGGCCTGGCGCATCATGGTGTGGAGCGGCATCCTGCCCGCAATCGCCGTGTTCTTCACGATGCGGCGCGTTCCCGAGAGCCCGGTGTGGATCGAGAGCCGCCGGCAGCGGGCGGAGCGCGGGGACGCGAGCCGCCTGTCGCTCGCCCGGCTCTTCGATCGCGACCTCCGGTGGGTGACCATCCATACCTCGATCCTCATGGGCGCGTTCGTGGCGATGTATCACGCCTCGACGTTCTGGTATCCGACGCTGTTGACCATGCTCGAGCGCAAGCCGCTGATGTTCCTGCTCGCGCTCAACGCCGGAGGGGTCGTCGGCTCGCTCGCGTTTGGCGCGCTGTCGGAACAGTGGGGCGGCCGCCGCGGCTCCGCCACGCTGGGCGTCGGCCTGGGCCTCGCGGCGGCGCCGCTGTTCCTGTTTTCCACCACGTCCACGGGCGTGTTTGCGGGGGCGCTCGTCTTCGGCTTCTGCTCGATCGGCGGCTGGGGCATCGTCCCGGGTTACCTGGCGGAGCGTTTTCCCACCGAGGCCCGCGGCGTCGGCACGGGCTTCACGTATCACGTGGGCGTGGGCGTCGGTTCCTACACCCCGTACCTGATCGGCTGGCTGCAGGACGGCGGCACCGACCTGCGGACGGCGATGCTGTGGTGCATCCTCAGCGCGGGAGCGCTGGTGATCGTGTTGCTGTGGCTGGGCCCCGAAACCCGCGGCCGCAACCTCGAATAAAGGAAACCACGAAGGCCACGAAGGCATCACGAAGACCACGAAGATTATTCTTTCTTAAGAGAAAAGAACGCTTCGTGAGCTTCGTGGTGATCTTCGTGATCTTCGTGGTTTCTTGTTGGTTGTTACGCGAGGGCCTTGATGATGTCCCAGCGCGTGATGATGTAGGTCGCGTCCAGCTTGAAGTCCCGTACGAGCACGGCGGGGCTGTCGGGCGTGAGCATCCCGGCCAGCGCGTCGAGGCTCGTCGAGATGTCGGCAAACGGGAACGCCGGCTGCATGATCGCCTCCACCGGCCCGTGCAGCACGTCGGGGTTCTTGACGATCTCCGAATAGAGATAGCCCTCGTTCACCGACCCCACCAGGCGGCCGTCGGCGGTCACCGGGATCTGCGAGTAGGCGTTTTCCGTGAGGATGTGCGCGGCCTTCTCGACCGTCTCGCTGCGATCGATCGTGACGAGCGGCGCCTTCTGCCGATCCGCCACCAGATCGCGTGCCGTCAGGCCCTTCTTGTCGATGAAGCCCCTCTCGCGCATCCAGTCGGGGTTGTACATCTTGCCCAGGTAGCGGGTGCCGTGGTCGTGGAAGATCACAACCACCATCTCGCCCTGCTTGAAGCGGTCGGCGAGCTGCAGCAGCCCGGCGATCGCCGATCCGGCGGAGTTGCCGGCGAAGATCCCCTCCTCGCGCGCGATCCGGCCCGTCATGATCGCCGCGTCGCGGTCGGTGACCTTCTCGAAGTGATCGATCAGGCTGAAGTCGACGTTTTTCGGCAGGAAGTCCTCGCCGATGCCTTCGGTGATGTAGGGATAGATCTCGTTCTTGTCGAAAACGCCGGTCTCCTTGTATTTCTTGAACACCGATCCGTAGGTGTCGATGCCCCACGCCTTCACCGACGGTTTCTGTTCCTTGAGGTACTTCGCTACGCCGCAGATCGTGCCGCCCGTGCCCACGCCCACCACGATGTGATCGACGGCGCCGCCGCTCTGCTCCCAGATCTCCGGGCCGGTCTGCTCGTAGTGGGCCTGCGCGTTCGACGGATTGTCGTACTGGTTGGCCTTCCAGGAGTTGGGCGTCTCACGCTCGAGCCGCGACGACACGGAGTAATAGGACCGCGGGTCCTCGGGATCGACGTCGGTGGGGCACACAATCACCTCGGCGCCGAACGCCCGCAGCGCGTCGACCTTCTCCTTCGACTGCTTGTCGGTGGTCGTGAAGACGCACTTGTAACCCTTGACCACGGCCGCGATCGCCAGGCCCATGCCGGTATTGCCCGAGGTGCCCTCGATGATGGTCCCGCCCGGCTTCAGCTTGCCCGCCTTCTCGGCGTCTTCGATCATCTTGACCGCCATGCGGTCCTTGATCGAATTGCCCGGGTTCACGGTTTCGATCTTGGCGTAGACGTCGGCCGCGACCAGGCCCTTCGGGATGCGGTTGAGGCGCACCATCGGCGTGTTGCCGATGGTCTCGAGAATGTTGGTGTAGAGCTGTTTCGGCACGCCCAGTCATCATACTCGGTGCCTTCGTCTTACCTCCACGCTGCAATCACCGCCGGCGCCAGGCGAAAGTCGGGCAGCACCGTCGACTCGAGCGATTGCAGGTTGCGGAAGGTCTTCCGCTTGATGCCGCCCCCCAGCTGCAGGATCTCGATGTCCTCCGTCATCTGGTGCACGAGCCAGCACTCGCGGACGCCGTACTGCGCGAACCAGCGGATGCGCTCGTCGAGCTCGCCGATCCGCGGATGGGGCGACAGCACCTCCAGCACCATGTCGGGCGCGCCCCACACGTGGTCGGTCACGATGTGCTGGCGCCGCCGCGAAATGAAGAACAGGTCGGGCTGGACGATGAGCGCCTGCGCCGGGTCCAGGATGACGTCCAGCGGCGCAATCCAGACCGTGCCGAGCTTGTGCTGCGTGACGAAGACCTTGAGCAGCACGGCCAGGTCGAAGAGCAGCTGCTGATGCTTCGGTGACGGTGAATCCGCGACGTGCAGCGTCCCATAAACCAGCTCCTGCACCCGCAACGACTCCGCGGTCCGCAGGTACTCCGCGGTGGTCAGCACCGTCCCGTGCTCCGGCAACCATCCAAACTTCGATGCCCGCTCGCTCATGACGCGCCCTCCCATCAGACGACGGTCTCATCGTCCGAGCCAAAGGGCAATATGGAAAGAATTGCGTACTGAAAGACTCAGGCCTTCGGCCCTCGTGGGACTCGCGGCTGCGCCGCTCGTCGGAGTCGCTCGCGTCGCTCGCTCCTACGACTCGGCGCTTCGCGCCTCGTTGGGAGAACACTTCGCATTACTGTAGCCCGACCGAAAGGGTGTGACGATGCCGCTCGTCGTATCGAAGCGATGGCGGGTGACGCAGGCGGTGTCGTTGGCGAGCAGGTGGATGGAGATCGACGGCGTCTTCGACACCGTCTTGACGTAATGGATATCGTCGAGGGGCGGCAGCAGGGTGTAGAATTCGCCGCGCCTGACGGTCTGCTTGCGCGCGACTTCGAGCGCCGCCTTCGCCTCGTCATGGCCATCGTCCAAGCGGCGGTACACCGTTTCGCTCTGCATTCCGCGATAGACGCCGATCAGCCCCCAGGCCAGGTGATCGTGAATGGGCGTCTCGGATCCCGCAGGAATGACGAGGGAGAACAGGCAGAGCGATCCATCTTTCGCGCGATACAGCGCGTACTGCCCGATGCCGCCGCCCATGCCGCTCTCGAGATCGGGCTCGCTGTATTCCTTCGGGAGCCATCCGTCCGCGGCCAGCAGCTGGCCGAACGCCGGGCGCAGCGCCTCAACTCGAGCGGCGGTGTCGGCGATCTCGCCGGTCAGCCGGCGGGTCTCCTCGACGAGCGCGCGGATCTCCGGAACGTCGACGAGGAAGCCGAAGTCCGCTTGCTCAAGATGGTGGTGCTGTCCGAAGTCACACATGGTTGCGCCTATTGTAGGGCCAGGAATGTGGCGTCCGGCTTAGCCGGACTAATCGAGCGTGCACCCGCGCGCGCCGGGGATGTCGTCCCAGCCTGCGGGCAACGGTTTACCAGGCTGCCCGGTCATCGGGCAGGTTCGGCGGCAGCTGATCGAGCGTGCACATGCGCGTGAGGATAGCAGACCGCGAGGCCTCCGGTGCAAGGCGAACATGACGCAACGAGGGGTGATTTCAGAAAAAGCGGGAAGGTTACGGTGCGCTTCATGAGCGCATCCCAACGCTTTTTGCTGAAATCAGCCCCCCTCGTTGCGTGTGAGCCGAAGGGTGCGCCGAGTCATCCGGGAGGACAAACCTAAAGGTTTGTCCCCACCACGCGGTTACTACGAACCGGAGAGCTTCTTCAGCTGCGCCTCGACGGCCGCCAGTTCCTTGATTAAGTCGGCGTAGCGGTCGTAGGCGTCCTTGCCGACCTTCTGATCCGCCTGCGTGATCATCCGCTGGATGTTGCTCAACTGCGTAATCAGCATGCCCTGCGTGTAGATGCCGGGCGTATCGACGACCTTCGCGTAGAGCTGCTGCAGCGGATGGTCGTACTTGGTGTTGGACGGCGAGCTTCCGACCGCACCGGGAGCGAGCTGCGGCTTGAGGCCGGCCTTCGTCATCGCCTGTTCGATGCTCTGCTGCAGCTTGCGCGCGTCGCTGATCGCATCGCGCACCTGCAACTGGAACTTCACCTGCTCCGCGATGTCGCCGTCGCTCACGCCGTCGGCCGCCACGCGCGGATCGGACTTCAGGTCGAACGTGCGCGTGATCGTCTGCCCGCCGGCGGTGAGCCGCACGCTGTACTTGCCGGGCGGCACCATCGGTCCGCCGAACCCGCCCTCGGGAGTGGCCGCGGTCCACGGCCCGGAATAGCGCAGGTCCCACGTGATCCGCTGCATGCCGGCCTCGGCCCTGATGCCAGCCGTGCTGCTGCCGCCGCCGCGGAACCCGCCGCCGCGCATCTCCGGAGCGCCGGCGCCGGCGCTGCGAGGCGGCAGCACGCTCCACGCGCGCAGCGCGCCGCCCTTGGCGTCCAGCACTTCCAGCCTGGTGTCGGCGCCCGGCGCCGAGGCGAAGTACAGGTCGAAGTGCGCGCCGGTCATCGGGTACTCCGGCTCGTCCGGCGATGCCGGAGCCGTGGAGTTGCGGAGCCGGATCGCTTCGCGCGGCTGGAACACCGTCAACGTCGGCAGCGACCCGCGCGCGGTCGCCTGCCCGGCCTCGCCGCCGTCGTGTCCGCCACCCGCCGTCGGCGCGCCGGTGGCGAACGCCGCCAGTTGCTGCAGTGGGGTGATGTTATCCATGATGTACGCCGACCGCCCCATCGTCGAGATGACGAGGTCGTTGCGGTGCACCTTGATGTCGGTGACCGGGGTCGCGGGCAGGTTCTGCTGCAGCGATTGCCAGTTCCGCCCGCCGTTGAACGACACGAAGAAGCCGAACTCGGTGCCGGCATAGAGCAGGCCGGCCTGCTTCGGATCCTCGCGGACGACGCGCGTCGGATGATCGATCGGGATGCCGTTCCGGCCGTCGGTCAGCAACGTCCACGACTCGCCATAATTGTCGGTGCGATAGATGTACGGCTTCAGATCGTGCTCGCGCATGAAGCGATAGCCGGCGATGTAGGCGCGGCCGCGCGCGTGCGGCGAGTCCTCGACGGTCTGGATGCGCGCGCCCACGAGATCCTTCGGCGTCACGTTCTTCCAGGTCTTGCCGTTGTCGCGCGACACGTTCACGGGGCCGTCGTTGGCGCCCACCCAGATCACACCGCGCTCGAGGCGCGACTCGATCATCGAGTAGATGCTCGAATACACCTCTTCGCCCGTGACGTCTCTCGTGATCGGGTTGCCCGGCACAATTTGGTACTGCGGTTCGTGTGCGGTGAGGTCCGGGCTGATGGTGTCCCACGACACGCCCTCGTCGATCGAGCGGTGCAGCACATGCGAGGCCTGGTAGATCACGCGCGAGTCGTGCGGCGACACGTAGACCACCGTCTGCCGCGGGAAGCGGAACTTGATCTCATCGGGATCGTGGCCGTAGCGGTTCTGCGGATAGACCCAGTAGTGCTTCTCCTGGCCGGTCACGGTGTTGTAGCGGCCGACCTCGCCCTTGCAGGCGCCCCATACGACCTTGCCGTCGGGCTTCGGCCAGATCTGTCCGGTCTCGCACCCCGACGCCTGCTGCCAGCCCTGCGCCGGGTGGTCGAAGCCCCACGACACCGGCGGAATGCTCGGGATGATCAGCGTCGAGTTGTCCTGCTGCGGCATGTAGAGGCGATACGGGTACTGCTCGTCCACCGACACCATGTAGTACTCGGCGGTCGGCTGGTTGAGGATCGTCGACCAGCTGCGGCCGCCGTTCAGGCTCACATTGGCGCCGCCGTCGTTGACCTGCAGGATGATGCTCGGGTTGTCGGGGTTGAACCACATGCCGTGGTTGTCGCCGTGCGGCGTCGACACCTGGGTGAAGGTCTTGCCGCCGTCGGTGGACTTGTGCAGGCCGAGCTCGTTCACCCACACTTCGTTCTCGTTCTTCGGGTTCACCGTCACGTAATGGAAGTAGAAGGGCCGCGCGCGCAGGCGCTGCGCGCTGTTGACGAGCGTCCACGACTCGCCGGCGTCGTTCGATCGGAACAGGCCACCCTCGGGGTTTGGCGCTTCCACCATCGCGTAGAGCACGCGCGGGTTGCTGCGCGAGATGTCGATGTCGATCTTGCCGATCAGGTTCTTCGGCAGCCCGTTGGTGATGTGCTTCCATGTCTCGCCGCCGTCGGTGGACTTGTAGATGCCGCCTTCGCTGGCGGGGCCGCCGCTGATGATGTCCCAGCCTTTGCGGAAACCTTTGTACATGGCGGCGTAGAGGATGTCGGGGTTCTCCCAGTCCACCTCGATGTCGCGCCCGCCGGTCTCGTTGTTGACGAACAGCGTCTTCTTCCACGTCTTGCCCGCATCGGTGGTCTTGAAGATGCCGCGCTCGTCGTTGGGACCGAACGGCGAGCCGAGCGCCGCCAGCCACACCGTGTTGGTGTTGAAGGGATGGACCTTGATGCCGCCGATCTGGCCGGACTCCTTGAGGCCCATGAAGCCCCACGTCTTGCCGGCGTCGGTGGACTTGTAGACGCCGCGGCCGATGATCACGTTGGACCTGATCGCCGCGCTGCCCGTGCCCACCCAGACGTGATTCGGGTTCGAGGGCGCGACGTCGATCGATCCGATCGAACCGGTCGCGATCTGCCCGTCGCTCACCGGTGCCCACGACACACCGGCATCGTCGGTCTTCCAGACGCCGCCGCCGACGCCGCCGAAGTAGAAGGTGTGGGGCTGCTGGCGCACGCCCGAGTAGGCCGTGACGCGCCCGCCGCGCGTGGCGCCGACGTTGCGCCACTTCAAGTCCTGGTAGGCGTTCAGGGGCACGAGCTGGTTGGCGTCGCCCTGCGCGACGACGCGGGGAGCGGAGCCGGTGGAGAAGACGAGGCCGGCCAGGGCCAGGGCGCTGAGGGCGCGGACGAGTTTGACGTGCTTCATGGGATCAACCTCTGCAGAACGGAGTCGGATAGAAGAGTATAGCGGAGTCGCTCGCTGCGCTCGCTCCCGGGACTTGGGGCTTCGCCCCTCGTCGGCGCCGCCCAACCTTCCCGCTGGCAACTCGAACTCTCCTCCCTTACAATTCCACCGATCCGCAGTATCCGAGCGAGCTCTTCCACGGGAGACGAACATGACCGACGTGGTACGACCTGGCGGCGTCTCGAGACGGACTTTCATCAAGGGTGTGGTCGCGGCGGGTGCCGTGGCCTCTTCGGCGGGCTACTTGCTGCGGACCACCCTGGTCGGGCAGGGCGGCGGCGCCTCCGCAGGCGCCGTCGAGCGCCTCATCACCCTCAACGTCAACGGCAGGGACCGCCGGGTGGACATCATGCCCCAGGAGACCCTGGCCATGACCCTTCGCTACAAGCTGGGGCTCACCGGCACGAAGATCGGCTGCGACCGCGCGGAGTGCGGCGCGTGCACCGTCCTCCTGGACGAGGTGCCGCGCTATTCGTGCTCGGTGCTCACCCACATGGCGCGCAAGAAGCGCATCATGACGATCGAGGGACTGGCCTCGGCAGACGGCACGCTGCACCCCATTCAACAGGGCGTCGTCGAGGAACAGGGATTCCAGTGTGCGTTCTGCATGCCCGGCTTCGTGATGGCGGCCGTGGGCTTCCTCAAGACCCATCCCAACCCGACGCGCGACGAGCTGGCGCACGGCGTGTCTGGCAACCTCTGCCGGTGCCAGGACTACGACAAGATTCTCACCGCGCTCTCGCGCGGAGCCGAACTGATGAGGAGGGGCTGAGTCATGGCGAACAAGCTCGTCGGCCAGAATTACACCACGCCGGACCTGGTCGCCAAGGTGACCGGGCGCGCCAAGTACGCAGAGGACTTCCGCGCTGAGGGGATGCTGTTTGCGAAGCTGCTCCTCAGCCAGCGGCCGCACGCCCGCGTGACGCGGATCGATACCGCCGAAGCGCTCGCCATGCCGGGCGTGAAGGCGATCCTCACGGCCGACGATCTGCCCTCCGTCGTCGAGGGCGCCAACCTCGGCGAGGGCATCACCGCCAGCTCGATCAGCGAGCGCGGGTTGACGATGGAGCCGCTCTATGTCGGCGAGCCGATCCTGGCCGTGGCCGCGGTGGACGAGCTCACCGCCACCGAGGCCATCGAGAAGATCCGGATCGAGTACGAGGCGCTGCCGTTCGTGGTGGACCCGCTCGAAAGCCTGCGGCCCGGCAGCCCCAACGCCCGGACGCAGGGCAACGTGTGGGTCCGGCCCGCTCCGGCGCCCCCCGCCCCCGGCGCAAAGCCCGCGCCGCCGCCTCAGCCCAGAGTGCAGGAATGGAAGTGGACCGAGGCGGACTTCGCCGCGGCGGGCGAGGGCCAGCTGCCGCTCGGCAAGACGCCGGACGAGTGGTCCTACGGCGACGTGGAGGCCGCGCTCGCGAAAGCCGACCTCGTGCTCGACGAGACGTTCGTCGGCGCCAACACCAGCCATCAGCCCCTCGAGACGCGCAGCGCGATGGCCTACTGGCAGAACGGCAAACTCTACATGCACTGCTCGACGCAGAGCGTCATGCGGACGATCGGCTCCGTGGCGCGCTGGGTCGGTATCGACGCCAAGGACGTCGTCATCATCAGCGAGTACACGGGCGGCGGCTTCGGGAGCAAAGGTTCGGGCTATGTCTTCACGGTGATCCCGGCGCTGCTCTCGAAGAAGACCAACGCGCCCGTGATGATGCGCATCACACGCGAAGACGAGCAGTACATCGGCCGCGCGCGGCCGGCGCTCCATTCGCGCGTTCGCGCCGGCTTCCGCAAGGACGGCAAGCTGCTCGCCCTCGACGGACTCGCCATCTGCGACAACGGTCCGTACGACGTCGTCGGCGACTCGCGGTCGGCCGGCGATCACATCTCGCTGGCGTGCCAGCCGGAGGCGATGCGCTGGCGGATGATCACGGTGCTCACCAACACGCCGCCGCGCGGCGCGCAGCGGGCGCCGGGCGGGATGCAAGGCAACAGCTTGATGGCGCCACTGCTGGCGAAAGCCGCGCGCAAGCTTGGCATCGACGAAGTGGCCCTCCACCGGATCAACGCGCCCGAGGGCAAGGCCAGCTTCGGCGCGCCCAACGCGCAAGGGCGACGGCCTTACGTGACGAGCGCGTTCGTCAAGCAGGCCATCGACAAGGGCGCCGAGCTGTTCAAGTGGGACGAACGCAAGGCGCGCAGCGGCAAGCGCGAGGGCTCAAAGGTCCGCGGCGTAGGCATGGCGCTCAGCTGTTACTCCGCCGGGTCCATGGGCTTCGACGGCCTGATCGTGATCAAACCCGACGGGCGGCTCGCCGTGCAGTCGGGCATCGGCAACCTCGGCACCGAGTCGGTGTTCGACGTCCATCGCGTGGCGGCGGAGGTGGTGGGTGTTCCGTGGGAGAAGGTGGACATCACCTGGGGCAACACCTCCAAGAACGTGCCGAACACGTGCGGCCAGGGTGGAAGCCAGACGACGCACGCGATGACGCGCGCGGCGCATGCCGCGGGCATGGATGCCGTGACCAAGCTGCAGAAAATCGCAGCCCAGACGCTTGGCGGGAAACCCGAGAACTACGAGGTCGCCAACGAGCGCGTGTTCCGCAAGGGCGGCGGGAGCGGGATGAGCCTCGCCGACGCGGCCCGACGCGCCATCGAGCTTGGCGGGATCTACGACGGCCACGAGCTGCCTTCCACCATCAACGCCTTCACCACCACGTCGGCCACAGCGCTGGCGGGCCAGGGCCTGATGGGCGTCGCACGAGACGCGTACGGACGCGACGGATCTTCCAAGTCGTACGTCGCCGGCTTCGCTGAGGTCGAGGTTGACGTTGAAACCGGCGCCTACCGCGTGATCGACTACGTCGCTGTCGCGGACGTCGGGACGGTGATTCACCCGCGGAGCCTCGGCGGGCAGATCTGCGGCGGGATCATACTGGGCCTCGGTCATGCCATCGGACAGAAGTGGGTCTACGACAAGCGGTACGGCGCCCCGGTGGCGCGGCGCTTCTACCAGACCAAGCCGCCGTCGATTCTCGACGTGCCGCGGATGCAGTGGGCGGCACTGGACATACCAGACCCCGAGACGCCCGTGGGCGCGCGCGGCGTCGGCGAGGCGCCGGTGGGCGCCGGATTCGGCGCGGTGGTGAACGCACTCGCCGCCGCCGTTGGCGACGAGATCTTCCGGCGGGCACCGGTCACAGCCGACGTCATCCTCGCCGCGCTCGAGGCCGGCAAGCCCATGCACGACCCGTTGACGGCAAACGTGTAGTAAAGGAGCAAGAACCATGGCCGCCATTCATGACGTGATGCCGATGTTCGCGCTCTACCAGCCCGAGAGCGTGGACGACGCGCTGCGGTTGCTGGACCAGTTTGGCGCCGGCGCCTGGACGATGGCCGGGGGTCTCGACACCTTCGACTGGCTCAAGGACCGCACCAAGCGCACCGAGGCCGTCGTCGAGCTCGGCAACATTGCCGAGCTCAGCGGGATCAAGGAGGTGGACGGCGGCCTCGAGATCGGCGCCACCACCACGCTCACCGAGATCGCGCAGCACCCGGTCGTCCGCCAGCGCTTCGGGCTGCTTGCGGAGGCGGCGGGCCTGGTGGCTTCACCGCAGATTCGGCATCAAGGCACCCTCGGCGGCAACGTGTCGCAGGACGCGCGGTGCTGGTACTATCGCGCCGGCTGGCCCTGCTACCGGGCGGGCGGGAACATCTGCTACGCCGACACGCCGACGGCAATCAACCGCGAGCACGCCATCCTGCATGCCGATCGCTGCGTCGCCGTCAGCCCGTCGGACACGGCGCCGGCGCTGGTGGCGCTCGACGCGAGCCTGGTCATCCGGCGTCTCGGAGGCGAGCGCGTTGTCGCGGCGCAGGATTACTTCGTCGGGCCGGGGCGCGACATCACCCGGATGACGGCGCTGCGGCCGGACGAGTTGCTCACCGCGATTCGCATCCCGGCAGCGTGGGCCGGGGCGGAGTTCTATTTCGAGAAGGTCCGCGACCGCCAGGTGTGGGACTTTCCACTCGTCAACGTGGCGTCGGCCATGAAGGTGTCGGGCGGCACCATCCAGTCGCTTCGCATAGTGGTGGGCGCCGTGGCCGCGACGCCCCTGCGGCTCACCGCTGTCGAGACCGCCGTGGCCGGTAAGCCCCGCACGCCCGAGACGGCGGCGATGGCGGGCCGGCTGGCGGTGGAGGGGGCGCAGCCGCTCGAACACAACGGCTACAAGGTCCCGTTGATGCGAAATCTCGTGGCGCGCGCGATACGGGGTGCGGGCGCTGCGACGACCTAGCGCGATTCTGCCTTCGCTGCTCCTCGTCGCGGCCGCCGGCGTCCTGGCGGGGTGCCATGCTCCTCCGCCGCCGGCCGAGGAGATCACCATTTGGCAGCGCCGCGGCGCCTGGATGGGCCGCGGCCTGACGCAGACCGAACCCTTCATCGGCGATACAGGATTCCTGCGCCTCACATGGGAGGCCCACGGTGCGCCGAACGCCGGGGCCTTCAAGATTACGGTGCACAGCGACGTGAGCGGCCGTCCGCTCCTCGTGGCCGTCGATCGCCGCGGCCCCGGGCGCGATGTTACCTACGTGACGGAGGACCCGCGTGCGTTCTTTCTGGTGATCGAGTCGGAGGATCTGGACTGGTCAGTGGAGGTGGCGGAAGGGCTGTCGGGCACGAGGACGCTTCCTCGCCCGTAGGACTCGGCGCTTCGCGCCTCGTGGGAGTCGCTTCGCTCCTGGGGCTCGGCCGCTTCGCGGCCTCGTGGGACTCGCTCCGCTCCTGGGCTTGCCGCTTCGCGGCCTCGTTGGGGTAATTGCGTTGAGCTGATCGACTCCCACGCCGAGCGTCAGCGAGGCGTCCCACGAGCCGCCTGGATTCATTGGCGAGTCCTGACATGCCGCTCGAGCATCTGCCTGCGCACCACGCCGCCGTAGACATTACCCTGCGCATCCACGCCCACGCCTTCGGCGCCGGAGTGGTCGGGCGTCGTCGATTCGGCATCCTCGATGAACGCCACCACCGTGCCGTCCCTGGCGCTGCCGATGCGGATGCCTTTCTTGATCCCCGCAAGCTCGTGCGCGCCGGTGTCGGGCCCTGATTCCGAATCGGCCACATAGATGGTGTCGTCCCGGGTGATGAAGATGCCGCTCGGCCGTCCGAACTGGCGCCATTCATCGAGGTAGCGGCCGTCCTGATCGAAGATCTGGATGCGGTTGTTCTCGCGATCGCCGACGAAGAGCCGGCCCCGCGAGTCGATCGCGATCGTGTGCGGCTCGCTCATCTCGCCGCGGCCCGATCCCTTCCGGCCCCATTCCTTGACGTACTTCCCGTCCTTCGTGAACTTGATCACGCGGTTGTTCCTGCCATTGCGGTGACTGTCGGTCACGAACACGTCGCCGTTGGCCGCCACCGCCACGTCGGTGGGTTGATCGAGCAGATCCGGCGTCGATCCGCTGACGCCGGTCTTGCCGAGCGTCAGCAGCACCTTGCCGTCAGGACTGAACTTGATCGCCTGATGGCCCTTGCCGTTTTCGCCGCGCGCGTCGGTGATCCACAGGTTGCCGTCGCGATCCACCGTGCCGCCGTGCGGGAAGATGAACATCCCCTCGCCCCAGGCCCGCACGAGCTTGCCGTTGGCGTCGTATTTCAGGATCGGCGCTTCCGGCCGGTTGGCGCAGGAGTTCGCAAAGCAGCGGTGGATGACGTAGATCGATCCATCCGGCGCCGGCTCGATGGCCGTGACCGCGGCCCACTTCACACCCGCCGGCAACTGTCCCCAGTCGCGCGCGGTCCGGTAGGGCTGCGGCAAATCGTTTCGTGGCGCATCCGGCGGTTGGCCGGGCGCCATGCCGAGCGAGGCCGCGACCACGAGGAGAACACACGCGCGCCTCATGCGCCCTCGCGAATGCGCGCGGTAACGCCGTGTTGGACATGTTCGGTCACGAACGCCGCAATCGAGACAGACGAGTTGACCGGTTCGCTCATCAGGATGAAGCGTGATTGTTCTGCCGTTACCAACATAGACTGACCCGGACGCCGACGGCGTCGCGCGAGATCACCGGTAACACAAGCGTCCGCTTCGGCGCCTCGGGGTAGACGATCGTCGTCTTGTGTAAGAGCGCCCCCACGGCAAGTCCGAGGCCCGCGCCCAAGGCGCCGGCCATGATCGGAGCGTCGGCGCATTCTTCGCGTTCCGGGCCCGTGCATGCGGCCACGGCGCCCGCGGCGGCCCCCGCGCCGGCGCCGATGAGCACAGCCGGGCGGAGTGGCTGGCGACGCACCGCGACCTGCCGGATGGTCTCCGGCGTGAAATGCTTCTCGCCGGCAGCGGTCTGGAGCGTGATCTCAACGGCCGTGAGGCGCGTCAGACGACCGGTGGTCCTGCCCCCCGACGCGTCCTCGACCAGGACCCGATCATTGAGGTTGACCCGAAGCGCAAGGTCCTCGAGGAGGCTGGGCTGAACACCGATCGCGCCGCCCGCTCGTGGAACGGAAGCGCGATTCTCCGGCGCACGATAGACAGTCCTCATCCGAGGGATGAGTGCCCCCATAGCCAGTCCGATGCCCGCGCCAAACGGGGCGAAGCTGAGCGGTGCGACGATGCAGCTGTCTTGCCCTTCGCGCTCTTCGCGCGAGCTGCACGCCACCGCGCCTAGAACCGCGAACACCCCAGCCCCGATGAGTGCGCCCTTGCGGAGCGCGTGGCCGCGCACAGCGACCGCGCGAACGGTGTCGCTCGCGAAACGCTTCTCGCCGGCATTAGTCTGGATCGCGACCTCATCGCGCGTCAGTCGGGTGAGGCGCCCAGTGGCCTTGGCCCCCAATTGATCCTCGACCTGAAGCCGATCGTCGAGGTTGACCCGAAGCGCGAGGTCCTCGAAGGACTGCAGTACCTGAGCCGAGGCTTGAGACGGTGCGAGCAGCATGAGGGCCAAGAACGAGGCGACAGCCGTTTGGCGCATCCACCGTACCGTGAAACGTTCGATTGAGGTGTGCGTGGTCGGGATGCAGTTCATGATGACCTCCACAGTGGAATGCGAAAGGAAGTGGTTCCGGGCCCACTACGTCCGCTTGCTTCATCGCGTCGGTCTCGCGACGTGCGGCCCGCTCTTCATCGTAACGTCAAAGGGGTCGCCGCGGACAGGGTCGCGGTGGAACTCCAATTCGGCCCTGGCTGTTCGACGACGCTGTTGTGAGTAAGGGTATTGCCTGATTCAAACCTGCTCCGGGCCTACCGCTCCGTGACCTTCATGCTCTCGGTGATCTCAAGGGTCGGCCAGTCTTGCTTGTCCTCGTCGGTGGGCGTCGCCGTGATCGTGAATCCCGTGCTGCCGTTCACCACCGCGGTGAAAGTGTAGCCGCGCTGCTCGGTGCCACCTGGTAGAAGGTTTTCGTTAATGAGCTGCTCGAGCGTGGCGTAGCGGCCGTTGCTGCCCAGGTAATTCCGTT
>Ga0156330_1171_pt1 | contig 19612 bp, 18 predicted proteins | sample RifCSPlowO2_12_FD_107978 | JGI IMG/M metagenome (GOLD analysis project Ga0156330, IMG submission 107978) | Acidobacteria bacterium RIFCSPLOWO2_12_FULL_67_14b | reverse complement strand
GCAGCTATGCCGCACGCTCGGCAGCGGCCACCATCCCGCTGCACTGCGGCTGGCCCGAGGCTCGAGTCATCTCTCATCGGGGTTTGTAAAGTGCGCCTAACGCCTTGGCGATCAGCGGCGACGCGAAGCGTCGTCCGCTGCATCGCCTTGTTGGGCGGCCACCTGCCGAAAGGGGCTCAACTGAGCTGGCACGGCGGCTGACTCGGAGGCCACGGCACCGCGCTGGCCCGCAGACGTTAGCGTTGCCAAGCGAGAGCTTCGAGTCCTGGTTGCGCGTCACATCTACGAGCGCCGCGTGCCGTCCCAACCTTCATGCTATGGCTCGGATGTCGGGGAGATGAAATCTCCGTACAACCGCTTCTCGCAGGCGGGGCAGATACCATGACTGAACTTCGCGTCGGTCCTCCCGGTCACATAACTTTCGATTTGTGTCCATTGATTGCCCTCGCTGCGGATGCGCTTGCAGCTCGCACAGATGGTGATGAACCCGCTCAGAACCTTCGTGAGGGCCTCACCGAGCGTCCGCTCGAGTGCTCGGGCCTCTTGCTCGAGGCGGAGGCGCTTCTCCAAGAAGCCCTTCTCTCGTGTGCTCGTGGTACGTTGCAGCCAGAAGGCTGCGGCAGTGAAATAGAGCACCGACAGGAGCACGAGTACCCGGAGGAAACGCGTAGCCCCACGCCCGTCTGCGATGTCGGCGTGGATCGGCACCTCTCCAGTCCCGAGGACGTCCATTGTGTGCAAGAAACCTGAGGTCACGGATGCGAGGTCCGACATGAGACGGCCAGTTGTGGGCCCGCCGCCTTCGCGATCGGAGGCGACCTCAGCCAAGGTGAAAAAGTGACGCTCTGCGGTCACCCAAGTCTCGAAGGCCTTTGACAGCTCGCCAACGTTGGTCGACAGCTCGACACTGTAACGGGCCAACACCTTGTAGCGCTCCAACAGTTCAGTCGCAGAGGAAATGGCCAGAGAAAGCTCGCTGTTACCGGCCTGAGCATCGCCGGTCTCGAGCAGGCGCGCCTCTGCGTGCTTGACCGCCAAGAACGGGCGTCTCATCGCATCGAGCATCGCGATGGCCTCCTGCCCTCGTTCCCCCCGCTGGATTCTCTGTGGGAGTTTTGCTCCAATCGTCGCCCCAGAGAACAGGAGGATACCGACCAGAGCGAGTGTCACTGCGTTCATTCGCACAGTAGCGAAGTACATTTGCATGAACCCTCCTGCTGTGGCGAATGCTCAAGAAGAACGCTGGGCCGCCCAACGGCATATGGAGTAGACCGGCACGGACCGCTCGCGGCCTATTCCGGATGGGTGCTCACCGTTCCGATCGCTTGCATGTGCAACGAGCCCGGGATGTTAACACGGTAACAACGTCTTTCGGGCGATGTGCCGTTGACCCGCGAGCTATAGGAATACGCGCGGGCCTCGCGTGTATCCGCGAAATCGTGCAGCCGCCTCTTGCCAGATAAGTGTTGAGCGCATGAGAGTTACTGCCGGAAATACGGCCGAGCGCCTGGCGTCGATACGCGCGAGCTTCGCGGGCTAATCCGCGACGGGAGGGCCTCGCGACAAGAGGTGCCTCCCGACAAGAGGCACCCTCCCGACAAGAAGTGCCCCCCGACAAGAAGTGCCGCCCCGTCAAGGAGTGCCGCCCCGTCAAGCAGTGCCGCCCCGTCGTATTCTGTAGCAGTGAAGTCTCCCGCCGTCCTCGTCGTCGGCGCCGGCATCATCGGCTGCACCATCGCCCACGAGCTGGCGGCCTTCGGCTCTCGCGTCCAGGTGATCGACGCGCGCCAGCCCGGCCAGGGCGCCACCCGCGCCTCGGCGGGAATCCTCGCGCCCTACATCGAGGGCCACGAGCTGACGCTGCTCCGATCGCTCGGCGGCCGCAGCCTTGCTCTCTATGATTCCTTCATCGAGCGTGTCCGGACCGACAGCGGACGCGACGTGATCTACCAGCGCAACGGCACTTTCGAGCTGGCGTTCGGCGACGCCGATGTCGATCGCCTGAGCGCGCTCTCCGGCGCGCTGTGGAAGGAAGGCGTCGAGGCCAGGTGGATCCCGCCGCTCGCCTTCGACGACTACGAGCCGCTCGTCAACGCCGGAGCGAAGGGCGCGTTGCTCATCACGCCGCACGGGTTTGTCGGCGTGACTTCGCTCACGCTCGCCTCCGCCGCGGCGGCCGAGCGGCGCGGCGCCCGCTTCAAGACCGAGACCGGCGCCATCCGCATCCACCCCATGCCCGCCGGCAGGGTGGGCGTGCAGACCCAGAGCTCCAGCTGGGATGCCGACCGCGTGGTGCTGGCGGCGGGGAGCTGGTCGTCGCAGATCACCGTGGAAGGCGCCGATGCGATTCCCGTGAAGCCCATCCGCGGGCAACTGATCCAGCTGGCGATGAAGCCCGGCCAAATCCAGCGCGTCGTCTGGGGGCCGGACGGCTATCTCGTCCCATGGCCCGACGGCTCGGTGCTGGTCGGATCGACCGTTGAGGACGTCGGGTTCGACGAGAACTCCACCGAGGAAGGCGTGAGCAAGCTGCGAAGCGCCGCGGCCAGGTTGGTGCCCTCGCTTGCCGACGCGCCGATCACCGGGGTCCGCACCGGCCTTCGGCCGAAGGGTCCGGACGACCTCCCGATACTCGGCCTGTCGGAGGCCGTTCCCGGCCTGATCTATGCCACGGCTCACTATCGCAACGGCGTGATGCTGTCGCCGCTCACGGCCCGGCTCGTCGGCGATCTGGTCTTCGATCGCGGCGCCGACCCCGCGCTTCGCGACCTGACCCCCTCGCGGCATGGCCGCCTCTGACGATACCAGGGCGCGGTATCATCGCCCCACCAAGCCATGGCCTTACTGACACCTGTCGAGCTGACGGAGAAGATGAAGGGCCTCGAGGGCTGGACCCGCGAGGCCAAGGCGATCCGCAAGGAGTTCGTCTTCCGTGATTTCCCCGAGGCCGTGCTGTTCGTGAGCGCCCTCGTGTCCGGCGCCGAAGACGCCGATCATCATCCCGACATCGAGATCCACTACAAGCGCGTCGTCCTCGTCTACTCGACGCACTCGGAAGGCGGCATCACGGAGAAGGACATCGCCGGCGCCGCGATGGCCGATGCCGTGGCCGGCAGCCTGCCGCACCTGGAAGAATTCGGGGACGGTTAACCGACGTGAAGCTCAAGAAGCTTTATAGTTCGCGCGAAGTGGCGCAGCTTACCGGGCTGTCAGCGCGGCAGCTGCAGTGGTGGGCGCAGCGGAAGTTCTTTCCGGCCACAGTGCCGTCCCACAAGACCGAGGCCGGCGGATTCACCGAGCGCCGCTACACGAACATGGAGCTGCTCGAGCTGATGGTGCTCGCGGACCTGCGGCGCAAGGGCTTCAGCGTGGCGCGCATCCGCAAGCTGCTGCAGGTGCTGAAGGGCCGCTTCAAGACGCGCCTCTACGAGGCCATCGAGGGTGGCGGTCCCGTCACCCTCTACATCGACGGCGAGAACATCTACGCCCGCAGTGAGTCGGGCGAGCTGTTCAACCTGCTGGACGATGCGGCGCAGCCGCTGCTGATGCTGGGCGAAGACATCAAGCTGCGCCAGCTCATCGCGCGCGAACGACCGGCACGTCGACGCGCGAAGGGTACTGCGGCGACCGGTAAACCCGGTGCGTCGCGGGCCTGAAGTCGCCTTCCTTCGCCAGGAAAATATTCGGCACGAACGTCTGCGGGTTGCGGTCGATGATCGGGAACCACGTGCTCTGCACCTGCACCATGATGCGGTGGCCCTTCCTGAACGTGTAGTTCTGCGTGTGCAGGCTCCACGTGTACTCGAGCACCGCGTCCGGCTCGATCGGCGCCGGCTTCTCGAAACTGGTGCGGTAGCGGCCGCGGAACACTTCGTTCGAGACCATCAACTGGAAGCCGGCGAGGTCCCAGTTCGACGGATGGTCTTCGGGATAGACGTCGATCAGCTTCACGATCCAGTCCGCATCGCTGCCGGTCGTTGACGCGAACAGGTGCGCCACGACTTCGCCGGCGATGGTGACGTCGGCGTCGAGGGGTGGGGTCTCCCAGCTCAGAACGTCCGGGCGATCGTCGACGAAGCGCTGGTCCTCGACCAGCCAGGTGGACCACTTCGATCCGCCCGGAAAGTAGGTGGGCTGGATCGGCCGATGCCGGTAGGGAACAGGGTGCGCCGGATCCGAGATGAATTCGTCGAATACGGTGTCCGTTGCAGACGTTCGGAGAGCCGACGCTTTAGCGTCGGCTAGCGTGAGCGCCTCGCTCGCGCCAAGATACAAGGCGCGAGCCTCGGTGCGCGAGATGGGAGGCCATTGGTCCCACCGCCGCCACGCGTTCGTGCCCGTCTCGAACGTCAGGGCCTGCGCGAAGCTCTTCGAGCCCTTGTCCTTCAGGAAGTACGCGAAGAACGGCGCCTGCACCTGTTCGCGGAAGTATTCCGCCGTGTTGCTGCCGAACGGAATTGCGCCCAGCGCGTTGCCGGTCCCGCCCGACCACCCGCCGTGCCGCCACGGCCCGACCACGAGGTAATTCATGCCTTGGGTATCGTGGCGTTCGAGCGCGTCGTAGATCCGGATCGGCCCGTAGAAATCCTCCTGGTCCCACCAGCCGGCCACGTTCAGCGTCGGCACCTTCACGCTGGTGAGGTGCGGGATCATCGTCTGGCGCTTCCAGAACTCGTCGTAATCGGGATGCGCGACGTAGTCGTTCCAGGTCGGGATCTTGCCGTGCAGGTACTTGCCGTTGACGTTGGCGAGCGATCCGAGGTTCAGGTACCAGTCGAACGTGTCGTAGCGATCGAACGAGAACTGCCGGACGTCCTTGCCGCTTTCCATCATCGCGGCGTATTCGAAGCCGTAGCTGAGGCGGAAGGCGCCGTTGTGATGGAAGTCGTCGCCCATCCACATGTCGGCGGGCGAGGCCTGCGGCGAGATCGCCTTGAGCGCCGGGTGCGGCTCGATCGCGCCCATGATGGTGGTCCAGCCGTCGTACGACACGCCGAGCATGCCGACGCGGCCGTTGTTGTTGCGGATGTTCTTCAGCAGCCAGTCGATCGAGTCGTAGGTGTCGGTGCCTTCGTCGATCGACTTGGTGTCGCCGCCCGCACGGGCGGGGCGCTGCATGACGAACTGGCCTTCGGACCCGAACTTCCCGCGGATGTCCTGGAACACGAAGATGTAGCCCTCGGCTTCCATCGCCTTGAAGTAGGCGTTGAAGTTGCCCGCCGATCCTTCGACGCCGTAGGGCGTCCGCTTGACGATGATCGGCAGCGGTCCCGACTGGTTACGCGGCACGAAGATCTTGGTGTGCAGCCGCGTCCCGTCGCGCGTCGGGATCATGACGTCGCTGACCTCGAAGCGGTCGGCCGGGTTCGCCGGCTGTTGCAGCCGAACCGGCGCGACGCCGAGGACGAGGAACGCGACGGCGAAGCTGAGAACGGTAAGTGCGCCCACCCGTTTCATGGGCGGGAGTTTAGATCTTCGCCTTCAGCATCGGGAAGATTTTTTCGAGGTCGTCGGCGGGGCGGGGAATGACGTGCACACCGATGAGCTCGCCGACCCGCCGCGCCGCCGCGGCGCCGGCGTCGGTGGCAGCCTTCACGGACCCGACGTCGCCGCGCACGATCGCGGTGACCAGGCCGGCGTCGACCTTCTGCCAGCCGACAAAGACGACATTGGCGGTCTTGACCATCGCATCGGCGGCCTCGATCAATCCCACGAGGCCGCGGGTCTCGACCATGCCGTTCGCGTCGCCGCCGTCGGTCTTCGGAGCCATGGAGGCATTCTACACGCTCTCGCGCGGCGCCGGTGACGGTCCATCTACCGCGCCGCGTGCCCGATCGTCTGCGGTCCGGCGCGGTCGCGCGGCGAGGTGGCTCCCGGCGTTCGCTCTCGTCTCGGCGGTCAAATCTCCCTCGGCACATTGTTCGTTTGCGCTATGGACGCCAAAACCGCAACTCGCGGCGCGTAGCCTCCGGTCGATTTGACGATCTGACTCTTGTCATCGCCTCGCTCGAACGCAAACGCCGGGAGCCACCTCGCCGCGCGACCGGGGACAGCCCACACAACGAGGATCCGGCTGTTAACCGGAGGGTTGCAGGCCTGGCGCGCCGTAGCCTTAGCGGAGTCGGCTTCGAGCCCAGCCCGGGGAGCCCATTCTCTCAAGCACTTACGGGCACGGGGTTTGAAACGGTCGCGCGACTGTGCCCCAAACTGTGCCCACCCTTTCGGAGTCGAGTTGAGGGTCGCTCGAGGATGACCGAACCGTCCGTGTTACCATCGCGTCGTCCTGATCTCATCGGTCGCGCATGCGAAGCCAACCCATGAACAAAATGCGCGATACCGCGACTCTTAAGAAGAAACTTGAACCGGGTCCGTCGACTGCAGGCACTCTGCTGACTCCGCACGCCAATCAACCGGTATCGTTGCGACCGCCGCTCAAGTGGGCCGGCGGAAAGCGTTGGCAGGTTCCTAAACTCCTCGCAATCTGGAACGCAGGGCACCAGCATAGGCGTCTCGTGGAGCCGTTCTGCGGTGGACTCGCTGTAACGCTAGGATTGGCGCCTCAGAGGGCATTACTGAATGACGTGAATCCGCACGTCATCAATTTCTACCGTTGGCTGAGTCGCGGCCTGAAGGTCACTCTACCGATGAAGAATGATGCGAAGGCGTATTACTCGTCGCGCGTTCGCTTCAACGAACTGCTGCAATCTGGGAAGGGCGACACCGCCGAAGCTGCGTCGTTGTTCTACTACCTGAATCGGACCGGGTACAACGGACTCTGTCGCTTCAATAATAGCGGCGGGTTCAATGTTCCGTTCGGTCGTTACAAGAAGATCGAGTACCGCACGGACTTCACAGAATACCAGCCGGTGTTTGCGCGCTTCGAGTTCACTACCTGTGACTTTGAAAAGCTGCCTCTGTTGCCGGGGGATTTCGTTTACGCCGATCCGCCGTACGACGTTGAGTTCACGCATTATTCGAAAGGCGGGTTTAATTGGGATGCCCAGGCGCGCGCTGCCGAATGGCTGGCGAAGCATCCCGGTCCCGTTGTGCTCTCAAACCAGCGAACGGAACGGATCGAAAAGCTGTACAAGAAGCTCGGTTATCAGATCCGGAACTTGACCGCGCCGCGTCTCATTAGTTGCACAGGTGACCGCACGCCCGCTAAAGAAGTACTAGCCACCCGGAATCTTTGAACGCTATGCCTGGAAACACGCGCACCGGCGGCGTGCTCGAGGCAATGATCCTCCCGGCATTGGATCGGGGCGGGTACCAGCATCGTGCCCAAGTTGTCATCGGGGATCGCATGGGGTGCGGTCGTCACGTCGTTGACGTGATCGCAGAAAGAGACGGGTGCCAGTTACTCGTATCGGTGAAGTGGCAACAGGTATCGGGCACGGCTGAGCAAAAGGTGCCTTTCGAGGTCATCTGTCTGATGGACGCGATAGAACGCGGACCGTACGCTAAGGCTTATCTCGTCTTGGGCGGCGAAGGCTGGAAGCTCCGAAAGTTCTACGTCGATGGGGGACTGAATCGTTTCCTCGCGGTCGCCGACCGCGTGGAAATACTTACCCTCGAGGGGTTTGTCGCGAAGGCCAACTCAGGCAGGCTGTAGATGGCAACCGACGAACCGAAACACTTCGAACCTTTCCTCAAACCAGTCGCGCCGATTCTCAAGGGCACCGCGCAGAAAGATCAGCAGTACCGTGTGACCGACGTGCTGATGATGGTCGGCACGTGGTCAAAGTTTCGGCGTCATGTCAGTCAGAAGCGAAAGCTCACATACGCGTATCAACGGACGACGTACGAGACCGTTCTGATCTTCGAGTGTTTTCTGCCGCTTACGAACGAGACCGTACTGCGCAACGAACTGGACGCGCTGTTTTATAAGGACACAATTCAGAAGAAACTCTTAACAATTGGGCTGGTCGACCTGAAGGCTCTGATAGAGCCGCACACAGCTGAATCAGACAAGACGTATTTGGATCGCGTCATCGATTGGTTCGGCGAACAAGTGAGAGGATATTCAATCTCTCACGTGAACGGACGATTTCGCGCGGAGGACGTTGTATTACCACGACAAGCTGCTGCCGCCCTGCAGGAACAAGCGGGTCGTTATCTCATCGACGAGACCACTGCCATCACCAGGTTTATCTTCCCGTGCGAGCACGAACAACATGCCAAGCAGGTAAGTTGGTTCTTTCAAGGAAAGGCCACACGCCGTAATTGGTGGCAGATTCTCGCCGGGTACAAAGACGGTAGGCCGCGAATGGCAGGCGGTGTCACCTTCCCAGTGCTTCGTGCTGCGCGGGTTCGCCAAGGACTCGCCCCAGACGCAACTGGTGTCATCTGTCGCAATCCCAATGAAGTAGCACCACCGATCAGGAGAAGCAATCGGTGGCGTCCGAGACGGAAGCGTCGTCGTCGCTGAACCGGTCTTGTGAGTCATGTTTGAAGACACTGTAATGGCAGAGAATCCGCGCTTCTATTCTGTGCGCTAGGTCAATCACGGGCAGTTGTCATTGACGAGACTCGCCGCTGGCTGCCGCGGGGAGGTTACCCTCCGCGCGGCAGCTATGTAATCCGGCCCCGAGCGGCGATCTCGAGTGGTTCGACGAGATCGCCGTCCAGCACCCACACCTGGTCGACAAGATTCGACACCACGCACGAGTGGTTCGGCAGGATCCGGACGCGGTCGCCGGGTTCCAGGTTCGTCGAACCGTTCAAGGCCTTCACGGTGGCGTGCTCTTCCGACAAGCGTTCTATGAGCAGGTTGGTGTCGGCCGTCATGTCATCGCGCAGCACGAGGCCGTAGCCAAGGGCCGGCGTGAACCCGCGGGCGCCGTCGTTGGTGAGCGTCTTGCTGCCCGAGTCGAAGATGACGCGGTCTTTGGCCGGCTTGCTCACCACCGTGGCGAGCACGGTGAGCGCGCAGTCGTCCAGCGTGGCGGCGCCGAGCGCCATCTGCGTGCGATCGAAGTAGACGTAGTTGCCGGGCCGGTACTCGGTGAAGCCGTCCTGCTGCAGCGAGAACCGCGCGGGAGGCGTGGCGCCGGCGCTCACCTCGTCGATCGTCACACCAGCCCGTCGGCACCTGGCCACGAGATCGCGAAGCGTCGCCGCTTCGCCCTCCGCCATCTGCCGCAACTCTTCTTCGGAGTGCGCGTGATACGCGTGTCCGGCATGAGAGAGCAGGCCGCGAAAATTCAAGCCGGGAAGTCCGGCGACGGTCCCGATCATGCCCACCGCATCAGCGGCCGACGGGTCGATGCCGCAACGATGGAACCCGACGTCCACCTTGACGAGCACCTCCACGGTCCTTCCGGCCCGGGTCATCGCCTCCGACCACTGCCGCGCCACCGCGGGGTGATCGACGATGAACGACAGGCGCGTGCGATCGAGTAGCGCGATCACACGATCGGCATTGCTGGGATTGATCGGATAGGGCAGCCGGATGTCGGCGGTGCCTGCCGCCGCGAACACCTCGGCCTCGCCGAGCTTGGCGCAGCAGATGCCGGTGGCGCCGCGCTCGAACTGCCAGCGCGCGACGACCGGGCTCTTGTGGGTCTTGCTGTGCGGCCTCAGGCGAATCCCCCGGGCATTCGCCGCGGCCTGCATGCGGTCCAGATTGCGGAGAGCACGGGCCTTGTCGATCAGAACAGCCGGCGTGCGGAGCGAATCGAGCGTCACAGGGTCAATCTTGTCACAGGCGCCAGGAACAAGAGCCACAGGAGATCAGGCGAGCCGCCTCGCGCTCCTGCGCTGCGCGCACCTCTCGCCGGGAGGGCACCTCTTGTCGGAAACGCACCGCCGGTCGCGAGTGCGGCTCGCGACCACCGATGATCCCCTGGCCGCTTGCTACTCGTGGCGCAAGGCGATCGCGGGATCGACGTCCGCCGCCTTGAGCGCCGGCAGGCAGCACGCGACGAGAGCGGTCGTCGTCAGCGCGGCGGTGACGGCCACGAATGTCTGAAGATCTCTTGGTTGCACGTCGTAGAGCAGGCTCGACATCAGGCGCGTGAGCGCCAGCGCGCCGAGCAGACCGACGCCCATTCCGGCCAGCGCAATGCCCATCCCCTGGCGGACCACCAGGCGGACGACTTCGAGACGCCGGGCGCCGAGCGCCATCCGGACACCGATCTCCTGGCGTCGCTGAATGACCCAGTAGCTCATCAAACCGTACATGCCGATCAGCGCCAGGATCAGCGCGGACAGCGCAAATACCCCAAGCAGGAACAGGTTCCATCGCCGCGGCGCGATCGTCTCGGCCAGCGCCTGCTGCAGCGTCATCACCTCGTCGAAAGCCTCAGTCTTGTCGACGCGCTCCATCAGCGGCCGGAGTGTCGGGACCAACGCAAGGGGATCGCCTGTGGTTCGGACGAGGGCGATGAACCCGAACATGCCATCGCCCTGCGAATAGGGCACGAACACCTCGGGTTCCGGCGCCGCGTCGAGCCGCGAGTACCGCAAGTCTTCGACGATGCCGACGATCGTCAAGAACGGTCCACTGTCGCCGTGCCGGATGCGGCGGCCGATCGGGTCCTGGCCGGGAAATTCACGCCGCGCGAGCTGCTCGTTGATGACGGCCGCCGACTCGTTGTCGGCGATCCATCGTCCCCGAATCATCCGCAGGCCCATGACGCGTGCCAGCGCCGCCGACGTCGAGTTGATCAGGATCGGTTCACGCCGGGCACGATCGGCGGGCGAAGGCTCCGGCGCACCTTCCACCAGCAGATGCTCCGTCAACAGGTAGCCGTGCGTGGAAATACTCACCGCCTCCACGCCTGGTTGCGCCCGCAACCCATCAAGCAGCCCGTCGACCAGCGCCAGCTGCCGCGCCGGCGACTCGCTGTACTGCGGGCCGGTGAATTCGATCTTCATCGTGAGAATCCGCTCCGGTTCGAAGCCGGGCGGGTGGGCAGCCAGACGCCAGGCGCTCTTCAGCATCAGGCCTGCCCCGATCAGGAGCACCAGCGCGAGCGCAATTTGCGCGCCGAGGATCGAACCGCGAACCCGAACGCCGCCGGCCACATGCCGGGAGGCGCGTTGCGCGCCTTCCCGGAGGGCGTCGCGGGCATCGACCCTCCATAACGCGAGTGCCGGCGCCAGGCCAAAGCCCAACGCCGTCAGCAGGCCGAGACCAAGAGCGACGGCGAGTACCGGGCCGCCGATCGTGGATTCGGCGAGCCTCGGCACGGACGGCGGGCCGAGGCGCACGATGGCGGTGACGGCGAGCCTGGCCATCAGCAATCCGGCCGCGCACCCCATCAGCGCCAGAACGAGACTTTCCATCAAAGACTGCTGCAGCACGCGGAACCGTCCGGCGCCGAGGGACACGCGGATGGCGATCTCACCGCGCCTCGTCGAGGCACGGGCCAGGAGCAGGTTTGCGGCGTTCGCGCACGCGATCAGCAGCACAAAGCCAACTGCGGTCAACAGCACCCGGAGGGCGAGACGAGCGCCGCCGACCAGTTGGTCGTGAAGCGCGACCACACGCAGCATCGCCTGATCCTCGAATCGGTATGGATTGGGATGCTCTCGGGTGATGCGCGCGCGGATGCCTTCGATCTCCGCCCGCGCCTGTTCGAGCGTGGCGCCGGACTTGAGCCTGCCCACCACATTGAACAGGCCAATCATCCCCTCGCGTGCTGGTGAAATGAAGATCGGCTGGTAGATGTCGATCGCCTTCGGCCGAAAGCCGGGCCATGGCGAGGCAGGCAGGTGAAATCGGAAATCCTCCGGAAGCACGCCGACAACGGTCGCCTGCCGTCCTTCCAGCGTTATGGTCCTGCCGATCACGCCGGCATCCCCCGGAAACCGCTGCTGCGCAAAGCCGTGAGACAGGACAACGATGTCCCTTTCTCCCGATCGCGGCACGCGTCCAACCGTGGGCCGTGCGCCCGTGAGGTCCCAAAAGTCCTCTGTCACGTTGGCGAACCGCGCCCGCGCTGAGCCCGCGGCGGTTGCCACCGTGGAGTCCCATGTGCCGTACGCGACCATGCGCTCAAAGGAGGTCGCCTGTTCACGCCAGTCGACGAAGTCGGGGCCAAGCACGATCCCGGGTTCCCCCTCGTCGTGGACCGTGGAGAGCCACAGGAGACGCTCGGGATGTGGGTAGGCGACCGGGCGAAGGACGACCGCGGTGAAGACGCTGAAGACCGCCGTGTTCATGCTGATGCCGAGCGCCAGCGTCAGGACCACGACGGCCGAGACTCCGGGACTCCTGCGGAGTGTGCGGAGCGCGTACCGCCCATCCTGCACCAACTGATCGATCCAGAGCGAGATCCACACGACGGTAGACACTCTAGTCGTTCTGTTCGCTTAAACAAAGAATGTCGCCGGTTAGGGTCCCGCACATTCCTCGACTGGTCATCGCATGCGGACTCCCGGCACGCCGTCACACACGACCTCGCGCCGAGTTCAGCCACCCCGCCGCGCGACGCGCCCGCGCGAAGAAGCATCTCCCAGCGTGAGCTCGAGCGAGGCGATAACAGATGGCAAATCGTCAAGTCGACTGGAGGCTCCGCAGGCGTGGTTCCAGCTTTGACAAGCCCTTAGCCAAGGGCTTGATCCGCCGAAGGAGACTTGACCGCCGAGCCGAGAGCCCTCCAACGGGGAACGTGCCGCCACGCGCCGGGCGCGCGAACGCTGGGAGATGCTTCTTCGCGCGGGCTCAGCGTGGCGGCGACGCCGATAGCATCGCGCCAGGACAACTCGAACAGCGTCACTTCGGGACGGACGTTGAATCGAACCGGCAGGAGGGGCCCCACACCGCGGCTGATATACAACTGCCGGTTCCCTGCCAATTGAAATTCACCGGCGGTGTAACGCCGATTCTGCACCGGCAACACCGGCGGTGGCAGGAACGGCGGCTTGCATTGACCGCCGTGCTTGTGGCCGGCGAGGCGACACGGCGAAAGGTCCGGAGCAGGTTGGAAATCGTTCGCAGGCCTCTCCTCGTGGCGTTCAGCTACGCGTTCTTCTTCGAGGCCTCACCGGACTGGCGGTCACTGATCTCCTGTGAGGTTCTCCTGACCTCCAGGCGCTCCTGAGCTATTGCTTCTTCTTTGCCGCCTCGCGCTCCTGCGCGCGGGCGCCGCTCATCACGCCTTCAAGCCCGTAGTTGCCTTCGTGGCACGCATATTCGTAGACCATCTCGCCCGGCGCCATCGCATTGAACACCAGCTCGCCGGTGAACGGCGCCGTGAACGTCGTCGGATCCTCGACGGTGAAACGGTACGAGAGCGTCTTGGCGTCCTTGCGGGTCAACCGCTCGGTGACCTTCAGGTTCTCCCACGCGCCGCGGAAGCCGTGGTTGGGGTGGAAGTTGGTCGTCTCGATCACGAGCGTGTCGCCTTCCCACCTGCCGATCGAGTCGCCAAACCACTTCCGCAGCCCGGCGGGTGGATGGCTGCCGCCCATCCGCACGACGCGCGCGTCGTGCACCATTTCCGTGAGGATGATCACGGAGTCCTTGCTCTGCACGATGCTGTAGCTGTTGTTGTAGAAGTAGTTCGGCAGCATCGGCGGCCCGGCGTTGTTGCCGAACGAGGTGATGCACCGCTCGGCGAGCGGCCGCAGCTCGGGGTGATCGAATTCGCTGCCCTGCGTCTTGCGGATCGCGGCCGCCTTCGCCATTCGCGCCCGGGCTTCGTCGGTGTACGCCGGCACCCGGCCGTTTGGCGGATCGATGATGATCGAGCTGCGCGCCTGCCCGTCGATGCGCAACACGCGATCGCCCGGATCGACCCAGAACGAGTTGTAGCCGCCGACCAGGCCGCCGCCGGCCCGCCACAGGAGCTCGAGATTCGTCGGCTCCGCGTTCGGGCTGTTGCGGACCTCGCCGCCAACCGGCGGCGCGCCGCGATCGGGATTGCTCGGCGCCTCGCGCGCTTCGAGCGCCCTCGCGGTGTTGTTCTCATCCAGCCGCGCGGCTTCTTCTGTGATCGCGAGCGGCAGGTTCGGACGCCGCTCCAGCATCGTGATCGTGGCGTTGGTCCAGTTGCCCTGCAGGTCGGGACGCCCATCCGCCAGGCGCGGAATGCCCGCCGGCTTGGCGGTGGGCTTTTGCCCCGCCGCGGCTCCCAAGGGTTTCGGAGCGGAGGCGGGTGTCTGGGCGCCGGCGACAGCCAGGGCCAGCAGGGCGGCGGTCAGTGTGAGGCCGACGGTTCTCATTTGAGCGGCTCCTTCCGCAGATGCCCGTACATTAACTCAGTCACGAACTCGACGCACTTGAACTGGCCGAGCTGCGCGTTCTTCTCAACCCGTCGATACAGCGGCATGCTCATCTTCCACGGCCTGGTGAACGTCGCCGGATCGGTGATGGTCGCTTCGTACTGGATGTGATCGGCATCGGTCATCGTGTAACGCTCGGTGACCTTCATCTGATCGGAGTGATGGTTGCCCGCCCGATCGAACCAGGATCGATCGTTGAAGCCGGAGGTCTCGACCACGAACACGTCGCCCTCCCATCGTCCGTGCGACGTCCCCATCCAGCTGTCGATCTGCGGCGGGCCGGGATCCTTCAGGTAGATGTGACGCACCGCGCCGGCGTACTCGTATGTCATGAACACCGCCGCGTTGCTCTGGACGATCTGGAATGGGAACGGCATGTAGGTGGCGCGCGGCACGCCGGGGAGGTAACACTTGATCTCCGGATCGCGTGTCAGCCAGTTCGCCTGGTTCTCCAGCTTCTTCGTGAGCGCCTCGGGCTTGTACGGCAACTCGTCGCCCTCGACGACGCCCAGGCCGCCGGGGACCGCACCGACGGCACCCAGCGCGATGACCTCCTTGGCCGGAACCGGGACGATCGGGCCCGGCCGCATCGCCAGCGCGGCCTTGGCCGTGTGCGCCTGGATGTCCCAGTTGGCGGTATTGACCGCCTGCCAGAGGCCGTTCAGGTCGGGCTTGCCGTTGGCGCGCGGAACATTCGGCGTGCGAGATTGACTATTCACGGACGAACCCGAGACCAACGCCACAGCCGCCGCGGCGACTCCGGCCACCACCGACGCTTTCATCACCGACACCCAGCGCATGCGAAGTCCCCCTGAAAGGCGGATTATATACGCGGGGTTGCCGGCCGTCAGATGAGTCGATCGAGAATGGCGGTCGGCACTTGCGCCCGCAGATCGGGGTAGCGCTCGATGAGCCGTGCGATATCCGCGAGGTCTTTCTGGCGCTTGCTGGCCCGCCGTTCGAGATCGGACGCCGCCCAGACCTTTCCAGACAGCACATCCTGCACGGCGGCGACGCGCATGGACCGGCCGAGCACCAGGCGTTCTGACGCGCGTGCCGGAAACTCCGCGTAACGAGGATCGAGCTGAAGCTGGATCCGCAGGTCTGATCCAGCCGCCGAAACGTTGATGGAATGCGGGAAACGCTCCACCTTCATGTGTGGGGGAAACGTCGCCAACAGGGAATCAATCGAGGCGGCCGCGACAACCAGGTCCAAGTCGAGGCTCACCAGCGGGTCGACGTAGGCGTTGACACCCTGACCACCGATCACGCAGTACGGCACGCGTGCGTCTTCGAGCCGACGCAAGATCTCATCCATGAGATCGGCATGGTCCATGGTCACCGCCCGGAGAAAAGCCTGAGCCTGCATACCAGAGCCCGATTATACGGCGTGCAGGCTGGCAAGCGCGGACTCCGGGAGGGGAGCCGACGGGCCTGTTCGTCGAGTGAGCGCCGGTGGCAGCCCGATCAGGATCTGAGGATGGCGCGGAACGTCCCGGGCTTCACCTGGTAACCGGGAAACACTTTGGTTGCCGTGGCCGCATCCGCGCCCAGGTGCTTCACCACGACTTCGCTGAACACGTCGCGGAAATCGGTGGTGACGGCGAGGTCCCGTCCCTCGAACCGATCGGCCGGCGCGAGCCCCGGCCACTTGCCGTAGACCTCGCGCCCCTTCACCGAGCCGCCGATCAGGAACATCGCGTTGCCATGGCCGTGATCGGTGCCACGGCTGCCGTTCTCGGCCACCGCGCGCCCGAACTCCGACATCGTGAGGATCACCGTGTCGGCCATCCGCTCGCCCAGGTCCTGGGCGAGCGCCGCGATGCCGCGCGAGAAATCGTCGAGGCGGTTTGCGATCTGACCGGTGGCCGCGCCTTCGTTCACGTGATGGTCCCACTGCGTGCTTTCGGCAAACGCGATCTCCAGCCCGACGTCCGACTTGGCGAGCCGGGCGATCTCCTGTAAGGCCTGTCCAAACGGCGATCGGGGATACACGGCGCCGTTGGCCGGCCGATAGATGCCCGTCGTCTTCTGCGCCAGCATCCGCATGGCCTCGAAGGTCTCGCCGGCCGTGCCGTGCAGCGTCCGGTCTTTGGCCGCCTCGTAGATCTCTTCGAATGACGCTTTCGCGCCCATGTCGCTGACGTCGAAGTCGGCGGTGCGGCCGACCGCCAGCGCCGGCGCCGCGCCCTGCAGCGACCGCGGCATCTGCGGCGTCAGCGCGACCGCCTGTAGGGGCGAGCCTTTAGGCTCGCCCACGCCGGTTCCGCGTACCTGCAGATACCGATTCAACCAGCCGTCCTTCGTGCTCTTCACCCCCGGCGTCGCCGATTCCATGTAGTCCTGTGCGTCGAAGTGCGAGCGGGTCGTGTCGTGCGATCCGCACGCGTGGACGATGGCGAGCTCGCCGCGGTCCCACAACGGCTTGAACGCCGACAGGCGCGGGTGCAGGCCGAAGAACCCGTTGAGGTCGATGGCGCTGTCAGCGCCGCCGGGCCGCGCAATGGCGATGCTGGGCCGCGAGCGGTAGTAATCGGCTTCGCCGATCGGCACCACCATGTTGAGGCCGTCGACGGCGCCGCGCTGGAACACCGAGATGAGCAGCTTCTTGCGCGTGCCGGCCGCCTCGGCGGTGCGCGCCAGGAACGACGGCGCAAAGCCGAGCGCCACCATCGCCATCGCGCCGCTCTTCAGGAATACCCGTCGTGATGTCATAAAGGCTCCGTTACTGACCGGGCTCCGGGCTCCGGGCTCCGAAAACCGCTATCGGCGCTGAAATTCAGGAGAGCCGATCTCGAGCGCGAGCTTGTCGTTTGCGGCCCTCACGGTCACACCCCTCACGGCGTTCTTCCCGAGCTCGACCGCGAAGTTCATGCGGCTCACGAGCGCGCCCGCCGACACCCACGTCGAGGCGGTCTCGTCGTATCCGGTCGGCGGCTGGCAGAAATAGAGCGGCATGCCCATTTCGCGCAGCTCGCGTGCGAGCGGCACGGCATTCCGGATCTCGGCGCCGGTCGTGCGCAGCGCGCTCGCCACGAACTCGAGCGGCGTCTTGACCTTCGCGCGATACGCCTCTGGCGCGAAGAACTCCGGCGACGTGATGATGGTGCGGGTCACCTCGCGAAGGTCACCCCGGGTCGCGGTGAATCGCGCGGCGGCGCGCTCGACCAGGGCCTGGGGCGGGGTGTCGCTGACGAAACGGGTGGCCAGCTTCAACGCGACATAACGGGCCGTCGCTGGATGGGCCGCCAGGATGTCGAGTACCTGCTCGCCATCATCCACGCCTCCGCCGGCCTTGATCGTCCGGCCGAGCACCGTCTTCTCATCACGATCGTGAAGGGCCGGGACAAACATGAAGCCCGACCCCTCTCGCGGCCTGATCGTCCACCCCGTGAAGGCGCGCGCCACGTTGACGATGTCGGTTTGCGTGTAGCCGCCGTCGACGCCGAGCGTGTGCAGCTCCATCAGCTCGCGCGCGTAGTTTTCGTTGATGCCTCTCCGAGGACTCGCGCCTCCTGGGGAGCTCTCCGCGACATTCAGCCAATTATCCAGGTAGAAGAGCATGGCGGGGTTCTTCGCGGTGGCTCCCAACAACTCGCGGAAGTTACCGAGCACGTGTGGCCGGACGGCGTCGCGTTCGTACTCGTTCAGGTAATTACGCGTCGCGCCCTTGCCGGCGAACACGTTGAAGTGGTTGAACCAGAAATCGACCAGCACCTCTTCGAGCTGGCGCTCGCTGTAGACGGCGCGTAGCAGCTTGGCTTCCTCGATGTCGGCGATGACCTGGCGGTCCTTGCGTAGAACTTCGTTCGGCTGTCGGGCTCCCGGCTCCCGGTTCCCGGCAAGCTGTCGCCGACGCCGCTCGACCATCGCCGGGCCCGAGTACTCCTGCTGGATCGTCCTGGAATCGAGGGCGAGCGTGTCGAGCCGCGCCAGCCGCGCGCCGAGTGCCCGATCGTCGATGCGCGAGGGCGCCAGCTGCTGGTCGATCCAGGCCTGCAGCCCGATCGATCGCACCCGCTCGACGTCGCCGGGCCGCGGCCCGAAGGTGAGCCGGTTGAGGGCGTGCAGGACCGCCTGCTCGGTGGTTGGAACCGGGAGCGGCGCCACGGCTGCCGGGCGGCTGCCCAGCAAGGCGAGAAGCGACACAACGGCAAGGGAGCGGGTCCACATGAGATAACCTCTTACTGTCTACTTCGACCCGCTCCCCGCCGGGATCGTTTAACCCATGCGCTATGAAGTTGTCGCCGCGACCGGTCCGGTCCTGGAACAGGTGTTGGACGACACGTTCCCCCTCTGGAACGACGGTCTGTCACGCCAGAACTACGGGAGGCAGTGGGTGGCGCAGCTGAAAACCCCCTGGGGGTCGGCGCACCTCGATCGTGTAGCCCTCGTCGACGGTCCTCACGTGGTGTCCAGCGCCAAGCGCTATGACTTGTCGCTGCGGCTCGATGGCCGCATCCGCCGCGTCCTCGGCATCGGCGCCGTGTTCACCGCGCCGGCCTACCGCGGCCGTGGCGGCGCGCGCGAGCTATTGGCGCGCCTGCTCGAAACGGCGGTCACCGAGGGCCAGGAGTTCGCGATGCTCTTCTCGGAGATCGCGCCCGCCTTCTACGAGCGGCTCGACTTCGTGCCGGTGCCGCTGGCCGAGTGGACGATCGAGGTGGATCAGAAGCGGGGCGGCGCGCCCGCCATGCTCGTCCGCACCGGCGACGAGCGCGACCTGCACAACATCGTCGAGATGAGCGCCGCCAGGTCCGCGGGCGCGCGCCTGGCGCTCGATCGCAGCGAAGACTTCGTGCGCTTCAACATCACGCGCAAGCGCCTGCTCTCGGGACTCTCAGCCCCGGGCACCCGCGACACCGAGTTCCTCGTGGTCGAGGAAGGGCACCAGGCCGTCGCCTACCTGGTGTGCACGCAGCAGGATGGGCGGTGGGTGATCGAGGAAGCCGGCGATCGCGACCCCGCCGGCGCGCGGCTCGGCGCGCTGCTGCAGGTCATGCTGGCGCGCCAGCCATCCGAGCGCCTCCCCGAGATCCGCGCCTGGTGGCCGCAGTCGCTCGTGCCGCCGCAGCTGCGCGTGGCGGCATCGACGCCGACGCAGGAAGTGCTGATGATCCGCCCGCTGAAGGACCGCATGTTGCCGCTCCCGCCGCTCGCCGCGGAGGAAGTGGTGTTCTGGCACGCGGACTATTTCTAATCTCTGTCGCGACTGGGACCGCGCCGATATTCGCGGAGAGACGTCTTCCGGTGTTCGCGCTCGTCTCGGCGGTCAAATCTCCGTCGGCACATTGTGCGTCTGCGCTATGGACGCCAAAACCGCAACTCGCGGAGCGTGGCCTCCGGTCGATTTGACGGCCTGCCGCTTGTCATCGCCTCG
>Ga0156330_1168_pt4 | contig 19799 bp, 11 predicted proteins | sample RifCSPlowO2_12_FD_107978 | JGI IMG/M metagenome (GOLD analysis project Ga0156330, IMG submission 107978) | Acidobacteria bacterium RIFCSPLOWO2_12_FULL_67_14b | reverse complement strand
GCCGTCGACGTCCTTTGACGGATCACCGACTAAGGTCGCGAGGGCCTGGCCGAACACCTCGCCCGGCGTGAGCGCGAACGACACGACCAGCGCGCCGGTGCCCTTGAGCACGTCGCGGCGGGAGATGGCGCTCATGCCCTCCTCCCTTCCGCATAGCGCTTCACCGCGGCGATCATCCGCGCGTGGGCGAAGCAGCGGCACAGCACGCCCGACAGCGCCTGCTGAATCTGTTCGTCGGTCGGCTTCGGCGTGCGATCGACGAGCGCCTTGGCGGTGAGGATGACGCCGCTCAGGCAGAATCCGCACTGCGCGGCCTGCTCATCGATGAACGCCTGCTGGATGGGATGCGGTTTCTCGGGTGTACCGAGGCCTTCGAGCGTGGTGATCTCGACGCCGGCCACCGCGTTCACCGGCGTCACGCACGAGCGGATCGCCTGACCCTTGACGATGACGGTGCAGGCGCCGCACTGGCCGAGGCCGCAGCCGAACTTGGGGCCGTTGAGCGCCAGCTCGTCGCTCAGCACATACAAGAGCGGTGTCGAGGGATCGACCTCGACCGTGTGCCGGCCACCGTTTACGCGCAGGTCCACGAGCATGAGGAGAACGTAATCCTGAACGGCGTCAGGGGCAAGGGTTTAGAAACTTGGCCCGCTCAGTCGGGCCATCACGCGGTGCCTTTGCGTCGCGGAGCGCGTTGTCTGGCGACCAGCGCGGCATCCTGGAGCTTGCGCCCCAGATCATCGTCTGACGCCAACCGTGCCAGATCCTGCTCGAGCCGCAGCGCCTGCAGCACTCGCGCGTAGATCCCGAGTGCCACCGCGGGGTTACCCTGCTCCACTCGGTACAGCGTTTTGCGCGACACGCCGGCGCGCTGCGCAACGGTCTCGGCCGAGTACTTCCGGCGGAGGCGTGCGAGCTTCAGGTTGCCGCCCACCTGCTCCAGCAGGCGGCGAAGGCGAGGCAGAAGCGACGGCGAAGTCCTGGTCATATAGAGTCATAAAATATACACTAATCGATATTTAGTGTAATATATGACCCATTAGACGTTGATCTATCGACGTTCCTCACTCGCTGCGCAGCGCGTCGGTGGGGTTCACGCCAGCAGCACGCCGCGCGGGCCACAGACCGGCGAGGCTGCCGATCGCCACGAAAAACACGGCGGCCGCGGCCACCACCGCCGGATCGCCGGGCTCGAGGCCGAACAACATGGACGCCGTGACGCGGCTGGCGGCGAGGGCGCAGGGAATGCCAATGGCCACGCCCACCAACGTCAGTAGCACGCCCTCCCGCATGACCATGCGGAGAACCTGACCCCGCGATGCGCCGAGCGCCATGCGCACACCAATCTCCCTCGTCCGTCGTGACATCGCGTACGAGAGAAGACCATACAGGCCGACAAAAGCGAGCAGCACCGCCAAGCCGCCGAAGAAACCCGATGTGCCCGCCAGGAGGCGTTCCTGGAGCAGCGCGATCTCGACCTGCTCCTCCAGCGAGTAGAAGCGCCGCGGGTACTCGTGGCCGAGACCGGCGATCACCTGCCGGACAGCGGCGTCGGCCGCGGCCGGATCCCCTTCGAAACGAAAGTTGAGCACCGGCGCGCGCGCCTGCTCCTGCAAGCGTGGGCGGAACGCCACGGGCACGTGCGGGGTGCGAAGGTCACCGATGCTGGCGTCGCTCACGAGTCCCACCACCTCGAGCGTCGCGCGCCTCGGATCCGCACCGATGCGAATGTGCTGTCCGATGGGATCGCCGCCAGGAAACAGCGTGTCGGCAAGCGCCTGGTTCACGATCGTCACGCCCGCGATGTTGCCGGCATCGGTCCACATGAAGTCGCGCCCTCGGCGCAGCGGAATGCCGGCGGTTTCGAAGAAGCGTGGCGTCACGCTCTCCATCAACCCGTCGGCCGCCGGTCCGTCGGTCGCCTCACCGCTGCGCGCCATGACCTGCGTCTGAAGAAAACCCGCCAGGCCGAAAAAAGTCGGAAACATGGACGACGCCGCCGCCGATCGGATTTGTGGAAGGGCCTCGACCTGCCGGATCAGCTCAGGGTAGTAGGTCGCGTCATCCTGGTTTCTGTAACCGCCGGGGACCGCAAACAACCGGGACCAGCGCGCGCCCTTCGACTCGAACCCCACGTCGATGTTGCGCAGGTTCGCAAGGCTTGCCGTGAACAGACCAGCGCCGACCAGCAACACCAGCGAGAGAGCCACCTGCATCACCAACATCACGCGGCTCCAGGAGCCCACCGCTTGGGTGGTAGTCCGCTCGCTGCGGAGACCCAGCTGGCGGCTGCGTGCCGCGCGAAGGGCGGGCAGTAGTCCCACCATCACGCCGGTGGCGAGCGACATCAGCGCCGTCAGGGTCAGCACCCGCGCGTCGGGCGTCACCTGCAGCGACAGTGGGGTGGCGCTCTGCCAGATCAGGTGTGCGAGCGACGACGATGCCCACCAGGCTATGGGCAGCGCGACCGCGGTGCCGGCCAGCGACAGCAGCACGCTTTCCACCAGGACCTGCTGCACGAATCGGCCGCGCGAGGCGCCCAGCGCGAGGCAGAGCGCGAACTGCTGATCGCGGGCAGCGGTGCGGGCCAGCAACAACCCGGAGAGGTTGAGGCACCCGATGACCACGAGCAACACGGTGAGGCCCACGAGAATGGTCAGCGGCTCGCGGTACCGGGTGCGAAGCGACGAGAAGCCGGACGCCAGCGACTCCACCTCGATCCGGTGCGTGGCAATCTCGGCCGTCTCGGTGGCACTAAGGCCCGCCGGCACCGCATTCACTCGCAGCGACAGCCACGCCGCTTCCACAGCGGCGCGGGCCTGCTCGAGCGATACGCCCGGCGCAAGCCGCGCCACGCCGTTGAGGCCGCGCATAGGGCGCTTCGGATCGGTGCCGAGCTGGCGGTTCAATACCGACATCGGCACGGCGAAGCCGAAGCCACCATCCACGTAGAAGCCGTTGAATTCCGGCGGCGTCACGCCAATCACCGTCAGCGGCTCGCCACTGACCAGCAAGCGTTCGCCGATGGCCTTGGGGTCGGCGCCATAGAACCTGACCCAGAAGCGATGGCTGATGACCGCCACCGGCGGCCCCATGCCCTCCTCGGCGAAGTCCTCGGTCGTGAAGAAGCGGCCCAGAAACGGGCGCAGCCCAAGAGACTCGTGGAACCCGGGCGTCACGGCCTCGATGCCGCCCTCGCTGCGAACGCCGCGTGCCTCGGTCTGGAGCACGCCACCGCCCGAATACAGCGTCAGGGTCTCGAACACCGGCAGCGCCGCCAGTTCCCGATAGGTACGGTAGTAGATCGGCCGGTTCTGGCCCTTCGCATCCGTGGCCTGCAGGAGCACCACGCCGGAGGGATCCCTCACGGGAAGCGTGCGCAGGACGATGGCGTTGAACAGGCTGAACAGCGCGGTGTTCGCGCCAATGGTCAGCGCCAGTGTGGTGACGACGGCAATGGCGAACCCGGGCGCGCGGCGAATCTGGCGGCACGCGTGGCGGACATCGACGGTAAGGCGATCGAACATCGCACCCCCTTGGCGCGGTAGTGTAACCGCTGTTTCGGCGGACTCCGCGGACGATCCCCTCAGATCACCAACTCCGAAAGGAACCGATCTGCGCTGACCAGCCTGACGCCCTCCCGGGCCATCCGATCGATACCGCGCGTGGCGAGGACCTGCACGGCCTCCACGGCCGGAAACTTCCGCCGCAGGTAGAGCAGCGCCGGACTGACCACGGTGTCCGCAGTCCGCGCCGATGTGAAAACTGCGGCAAGGTTTATTACATAAGGGCAAAACCACAGGCTCAGGTAAGCAGCCCATCGCCGCCCACAATCGCGGCGATTCCCTCTGAGTACAGAACTGTCATCGCTGTCGCAAAACGCATCACCGCCGGAATGACGCCGGATCCCCGTCGCGGCAATAGCGCAGGCATCAGGCTTGCAGGATGTCGAGGCGGCTCCCCATGAGTGCAATCCTGCGTGCCCTGACGCTTGCGGCTCTATTGCCCGCCACACCGATTGCCGCGCAAAGTCTCCCCAACGAAATAGTCGGCCACAAGATCCGCGTGCCCGGCGACAAGGTGGACGGCACGACGGAGAAGCTGTCTGAAGTGGAGCGGGAGATTGTCGACGCGCTGCCGCCGCAGCAGCAGGCCGAGCGGCTCCTCCAATACGCCATCTCTCATCACGTCGGTGCCACCGACGAAATCAAGGCGCGCGTGAAGGGATGGCGCGGGGTGATCAGGACCAGTCCCGCGATGGAAACGCTGTTGGACGTCGCCCGTAACGGCGCCAACCTTCGGGTCCGCGCCGCGGCCATCGAGATCGAGCTGACCGCCATGAACATGGCGAGGAGCGCGGGCCAGGTGGACGCGCTGCTCGCGCGGATCGCCGCCAGCCCGAAAGACGCGCGGTCGGAGATCTACACCCTCGGACTGCTGGGAAACCGCGGCGTCGAGACCGATCGCATCCACAACGAGCTCCGCGTGCTCGCGCGTTCCGAGGAGCACTTGGTGCGCTACCAGGCGTATGCGGCCATCGCCAACCTCGGCACCGACGACTCGGTTGCCGATCTCGTGGCGGCGTTTCATCACGACCCGGCGTCTGCCGTGCAGATCAACGGCGGCGGCTGTGGCCTGGCCCACTGCGGCATGCTGACGCGCGCCCAGCGCATGCTGGCCATTCCGGGGCTGCTGGAGATGGTTGAAGACAAGGCCCTCGACGGCGCGATTCGGATCTACGGGTATCGCGCGCTACGCGAGATCACCGACGAGAGCCTGCCCGACGATCCCCAACGGTGGCGGGACTGGTTCGCGGCGAAGGGCGCCGAGACGACGGAGAGATTTCGCGCGCTCGAGTCGGATCCCAAGCGTCCGCAGTAATGTCGCTCGTCGCGGCCGAACCTGGTCCGCTATCGCACCACCACCGTCGCCTCAGCTGTGCGGCCGTGCTCGTCGCGAGCGACGATGCGGTGATGACCCGGGACGATCGGCCAGTCGACCGCGGCCTCGGCATTCGCCGCGCCCACCACCCGCCCCCCAACGCTCCACTCGATGCGTCCGCGGGCCGCGGCCACCACTTTCAGTGACAACGTCTGGAACTCCCGATGCAGCGTTGGATCGATCAGATAGGTGGCGCCGTCCGGCGGGCTGACGACGGCCAAGGCCGCGCGAGGCCGGTCCGGTCGACGCGTCGTCTCGCCCACTTCGTTGGACGCGGTAACCCCCTGAACGCGAGGTCCCGGCCGGGCCGCATCGTCGAGCCCCTGGGCGCGCGCCCACTGCCGGTATTCCGGCGGCCAGAACGTCAGCAGGCCTTCGTCACCGAGGTGATGCCAGCTGCACGGCAGCGACGGCGCCTCGGCGGCGATCCACTCCCGTTTGCGAAGCGGACACGACGGGTTCGCGGTCAGGCCCGACAACGCGCAGATCTCGTGCTCCACTGAATTGGCCGGTGCCGGCAGGATCGCATCGTGCGAGAACGCGGTCGATGAGCCGCCCAAGCGCCGCTCGGCAGCGAGCATCACCGCGTGGAAGATCGGCCCGGCGCCGGTGACGCCGCTGGAATTGCGGAGCGGTGTCCGATCGAAGTTGCCGACCCACACGCCGACGGTGACGCGACGGGAATAGCCGACCGTCCAGTTGTCGTGGTAGGCCTGCGACGTGCCGGTCTTGACCGCAACGGGAAACGGCAGCTCGAGGCTGCTGCCGCGCCCGAACACGAACTCGCGCGCCTCGGGATCCGCGAGGATGTCCGTGATCCAGAACGCGGTGCGCGGCGACACGAGGCGGCGGGTCTCGGCGATGGTGTTGTCGGAACGCCTCACGAATGCCGGCTCGATCCATTCGCCGCCGCGCGCGAACGCGGCATACGCGGCCACGAGCTGGTCCAGACGGACCTCGGCGTTCCCCAGCGTCACGCCCAGGCCGTAATGCGCCGCCGTCTTGTCGAGCGTCGTCAGCCCCGCCTGTCCGAGGAATCGCAGCAGCTTCGGGACGCCCAGCTCGGATGCCAGCACCACCGCCGGCACGTTCTCGGAGCCCGCGAGCGCGCGCCGGACCAACAGCGGACCGCGGTACCGCCCGTCGTAGTTGCGGGGGCTGTAGACGACCCCGGGCTCGGCCGTCGGGAAGCTGGACGGTACGTCGGCCAGCACGCTCGACGGGCTGAAGCCCTCTTCGAACGCCAGCGCGTAGGTGAACGGCTTGAGCGCCGAGCCCGGCTGTCGCGGCGTGAGCGGACCGTTGATGGTGCCGCCGCTCGCCGCGTCGAGGTAGTCGCCCGACCCTTCCCACGCCAGCCACTCGCCGCTCGCGTTGTCGAAGACGACCACGGCGACGTTCCCGGCCCCGTGTTTGTTCAGCAGCTCGCGATGGCTCGCGATGATGCCGGCAACGTCAGCCTGCAGGGCGGAGTCGAGCGTCGTGTCGATCCGCGCCGGTCGCGGTTCGCCTGCGCTCTCGAGCACCATCTCGACGAAGTGGCGCGCGCTGAATGGCGACCCGCCGCGGGTGAACACCAGACGCTCGTCTGCCGCCTCCCGCGCCCGCGCTGGCGTGAGCGCGCCCGCCGCCGCCAGGCGTTTCAGCACGACCCGCTGCCGGCGCATGGCCGCCTCGCGGTTGCGATACGGGTTGAACATCGAGGGCCGCTGCGGCAGCCCCGCCAGAAACGCGGCCTGCGCCGGAGTGGCCATCGCCGCGGGAACGCCGAAGTACGCGCGGCTGGCGCGCTCGGCGCCCGCGAACTGATTGCCATACGCCGCCAGGTTCAGGTACATCGCGAGCAGCTCGCGCTTGGCGAACCGGTGCTCGAGCCTGAGCGCGACGATCGCCTCGTCGATTTTCGCCACGACCCCCCGATTGCGCGACGGCGACCGCCGATTGAGGAGCAGCTTTGCGACCTGTTGCGAAATCGTGGAGCCGCCTTCGACAACGCGGCCCTCGGCGACGTTGGTCTTGAGGGCGCGGAGGATCGCGATGGGATCGACCCCGGGATGCCGCCAGAAACGGCGATCCTCGGCGGCCAGCGTCGCCGCCACGAGCGTGGGTGGGAGGGTTCCGGCGGTCAGCCTCACGCTGCGCGTGTCGTCGTCCGAGAGCGTCTCGTATAACGGCACACCCGCCCGATCGACGACGAGGGTCGAGGGGTTCGACAGTTCGTCGAGCAAGCCGGCGGGCAGCGGGCCCATGCGCAACCACGCCAGCAAAGGCAAAAGGCAGAAGGCCAAAGGCAAAAGCCTTCTCAGCCTCGGGACGAGTCGAAACGCGCGGCGCTCGGTCATCTACGTTCTGCCTTCTGCCTTCTGCCTTCTGCCTTCTGCCTTCTGCCTTCCCTATCGCTTGATCTCGATCACCGTGGTCGCCGTCCTGCCGAAGACCTCGGGTTCGTACATCTCTTCCGCACGGGCGGGCGCCGTCCGGAACGTGCCCGCGGTGGTGGCACGCACGATGTAGCTGAACTCGTGCGCGCCGTTGCCGAGCCTGGTGGCAAACAGCTGGATGCGATCGTCATGGCGCTCCACGCGATCGAACCCGCTGTACCGCCACCAGTTACGCCAGTCATTCGCGTCGCCGCCCTCATTGGTTTGGCGGTCCTGTTGCGCCGACAGGTCCCGCGCCGTCGTCGCGAACCACGACTCCACCGCCTCGAACCCGGCGGGCAGCGGATCGGTGACCGCGACGAAGCGGCGTTCCTTGGTCAGCCGGAACGTCAGCGTGACCCGCACCAGATCTCCGGCGGCGTACGAGGTCGCCTGCGGCCGGCGGCCCTGCTCGACGTACGGCTCGTAACGTCGCTCGATGTGGAATCCGGAATCGAGCCCCTGTTGGTGAAGCGTGTCCGCGGCGTAGCGGAGCCTCGTGGCGTAGAAGAGCGTGCCCGCCCCGTCGCGCGTGAATGTCAATGGGGTTGCCGATCCGGCGGGACCGGCCGCCAGCACCTGCGCCATGGGAAGGTTCGTGGTCGCGGCCTCGGCGGACCGGCCCCGGAACTCTTCGCGCGCCAGTTCCTTCGCGCCGAGCGTCACCACCGCGCGGAAGTCGGGCACGACCGACTCGTACTTGCGGTAGTAGGCCACCAGCGCCTCCATGGCGTGGGCGTTCTCCTGCGTGTTTCCCCAGCGGCCGTCCTTCCGCACGGCCATCATCCAGCGCACGAGCTGTCGCATCGGCGCATCGCTCCCGTCCGCCTTGACGAGCGAGTTCAGGACAATGGCCGTCGAGCGGACGTTGGAGTTCCAGAACCACAGCAGGTACGGATCGGCCAACTCCCCGACATGCGCGCTCCCGCCCTCGGGCAGGATGGCGTTGCCCATGCGCCGTCTCAGATCACCGATCCGCTCGCCCGTGGTCTCGCCCTTCGCGAGCAGCGCATCGTGCATGTAGGCCAACGCAAACACCGGCATGCGATCGCGATAGCCGTAGAGGCGCGTGAGGTGCGAGTCCTCGTTGCGCCCGCCTTCCACGAGCACTTTCACGGCAAAGGCCTGCCACGCCGTGTAGGACGGCCACCAGCCCTCGTTGACGTCGGGCGGCCCGGCGGCGAGCTCGCGCTGCAGGTAGTCGTAGGCCCGCTCGCGGACGCCTCGATCCACGTCGTACTTCAAATCAGTCGCCGTCTTGAACACGTGCAGGAGATAGGCCGTGAGGTATGGCGACGTGGACCAGCAATCGCCGGGCCAGTACGCGAAGCCCCCGCTCGGGCACTGGAACTTCTCCAGTTCTTTCAGTGTCCGTTGCGCCACGGGCCGCATCTGTGACGGGTCCATTCCCGGCAGCGAAAACGCATCGCCGAGGTCCGCGGCCAGCAGCAGCGCCAGTGCCGCCGACCCCTTCTGCTCGGCGCAGCCGTACGGGTACTCGACGAGGTACCGCGCGCCTTCGCCGAGACCGACCATGGCAGTGGACGACACTTCGACGTAGAGGCCGCCGAAGCCGGACACGACACCCGTGGGAATCGTGACGGTCTCCTTCGCCGAGGTGGTGGTGTTCGCCGCCTCGCCGTACGCTGCCACGGTTTCCGGCGAGGCGAGCACCTCGATTGGAATCACGTCCTCGAACGCGTCCGTCTCGTCACCGATCCGCGCCGTCATCTGAATGCGGGCGCGGCCGATCGCCTTCGCCGCGCCCTGGAAGCGCACTTCAACGGAGCCGGCGGCGCCAACGGTAACGCGCTGCTCGGCTCCACCGGCCAATTCGAGCACGCCAGGGTCGAGCGACTTCATCGAGACCAGGGCCGTCCCGGCGGCGGCAAGCTGGCTGCCGACGACCGCACCAAAGTACGCGGTGTCGCCGACGGCGAGGAACCGCGGGAAGGTCGGCTTGAGCGTGAGCGGCTTGTTCGTGCGCACCTCGGTATCGCCCGACCCGAAGCGCGAGCTGCGATCCGCGGCGACGGCCATGATGCGATAGGTCGTCAGCGACTCGGGCAGCGTGACGTCCACGCTGGCCCGTCCATCCGCCCCCGTCGTCACCGACCCGAGCCAGAACGCGAGCACGCGGAAATCCTTCCGGAGCGTTCCGGCGCCGGACTCCCCGCCGCCGCCACCACCGTCGGTTTCTCCCTTCGGTGTCAGCACGCGGCGCGACACGATCCGCTGCCGGTTGTCGGCGTTGAACACTTGCAGCGACTTGCGGACGTAGACCGATCCGGCCACGTCGGGTGCCCGATAGTTGGTGAGCGAGAGCACGCCGTAGTCCACCGCCCAGAGCGTCACCTCGCTGGCGGCACCCCGGCCGTCGAGATCCCTGATGTCGAGCCGCACGTTGGCCTTCGCCGCGGGCCGGTACTCCTGCTGATTGGCGGCAACCGTCACGCTGAGGCGTTTGGTCCGGTCCTCGACTTTCAACTCGATGTAGCCCAACCGGAACGACGGCTTGCCAGGATCGCTGGTGTCTTCCCCAATCGAGACACCTGACGGACTGTCGGCGCCTGTCGGCTTTGCGACCGCGGCATTCGTGACGTTGGTTCGCCCTTTGACGAGCAGCACCGACACGAAGACGTTGGGAATGTCGCCTTCGGTGATCGGAACCGAGATGGACTGCTGCGTGGAGGTGAGCGCGAACTGCCTGTGGCTGCGAATGCCCTCCCGCTCCGTCGTCACCAGGGCGGTCGCCTGTTCCCAGGGCGACTGGATCATGATGCGCGCCGTGTCTCCCGGCCGGTACGTCTGGCGCTCAGGCACCAGGTCGATGCGGTTGTGATCGAATCGCGCCCACGCCGTGTAGCCGTCGCCCAGCACGTAGAACGACGTGCGCGTCACCGCGGTGCGGCCCGCATCGCCGCGGCCGCGCGCCTCGAGAATGTAATAGCCGCCGTTTTCGAACGGGATGTCGAGCGGCACCGGCTCGGCGGCGCTGGTCACCGTCCACGAACCCGCGTCGATGTCGCGGCGCTGCGTCTCCCACGTGTAGAAACCGTTGCCTTCGGCGCGCCGGACGCTCGTCCACTGCACCTGCGTCAGCGTGACCTCGACCGGCACGCCGGTGACCACCGTGCCGTCGACGCCGACCGTGACGACTTCGGTCTTCAAGCCGGTCTTCTGTTCGAGGAAGTAGGACGGCCGCCGGATGCCGACGTACCACGGCGCCGGGTGCACGGTGAGGCTCGCACGGTTGGCGATGTGTTGCCGCGACACGTCTTCCACGTCGCCTTCGAGCGAATAGACGTAAGGGATGCCCGCGTCGCGGCGCGTCTCGAGCGACAACGACAAATCGCCGTTGGCCTGCAGCGTCGCCTCTTCTCCGCGAATGTCGCCTGACTCCACGCGGTCCGCACTCCGGTAGTCCCAGCCCACGAACAGCCAGCGATCGTCGCCGAATGTGTCGGTGATGGCCTCGGGCGCCGTGTAGCCGGGCGACTTCGAGTAGCGCCACGTCACCGGCCTCGCTCCCATCGGCGCGCCAAACAGATACCGCGCAGCCACGACGCCCTTCAGGGGATCGCCGGCGATGGCGCCGGTGCCCGCCAGCGTGACGTCAACGCGGAAGTCGGGCCGCCGGTATGCCGCCACCAGGAAGGAGCCGTGCACCGCTTTTTCGTCCCGCACGTACTCGTCCTCTTGCGGGCTCGGCGTGACGCCCGGTTCCCGCTCGTCGGGCGATGTCGGCTTGGGACGGTCGCCTTCGAGAACCGCGCGCAGCGAGTAGTTGCCGAGCGTGCCATCCTCGGGCAGCGTCAGCGTCCACTCGGCGCTGCTCCAGGGTGTGAGTCGGACCGTGCGTTCGTCCACGAGGCGGTTCTGCGTGTCGCGCACGCTGATCAGCACCGAGGTGCCTTCCGGAAGCAGGCGGATGCCGGCCGGCGTGTTGTGCCGCAGGATGGCCTTGAGGTGCACCTGCTCGCCCAGGCGGTAGACGCCGCGGTCGGTGAAGACGCTCCCGCGCAGAAGCGGGTCGCGTTCGTGAAGATTGACGCCGGTGCCGAAGTCCCACGGCGAGATGCCCTCGTTCCAGTCGCTGCCGACGTAGGCGACGTCGCCGTCCTTTTCGGCCATCACGATGAAGGCGAACTCGTACCAGTTGTCCGGGTCACGGAGCGGTGTCTCGGGCGCCAGCACGACGCCATCCGGTCCGGTGGTCCCCCGCCAGAACGTGCTGTTGTTCAGCCGCACGATCGACACGTTGGCGCCGGATACCGCGGCGCCGGTGTCGAGCCGCGTCACGAATACGAGCGTGTTCTGCGGGCTGTCCTTCACCGTGATTCCAAGGTTGGTCACCTGGACGACCGAGGCTCGCGTGCGATCGCCGCCGCTGTAGCGCCGCGTGCGCGGCAGCGTTTCGCCTTCGCGCACGGCCGTCCACACCAGACCCGTGCCGCCCGTCAGCGCGCCCGACAGATCGAGTCCGTGCGACTGCACACGATCGGGCGTCACGCCGAGCCGCCGATCGAGGCCCGCGCCCGGCGGCGCAAGGCTGAAGCCGCCACTCTGCAGTTCGAGCAGCCGCGGCATCAGCTGCGCCGGGTCGAGTGCCGACGCCCACTGCGTGACGTTCCGCAGGTTACGCGCGTAGAACGGCAATTGCGTTCCGCCGTCCTTCTCCCACACGCCGTGGCCGTCACCGAAACTGGTGAACGCCCGCATGTGCCAGTTATCCACGATGGCGAGCCAGGGGTAGCCCAGCGTCTGGCCGTCCGCGGCTTTGAGCGTCGCGGGCGCCGTGACCAGGTACCTGCGGTCTGGCGGTTGCGCATCGAAGCCCGCGTCTTCGAGCGTCAGGTAGTACCCGGCCTCGTCGCGGCGGGAACGTGGGGTGACGGCCTTCTTGACCGGCTGTGCCCCGGCTGTGATGTCGGTGGCTCCGAGCGCGGCCGCGAAATCGGTCACCCTGACCGGTGCGCGCATTTCAAGAGCGTTCGAATCGTCCCCGTCGCACTCGCGAGTGCACTGAAAACCATTGATGAAGAACGCTCTCTCGACCTTGATCGTGTACGACTGAGGCTGGCCCGGCGTGGCCGGACCGGCCATCGACGGCAGCCGCGCGTCGAGCTCCAGCTTCACCCAGCTCTCTGGTCTGACCACGGTGGTGGATTCGAACGCGACCAGATCCGGAGGCCGCGGGGATTTGTCGACATTCCAGTCGCTGGTCAGTCGCAGGTCGACCGGTGGTCCGCCCGCGGCCACCTGGCGCGCGGCGTTGGCCTTGAAAGAGAACGCGTTGAGCGCCGACGGATCGAGGGTAAGCAGCCGCTGCTGCTCCTCGTCGGTGAACGAGGGCGGACTCCATTCGTGGCGCTCGAGCGACGCGGTGAGGTGAGCCGCCACGTCCTGCGGCCTCACGTCCTGGTTGAATCGCAGCTGCACCACCATGGCGCCGTCCACGGTGCCTCCGCGCCGGTACCAGCTTGTCTGCAGCAGCCGGACGACGGGCGTCGTGAATCCGAAGGTCACGGGCCTGGCCAGCTTCCGGCCGCTGACGGCCGTCGCGGCGGCGCTCACCGTGACTTCATAGGAGGTGGCATACGGCAGGGGACGCTTCGGATCGGGCGTGAAGATGAGTATCGTCGTCCCCGACCACCGGAACGTCCCGGCAATGGCGGGCGCGATTCGGACGAAGGGCGCCCTCACCTGCGCTGGAATTCGACCCAACGTGACCATGGGCTCCGAAAAGACGATTCGGATCTCGTTGGCCTGGGCCAGGCTGTCGAGCGGTCCCGCAGGGCCGGTATTGACGATGGTGAGCGGTGGTTGCTGCGCCGTGGCAACGGCGGCAAGAGCCAGAACGGCACAAAGAGACGCACAGAAAGACCGGACAACCATCATGGCGAGCCTCATCAAAGAGGATAGGACGGGAGGGAGGGTCCGGCCGATCGATCTAATGAATTAGACACCGGATTCGGCGGAGCGGTTCAGCCAGCGTGCCCGAGCCCATTCGCGAGGTGTGCACGAAGGTCAAACCACGAAGGGCACGAGAGATTCCAGGGTTTTCGCCAAGGGTTCTTCGCGTTCTTCGCGGTCCTGATTTCGTGAGCTTCGTGGTCTCCCTTCCGAAAGCGCGGTCTTCATCGCTGCGTCAAACCGCGCGAGCGTGTCGGCGCGATGGCTGCTGGTGTGCAGTTTCAGGCATTCGGGCTCGAGCCGCACCTGATCGCGCGACCGCCACGTCGAAGACCGGCGCTTCAAGTGCCATCCGTACGCCGCGCGGGCGACGCGTTCCGCGACTTGCGCCATCCCCATCGATAGCACTCGCTCGAGGAGCCCGGAGCCCGGAGCCCGGAGCCCCGAGGCCGCACTTGGCCTGAAGTTGGGATAGTAGCGAGCCACGAACGCGTTGGCCTCGACGAATCGCACGTATAAGTCGTGGCCGAACACCGCACGCAAGTGGATGATCTGATTGGCGGAAAACAGATCCGCCGGCTCGATCGCCATCCGCCGCTCCGAGATCACGTAGTTGAGGCACAGGCGTTGGCGCCAGCCGAGGAGTCTCGCGACGATGAGCGTCGTGAGCGTGACGCACCACACGCGGTTAGGGCTGGTGATCACGAACAGATCGAGGTCCGCCACCCCTTCGGCGTTCAGGTGAGCGAGGCTACCCGAGAGTGCCACCATGCGCACGAACGGCATCCTCGACAGAAACGCCAGCACGTGGCGATCGCGATCGAGCATCTGCCGGCTGAACGCTTCGCGCCGCGCCCGCGTCAGCGCCAGGTCCGCGCCACCGGCCGGAATGAACAGGCCGTCCCGGTACTCGATGGCGGCCTGCAGCAGCGTGCTGGCGCGCCACCATTTCAGGATCGTCTCTTCATCCGCCACCGCCACGCCCAGGCTGTCTCGTAACTGCCGGAGCGTGAGCGGGTAGTCGAAGAGCGCGGCATAGGTCACCGCCTGCAACACCGCGAGCTCCTGCGCGCTAGACGGCGGCATGTCAGGCCGCTCCGAACCGATCCGAGCCGCTCAGCGCGGGTTGCGGCGAGTCCGCCGAAGCGCGTTGCGCGAAGGCGGATGCCTTGACATGTGACCAGAGGGCTTTCAGGCAGCCGAAAGTGACCACGAGCTCGGTGATCACCGTCGCGATGGCCGCGCCGGTCATGCCCTGCGAGGGAACCAGCGCGAGGTTGGCCGCCACGTTGGCGACAAGCGCGAGCGCGGCGATCCGCAGGTACGCGCGTTGGCCATCCCAGCCGATGACCTGGTGTGTCAGCGCGTAGTTGAGGAAGAACAGCGGCAGCGCCAGCGAGAGCACCGCGAACGCCGGCGCTGCATAGGCGTATGGCGCGCCATAGATCGTGGTCACGATCCACGCCGATCCGGCGGCCGCGATCGCCGCCAGCACGGCGCCGCCGGCCGCGAGCCAGCCGCCGAGGCGTTGGACCAGCCGCCTGTCGGTGGTCTGCACCAGCAGGGGAAACGTCACCGCCATCACCGCGGCGGGCAGCAACCGCATCGCCTCGATCAACCGGAACACGGCGTTATAGGCGCCGACCTGTTCGAGGCCGTGCCATTGCTCGACGAAATAGAGATCGATGCGGAAGTACAAGGCCGAGAGCAGCACGCCGGCGCCCAGGGGCAGGACGTCGCGAAGAAACACGGACGGTGTCAGACACCCTTCCAGATTTTGCGTACCTGTGGAAAAGTCGGGGCGGCCCAGGAGGCGCCAGGCAATCGCTCCGCCCACGAGCAGCGCGACCAACGGCGGCGCCAGCAGGGCGCCTCCCAGCAGATCCAGCCGCGGCCACCACCACAACACCGCCATCGCCAGCACCAGCGTCAGCGCCCGCTGCGAGAAGTGAAGCGCCGACTCGATTTCGCTTCGCTCGAGCCCGCGAAAGAAGTGCGACAGCGTCTCGAGCACCGCTCCCGTCAGTTGCGCCAGGACCAGCAGCGTGAACGGCAGGCGCCACTCCGGCGGCACGAACTGGCTGCTGAACAGTGCTGCAATCGCCGCGGCCGTGTACGCCGTGGCCGTCCGCAGGCCCATCACCTCGGCCACGAGCGTGCGTGATCCCCCGCGCAGCTTCGCCGTTTCGCGCGCCAGATACATCGACATGCCCGCGTCGGTGGCCACGCCGAGCAGCCACCCCGTGGTCATCGCCAGCGCCATCACGCCGAAGGCATCCGAGCCAAGCGTGCGGGCCGCCAGGATGGTGATCGCGAGGGTGACGGCCTTGCCCGCCGCGTCGGCCGCGCCCTTCAGGATGATGCGGCCGGGCACACCTTCTCCGGACCCGCGCGCCCCCCGCGTTACGTATTGCGAAAGCAGTTTCACGGTTGGAAAGCGTCCGCCGCCATTCTGCCGCAGACGGCGGCGCGAAAGTGCGGCTCCGCAGGCGGAATGCACCTCCCATGCCGCCGCTTGGGCGCCTTCGCCGTGGAATGTGTATTGCAGCGCCGCTCCCCGACAAACCTAAAGGTTTGTCGCCACAACGAGTCCCTACATGAACGCCGCCGTGATTGCCGCTCCCCGTGCGTGGCTCGTCCGCGCGCATGCGGGCTCGTGGGTCGTGTCCACGAGCTTGCTGCTCGTGGCCGCCATCTCGCCCTTCGAGCGCCCGCTCCCCGGTCCCTCGGACGGGTTCACGCTGACCACCGTGGAAATGGCGGTGCTTGCCGCGCTGGTGGCGTGGGCGGTCGTGCTGGTACGGGACCGCCGGCTCCCCGCGTGGCGCTCGCCGCTGGCCGCGCCCGGCGCCGCCGTGCTGATCGTCGTCCTGGTGTCGGCGCTCGTCGCGCCGGAGTTCGGCGGCAACTCGCTCAAGTTCTTCGGACGGCTGGCTGCAGCGGCGCTGGTCCTGCTGCTGACGCAGAACGTGATCGTGTCGGTCCGTGCCGCGGGGCACGTGATCGCGACGCTGCTTGCCGTGGGGGCGGTGGTCGGCACGGTCGCGGTGCTCGAGTTGGCGCAAGTGGGCGCGGTGCTCGACGGCCTGAAGGCGTTCCGCCCCGGCTTCCACGTCGTCGGCGGACAACTGCGCGCGACCTCGACGTTGTTCTATCCGACCATCGCGTCGATGTATCTGGAGGTCGTGTTCGCCCTCGGGCTGTTCTGGTTGTCGGGCCGCGGCGCCGATCGCGGATCGACTGCCGGATCGAGGAGCCCGGAGCCCGGAGCCCGGACTTCGAGGGCGCGCGTGCTCGCGTTCGCCGCGCTCACGCTCGTCGCGGCCGGCGTTGTCGCCACCTTCACTCGCGCCGGCCTGATCACGATGGCGCTGAGCCTCTTGTGTGTCGGCGGCTTGCGCCACCTCCGCCATCGCCGATGGGACGGCGGCCAATGGGCGCTGGCGGCGCTGGCGGCGGTGGTGGTGATGCTGATCGCACTGTCGCGGTCGCCGCAGTTGCTCGTGGCGCGGATGAGCGCGGAGGGATCGCAAGCCTGGTACGGTGCCGGCTACGACGTCCCCGAGACGATGACTATGCTGCCGGGCGGCATCTACGACGTGCCGGTGACGCTGACCAACAACGGCTGGCTCACGTGGCAGTCGCGGCAGGCGCCCGTGTTTGCGCTCGCCTATCACTGGCTGTCGGCCGGCGCCGAAGAGGTCGTGATCTACGACGGCATGCGGACCAGGTTCGAGAACCCCGTCGAGCCCGGCCAGGCCGTGTCAATGCTGGCGCAGGTCCGCGTGCCCGGCTATCCCGGATCGTATGTGCTCGTGTGGGACGTGGTCCACGAGCACCGGACGTGGCTCAGCGTCGAGGGCGTGTTGCCCGGCCGGACGCGCGTGACCGTGGCGGGGAAGCCGCAGGTGAGCGGGCCGTTGTCGACGCATGGCCGGATGCCGATGGGCTCGGTCCGTCTGCCGCGGCTCACGCTGTGGAAGGCCGCACTCGACATTGCCGGCGAGCGTCCGCTGCTTGGCATCGGCCCCGACAACTTCCGGCACGTCTACGGGCGGTATCTCGGACTGGTCACCTGGGACACGCGCGTGCACGCCAACAACGCGTACCTCGAAGCGCTGGCCGGCGCCGGCCTCGCCGGCGCCGCCGCCGTCGGGTGGTTCGTGCTGGCGATGTCCGTTGGCATCTGGAAACGGTGGGCGGCGATCCCCGACGCCGTGGTGCCGCTGTTTGCTGCGACCGCGGCGGCCTGCCTGGCGATCGCGGCGCATGCGCTGGTCGACTCGTTCATCACGTTCACGCCGACCTACGTGATCTTCGCGATCGCGGTGGGCCTGACGTTCTCGCCCGCCGTGTCCGGTGGCGACACACCTTCACGTGGCGACAAACCTTTAGGTTTGTCGTGGGCGATCGACACACCTGAAGGTGTGTCGCCACAGGTGGAGTCAAATGCGCATCGCGTTTGACGGCACCACGCTGACGCCCGGGCGCACCGGTGTCGGCTACTACACCGAGCACCTGTTGCAGCATCTCGCCCGCGAGGTCGAGGCGACGGGCGACGAGCTCGTGGTGGTGTCGAACCAGCCGATCGAGACCGAGCAGCCGCTGCCGCCCCACGTGCGCGTGCACGACGGCCATCGTTTTCCGATCCGGATCGGCTGGATGCAGTTGCGGGCGGCGCGCGCGCTAGCCTCGCTCGCGCCCGACGTGGCGCACTTCACTAACGGCATGGTCCCGGCGGGATCGGAGGTGTCGACGGTCGTGACGATCCACGACATGAGCCTGCGCCTGTATCCGCACTGCCATCCGGTGCGCCGGCTGCTGCTCAATCGCCCGCTCATGCACGTGGCGCTGCGCCGCGCCTCGGCCATCGTGACGGTGTCGCACAGCACGCGCCGCGACCTGTTGCGCCTGCACGGCCTGTCGCCCGATCGCGTGTCGGTGGTGCACGAGGCGGCGAGCCCGGCGTTTCGACCGATCCGTGACGGCGTGCGGCTGGGAACCATGCGGGCGAAATACGGCTTGCCCGATCGCTTCATGCTCTACGTCGGCACCATCGAGCCGCGCAAGAACCTGGGACGTCTCATCGACGCCTTCGCCATCGCGCGGCAGGCGGGCATCCCACACGACCTGGTGTGCGTCGGTCCGTACGGGTGGTCCTCGCGCGATCTGACGGGACGCATCGCGCAGCTCGGCCTCTCGCGGCACGTGCACTTCACCGGCTACGTGCCCTTCGACGATCTGCCCGTCATTTACAACCTCGGCGAATTCTTCGTGTTCCCGTCCTTGTACGAAGGCTTCGGCCTGCCGGTCGTGGAAGCCATGGCGTCGGGCACGCCGGTGCTGACCGCCAACACGTCCTCGCTGACCGAGATTGCGGGTGACGGCGCCCACACGGTCGACCCCACCGACACCGACGCGCTCGCCGATGCGATCCGGCGGCTGGCGACCGACGAGCCGCTGCGGCGCGATCTCGCCGAGCGCGGGTGGCGGCGATCGCGAGCGTTTTCGTGGACGCAGACCGCGAAAGACATGCTGGCGGTCTACCAGCGCGCAGCCGGCAAGACCGTGACGGTTCCGGCACGCAGCGCGCCGGCCGAGTCGGCTGATCGAGCGGTCGCGGTGAAGTCCGCGTCGAGCGGACGGTGGTCGTGATGGCCGTCGAACGCGCGGCGACTGTGGCCTTCGACCGGCTGGCGCCGACCTACGACGTCCTGTCGGCCGGCGATGCGTTCGTGCATCAGCGGCGCCAGACGCACGCCGCGTTCACGAGGTGGCTGGCGCCCGGTTGCCGTGTGCTCGAGATCGGATGCGGCACCGGCGCCGACACGGAGTTTCTCGCGCGCGCGGGGATGGCGGTGATCGCGTGCGACCCGTCCGAGGAGATGTTGAGCCGCACCAAGCGGCGCCTCGAGAACGCGGGCCTCGGCCACCGCGCCGGCATCCTGGCGTGCGGGCTGCAGGAGCTGCCGGCCTTCCTGGACGCGCTCGATCACGCGCAGGGCTTCGACGCCATCGTTTCGAATTTCGGCGCGCTCAATTGCGTCGAGTGCCTCGAGCCGCTGGGCGCCGTGGCCCGGCGGCACTTGCGGCCCGGCGGCGCCGTGATGCTGGGGCTGATGGGCCGGTCGTGCGCGTGGGAGATGTTCTACTTCGCGGTCCGCGGCCGCGCGGCAGAGGCGGCTCGCCGCCGCCGGCCCGGCCTCACCGTGGCGGTGGCCGGCGTCGAGGTGCCGACGTTCTACCACCGCAACGGCGAGGTGCGGGTGGCACTCGGCGACGAGTTCACGCTCGACGCCGCCATCGGCCTCGGCGTGATGGTGCCGCCGCCCTACCTCGAGTCGCAGTGGCAACGCGTGCCGGCGCCGATCCGCCGGCTCACCGCGCGCGTCGACCGCGTGGTGGCGCCGTGGCCGGGCGTGAACCAGTTGGGCGATCACGTTCTCACCAGATGGGTCAAGAGTAGGGCCCCCCTTCATGGGGGGCCGGCCGGTAACTATGGGGGGCCGGCCGGTAACGCCC
>Ga0156330_1127_pt1 | contig 19853 bp, 14 predicted proteins | sample RifCSPlowO2_12_FD_107978 | JGI IMG/M metagenome (GOLD analysis project Ga0156330, IMG submission 107978) | Acidobacteria bacterium RIFCSPLOWO2_12_FULL_67_14b | reverse complement strand
CAGCTTCTTCAACTCGCTGATGATCTTGTCGCGCCCGGCTTTCATCCGATCGGCAAGCGCCAGATCATCCGGCGAATTCAAATCTGCGGTGTCCACGGTCCCTCCAAACTCAGCTTTCGGCTCTCGGCTCTCGGCTCTCTTTACTCTTAACTCGGTTAGTGGGTCATGGCGTAAACGACGTAGTTCACGCCGAACTTGTACGCCTCGTTCGAGAGGTCGACCGGCAGGTAGCCGGTGTCGGAAAACTCCCACATCTCGCCGAGATCGTGGTTGTAGTTGGCAATCGCCATCAGCCGCTTCGCCGGATCGTTGTCTTCGAAGATCCCCGTCCACTCGGCGGGCCCGTAGTAACCCATGATGTCGAGCGAGTTGATCTCGAAAAACGAATGGAACACCGGATGCGCCGGGTCGAGGGGCACCCAGCGCGCGTCGGGCAGCACCCGCCGCATCTGCGCCACCAGATTGGCGCGGTGGTTGTCGCGGAAGTCGTCGAAGATCACGAAGCCGCCCTTTTGCAGGTAGGCGCGGAACCCCGCCATCTCCTCCTCGCTCAGCGTCCAGAAGCCGGGCTCCGACATGTAAGCAATCGGAAACAGGGACAGGTCCGGATCGTCGAGCGTCAGGATGTTGCCTTCGTCGATGAACGTCCGGACGAACGTGATCTCGCTGAGGATCTTCAGGAAGTGGAAGTCGGCGCGCGGATAGTCGTGCGCCCAGGGCGGCTCGCGGCGGGAGTAGCCGTCAAACGTGGGACCGTAGCGCAAGCGCACGAACGAGAACCGCCCGTCGTAGTCGGCCTTGCCGGGATCGATCGCGACCGCCGCGCGGCGGCCGCCGCCGAACCGGCGCATCCCGTCCTGCGCCGCCTCCGCCACGGCTTCCGCCTTCGCCGACGCTACGGTGGACAGGTCGGCGCCCAAGGCCAATAAGGCCACGCTGGTCGCGGCCACCAGGCACGCGATCGCCAGCCCGCTACGCCAGGCCGACAACACGGCGGTACCCCCATTCGGCGCAGAGCAGGCCGACGAGCAGGATCAGCACGATCGGCAGGTGCCACAGGTCGTGTTCTTCGACCGTGGTCACGCCGCGGCCCGTGTACCGGAGATCGTCGGCCAGCGTGGCCGTGCCGCCGGCCTGGTAGAAGCGTCCGCCGGTGTCGTCGGCAATGCGCTTCAGCGTCGCCGCGCGCATGGTGGCGTCGAAGAACTCGATATCGCCCGGCGCCGCGCGGAAATGCGTCACGGTACTGCCCACCGTCTTGCCGCCGCGCGTCGCTTCCAGGCGGGCCTCGTACCAACCCGGTGCCTTCGTCGGAATCGACGCGTTGTACTGGCCTGAATGCTCGCCGTCCCACGCCATCGGCACGTCGCTGACGGCGCCGTCGGGGCCCGTCACCCGCACGACCACCGCGGCGTCGTTCAACTCCACGAACGACGGATCGACGACGTTGGCGGTGATCTCCGCGGCTTCGCCCGGCTCGACGCGCTCGGTCATCGTGTTGGGCTCGACCTGATCCGGCACGCCGTCGACCAGCCACCGCAGCAGCTGGCGCCAGTAGTTCTCGTGCGTCATGTCGTCCACGGGAATGCTGGCGTGCATCTGCCACACCCACGAATCCTGCGGCGTGAACGCGAACGACTTGCCGCGGCCATACCGCTGGAACGTCAGCACCGGCCGCTCGCGCCGCGTCTCGTCGGTGCCCGATAGCAGGATGGTGGCGCCGGGCTTGATGGCGTCGATGCGGTTCACCGCGGTCACGACCGGCAGCGATTCCCACTTCTCCACCGACGCCGCTTCCGTGTCCGCCAGCTGGGTGACCGCCGTGGCGTTACCGGCGCGCGTCGGCTTCACCGACAGGCGCGACACGCTGTCTTTCGGCTGCACCTGGCTGCGATCGAGCACCACCGGCAGCACGTCGGCCACCGCCGTGCCGGCGTAGCCGCCCTCGGCAAACGCCCGCGGGCCGCCGAGCATCAGGAGCCCGCCGCCCCGCCGGTCGACGAACTCGGCGATCATGCGCAGCTGATCGCCGCTGAACGCGCCAGCCTCGATGCTGCCCAGGATCAACCCGCGATACGCGAACAGCTCTTCACGCGTCTTCGGGAAGCCCGCGACCAGCTCGTCCGGCGTGTCGACGCCGAGGCGCAGGTACTTGTTGTCGGCCGTCCGCTGCAGGGCCGTGACGATGAGGTTCGGGTCTTCGGTGACGGCGCGGCGCAGGAACTTCAACTCGAACCGGGGCTCGCCCTCGAAGTACAGGATCTTCTCCTTGCGATCCCGCACATCGATCAGCGCCTCGCGCGCGTTGTTCTCGGTCACCAGCTCGCCCGGCTGCGGCGACACCCGGAAGCGGAGCACGCGCGGCCCGGCCTCGGTCACGCTGAACCGTACGGGAATCGACGCCGGGGTGCCGGCATCGGGCAGCGTCACTTGCTGCGTGCTGACCAGCGTGCCCTCGTCTTCGACGTCGATCGTCACCTTCTGCCCGTCGAAGCCGGACTGCGACAACACCACATCGACCATCAACGTGGTGCCCTTGAGAGCGGTCTTGGGCGTCACCACGCGTCCGACCTGAATGTCCTTCGACAGTGTTTCCTGGCCGACGCCGACGGTGAACACCGGCAGGCCCTCGGCCCTCAGGCCGAGCAGCGCGTCGCCCAGCGCGGTGTCGGCCGTGTCGGCGCCATCGGTGATCATCACCAGGCCGGCCACCGGCAAGCCGGCCAGCTCCTGGCGCACGCCGGACAACGCGGCGCCCAGACGCGTCTGCGATCCGTTGAACGCCAGGTCTTCCTGCGTCACGCGCGACGGCGCCGCCGAGAAACGGAACGTCCGGATGGTGAAGCGGTCCGACAGCGCCTTGAGCAACCCGCGATCGGGCGCGCCGAATTCGTCGCGGACGAACGCCGCGCGCTGCTGGCCGCCGTAATCCGCGATCTGCATGCTGCGCGAATCGTCCAGCAGCACGCCGAGGAAGTTCTGCTGCGGCACCGCGGCCTTGACGACCAGCAGCGGCCGGAAGAGGCAGAGCAGAATCAGGGCGAGCAGCGCCACGCGAATGGTGGCGAGCGCGATGCGATCGCGCGCACGGCCGCGGCCCGACCGGTAGGCCAGCAGCGTGAGGCCCACGGCCACGCCGACCGCCACCGCCGCGACGTACGAGCCCGTCGAGGGCGCAAGGCGGAATTCCCCCTGGCTGAAGACCACCGGGGACAAGTCGAAGAAAAATCGGAAGAGGGCGTCGAACACGAATGCTCCGGATTCTACTTCGGTTAGGCTAACCCGAATGACAGAGCTAAGTCGCCGATCATTGCTGAGTCTGGCCGCCGCCACCCTGCCCGCGTGGGCCACCGCCCGCCCCGCGGTGGCTCAAACGGTCAGACGGCCCACCGTCGTCAATGGCCGCCGATTCCGGCACTACGACGTCTTTACGGCGACGCCGCTGGCCGGCAACCAGCTCGCCGTGTTCATGGAAACGGTAGGCCTCACCGCCGCGCAAATGCAGGCGATGACGCGGGAAACGAAGTTTTCGGAGTGCACCTTCGTCCAGCCGCCGGAAGCGGCGGGGACCGACGTGCGGCTGCGGATCTTCGGGCCGAGCAACGAGATGGAGTTTGCCGGCCACCCCGTGATCGGCTCCGCGTTTGCCCTGGCGGACGAGGGCGCGATCACGACGGGGCAGAGGGAATTCACATTCGGCCTCGGCATTGGTCCCACCCTTGTGGAACTGGAGTGGCAGGGGGACCGGCTGCAGTTTGCCTGGATGACGCAGCAGAAGCCGGTCTACGGGCCGACGCTGAACGCGCCGGGCCCGCTGGCGGCGGCGCTGGGGCTGGAGGCGGCGGCCATGCGGCCCGGCGTGCTGCCGCAGGAAGTGAACTGCGGGTCCGCGTTCTTCATGGTCCCGCTGGCGTCGCGCGCCGCCGTGGATCAGGCCGTCGTCGACACGCGCGCGGTGGCCGCGGTGTTCGAGGCCGCAAAGATGACGCGGCGCGGGCTCTTCATCTTCTCCACCGAGCCGGGCGCCGACGGCGCCACGGCCTACAGCCGCATGATGGGCGCCAACGAAGACCCGGCCACCGGATCCGCGAGCGGGCCCCTGGGCTGCTATCTCGTGAAGCACGGCCTGGTGCCGCCTGACAAGGCCGGCGCGATCGTCAGCGCGCAGGGCGTGAAGATGGGCCGCCCGAGCCGGATACACATCAAGCTCGATATGAACGGTACAGAAGTGACACGCGTCCGCGTCGGTGGGACGAGCGTGTTGGTTGGTGAAGGCTGGCTGAGATCGTCCTGAGCGCGCCGCGTCTTTCAAAATACGGCCGCAGATTCCGCAGATTGACGCAGATGTGAGTTCGCTAGCGGCCCGCATTGTGTGACATCTGCCGCCCTGGTTTGAAATCTGCCTGATCGGCGGCGTGGTGATAAAATCAGCGGCATGTTAGCGACCATCCCAATCACCAAGATATCTGTGTCCCGAATGACGCCGGAACTGCGCGACAGCGCGCCGTTTGGCGCCGTGTTCAGCGACCACATGCTCGTCGCCGACTATGCCAACGGCAAGTGGGGCGATCCGAAGATCATTCCGTACGGCGTGCAACTGCTCGCGGCCGCGCCGGCGGTGGCGCATTACGGTCAGGGCATCTTCGAGGGCTTCAAGGCGTTTCCGCGGCCCAATGGCGGTGCGGTGGTGTTCCGGCCGCAGGCCAACCACGCGCGGATGGCCAGGACCTGCCAGCGCATGGCGATGCCCGAAGTGCCGGCGTCGATCTTCATCGACGGCACGCTGGCGCTGGTCGCGCTCGACCGCAACTGGATTCCCGAGAAGGACGGCAGCGCCCTCTACATCCGCCCCGTGCTCTTCGCCACCGGCGAAACGCTGGGCGTCAGACCGTCCGAGTCGTTCCGCTTCATCATCGAGACCTGCCCGAGCGGCCCGTATTTCTCCGGCGCGGTCGATCTGCTCGCCGAAGAAACCTACGTGCGCGCGTTCCCCGGCGGCACCGGCGCCGCCAAGTGCGGCGGCAACTACGCCGGCAGCATGCTCGCCTCGATCGAGGCGCAGAAGAAGGGCTTTCACAACGTGCTCTGGCTCGACGGGATCGAGCGGAAGTACGTGGAAGAAGCGGGCCTGATGAACGTGGCGTTCGTGATCGGCGGCACGGTCGTCACGCCGCCGCTCGGCGGCACCATCCTGCCGGGCATCACGCGCGACAGCGTGCTGACGCTGCTGCGCGACATGAAGATCCCAGTGGAGGAACGGCGGATCTCGATCGACGAGGTCTTCGATGCGCACGCCAGGGGCACGCTCCAGGGGGCGGCCGGCATCGGCACGGCCGCGGTGATTGCGCCGCTTGGACGGCTGCGCCACCGGGACCGCGAGATCACGGTGCCGGCGCTCTCGCCGGACTCGCCCTTCGCGAAGGTGGGCGCGGAGCTCGAAGCGATCCGCTCCGGGAAGATCGCCGACCGCCACAACTGGCTGATGGCGCTCTAAGGCAGAAGGCAGAAGGAAGGACAATCCGAATGCCGTACTTCGCGTTGACCTACGAGGTGGTGGACGATTTCGTCGACCGCCGCCTGCCGTTCCGGCCGGCGCACATCAAGGAAGTGCGCGACGCGCACGCGCGGGGCGAGCTGATCATGGCCGGGGCGCTGGGCGAGCCGGCCGGCGCCCTGCTCGTCTTCCGCGCGGCCGACCAGTCAATCGCGGAGCACTTCGCGAAGGCCGATCCCTACGTGAAGAACGGATTGGTCGCGAGCTGGAAGGTCCGTCCGTGGACCGTCGTCGTCGGGCAGGACGCCGCCGAGACGCCGCCGGGCCTGCCGGCGTAGACGCCGGCGCAGTCAGCGCTCGTCGGCCGCCGCCGCCGCCCCGGTCGCGAGCCCCTTGAGCTCGCGCAGGACCTGATCGCCCATCCATCGGGCATCATCGGAATCCCACGACGACTGCACTCCGTTGGTCGGGTGGCCGATTAGTCGGTACAGGGCCAGCAGCGACTGGTCGTCGGAGACCCATGGGGCGCCGATGACTTCGACCACATGCTGCAATTCGTGGGCAAGGCTCGCGAGCAAGTCGTTGGGCCTCGCATGGGTCTTGATCGAAATGCGCACGAAGCGATTCGGCGGGCTCGCCCCGATCCAGGTCAGGTGGCCGACCGCCTCGCCAGGCAGCCAGCGCACGGCCTGAACGAACACGAACACGCGGCCACCCTCCACACGATCCACCAGGGACCGCAGGGTCGGCGAGCGGCGCACGCCGTCGGCCAGCAGCGCCGCCAGCCGTGAATCCTCGATGCGAATTTGGGGGCTGGCGGCAGGCTCGGTCGCCAGCGATTGCGGCGCCGCGGCATTCGCAGCGCCGAGCAGGAAGGCGATAGCGAGCGGCACGAGACGAGCCATGGGCCTCCTCAGGACGGGGAGAACGTGGCCGGCGCAACCACGGTTCTCGCCCGTATTCGGGGCTGCTGTGCACGATCGGAGCCAGGTCCCTGCGTCTGGGCGGATGCGTCAGGGCGTTCCGACGCTGCGGAATATCCAGCAGCCGGGTGCGCGAAATCCCACACACCCCAGCACTGGTTTTGGCCGGCGTGGAATTCGATTTGCCAGAACTCTCAGGTCTTCAGCAGCGGCCACTCGGCACGGTTCGTGCTTTGTGCCGAAACGATACGTCTATCTGCACGTCTCTTCGGTAGTCAACAGCGGCTGGTCCTCGTTGTGCTGCTCTGCCCGCATCGTCGCGACCCTGGAGCGCGTCAACGTGGTCACAAAGGAGCCTCCGATGAAGGGCCCACGCCTCCACGCTTCCACGTTCCTGCTGGCGCTCCTCCTGGCCGTGTCCGGTCTGCTGACCGGCACCGGGGTGGCGCAAACACCGCAGCTACCCTCACCCCAGCAGCACTTCGGCCACCAGATGGGCGCCGACGGCAAGCTCGCGGACTGGGTCGGGCTCGTCGCCTACTACCGGTTGCTCGAGAAAGGCTCCGACCGGATGAAGGTGGTGGAGCTGGGGCCGTCCACCGAGGGGAAGCCGTTTCTTGCGCTCTTCATCTCCTCGCCGGCCAATCTCTCGAAGCTCGAAGCGCTGCGGCAGACCAACGCCAAGCTGGCGGATCCGCGCGGCCTGTCGGAGGCGGACGTGAAGACGCTCGTCGCGGGGGGCCGCGCCGTGATCGTGCAGAGTTTCGCGCTGCATGCGAGTGAGGTCGCCGCGTCCCAGACTGCCGCCGAGTACCTGTACGAGCGCCTGACGCGCACCGATGAGGACTCGCGGCGCACGCTCGACAACGTCGTCGAGATCGTCATCCCGTCCTTCAACCCGGACGGGACGCAGATGATTGCCGACTGGTACAAGAAGTACGCCGGCACTGAGTACGATGCTGCGCCGCTTCCGTGGCTGTACCAGAAGTACGTGGGGCACGACAACAACCGCGACGCGTTCATGCAGAACATGATCGAGTCGCAGCACGCGGCGAAGATCCTCTTTCGTGACTGGACGCCCCAGGCCTACGTTGACCATCACCAGATGGGCGGCGGCGGCGCCCGCATTTCCATACCGCCGTATGCGGAACCGGTTCGGCCGGATGCGGATCCCCTCGTGTGGCGAGAGATGAGCTGGTACGGCGGCCATATGGGCTACAAGCTGGAGGAGGCCGGCAAGACCGGCGTCATCGGCGCGGCCATCTACTCGGGATGGGGGCACATGGGCTTCCACTGGATTACCCCGTTCCACAACATCGCCGGGATGCTGACCGAATCGGCGAGCGCGCGGCTGGCGACGCCGGTCTTCATGCATCGTGACCAGATCCGCGGCGGCGCCCGCGGTCTGCCGACGTACGAGGCCCAGACGACGATGCCGAGTCTCTGGGAGGGCGGCTGGTGGCGCGTCCGCGACATGGTCGAGTACCAGAAGATTGCCGCGTGGTCGCTCGTCGATCAGGCGGGCAGAAACCGCGAGACGCTGCTCTGGAACGCCCATCTGAAGGCCAGGCGCCAGACCGAGCGCGGCGCGGCCGCGGAAGTGAAGGCCTACGTGATTCCCGCCGAGCAGCACGACCCGTTGACCATGACCAAGATGGTCAACAAGCTGCTCGACTCCGGCGTCGAGATTCACCGGGCGCCGAAGGCGTTCACGCACGAGGACCGCGTCTACGGCGAGGGCTCGTACGTGATCTCGATGGCGCAGCCGAAGATGGGCCTCATCCGCTGGATGCTCGGCCGCACCTTCTATCCCGACAACACCCACACGCGTGATCGGGAGGGCAACCCGATCCGGCCCTACGACATGTCCACCGACACCATGACCGAGTTCATGGGCGTCCGGAGCGATCCCGCGGCGACGGCGGTGAGCGCGGAACTGACGAAGCTGGCCGCGCACGTGGTGCCGCTCGGGCAGGTGGCTCGCGGCGGTGCCGGGTCTGTGATCGACGGGCGGCTGAACGACGCCTTCACGGCGGTCAACATGCTGCTTGCGAAGAACGTGGCCGTGCGCCGTGTGGACCGAGCAGCCGAGAGCCTCCGCGCCGGTGACTTCCTCGTGTCGGCCGGGTCGGACGCCGCGGTCGCGGAGGTGGCAAAAACGACCGGCGTGAGCTTCCGCGCGCTGCCGGCGATGCCGCCCGGCGGCACGCACGACCTGCGGCCCATGCGCATCGCGCTGTTCCAGCGCTACAACGGCGGCAACATGGACGAAGGGTGGACCCGCTTCATGCTCGAGCAATTCGGGTTCCCGTACAAATCGATCATGGACGCGGACGTCAAGTCCGGAGGGCTCGAGACCAGGTACGACGTCATCATCCTGCCGTCCGACTCGATCTCCGGCATGACCGGCGAGCCGCCACCGGCCGGCCAGGGCCGCGAGTTCGGCGGTCCGCCGCCGGCGAACACGCCGCCCGAGTATCGCAGCGGCTTCGGGGCCGAGGGCGTCAAGTCGCTCGAGGCGTTCGTTCAGAAGGGCGGCACGCTCGTGACCTTCGCTCAGGCGGGAGACCTTCCCATCCAGCGCTTCGGCCTCCCGATTCGCAACGTCCTGGCAAGCCTGCCGTCGAAGGAGTTCTGGTGCCCGGGGTCGACGCTGCACGTGCGCTTCGACAACGCGCACCACCTGGCGTACGGGATGCCGCGCCAGGGCCTGGCCACGTTCCTGGCGGGCAGCCAGGCGTACGAAGTCACGTCGACGGACCGGAGCCAGGACGTCGACATCCTCGCCACGTACGTGGAGCGCGACCTCCTGCAGAGCGGCTGGCTCCTCGGCGAACAGGTTCTCGCGCGCAAGGCGGCGGCGGTGTCGGTGAAGCACGGGCAGGGCCGGGTGGTGCTTCTGGGCTTCCGCCCGCAGCACCGCTCGCAGACGCACGGCACGTTCAAGCTGGTGTTCGACGCCCTGGTGACGCCGCCGACGGCGGCGAAGACGCGGATGACAGAGACGGTGCAGCCATGACGGCGGCCGTGGGAGGCAGCGCCATGAAGAACGTAATCGGATTGCTGATTTGTGCGAGCCTCATGCTGCCCGGAGCGACCACCGGGCAGACCGTCGGTGCGACGACCGGCGCGATCAATGGCAAGGTGGTGGACAGCACCAACGCTGTACTGCCGGGCGTGACCGTGACGATCTCGGCGCCGCAGATGCAGGGAACCCAGGCTGCCGTCACCAACGAGGAGGGCAACTATCGCTTCCCGGGCATTCCACCGGGCACCTACCAGATCATCTACGAGCTCCCTGGTTTCTCGACTGTGGTCCGCGAACAGATCCGCGTGACGCTGGGCTTCACCGCCACCATCAACGTCACCCTCCAGATCTCGGGCCTCCAGGAGAACGTCACGGTCTCGGGTGCGTCGCCGGTGGTCGATGTCTCGTCGACCAAGACCACGACCAACTACGACTTCAAGGAGCTCGCCGCCATTCCCAGCGCGCGTGACATGTGGGCCATCCTCGCGGAGTCGCCGGCCATCACGATGAGCCGGATCGACGTCGGCGGAAGCGCGGCCGGCACGCAGAGCGGCTACCGGTCGTACGACGCCCAGGGCGGTCAGAACCGCGTGATGATCGACGGGCTCGTGACGACCGAAGGCACCGCGGCTATCGGGGTCTACGTCGACTACGGCTCGGTCGAGGAGGTAACCGCCGGCATGGCGGGCCATGGCGCCGACATGGGCCAGCCTGGTGTGCAGACGCAAATGATGATCAAGTCGGGTGGCGACGAGTTCCACGGCTCGTTCTATGGCGATTACCAGAACTCGAGCCTGCAGGGCACCAACGTCACCAACGAGCAGGTGCAGCGCGGCATCCGGGACAAGGACGTGAACCGGATGACCGAGTACTACGACTTCAACGCCGACGCGGGCGGCTACCTCAGGAAGAACAAGATCTGGTGGTACGGCTCCTTCCGCGAGTTCAACACCGAGGTGAACGAGCCGCGCTTCCCGGTCAAGCCGCACAAGACGGCGCTCCGGCACTTCAGCGGCAAGGCGACGTTCTCGCTGCCGGGCAACAACAAGCTGATCAGCACGATTGTCCGGACCCTGAAGGTCCAGCCGACGCGGCTCGACACCTGGCGCGCCAGCAGCGGCATCAACCTCACCGAGGGATCGACGCAGAGCCAGCGGCACTGGGCGTGGGTCTACAAGGCCGAGTGGACCAAGGTGCTGAGCGACGCCGCGTTTGCCGAAGTCCGCGGCGGGCAGTTCGGCTACGACTGGCCGCTCGTCCCCAACGAGCTGGCGTCGGGGCCCCGCGTCGAGGACATCGGCAACAGTCTGGTCTCGGGCCCCAACCGCGACTGGATGCAGACCCGGCACCGCAACCAGGCGCTCGGGTCGCTCAGTTACTTCAAGGATGGCTTCCTGGGCGACCACAACCTGAAGTTCGGCGGCGAGGTGTTTCACGAGACGTTGCACGAGATCTGGCGGCCGACCGCATTCGGGAACCTGTCGATCTCCTACCTGCGCAACGGCACGCCGGTGGAAGTTGACTTGTTCGATCCCGGCGAGATCGACGCGAGACTGTGGACCTACTCGTTCTACGCCAATGACATCTGGCGTGTGAACAGCCGCCTGACGCTGACGCCCGGCCTCCGCTTCGACCGGTTCCGCAACTCGCTGCCGGAGCAGGAGCACCCCGCCGGAAGGTTCAGCGCCACGCCCACCACCTTCCCAGAGGTGAGCGAGCTCGTCAGCTGGAACCTCTTCGGCCCGCGCCTCGGCGCCACCTACGACCTTTCGGGGAACGGCCGCATGCTGCTGAAGTTCAACTACGGCCAGTACTGGTGGAATCCGAGCAACGACATCTCCAATAACGCCAACCCGAACCGCTCGCCGTGGTACCGGCGGTATGCGTGGACGGATCTGAACAGGAACGGCTCCTGGAACGAAGGCGAGCAGGGCACGCTGCTCTTCTCGCAGGGCGGCGCGGCCAGCACCGTCGTCGACCCTGACCTGGAGAACACCTACACGCGCGAGGTGTCGGGGTGGATCGAGCGGGAAGTGGCGGCCAACTTCGGCGTCCGGACCGGGTTCGTCATGCGCCAGATCCGCAACCAGCGCACGACCTCCAACGCGAACCAGCCTGTTGACGCCTTCAACGTGCCGGTCCAGATCCCGGACCCGGGCCCCGATGGCGTGCGCGGGACGGGCGATGACGGCCCCGCGCTGAGCGGATTCAACCTGAATCCCGCGCTGATCGGAGTGCCGACGCTCAGCGTCGTCGGCAATCAGAAGGACGCCCACGGCGACTACTACACCTGGGAGATGAGCGCGAACCGGCGCATGGCCGGACGCTGGTCCATGCGGGCGTCGTTCACCCACACCTGGAACTGGGATCATGCGAGCAGTTACGCCGGCAACTCCATCCGGCAGTACAGCCTCCCGTTCACGCCGAACGATCTCATCAACACCGATCGCGACGACGGCGCCTACGCGTTCACGAACTGGACGGGGAAGCTGATGGCGACGGTCGAGGCGCCGTACGGCATCAAGCTCACGCCGATGATGCGGCACCAGTCCGGCGATCAGATCGGCCGCATCGTGCAGTTCGGCTTCAATTACGGCAGCCGGGCCGTGCTCGTCGAGCCGCTCAACTCGAATCGTCTCGACAACACCACGATCTGGGACATCCGCGCCGAGAAGGTGTTCCGTTTCGGACCGCGGACTTTCTCCGGGTTCCTGGATATGTACAACATCACGAACTCCAACAGCGAGTTCCGCCAGATCTGGAGCTCTGGCAGTTCGTTCCTGCGGCCGACGACGATCATCCCGCCGCGCGTGGTGCGCGTCGGCGCGAAGGTCGAATGGTAGTCAGCAACATCTGACACACTCGCTCCGCGGCACCGGACGCGGGCCGGGGCTGACACCCCGGCCCGTCTACTCCACCGGCCGCAGCCGCGCCGCGAGCGTCCTGGCGATGACCTCTCCGTGCAACCGGCCGTTCTCGATGAACACAGTGCCGGTCTTCTTGCCCGCCAACTGTCCCCCGGCAATGAAGAGCCCGGGGACATTCGTTTCGTAAGTCTCGGCGCTGTACTTGGGCTCCAGTGTCTCCTCGTTGATCGTCACGCCGGCGCTCCGCATGAACTCGGCATCGGCGCGATAGCCGGTGAGCAACAACACGGCGTCGGCTGCGATCGCGCGCGAACCTTTATGAGGAGCCTCCGTGGAGAACCCATCTGAGGAACCCTCGTGAGGAACCGCTTCCACAATCACTTCCGTCGAGCGGATCTCCATCAGGCGCGAATTGAAGTGGGCCGCGATCGAGCCCTCCTTGACCCGGTTCTCGATGTCGGGCTTCACCCAGTACTTGATCGACTCGCCGAACGCCGGGCCGCGATGCACGATCGTGACGTGCCCGCCGGCGCGGTGAATCTCGAGCGCGGCCTCGGCCGCGGAGTTCTTGCCGCCGACGATGACGACGCGTTGGCGGTAGTACGGATGCGCTTCCTTGTAGAAGTGCGACACGTGCGGCAGATCTTCGCCGGGGATGCCCAGCATCACCGGCAGGCCGTAGTAGCCCATCGACAGCACCACGTTGCGTGCCTCGCGCACGCGCGTCGCGCCACGCGTCGTTCGCGTCGTGATCGTAAACGGCTCACCAGGAGCCCCGGGAGGCTCGACGGCAGTGGCTTCTTCGAACAGCGACACCTGCAACTGGAACGTATCGACGACCTTCCGGTAATAGCGCAGCGCTTCGGCGCGTGTCGGTTTCTCGTACGGGGTGGTCAGCGGAATGCCGCCAATCTCCAGCAGCTCGGGCGTGGTGAAGAACACCATGTTCACGGGGAACCGCGCGATCGCGTCGACGAGCGACCCTTTTTCAAGGACGAGGTAATCCAGACCGAAGTGCTTGGCGGCGATGGCGGTGGCCAGCCCCGACGGCCCGGCCCCGATGATGATGACGTCGCGAACGGACATGACTGGATTCTATCGGGCTCCGGGCTCCGGGCTCCGGGCGGCCGGCAGAAAGCTGAGAGCCGGGAGCCGAACGCTGTAATATTCGCCCGAGGTTCCCTGATGCGCCTTCTGCCTGCCGGCATCGCCGTCCTTGCCCTATCCGCCGTCACCGGTGCGGCCCAGGCGCCTCAGCAGCCGGTCTTCCGCGCCGGCATCGAGATCCTCACGGTCGACGTCACCGCCATCGACAACAACACCGGGCGCCAGGTCGTGGATCTCACCGCGACGGACTTCATCGTCGAGGTCGACGGCAACGTGCGCACGGTCGCCTCCGCGGAGTACGTGCGGTCGGTCGACCACCTGCGCGTGGTCGGCGCGCCGCGGAAGGCCGCAGCGGCACCCGACGAGACCTTCTTCTCCTCCAACGCGAAGGGCGCGCCGAGCGGCCGGCTGATCGTGCTGCTCGTCGACCAGGGCAACATCCGCACCGGTGCGGCGCGGTCGGTGATGAACAGCGCCAAGAAATTCGTCGACACACTGGAGCCCGAGGATCGCGTGGCGGTGATCGCGGTGCCCGGGCCCGGCGAGCTCGTCGACTTCACGACCGACCACGACAAGGTCCGTGAATCGCTGCTGCGCATTGTCGGCCAGTCCACGCCGATGAAGGCGCGCTTCAACCTGAGCGTCACCGAGGCGATGGCGGTCTATCTGCGGAGCGACATTCGCATGGCGCTGGAAGTGGTGATGCGCGAGTGCGGGCAGCTGGTGGCGGCCGCCGAGGTCGAGCGGTGCGAGCGCGAGGTCGAACAGGACGCCGCCGAGATCGTCAACGACATCCGGCACCGGACGCAGGAATCGATCGCCGGCATGCGCGCCGTGCTCACGAGCCTCGGCAGTATCGAGGGGCCCAAGGCGGTGATCCTGATCTCGGAAGGCCTGGTGTTCGAGAGTCTGGGCAGCGAGACCGGCGACCTGGCCTCGGTGGCGGCCGATGCGCGCGCCAGCCTCGACGTGCTCCTGCTCGACGTGCCGCAGTTCGACGCCTCGCAATCGATGCGGCCGACCACGCCCCGCGAGGACCGCGACCTCCAGGTCGCGGGACTCGAGATGCTCGCCGGCGCGGCGCGCGGCTCGATCTATCGCGTGAACACCACGGCCGAGTTCGCCTTCGACCGCATTGCACGCGCCCTCGACGGCTTCTACCTGCTCGGCGTCGAGTCGCGCCCCGAGGATCGCAACGGCCGCCGGCATCGCATCGGCGTGAAAACGCCGCGGCGCGGCGTCACGATCCGATCGCGCCGCAGCTTCCTCGCGTCGGTGTCGGCCAAGGCGACCTCGCCGGGGGACGCCGTGATCCGCGCGCTCAAGTCGCCGCTGCCGATCAACGACCTGCCGCTCAGGCTGTCGACGTGGACCTATAAGGAGCCGGGCTCCCGCAAGATCCGCGTGCTGGTGGCGGCCGAAGTGGAGCGGCTGGCCGAGCAGCCGCTCGACTACACGGCCGGCATGGTCATCATCGGCAAGGACGGCCGCGGCCTGATGCCGGAAACGGGATTGAAGAAGCTGACCGTCAAGGACGGCGATCCGGGCACGGCGGTGTTCACCGGGATGATGACGGTCGATCCGGGCACCTACCGCCTGGCGCTGGCGATGGCCGACAGCGAGGGCCGCGTCGGCAGCGTGACGCGCACCGTCACGGCGTTCCAGATGGACGGCCCGGCGATGGCGATGGGCGATCTGCTGATCGGCACGGTGAGTCCCGGCGATCGGACGTCGATGCTGCCGGCGATCGAGCCCACCATCGCGACGGGACAGATCGCAGCGCTGATGGAAGTGTACGGTCCGCCTTCGCTCTTTCAGAGCTTGGGCGGGACCAGCGGGCCGCAATCCGCGGGACTCGAGGCGACGCTCGAGATCCTGGCCGACGAGAACGGCGCGCCGCTGGCGACCATCCCGATGCGGATGGCGCCGGGACCATCGCCGGAGATCGTGGCCGCCGGCGCGCAGGTGAGCACGACCATGCTGCCGCCGGGACGCTACCTGGCGCGCGGCGTCGTGCGGCAGGGCGGCAAGCCCCAGGGCCACCTGCTCAGGCCGTTCCGCATCATTCCCGAAGCGTCGTCGCTGACGGGCGCGCCCGCGGTGGCGGCGCCGGGCGCGCTGCCCGGCGAGATGGCGATGGTGCTGCTCGGCGGCCTGTCGCCGTTCGATCGCAAGGAGCTGCTCTCACCGGGAATGCTCACGAGCGCGCTTGCCGCCGCCGATGCGCGGGCGGCCGGCTCGAAGGCCGCCGTGAAGGAAGCACGCGCCGGCGACCTCGGCGCCGCCGCCATGACGGCGCTCGGCGACGGCGACCAGGCGCTGGCGACGTTTCTCAAGGGTCTCGAGCTGATGCAGCAGTCGCAGCTCGATCGCGCCGCCGTGCAGTTCCAGAGCTCGATGCAGATGGCGCCCTCGTTCGCGCCGGCACGGCTCTACCTCGGCGCGGCGCTGGCCTCAGGCGATCGGCACAAGGAAGCGGCGGGCCTGATTCAAAGCGGCTCGCCCGACAGCGCGCCCAACGCCGCCATCGCGCGCATGGCCGGCGAAGAGTGGATCAAGGCCGGCCAGCCCGGCCTCGCGATTGCGCCGCTCGAGCAGGCGATCAAGCAGCCGGCCGCCGATGCGAAGGCGCGGCAGTTGCTCGGCGTGGCCTACGTGCTGGGCGGCCGCCCCACCGACGCGGTGCCCGTGCTCACGCCCTATCTCGATGCGAACCCGACGAACCAGCCGGCGCTGCTCGCCGCGATCTTCGGCACCTACATCCGCCATTTGAATGCGCCGCAACCCGCGACGCTGGCCGCCGATCGCGCCAACGTGGCGAAGTGGTCAAAAGCCTATGCCGCGACGAAGGGCCCGATGCAGCCCCTCATCGCCGCGTGGGTCAAGCATCTACAGGGCCTTCGGTAGGCCTCGCTCCGCTCGGTGGGCGGGCCTTCGGCCCGTGGGCGCCGCCTTCGGCGGCGTGCGTGGGCTCCAGCAGGTGAACCATCTCGTGTACGACGATGTATTCAAGGCATTCAGGTGGCTTCTTGGCCAGCTCGGTGTTGAGCCTGATACTTCCAGCCCTTGGGCTGCAACTGCCCCACTTCGTCCTCATCCTCTGAACCTGACCCGCACGTGGGGTCGAACACCGTCGTGGCGTTGGTCGTCTTGGCGTCGCGGATGCCGATGGTCTGCGCCATGATGCGGCTCACTTCGGCCGGGGTATAGAACTGCCCCTTGCTCTTGCCGCTCTCGGTGGCGAAGTGCCGCATCAAATATTCATAGGCATCGCCCAGGATGTCGTCGCCGTCGGCGCGATTCTTTGGGAAGTCCAGACGTCTATCTTCGAAGATGGCGACCAGATTCGTCAGCCGGTCCACCATCTCCTGCCCGCTGCCCAGTTTGGTGGCATCGTTGAAGTCGGGCATGTCCGACAGCTTGTTAGCGGCGGCGAGCGGCCCGAGAATCCTCTTGTTGATCTGGTCGCCAATGTCCGGCTTGCCCTTGAGGGCCGCCATATCCCTGAAGCTCGCACCGACGGGAATCGAGATCGGGGCGTAGGGCACGCCCGCGTACTTGTCGCTGACGTACTTCACGAACAACATCACGAGGACGTAGTCCTAGCTGCCCGCCACGAGCACGATGAACAGCAGCGCTCGCTCAAGAGCTCCAATCAGTCGACCACGCTTCAGTTCGATGGAAGAGACGCCCCGCGTGGAATCAGCAGTCGAGACATCGTTCGGCACGCCGCTGGCCAATAACACGCCGCGTACAACATAGGTTCCGCCGTGAATCGTCACGACGAACAAGGCCGTGACTAGCAGGGCGACCGCGACGCGTTCACCCGGAGCCCCAAGAAGCAAGACCCAGAATCGCAATTCCAAAGCGCCGCGATTAATGACGATCCACGCCAGACCGGCAAAGAGCGCGGATGCGATAATCTCGCGTTCTGCCATGCGCCATCTGGCGCCTCTCGCCCGCAGGACCGCCAAGGCCGTTGCACAAAGGAGACATGCGGCCGCGAGCGTCCAACTGGACGACAACACTCCGACGGCGACCGCAGCGCTGGTGGTGAAGGCGAGGCGGAGCGGCAGCCGCCACGCCGACGGCACGCCGGACCTGGGTATTGGAGCCTCTGCTGTTTCAAAGGAGGCGTCCAATACCGAGTAGTTGGCCACGACCCAGAGCAGAATCGCGTGCGCCCACAGCAACAGCGCAGGGGACCTCATCACTGGCGGCTTCTGCCGGATGTCGTAGCCAACTCCAGCGCCGCCTTCCAACCGAGTTCGGCCAGCCGATAGGTCTCGGATCCGGCTGCCGATGCGTGATCAGATACACCCTGTTTGGAAATCTGAAGTTGTTCGGCAGCCTCAGTCTGTGTCTGTCCGTGGCGAAGCAGTTCCACAACTTCAAGCTGGCGATCCGTCATGCGCGCTCTCATGAAGCGCAGCGCCTGGGCGAAGCCCACGAGCACGTCGTCGTGTTTCCCAAATCCACGAAACACGCCGCCGAGAAGCCGCTTCTCGCGGGCCAACTCTAATCAAGTTAAATAACTTGACCTTACCCAATAGAACTTTAAGAAGTCGCGCTCGCACGAGGGACGAAACCGCCGAGCCCACGCCCGAGCGAAGCGAGGGCGCCAACGGCCGGCGAAGCCGGCCGCCCACGGTCGCCGCTAGGCGACCGCCTTGTCCGTGACGTACAGCGCCTTGTCGATGATCGCGAACGCCTCGGCCAGCTCCGCCTCCGTGATGCATAGCGGCGGGTTCGTGAAGAACGTGTTCCACCGCACGAACGTGTAGAGTCCCTCCTCGCGGAAGAACTTGCCGAGCGCCTGCATCTCCGGCGACGTCCCGTTGAACGGCGCCAGCGGCTCCAGGGTCTTGCGGTTCTTCACGAGCTCGACCAGGCCGAACAGCCCGATCGAGCGGACATCGCCGACACAGGGATGGTGCTTCTTCAGCTCGTCGAGCATCTGCCGCATCAGCACGCCCATCGTCCTGGCGCGCTCGATCAGGTTGTCTTCCTCGTAGACGGAGATCGTGGCCAGCGCCGCCGCGCAGCCGAGCGGGTGGCTGTTATACGTGAGCCCACCGTAGAACACCTTCTGCTGGAAGTGATCGGCAATCGCGCGCCGCACGCCGACCGCGCCCAGCGGCACGTACGCGCTCGTCAGTCCCTTGGCCATCGTCAGGATGTCGGGCACGATCTTCCAGTGATCGACGGCGAACCAGGCGCCGGTGCGGCCGAAGCCCGACATCACCTCGTCGCAGATCATGAGGATGCCGTGCTTGTCGCACAGCGCGCGCACGCCCTCGAGGTAGCCGTCCGGCGGCACCAGGATGCCGTTGGTGCCGGTGACGGTCTCGAGGATGAAGCCCGCAATCGTGTGCGGCCCCTCGAGCATGATGATCTCTTCGAGCCGCATCAGCGCCTCGTCCGCGCTGTCGGTGCCCCGCTGGATGCCGTGATACGGGTGCGGCACGTGCAGGATGCCCGGCATGCCCGGCTCCATCGCCCACCGCCGCGGATCGCCGGTCATGGTCAGGCTGGCGCCGGTGCCGCCGTGATACGAACGATAGCGCGCCAGGATCTTGTGGCGGCCGGTGACCAGGCGCGCGATCCGGACGGCGTTCTCGTTCGCCTCGGCGCCGCCGTTGGTGTAGAAGAACACGTCGATGTCGCCGGGCGAGATCGACGCCAGCTTTTGCGACAGCCTGGCGCGGGCCTCGGTGGCCATGAACGGATTGGCGTAGGCCAGCGTCGCGGCCTGGTCCTGAATGGCCTTGATCACGCGCGCATCGCCGTGGCCGATGTTCACGCACATCAGCTGGCTGTTGAAGTCGATGAAGCGCTTGCCCTCGGGCGTCCAGAAGTAGATCCCCTTGGCCTTCGCCACGGGAATGGGATCGACGTGCGCCTGCGCCGACCACTCGTACAGCGAGTGCTTCTTCGACAGCGCCACCATTTCTTGTCCGGTCATAGGTGCCTCAAAATGAAACCACGAAGCTCACGAAGATCGTCACGAAGAACACGAAGATCGAATTTTCCAGAGGATTGAATTCGTGACCTTCGTGGTTGTCTTCGTGGTCTTCGTGGTTTCGTTTATTCTGCTAACGACATCACCGCCAACGCCAGTACTTTCGTTGCCATCACGATATCCGTCACCGCGCAGTATTCATCCGGCTGGTGCGCCAGCGCCAGCTCGCCGGGGCCGTAGGCCACGCATTGCGGCACGCCCGCGATCCTCGCGACGTGCTTCTGATCGTAGGTCCCCGGGCTGGCCACCATCGACGCCGGCCGGCCGACGATGCGGGCGATGGCGGCGGCGAGGGCGCCGATCACGGGGGCGTCTTCCGGCGTCCGCGTCGGCTCCACGACCATCCGGTCTTCGATCGAGAACCGCACGTCCGGCATTCTCGACTGGGCCTTCGCCACCAGCGCCGCAATCT
>Ga0156330_1130_pt1 | contig 19874 bp, 22 predicted proteins | sample RifCSPlowO2_12_FD_107978 | JGI IMG/M metagenome (GOLD analysis project Ga0156330, IMG submission 107978) | Acidobacteria bacterium RIFCSPLOWO2_12_FULL_67_14b | reverse complement strand
AGCCCGCCGGTGACGTCATCGACGCCGAAGTGGTGGAAGACGAGAAGAAGTAGTGCTGAAGGCTGAAGGCTGAAGGCTGAAGGCTAAAGGCTGCAGGCTGCCCATGGACCTCTACATCGTCCTCGGCGTGGAGCGAGGGGCGCCGGCGGGCGAGATCAAGCGGGCGTACCGCCGGCTCGCGCGTCGGCTGCATCCGGATATCAATCCCGGCGACCGCGAGGCGGAGGCCCGCTTCCGGCAGGTCCTCGATGCGTACGAGACCTTGATGGATCCCGACCGGCGCCGGCGCTACGACGCCGGCCAGTTGGGGCCCGGTGCCGACGAGGACGCCGGAACGTTCGGATTCACCGGGTTCGATTTCTCGAACCGGGTGTACGCCGAGCGAACGACGACGTTCGGCGAGCTGTTCGAAGAGGTCTTCTCACGCCGGACGGGACGCGATCCGGCCGACGGCGGCAATCATGGCGCCGACATCCACGCCAAGACCTCGCTCACGTTCGAGGAGGCGTGGCACGGCGTGCAGCGCGCGGTCACCGTCACCCGGCAGGACACCTGCCGCGTGTGCGCCGGCAGCGGCTTTCAGCGCGTCGCCGAAACGCGCTGTGTCGGGTGCGAGGGGACCGGCGCCGTGCGATCGGTCCGCGGGCACATGGTGTTCGCGAAGAACTGCCCGACCTGCGGCGGGTCGGGCCGCCTCAAGCAGGAAGTATGCGGACCCTGCCGCGGGCAGGGCGTGGAGCCCCGGTCCGAGACGCTGACCGTTCGCATTCCGCCCGGCGTGGCCGCCGGCGCCCGCGTCCGCATCGGCGGCAAGGGGCACGCCGGCGTGCGCGGCGGGAGGCCCGGCGATCTATTCATCGATGTCGACGTGCTCGACCACCCGGTCTATCGACGTGAAGGCGACGAGCTGCACATGACCGTGCCGATCGCCGTGCACGAGGCTGGCCTCGGGGCCAAGATCGACCTCGAGACGCCCGACGGCCCGGTGCGCTTGCGGGTGCCGCCGGGCACGCAGTCGGGGCAGCGCTTCCGGCTGCGCGATCGCGGCGCGGTCTCCCGCACCGGACAGCGGGGCGATCTGGTCGTGGATGTCCGGCTCCGGCTGCCGAAGGTGCTCGGCGAGCGATCCAAGGAACTGCTGCGCGAGTTTGGCCGCATCAACGGCGAGAGCGTCAGGGAGCAATGACCAAGCGATCGGGCAAGGCCTATTTCATGATCAGCGTGGTGGCGCAGCGCTACAACATCCATCCGCAGACCTTGCGGCTGTACGAACGCGAAGGGCTGCTCAAACCCTCGCGGACCGAGGGCAATACGCGCCTCTATTCCGAAGCGGATCTCGAACAGCTGGAAACGATTCTGGCATTGACCCGAGATTTGGGCGTGAACCTCGCGGGCGTCGAGATCATCCTCAACATGCGCCGGAAAATGGAGCAGATGCAGGGCGAGGTCAACGAGTTCATGGAATACGTCAAGCGCGAGCTCGCGCGCGGCATGGATGATTGGGAGCAGCGGCTCGGTACCGCGCTCGTCAAGGCGTCGCCGACCGATCTGGTCCGGGCCGCGCATCCCGGACCCGATGCCGCGGTCTCCAAGAGCGAGCCCGCGAAGAAATCCCGCGGCGCCTGACCGCGGCAACGGTGGTAAGATTCGCTCGTGGTGAGGAAGTTCGAATCGTTGGCGTCGGAGTCTGCCACGCTGCACGCTTACCTTCGCGAGATCGCCACCTTCCCCAGCCTCACGCCAGACGACGAGCGGCATCTCGGCCGCCAGATCCAGCAACACGGTGATGAAGACGCGCTCGGCCGCCTCGTGCAATCGAATCTGCGGTTCGTCGTCGTCTACGCCAAGCGCTTCCGCCGCCTTGGCGTCCCGCTGCTCGATCTGATCCACGAGGGCAACCTCGGATTGATCGAGGCCGCGCGCCGGTTCGACCCGTCCTGCGGCACCAACTTCCAGAGTTCCGCGCTGTGGTGGATCCGGCAGGCCGTCATGCACCTGCTGGCGGGTGCCGCGCGCACGCCGGAAACGAGTGCGGCCGGCCTGATGGCCGCCGCCGTCGCGGGCCGGCAGGTCGATGCCATCCGCGTCGCGCTCGAACACGCCCAGGCCTCGTCGGCCACCGAGCATCCCACGCCGGCGACCGACGATGACCTGCTCGCCAGCCTGCGGGAGGAAAGCGGCGGCCGCCGGACCCGAAAAGCACGCAAGGGCATGGCCGGACGCCACCTCGAAGCGGACGCCCTCCAGGCCCTGCGCCAGCCGAGCGCCTTGCGCGGGTATCTAAACTAATTCCGGGCTCCGGGCTCCGGGCTCCGACAAAGACGAAGACGATGGACTGCGAGATTTGCCACGGGACACGCTGGAAGAGCGTGGAAATCGACGGTGTCGAGCGCCTCGTGCGCTGCGACTGCTGGCGATCGGCCGTCGTCGATCGGCTGCTGGACGAGGCGAAGATCCCCAAGCGCTATGACCATGCGGAGCTGTCGACCTTCAAGCTGAAGGACGGCTCATCGCCGCCCGAGGCCTTTCGCTACGCCAGCAATTTCGTGGCGGCGTTCCCCGTGGTCGACAGAGGCCTGCTCTTCTACGGGCCGCACGGCGTGGGCAAGACCCATTTGGCCGTGGGGATCTTGAAGGAGGCGATCCGCAGCAAGGGTGCGCGCGGCTACTTCTTCGAGACCAGGGACCTGCTCCGGCTGGTCCGCGATACCTACAACCGCTCGGTCGACGAGACCGAAATGAGCGTTCTGGCACCCGTTCTGAATGCTGACTTGCTGGTGTTGGATGACCTGGGCGCGGAGAAGTCCTCGGAGTGGGTGCAGGAAACGCTGGGACTGGTCGTCAACACACGTTATAACGCCAAGCGCGCCACGATCTTCACCAGCAATCTTGACGATGATCTTCCGAATACCGATTTGCGAAGCTTCATCTATCAGCTGGGCGCACGAACACGATCCCGGCTGAAGGAGATGTGTCACTGGGTCAAGATCATCGGCCCGGATTATCGTGACGTCGGGATCGATGCCACCGATCGGGAAATTGCGGATTGGGAAAAGAACTCGCCGGCGTCTCCAAAGAACCTGCCGGCCGACGCCAGGCCCAAATCCATGGCGCGCGCCCGCCTCAAGAGCCGGGACTCGGGCACGCAGTACGAGCTGAATTGGTCCGGCGGCAAGGCCGGTAGCAAGTAGTGCCGCCGATTGGGATCTACCTGCACGTTCCGTTTTGTGCAGCGATCTGTAACTACTGCAACTTCAATCGCGGGCTGCACGAGCCGGACCTCAGGCGGCGGTATGTCGACGCCCTGATTGCCGACATCCGTCGCAGCGCCGACCCGGCGCTGGCCGCCGACACGATCTTCTTCGGCGGCGGCACGCCGTCCCTGCTCGAGCCGGCCGAAGTCGCGCGCCTGATTGGGGCGTGCCGGGAGAGCTTCGACCTCGCGCCCGGCAGCGAGATCACGCTCGAAGCGAACCCCGAGTCATCCACGCCGGCCTCGTTGGACGGGTTTCGCGAGGCTGGCGTCAATCGCCTGAGCTTCGGCGTCCAGTCGTTTCGAGACGAGGAGCTCAAACGGCTGGGCCGCCTGCACTCCGCCGACACGGCGCGGCGCGTCGTCCCGCTGGCGAGGCAGGCGGGCTTCGACAACCTCAGCCTCGACCTGATGCTGTGGTTGCCGGGGCAGCGTCCGGCCGATTGGATCGAATCGGTGGAGGCCCTGATCGAGGTGGGGCCGGACCATGCGTCGCTCTACCTGCTCGAGATCTATCCCAACGCGCCGCTCAAGGATGAAATGGCCCGGTCGGGATGGTCGGTCGCGCCCGACGATGACGCGGCCGAGATGTATCTGGAGGGCCTGTCACGGCTCGATCGCGCCGGCTTCGAGCAGTACGAAATCTCCAACGTGGCCCGGCCGGCGGCGCGCCGCTCACGTCACAACCTCAAATACTGGCAGGAAGGGGAGTGGCTCGGCTTTGGGGCCGGCGCCCATTCGACGTTCAGGGGCGAACGGTGGCGCGAGGTCAATGCCACCGCCGACTACGTCGACCGCGTGATTTCGGGGACGGATGCCCGCGTCGATCGCCGCGTTCTGGAAGCCGAGGAGCGGCTGGAAGAAGCTCTATTCATGGGGCTTCGGCTCGCCGACGGCCTTGACCTGGCCTCGCTATACCGTCGTCACGGTATTGATATCTGGGACCATTACGGAAGAGACTTGGAGAAGTACGTTGCCGCCGGCCTGCTGGTTCACGAGCCGGGCCGGCGCCTGGCCCTCACCCGGTCTGGCATGCTTCTGGCTAACGATGTGATGACGGTTTTCATCGGCCGTCCGGTACGGTAAAGTAGCGAACTTTCGTAGGAGGGCTGATCAAATGCTTCGATTGCAGGTCTTCGTGTCGGGGATGGCGCTGGCGGGGTTCACGCTGGCGGGGGGGACGGTCGCGTCGGCTCAGGAGCCGGCTAAACCTGTCTTGACGTTGGACGGGGATGCGGCGGTGATCACTCTCCTCATCAAGCCCGACAAGACGGCGGAGTTTGAAAGTGTCATCGCCAAGCTCAGGGAATCGCTCAGCAAGAGCGACAAGCCTGAGCGTAAACAGCAGCTCGCCGGGTGGAAGATCTTCAAGTCGGCGCAGGCGGCGAACGGCCAGGCCGTGTACATCTTCTTCATCGATCCCGTCGTCAAGGACCAGGAATACGATCTGACGCGGATCATCGCCGAAGTCTTCCCGGTGGAAGTGCAGGAAGTGTTCCAGAAGTACAAGGACTCTTTCGCCGGTCGCGCGATTGCCTCGTTGTCCAAGGTTCCGTGAGTTTCGATCGCCGGCGGCCCCGGGGCGCGCGCTTCGGGGCCGTCGCCCTCGCAGTGCTCCTTGCCCCTCTGCCGTCCGCGGGGGCGTCCCAGTCCTCCACCAATCAGTCCGCGCCGGTCGACCCGGCGACGTCGGCGTTTGTCACCGATGCCGGTGTGATCCTGATTGCAGTCAAGCCCGCCTTAACCGCCGAGTACGAGCAGGCGGTTCGCACGCTGCAGGAGATGCTGGCGAAAGACACGGACCCGGCGCGCCGGTCGGCAGCCCAGGGATGGCGCGTGTTCAAGGCGGCCGAAACGGATGCGAAGGGCAACGTGCTCTACGTCCACCTGCTGCTGCCGGCCATTCCGGGGTTCGACTACAGGCCTTCGCTGCTGCTCGATGCGCTGGTGAAGGACCTCGCCCCCGAACTGCTGTCGAAGTACCAGGAATCGATCGCCGGCGCGCCGAGCAAACTCAGTCTCACTGAGTTCGCCAACATGACCGTGGCCCCGTTGCCCCCCGCCGCGCCCAAAAAGCCCGGTGGACGCTAGAAGGCGAGATTCCCGCCGACGTAGAACCGTTGATAGGTTTCGTTCAACGGCGATCCCTGCAGCTTGAACACGCGGTAGTCCAGGCGCACGCGCAACGGCCCGACGAGCCGGATCTTCGCGCCGCCGCCCAGATTCACGCCGACGTGCGTTTCCTGCGCCCCGCCCAGCGTTTCCCGATAGCCGCCGCCGCCCGCCGTGGCGTAGAACTGCGTCCCCTTGACCTCGACGGGTGTCTGCACAAAGACATTGCCCGAGTAGGTCTTCAGCCCGGGGAGCGCGTCGGTGGTGTCTTCGACCAGGTCGCTGAACTCGAACTCGAACCCGATGATGACGAGCGACACGCCGCCGCTGAATCCCCGGGCGATGTGCCGCTCGGGGGTTGGGGACAGGCCGAGGAAGGCCGTGACATCGGCGGCCGCCGGACGGGCGCTGCTCGCCAACAGCAGAATGGCCAGAGCGATCACGGGCGCGGGTGCGCGGTTTCGTGCAACGGGTGTCATGCCGCCTCCGGTGTTATGATCCCACGATTCACCCGCAAGAGAGACGCCAGGGCGAAGGGGCACGAAATTCGCAGTGGCTGAGGTCAGTCTCGAAAGACTGTCCGGAGGAGGTTACAGATGGTTCCCCAACGCTGGATCGCGCGCGTGGCCCTGGTACTGGCGCTGCCCGTCAGCCTGCAAGCCGACACCCTGATCTTGCGGGACGGCTCCCGGGTGCAGGGCGAGCTCATCGCCTTCAGGAACGGCACCATCGAGTTCGAAGAACGCCGGACCTTTGGCGGTACGCGAAGCCTTCGCTTCGATCGTGACGAGGTCGTCCGCATCGAATTCGACAACCGGCGTACCGACAGCAGCTCCGACAACGCCACGCGTCCTCCGGGCATGCGCGAGCGCCAGGTGATCGTGTCGGCCGACGTGGCCTGGAACGACACCGGCGTCGACGTGCGGAACGGCCAGACGGTGTACTTCGAGGCCGCAGGCCAGGTGCGCTGGGGCCGGGACCGCCGCGACGGAGCCGCGGGCGAGCGCAACTCGCCGCCCAATCCGGGCCGGCCCATGCCGAACCGGAACGCCGCTGCGTTGATCGGTAAGATCGGCAACAACTCGAACGACTTCTTCTTCATCGGCGACGAGACCGGCCCGGTGCGCATCCGCGGCAACGGGCGGCTCTACCTCGGCGTCAACGACGATGTGCTGACGGATAACTCCGGGAACTTCAGGGTCGTCGTGTATTACTAGCGGAACTGAAGTTCCGCTCTACGCGACGGATTGGCGGAGCCCGGAGCCCGGAGCCCGGAGAGATATAATCGACGGTGATGGATTTTCGCCTGTCCGACGAGCAGGAGCTGCTGCGCAAGAGCGTCCGCGAGTTCGCCGAAACGGAAATGCGTCCCCACGTCATGGAGTGGGACAACGCGCAGCATTTTCCTGTCGAGCTGTTGCCGAAGCTGGCGGGGTTGGGCCTGCTGGGCATCCAGGTTCCCGACGCGTACGGCGGCGCCGGCATGAGCGGCGTCGACTACTGCGTCTGCATCGAGGAACTGGCGCGCGTCGATCCGAGCGTCTCGCTGTCGGTGGCGGCGCACAACGGCCTGGGCGCGTCGCACATCTCGATGTTTGCCACCGCGGAGCAGAAGCGGACGTTCCTGACGCCGCTGGCCAGGGGTGAAAAGCTCGCAGCGTGGGGCCTGACCGAGCCAGGGTCGGGGAGCGACGCGGCGGCGATGCGCACCACGGCCGTCCGCGAAGGCGGCGAGTGGGTGCTGAACGGGTCCAAGGCGTTCATCACCCACGGCACCTCGGCGCACACCATGGTCGTGATGGCGGTGACCGATCGGGCCAAGGGCAGCAAGGGTATCTCGGCGTTCATCGTCGAGCGGGGCACACCCGGCCTGGCGGCCGGAAAGAAGGAAGACAAGCTCGGCATGCGGGCCAGCGAGACCTCAGAGGTCATTTTCCAGAACTGCCGCATTCCCGCATCCCATTTGATTGGCGAAGAAGGCCAGGGCTTCATCCAGACGCTGCAGGTGCTCGATGCCGGACGCATCGGCATCGCGGCCCTGGCCGTGGGCCTGGCCCAGGGGGCCTTCGAAGCGGCCCGCGGCTACACCGCGCAGCGCAAGCAGTTTGGCCGGACCATCGCCAGCTTCCCGTCGATCCAGGAGCGGCTGACGATGCACGAGGCACACGTGGAGGCGGCGCGCCTGCTGACGTATCGTGCGGCCTGGCTCAAGGACCAGGGCCGCCGCATGACGCTCGAGTCCGCGATGGCGAAGCTCTTCGCCAGCGAGATCGCGGTCCGCATGTCCGAAGACTGCGTCCAGATGCACGGCGGCTACGGGTTCGTGAAGGACTACCCCGCCGAGAAGTACTTCCGGGACGTCAAGCTGGCGACCATCGGCGAGGGCACGAGCGAAGTGCAGCGGCTCGTGATCGCCCGGCAGCTGCTGGCCGCCTGACGTGACCACGCCCCCTGCTCTGGCCGAGCGCGTTCGGTCCGGCGACGTGCGGGCGATGGCGCGCGCCATCTCCCTGATCGAAGACGAGGCGCCGGGCGCGGCGGCGCTGGTGCGCGACCTGTTTCCCCATACCGGCCGCACCTATCTGGTGGGCGTCACCGGCCCTCCCGGCGCCGGCAAGAGCACCCTGGTCGATCGGCTGACCACCGAGGTGCGGAAGGGCGGCGACACCCTCGGCGTGATTGCCGTCGATCCCACGAGCCCGTTCACGGGGGGCGCCATCCTCGGCGATCGGCTGCGCATGCAGGCCCACGCGCAGGACCCGGATGTCTTCATTCGCAGCATGGCCACGCGCGGCCACATGGGCGGCCTGGCGCGCGCCACCGGCGATGCGGCCCTCGTGCTCGACGCCGCCGGCAAGAGCGTGGTGATGATCGAGACCGTCGGCGTGGGCCAGGACGAGGTCGACATCGTCCGCACCGCCGACGTCTCGATCGTCGTGCTGGTGCCGGGAACCGGCGACGACGTGCAGGCGCTCAAGGCCGGCATTATGGAGATCGCCGATATCTTCGTCGTCAACAAGTCCGATCGGGAAGGCGCCGACCGGATGGTCACGTCCATCGAGTCGAACCTGGCGCTGCAGACGTTCGCGGAAGGCGAGTGGCGGCCGCCGATCGTCAAGACCGAAGCCACCACCGGCGACGGCGTTGCCGAGTTGTGGGACACGGTCCGGCGTTTCCGCGCGCATTCAAGCCAGGTGGCGGCCGGTTCCAGCCGGACCAGCCGGGAGCGCCGCTTGAAGGCCCGTAACGAGTTCCGGCTGCGCGACCTGCTGGTCCATCAATTCATGGAGCACGTCGAGAAGGGTCTGCTGGGCCCGGGCGAATTCGACGCCCTGGTGTCGAGGATCGCCGCGCGGGAAGTGGACCCGCACACGGCGGCCTCGGATATTCTATCGCGGGCTCTGAAGCCGAAAGCTGAGAGCCGAAAGCTGAGAGCCGAACGCCGATGAAGGCCATCCTCGATCACGTCGGGATCGCCGTGAGCGATCTGCCTGCGTCCCTGGCGTTCTTCCGGGACGAGCTGGGCCTGCACGTGGAGGCCAGCGAGGAGATCGTGTCGCAAAAGGTGCGCGCGCACTTCCTCTCGACCGGCACCTCGTCGCTCGAGTTGCTCGAGGCGACGGCGCCCGACTCGCCGATCGCGAAGTATCTCGACAAGCGCGGTCCGGGCATTCACCACGTCGCGCTACGGGTCGAAGACCTCGAAGCCGCGCTGGCGCACCTGAAGGCGCGCGGCATCCGGTTGATCGACGACCGGCCGCGTCCCGGCGCGGAGGGCTCGATGGTGGCGTTCATCCATCCGTCGGCGGCGCACGGGGTGCTGGTCGAGCTCAAGCAGCCTGCCCCCGCGGTCCCCCTCTTCACGACCGTCGGCAGGCACACGCTGGGCAGCCTCGAGCTGCTGTCGCTGTCCGACGGCTTTTTCTGGCTCGATGGCGGCGCCATGTTCGGCGTCGTGCCGCGCCCGTTGTGGGAAAAGCGGCTGCCGCCGGACGACGCCAACCGGATTCCCCTGGGCATGCGGCCGCTGATCGTCCGCGACGGCCGCACGACGCTGCTGATCGACGCCGGCTGCGGCGACAAGATGGACGCGAAGAGCGCCCAGATCTACAAGCTCGATCGCCGGTATCACCTCGACCACTCGCTGGCTGAGGCGGGGCTGTCGGCCGACGACATCGACGTCGTGCTCGCCAGCCATCTGCATTTCGATCACGTGGGCGGGTTCACGAAGTTCGGGCCGGACGGGAAGGTCGTGCCGCGGTTTCCCAAGGCGAAGTACGTCGCCCACCGCGCGGAGTGGGAAGATGCCACGCACCCGCACGAGCGGAACCGGGCCAGCTACCTGCAGGAGAACTTCGTGCCGCTGATGGATGCCGGCGTCATGACGCTGGTGGACGACGAGGCGGAGATCATGCCGGGCGTGAGGTTCCGCCGATCCGGCGGGCACACCCGGCATCACCAGGTGGTGATGATCGCGTCATCGGGCCGCACGGCGGTGTTCACCGCGGACATGTACCCGACCTCGGTGCACGCGCCCGACGCCTGGCTGATGGGTTACGACCTGTATCCGATGGACACGCTGGCGTTCAAGCGCGCGTTCGCGCGCGAGGCCATCACCGGTGAATACCTGATCTTCTTCGAACACGATCCATCGATGGCGGCCGGCTATCTGCGGGAGAAGGACGTCAAGCGCTCGGTCGAGCGCGTGATTTGAAGGCTGATAGCTGATAGCTGAAAGCTGATAGCTGAAGGCTGAAGCGACGGAGACAAGAAATGCCTGTACGTATTGGAATCATCGGCGGGAGCGGCCTCTACGACATGGCCGAACTCGCCGACCGCGAAGAGAAAGTGTTGACGACGCCGTTCGGCGATCCGTCCGGGCCGTACATCCTGGCGACGCTTCGAGGCAAGCGCGTGGCGTTTTTGTCGCGGCATGGCGAAGGTCATCGGTTCACGCCAACCGAGCTGAACTACCGGGCCAACATCTTCGGGATGAAGATGCTCGGCGTCGAGTGGATCCTGTCGGCGAGCGCGGTCGGCAGCCTGCAGGAGCAGTACCGGCCGATGGACCTGGTGTTTCCCGATCAGTTCATCGATCGCACGCGCGGCCGCGTCAGCACGTTCTTCGGCGACGGCATCGTCGCCCACGTCGGCTTCGCGCATCCCCTGTGCCTCGAGCTGAGCGCGCTGGCGGCGGCGTGCGCGGAGGAGGCCGGCGCCCGCGTCCACCGCGGCGGCACCTACGTGTGTATGGAGGGCCCGCAGTTCTCGACGCTGGCCGAGTCGAAGCTCTATCGCGCGTCGGGCGCCGACATCATCGGCATGACGAATCTCCAGGAAGCCAAGCTCGCCCGCGAGGCCGAGATCGCCTATTCGACGATGGCGCTGGTCACCGATTACGACTGCTGGCATCCGGATCACGACGCGGTGACGGTCGAGATGATCATCAACAACCTGACCGCGAACGCGCAGATGGCGCAGCAGGTGATTGCCCTGGCGGTCGAGCGGCTCGACGTCGAGCGCCGGGACCCGGCGCACAGCGCCCTCGCCACGGCCATCATCACCAGGCCCGACACCATTCCGGAGCGGATCAAGCGTGATCTCGCGCCCATCATCGGGAAGTACATCAAATGAAGCTGATTGTGACCGGATCGATCGCGTTCGATTACCTGATGTCGTTTCCCGGCAAGTTCACGTCGCACTTCCTGCCGGAGCACATGCATCGGGTCTCGCTCAGCTTTCTCGTCGACAGCATGGACAAGCGGCGCGGCGGGTGCGGGCCGAACATCGCCTATACGCTGGCGCTGCTCGGCGAGCGCCCGTTCCTGATGGCGACCGCCGGGCAGGACTACGGCGACTACAAGACGTGGCTCGATGCGGCCGGCATCGACACCTCGCTGGTGAAGGTCGTGGACGGGAAGTTCTGCGCGTCGTTCTTCTGCAGCACCGACGAAGCCAACAACCAGATCGCGTCGTTCTACACCGGGGCGATGGCCAACGCGGCGGAGTTGTCGTTCCGCACGGTGACGGCCGCGAAAGACGATGCCCTCGTGATCATTTCGCCGAACGATCCCGAGGCGATGGTGCAGTACGCGCAGGAGTGCGACGTCCTCGGCCTGAAGTACATCTGGGACCCCGGCCAGCAGTGCACGCGGATGGACGGCGACCAGCTGGCCGCCGGCGTCACCGGCGCGTTCATGGTGATCGTCAACGACTACGAGTTCGAGTTGCTGCGCCAGAAGACCGGCATGGGCGAGGCCGAGATCCTCGCGCACGTGCCCGTGCTCGTGGTCACCAGGGGCGAGCACGGCTGCACGGTCTTCACGCCGGGCCGGTCGACCGATGTCCCGGCTGTCGTGCCTCACCGCATTGCCGACCCGACCGGGGTCGGCGACGCGTTTCGCGGCGGCTTCATGAAGGGCCTGGCGATGGGCGCGACCTACACGGTCTGCGCACAGCTCGGAAGCGTGGCCGCCACCTACGCCCTCGAGCACCTGGGTGGGACCTCGCATGCCTATACTTGGCAGGAGTTCTCGGATCGGTACGAGGAACACTTCGGAAAGCTGCAGGCCTAGACCATGATTCGGATTGGCATCATCGCGTGCGGAGTGGGATTGACGGTGGCGACGGGCGCCGCCGCGCTGTCGGCGCAGGACAAGTCGGTGACGGCGGGCGTTTATACCGCCGCGCAGGCGGATCGGGGCGAAACCGCGTTCCGCAGCACGTGCGCGAGCTGTCACGCGCCGAACCGGTTCACCGACGACCTGTTCTATACGAGCTTCGCCGGCAAGCCGCTGTGGGAGATGTTCGACGTGATCAGCGATACGATGCCGGAAGACAATCCCGGCAGCCTCAAGCCGCAGGAGTACGCTGACGTCATCGCCTATCTGCTCAAGCTCAACAACTTCCCGGCCGGGCAGGACGAGCTGCCGCCGACCAAGGAAACGCTGAGCGCGATCCGGATGGAGAAGCCGCAGCGCTGATCAGGCCGGGGCGCCGCCGACAAAGAAAGAGGCGCCCCCCGGGTGAGGGCGCCTCGAAGAAGGGCAGCGATGTCGGCGTGCAGCCTACGACGAAATGCCGGCGGCGACCTTGGCGCGAGCCGCGGCCGTAATCCTCGCGTACTTGGCCTGCATCAACAACCACTCGGTCTGCAGCAGGCGGACCTGCGCGTCGTTGAGCTCGGCCGACGTGATGACGCCATTCTCATACGAAACCTGCGCGATGGCCACACTTTCGCGGGCCAGCTCCAGCGCCTTTTCCTGAGTCGTCACCACCTCGGTCGACGACTCGAGCGCCGTCCAGGCCGACTCGAGCTCCAGGCGCGCGTTGTCGGTGGCGTAGCGAAGCCCGTGCTCGGCCTGCCGCATCTGCGACTGGGCAATGCTCCGGCGGGCGGCCGCGCCGGGGGCCGCAAACAGCGGCACGTTCAGGCTCAGCCCGAAGGCATAGCTCTGGTTGTCGCGGCTGAGCAGGCTCGACAGCGAATCCTGCTGGTACTGCATGTTGCCGGTGAACGACAGGCTCGGCTTCCACTCGCTCTGCGCCAGGTTCGAGGCGTACTCCGCCGCGTGGCGGCGCGCCGAGAACGCCTGCAGGTCGGGCCGCAACGGCAGCTCGTCGTCGAGCTGCGCGCGGGCGTGCCCCACGACCGGCTCGTCGAGCGACCCCTCGAGGCGGACGGCCTGCGATTGCGGCATCGCCAGCACGCTGCGCAGCGCCTGCAGCGACGTGTCGACCTGCGCCTTCGCCTGGATGCGCCGGGCCCGGGCGTTGGCGAGCTCGACTTCCGCCTGCAGCACGTCGAGCCGCGCCACCGTGCCGGATTCAAACCGCGCCCGGGCCAGCTCGAGCTGCTTCTGGGAGAGCTGGACCTGCTCGTCGGCCACAACCACGCCGCGCTCGTTCATCAGCGCCGCATAGAACGTCTCGACGACCCGGTACTCGATCTCCTGGCGCGTGCGCGCCAGCTCGAGCTTTGACGCGTCGAGCGACGAGGTCGTGATGCCGTAGGCGTGGTTCAACCGCCCGCCCGTGTAAATCGGCTGGTTGATGAACAACTGCATGTTGTTCTCGCGGCTGAACGCGGCCTGGAAGGTCTGCTCCTCGGGGCCGAAGACGCCCGCCGGCACGCGGATCACCGGGAAGCGCTGCGACGGCGTGTAGTTGAACCCGAGGTTCACCTGCGGCAGGAAGGTGGTCCTCGCCTCCTGCACCCGCGCCTGGGTTTCGACGACGCGCTCCTTGGCGACCTTGAGCCCCTCGTTGGCGGTGAGCGCCCGTTCGAGCGCCTGATCGAAGGTCAGCACGGCCGGCGCCGTTTGCGCGAGGGCGCGCGTCGCCGACAGCAGCCAGCCGACGATGGCGACCAGCAGGATCACCCCTGCCACCCGCACGGCCTGTGGCACGCGCGCCGACGGCTCGGCGCGCCACGCCTTCACCCGCTCGACGATCCGTGCCAGCAGGAGGTAGGCGACCGGCACGACCACCAGTGTCAGCAGCGTCGAGGTGATCAGCCCGCCGATCGTGGCGATCGAGATCGGCGCGCGGAAGTCGCTGCCTTCCCCCCGACTCATCGCCGACGGCAGCATGCCGAGGATCATCGCGATGGTCGTCATCAGAATCGGGCGCAGCCGGACCGGGCCGGCCTTGAGGATCGCCTCGGTCACGCCCAGGCCCTCGCGCACGTACTGGTTGGTCAGGTCGACGAGCAGGATCGCGTTCTTCGTCACCAGGCCCATCAGCATGACGACGCCGATCATGGCCGGCATGCCGAGGTTCTTCCCGGTCAGCAGGATCGCCAGCAGCGCGCCCACGAGGGCGAGCGGCAGCGAGATCATGATCAGGAACGGCTCGAGGAACGACTCGAACTGCGACGCCAGCACGATGTAGATGAACGCCACGGCGAGCATCAGCGCCAGGCCCATCGCCGCCGCGGCCTCCTGCATCATCTCGACGTCGCCGGCGAAGCCCCACTCGAAGTTCGCGGGCAGCGCAATGCCTGCCATCACCCGGGCCACGTCGTTGGTGACGTCGCCGAGCGACCGGTCCGTCAGCTCGATGTCGATCTTGGCCTGGCGCCGCCGCTGTTCGCGGTCGATGTTGGCCGGCCCGACTTCGGGTTCCAGCCGCACGATGTCGCGCGCCCGGACCACGGCGCCGGTCGGCGAATACAGCGGCGTGCGCGCGATCGCCTCGAAGTCGTTGCGAAATTCCGGCGCCAGCCGCACGCGAATGTCGTACTCCTTGTCGCCTTCGCGCAACCGCGTCGGCACGATGCCTTCGACCATGCCGCGCAGCTGCATCGCCACCGAGCTGACGTCGAAGCCGAGGTCGGCGGCGAGCTCCCGGTTCACCCGCGCCGCCATCTCGGGCTGGCCGGTTTCGAGCGAGCTGTCGACGTCCACCGCGCCCGGCACCGCCTTCACTCTCGCGACCACCTCTTCGTTGATGCGCTGGAGCGCCTCCAGGTCGTCGCCGCGCACGAACACGCTCAGCGGCGCTTGCGTCGGCGAACCCTGCAGGAACTCGGGATCGGCGACCGTCATCTTCAGCATCGGGATCGCCTTCAGGCGGCCGCGCATGTCCTGCTTCAGCGCCGGCAGGCCGCGCTCGCGCTCCTGCCGCTTGCCGGCCTTCACGCGCAGCTGCGTCTTCAGCGGACTGCCCTCGGCGCCGACCGTCGTGAAGATCTGCCGCACCTCCGGCATCGCCTTCACCGTCGCCTCCACCTGTTCGGCGTAGGCCACCGACCGCTCGAACGACGTGCCCGGAGGCACCTCGATGTTGACCATGAACTCGCCGCGGTCTTCCGCCGGCACGAACTCGGTGCCGATCACCGAGAGCGTTGACATGCTGGCAAAGAACACGACCGTCGCCGTGGCCACGATCTTCCACGGGTGCCGGATGGCCCAGCCCAGCAGGCGGTGATATTGCCGGTCGATCCGGTCGTAGAACCGGCCGACACGTTCGAGGAAACGGCCGGTCCGGGTCCGCATGCGCTCTTCGAGGGGAATGAACCGGACGAAGCGCGACGACAGCATCGGGTCGAGCGTGAACGCCACCAGCAGCGAGATCGACACCGCGAACGCGATCGTCAGCGCGAACGACTTGAAGAACTGGCCGACGATGCCGGTCATGAAGCCCACGGGGAGGAACACCGCGAGAATCGTGAACGTCGTGGCCATCACGGCCAAGCCGATTTCGGAGGTGCCGTTGCGGGCCGCCGTCACCGGATCCTCGCCGTGTTCCATGTGGCGGAAGATGCTTTCGCGCACCACCACCGCGTCGTCGATCAGGATGCCGATGACGAGCGACAGCGCCATCAGCGTCATCATGTTGATGGTGAAGCCGATCACATACATGAAGAAGAAGGTCGCGATCACCGACGTCGGCAGCGCCAGCGCCGTGATCAACGTCGAGCGCCAGTCGCGCATGAAGACGAAGATCACCAGCACCGCCATGATGCCGCCGAAGATGATCGTCCAGCGGACCTCGTTGACGTTCTCCTTGATGCCCTCGGCGTCGGTGTGCACGGTCTTGATCTGCAGCCGCGGAAAGGCCGGCCCGAGCCTGGCGAGCGCGGCGTCGACCTGCTCCTGCACGTCCACCGTATTTGCGCCCGACTGCTTGCGAACCGAGAACGACACGGCGTCGGCGCCGTCGAGCCGCGTCGTCGAGGTGCGATCTTCGTAGCCGTCGACCACCGTGGCGACGTCCTTGACGCGCACCGTCGATCCGCCGGTGGAGCGCAGGATGACGTTCTCGATCTCCGCCGCGCTGTCGTACTGGCCCTGCGTGCGCAGCGACACGGCCGTGCCATCGCGCTTGACCTGCCCGCCGGGCACGTCGAGGTTGTCGGCCGCCAGCTTCGCCGCCACCTCGGTGAGGGCGAGGTTCAGGGCCTCGAGCCGGCGCGGATCCAGGTTCACCTGGAGCTCGCGCACCTCGCCGCCGTTCACGTCGACGGCAGCGACGCCGTCGATCTGGCCGAGCAGTGGCTTGATGTCGTCTTCGACCAGCCGCCGCGTGACGTCGGAGGGCTGCGTCGATCCCACGGCGTAGACCGCGATCGGCAGGGCGGTGACGTCGAAGCGCTGAATCGTCGGGTCCTTGATCTGCTCGGGAAGCCGCTCGCGGATGGCCGCCACTTTCTCGCGGACCTCGGCGGCCGCCGCCTGCGGATCAATTTCCAGGCGCAGCTCGACGCCGACCCGCGAGAACCCTTCCGTCGACGTCGAGACCACGCGCTTGACGCCGTTGATGCCCGCCACCGCGTCTTCGATCGGCCGCGTGACCAGCGTCTCGACCTCCTCGGGGCCGGCGCCGGGATAGACCACCGTCACGTTGATGAACGGGAAGTTCACCTCGGGGAAGAGGTCGATGCCGAGGCGCGTCATCGACACCGCGCCCAGCACGACGAAGCTCAGGATGACCATCGTCGCGAAGACGGGCCGTTTGATGGAGGTGTCAGAGATCCACATAATCAGCTCTCAGCTCTCAGCTCTCAGCTTTCAGCCTTCAGCCTTCAGCCCTCAGTTATCGGCTCGCGGCGATGCCGCGGACCCGGGTGCCGGCCGCAATCTGCCGGCGGGAATCGGCCACGACCGTGTCGCCCGCGGCCAGCCCCTTGGTGATCTGCACGCGCACCCCGTCCGAGAGCCCTTCGACGACGTCCACCGTCGACACGACATCCCCCTGGACCTTCTGCACCACGCGCTTGCCGTCCTTCGTAAGCACGGCTTCCTTCGGGACGAGCACCGCGTTGGCCGTGGTCGCTTCGATGATTCGCGCGGTGGCGTACATCCCCGACAGCAACGCGCGCGAGCTATTGGCGACCCGCACGTCCACCTTGAAGTGGCGGTTGCGCTCGTCGACTTCGGGCGCGATGGCGGCCAACTCGCCCGCGAACGATTCGCCGGGCTTGGCCTGCACCGACACGCGGGCCTTGAGCCCCACGCGCAGCCGTCCGGCTTCGAGCTCCGAGACCCCCGCCTCCAGCTTCATCTCGCGCATGTCGGCCACGACCACGATCGGCAAATCGCCCGGCATGGCGCCGGCGTCGTAGTTGCGCTCCACCACGTAGCCGGTGACCGGCGACGCGATGGTGGCGTTGCTCTGCACCTCGCGCGCGCGCCGCAGCGCGGCTTCCGATTGCGCCAGATTCGCCGCCGCCAGGTCGCGCTGCGCCACGGAGGAGCGATGCGCGGTCTGGGCGCCGTCGAGGCGCTGGCGGGGCAGCGCGCCCTTCTCGAACAGGTTCTTCGCGCGGTCGTGCTCGAGCACCGCATTGGCGAGCGAGGCCTCGGCGTTTTCGAGGGCCGCCGTGGCCACGGCCACCGCGGCCACCGCCGCGTCCGCCTGCGCGTCGATCTCGCGGCGGTCGATCGTCGCGATGGTCTGGCCCATCGTGACGGCGTCGCCGATGTCGACGAGCACCCGCTCGATCATGCCGGGCAGCTTCGGCTTCACGGCCACGCGGCTGCGCGGTGCGAGGGTGCCTGAGATTTCGAGCGACGATTCGATGGCGCCGATCGTGGCCGAGACCACGGGCACGTCGATGATCGCCGCGGCGGGCTCCGCCGACTCCGCTTGCGCCGTGGTCGGCGACTCCCCGCAGCCGGCCAGGAGCAAAGACGAGGTGACCAACACCGACGACAACAGGATGTGGGGACGATTACGACTCATGACGACGCACTCCAACGGGAACCGGGGCCCCCGCGACTCCTTCATCAGCGCACTTGCACGAAACGAACGTGGTGTTCACGCCGGCCTGGAGGCCGGCAATAGTGGCGTTGAGTACGTCGCGCGCGAGCGCGTCGTAGTCTTCGCCGGACGCCAGGCGATGGCGGATGCCGACCACCGCCGGACCGATCAGCCCGGCCCACAGCATGTGCATCGCCACGTTCGGGCTGAGCGACGAGGGCAGGGCGCCGGCATCGATGGCCCGCTGGATGGCCGCCACGGCGTGGGCCAGCATCTCCTGCAGGAACTCGAAGCCTTCCCATTCCTGCGTGATCCGCGGCACGGTGCGATCCACGAACATGAGGAGGAAGTACTCCGGCTGGTCCTTCGAGAATTCGTAAAAGGCCCACCAGCAGGCGCGGACGTTCTCCAGCGGATCACCGTCCGGGACCATCGCGGCCGTCACGCTGGCGTCGAGCCGGTGAAAGCCCTCGTTGGCCAGCGCGAGGAAGATGTCGTCCTTGCTGGCGTAGTAGCTGTAGATGGCGGCGGGGCTGTACTCGACGCGCTCGGCGATCTTGCGAATCGAGACGTTGGTGTAGCCCTCGACAAGGAAGAGCTCGCGGGCCGCGTCGAGGATCGAGTCCGTGACGGCCTGCCGTTCGCGGTCCTGGCGTTCTTTGGTTCCCATAATGAACAGTGTTCAGTCTTCAAATGGTGTTAGACGACGGGGCATTTGGCAAGTTCCAAGTTTCACAAGGATCGGCCGGGACCTGTCGAACGATGATAAAAAGGGAGCCAGATTGCACGAAATCCTCACCGTTTTTGCGGTTTTTGCGTACACGGCCGGCGGAATCGTCTGTCATCAGTTGCCCGAGCGGTCGTTCTTCTGGGGCGCCTGGCAGTACCCGGTTTGCGCGCGGTGCACAGGCTTGTACGCCAGCGCGGTAGTCGGTCTGACCGGCTGGGCCGTGGCGAGATGGAGGCATGGACGCGACTGGCGCGTTGCGCCCCGCGCCGCGCTCGTAGTGCTGGCCGCCGCTGCCGTGCCCACGGCGCTGTCGGTGGTCACGGCGGCGGCCGGATGGTGGGATGGCGGCAACGTGACGCGGGCGCTGCTCGGCGTGCCGCTTGGCGCGACCGCCGGCGCGTTGCTGGCCGCCGCCGTCGCAAAGGACCTGAGGTAAACTCGCTCCCGTGCCTCCTGCGGTCGTCTGCATCGTGTCGTGGCTCGTGCCCGGCGCTGGTCACCTGATGCAAGGACGGCGGCAAAAAGGGCTCATCTTCCTGATTGCCTTGCCGGTCATGTTCGGGATCGGCCTCTGGCTCGACGGCCGGCTCCCGCCCTTCGCCTTCTCCGATCCGCTCGTGGGCCTGGCGGCGCTCGCCAATCTTGGCATGGGCCTGCCGTACTTCATCAGCTCGGCGCTGGACCTGGGGAAGGGTGTGGTGACGGCCGCTTCCTACGAGTATGGCAACGCCTTCCTGATCGTCTCGGGGCTCCTCAACATGCTCGTAGTGATCGATGCCTACGACGTGAGGCTCGGGCGGAAATGACGAGCCACTTCGCCGTCATGGTGCTCTTCGCGTTTTTCCTGGCCACGGTCTTCGCGACGATCGCGAAGGACACGGCGGGCGAACAGGTGCGCCTCGGCCTCACGCTGCTCGCCGGGTTTGTCGGCGCGGGGCTGGCGCTCGGCTGGGTCATGCGCGTGTTCCCGCTATGACGCCGGATTCATTCTTCGCCTGACGCCGCGGGAAAAATGAACCCGGCGTCTTCGCTGTTGCTGTGGGGCCCCGTGGTCGTCTATATGGCGGCCATCTT
>Ga0156330_1231_pt5 | contig 20120 bp, 20 predicted proteins | sample RifCSPlowO2_12_FD_107978 | JGI IMG/M metagenome (GOLD analysis project Ga0156330, IMG submission 107978) | Acidobacteria bacterium RIFCSPLOWO2_12_FULL_67_14b | reverse complement strand
TGACCGACGTCGTGGCGCCGCCGCCGTCGCCGCCCAGCAGCAGCGGGAGTAGCACGCCGCCGGCGATGACGCTGTAAGTAAGCGGGCGCGTGAAGAGGCCGCCCCCGGCGCACGGTTTCAATCCACGCTCGCAGTCATCACCGATACCGTTCCCGTTGCCGTCTGCTTGCTGAGGATTCACCAGGCCAGGGCAATTGTCGAGGAGGTCTGGGACGCCATCGAAGTCCTTGTCGGTCGCGCCCGGTAGTGGATAACAACCCGTACTGGTCTGGCCCTCGCACGCCACCTCGGGAATAGTAGCCATGTGGTTACCGCCCGGGTGTTGCTGCGGCGGCGCTGGCGGTCCCGCCGGTTGACGCGGTGGCGCCGGCGGGCCGGCGGGTTGCTGCGGTGGACCGGCCGGCTGCTGTGGCTGCGTGGTGGTTGGCGGTGGCAAGTCCGTGAATGTTGCGCCGGTCAGCGACGTGATATTCATCGTCACCTCGTGCGTCTCGCCATTAGGAAGCGCCACCTCGTAATCGGTCGCCGTGGTGCCATCCGCCTTCATGTAGGTGTACTGCAAGCGCGTAATACCCAGGTTCAAATCCTTAATGACCTGGTTCTGGTCCACGGAGGGTTTACCAGGATCCTGCGGATCCGATGTACACGCCGCGGCCGGATCGCGATGGTCCGCTTGTCCGGGGCGTTCCCTGGCGTGATCGAATTCGTGGGCGAGCGCGGAAGTCAGCCAGTTATTGGAGACCACATCGTTGGCCGCCTGGGACTTGCTGTCGAGATGGTTCGCGACTTGCGGAATGTCGCCGACATCGAGAGCGATCTGGTTGCTGCCAGTCAGCTGCATTGCGGTCATCAGATCCGGATCGTTCCATGTCAGGCCGACGACAATGCGATTGATCTTCACGACCTTCCCGTCGGCGGTCCTAGCCTCGGTCTGGTGGACCGTGCATGCCTCTCGTACTTTCGTCCGCATGTCGTCCGAGCCCTTTAAGGCGCTGTTCAACAGTTCGGCGATCCGGGTGATCTCCGTCGCCTCCTCCGGAGTTCGCGGAGCACCTCCATTGACAGGATCCAACCGCATGCCGATGCGGCCGTCCGGCACTCGAACTCTCACGAAGTCCACCACCGGGAACAGCACTTCGCACACGAAGCCATCCTCGAAGGGAACGGTGAGCCTGATAACGCCACCTTGTGCGGGCTGCAACGACAAGCGCGCTGATCGCCCCGCCTCAAGGTGTTCCAGCCATGGCAGCAAGATGATCGCAGCCGCGATCGTGAAGTTCCGGAGTCTCGAATCGGCAATTGCCATGACGCCCTCGTGAACTAGAAGATGATCCGCTCTTGAATCGCCCAGGACCCATGACCGGGCGATTCCGGCAACCGCGTCCACGCGTCGCCATCGGCGGCATACGCGATCCATTGAAAGTCGACAGCCGGCAACCGGCGGACGACGGTCATGACGTCGAGGATCGTACGACCGGCAACATCACGCGTTTGCGTGACAGGGCCCACCGGACTTCGAAAGCGGCCAGTGGCTGGGTCACACTGCATCGTGATTCGGGCATCGATGCCGAGGTCGGCACGCTCATCTCCACTCTGTCCTGTCTTGGGATTCAGGTCGGCGTCGATCAGGAAACCGTACGATAAGACGCGCCCTGCCGTGCAGGGTGGCGGTCCCGCCAGCTGCAACCGCAGCCTGACCTTTCGGCCGCCGACGTCGCGCCAGGTTATGGGCGGCAGTTCGTTGATGCTGGCCGACACGATCGTCAGATGCGCGGGCGCTGCTGGCGGCGTTTGCGCAGTGACGCTGTCGACGCCGGGCGACACGGTGCCGCCAGACGCAACGGGCAGGATCACCCCGGTCGCGAGGAGCGCAAAGACAACGGTCATGGCCTTCCAGGGCATCGGTCCTCCGTTACTGAACCCGAGACGTTTCGAAACGATAGACGGTCCGCATCGTGCCGTCGCCGAACGCCGCCGTGGCATTGGTGAGGTTCCCGCCGGCGTCGACCGTGGCCGTGAGCCGAAGCGGGCCCGCGGTCGTCATCGCCGTGAGGTCGATGGCGCCGGTCGTCGGATTCAGTTGCCCTTGGACGGTACCAAGCGGCGACGCCCCGGCGATCTCCACCGTCGTCGCATTGATTAACCGGAAGGCCAACTGCCGGACGAGTTGGCAGAATCGAAGCAGCGCGTCGCGTTGCGCCGAATCCTCGATGCACGCGCAGTTGATGACATTCTGCGTGCTGGCCGGGTTGGCGGGTCCCGGCGACGGCGTCGGCGTCGGCTCTGGAGCGGGCATCGGTGAGGGGCTGGGGTTCGATGGCATCGCCGGCGGTGCCGCTGACACGGGTGGAGAGGACGTGAGGGCCGGCGATGAGTCGCCGCTTCCGCCGGCGGCGAGCACCCCGCCAACCGCCGCGCCTCCCAGCACCGACCCGTAGACCAGCGGCCGCGAGATGATCGACCGCCCCGCGTTACAGGTCAGGATGCACGAGGTCAGTCCGGCCCAGGCGCGAAATAGTTGGGCATCGACCTCTGCCAACTCGGACGACACTTCCGACATCGCTCTCTGCGCCTGCACGCCCGGCGAGCTTTGGGGCGTTCCGAATGGCCACGGCTCGACGGGCCGGCCCATGGCCGTTTCGTTGGCGATGAAATCAATCTCGGCTTCGATCTCGTCTTGTTCCTCGAGCAGCTCGTCCATCTCCTGCTCGAGCCGCAGGATGAGATCCGCGTACGGGCGACAGATCGTGCAGGGTATGGGCCGCGACCGCGCGGGCGTGGCCTGGGTGGTCTGAGCCGGCGTGGTCTGCGTCGGCGTGGTCTGAGCCGGCTTGCAGCGGGCCTCGCATTTCCCGAGCTGCACGCTCAGCTTGAGGATCTTCCCGTTCTGCGCCGCAATCTGGCGGTCGACCTCCGCAAGATCACGGCGGTGACGGTCGACGCCTCGTTGCTGTTGCGCGTTGACATCCTTCAGCGCATCGATGGCACCCTGCTGCTGGGCCGTTCGTCCCGACGGCGGCCGCGCACGCTCCATGCGGCCAATCGCGGCCGCCCGATCCGCCATGGCCTTTTCGGTAACGCCGATCGATTTCTGCAGCGCCAGCCTGCGATCCCACAGATAGTCGAGGGCGTCGTAGGCCTGGTTGACTTGCGTGACAAGGCTCGCGCACTGCGGACAGTTCGTGCTGATCTGCCGATGCTGCGGCTTGCCCCGCCTTGAGCCACGAGTGACGCGTGACCGCCCAGCCACAACGACAGCAGCGCGAGCAGGAGTCCTGGGTGGCGGCGCATCGGCCCTCCGTTACTGAACCTGAACCATGTCGAAGCGATAGACGGTCCGCATGGTGCCGGTGCCAAACGTCGCCAGGGCATTGGTGAAGTTCCTGGCGGCGTCGACCGTGGCCGTGAACTCGAGCGGGCCTGCGGATGTCATCGCCATGAGATCGATCGCACCGGTCGTGGCGTTGAGGGTTCCTTGCATCGTGCCAAAGGGTGACGGGCCGACCATCTCCAGCACCGTCCCATTGAATCGGGCCAGCAGTTGCGTCACGAGCTGGCAGAAGCGAAGCACCGCATCGCGTTGCGCGGAATCGTCAGTGCACACGCAACGAACAACGTTGTGCGTCGTGGCGACAGCGGTGGTGGGCGGCTCCGGCGTGGTGGGCGCGGTCGTGCCCGTCGTCGGCGACGGAGCCGCCACCGGCGTCATGGCGGTGGACGAGGTCGACGGGCTGTCGCCACCAGTGCCCAGCAGCACCCCACCGATCGCGACGGCGCCGGCAAGCGCGCCATAGCCCTGGGGCTTCGTGAAGATGCTTCCGGTTTCCTTTGTCCCGCACCGCTCGTTGCAGGCTTTCAATTCTGCGGCAGCGCGGGTGATCTCGTCGTCCAGTTTGCCCAACTCGCGTTCCAACTCCGACTCGATCAGGATCAACTTCGTGGCCGGACCGAACAGAGTGGCTCCGAGATCATCGACGCGTTGCATGATTTGCTGCGAGCGGGCCTCTTCCGCTGAGGTCAGGCCGCGGCCCCTGCTGAGTGCCTCGAGCTCTTTGAGTTCCGCAAGAAGCTTGTCGGTTTCAGCCTCAATCGAGGCTAACCGCGTTCTGTACGTCTCCAGTCGTTCAGCCAGGTCGAGTCGCTGGTCCTGTAGTTCCTTGAGACGATCGGCAGCCGCCCGACACTCCGGGCACTTCGTGACGGGTGCGGGTGGCGTCGGTACCCCCGTTCCGGGTTGGAACCCCGTCCCGGTCGGCTGCGTCGACGATGACGCCTTCCTCTCGCACCGTCGATTGCAGGCCTCCAATTCGACCGACAGAACCAGGAAGTCGGCGCGCAGCGAGCTCTGCTGGGCTTCGAGTTTTTCCGCATAAGCGGACTGGTCCTTGATCTCCGACTGCATGCGCGAGATGCGCCGTTCAAGCTGCTGTATCTGGCTGGCCCGCTCCCCGCTCGGGGGCGCTGCGCTCACACGAGCGAGATCAGCCTGGGCCACCGATAGCTCTGCCCGCAGTTGCGCGACCCGGGCGGCGGTCTCGCGGATGCGCTCGCGGACGCTGCGCTGCGTCTCCTCGAGTTGCCTGATCTTGTCGGCCAGATCCTGGCATTCCTTGCACGCCGCGGCTGGCCCGGTCTGCGCGACGACCAGCACAGCCGCAACGGGGCGGCCGGCGGCGAGCCATACCGGGAGAAGGGCGCAGAGGAAGAAAGAAGGCTGTCGCAGATCGTGTCGAGTCATTGCCTGGCGCCTTGAACGTTGAGAACGTCCTTGCAACCAGGACCACCGGCCTGAAGTGTCACCTCCAGCCGTGCACGGGACTGCTTCGCTTTCTCGACCTGCTCGCGCAGCAACTGTTCGACTCGCTGCGCAGCGCGTAGGTGCTCGCGCAGCTCGTGACAGTCTCGACAGACGACCGCGGGTGGTGGCGCGCCGGCTGGGGCGGCGATCAACACGACGCCGAACAATGCGAATGCCATCGTGTGCGCGCGCATGGTGACCTCCTCTATCGCCTGCCCGAGAGATCGTAGCGATCGAAACAATTGGCGCCCGAATGACTCTCGGTGCCGCTGATCGAATTGCCGCTGATGGTGATGTCAATCGTCGACGAGAACGCCGCGCCGAACGGCTGCGTGCTGGTGAATGGCATGCTCGATCGCAACTGGAAATCGGCTCCACTGCCGGTCACCATCACGCGATGGGCGAAGGTCCACGTATTCGGGTGCTGAGTCGTCGCGGTTCCTAAGCATGAGCTGTCGATCTGTAGTGTCAGCATCCCGGAGATGGGTGACGCAAACGTCGGGACCACACCGCCGAAGAAGCAGGAGCGCGGCGGGCGGAGAGTGCCCGTAAACGAAAAGGCCGTCCCGGATAGCGAAGTGCACGACGGCGCTGTCGGCATCGGCGGATTCGGCATTGTCGTGGGCGGCGCGGCCGTTGGCGTGGAGGGCGTCACCGTTCCGGCTGGAGCCGTGTTGGTCGGGGCATCCTCTCCCCCCAGCGTGGCACCTCCGAGGACGCCTGCGCCGATGAGAGGCAGATAAATCGACGGCCTCGTAAGCAACGGGCGGCACGCGTCCTGGCAGGTATTGGCGATAGAGATCGCGCACACGCGTGGTTTCCTGGCGCAATTGTCCGGCGAGCCCTTCGCACGCCGTGCATTTCGCTACAATGGGTTCGTCGAGCGGATCTTTCGAACCTTGGCCGCTCGCCAATCCACAGACGATCAGGACCATCGCAACGCCAGCCGGTGCTCGCGAAAAAACGCTCATTGGTGGTTACCGGGTAATTCGCGCCCGTGCCCATCGTGTAGGTCAAGCCCGCGGAACCGTTGCCGGCATCCCAAGCGTCGGCATCGCGTTCGAGGGTACCGCCCAAAGCGGACGCATCCGGGTCACGCCGCGAAAGTTTCCGGTCGCCACGTCGACCTGCGTGCCTTCGAGGCTCACGAATGGCGCGGCATACCGGATCGTGATGGATGCCACGGCGACTTCCTATGGGCCGCCCGCCAAATCGCACAGTCGAATCGTCGCGTTGTGGCGAAGCGGATCATCAACGGCGGCGCATTCAACGCAATCCTGCACACCCGCCACCGTCGGGGGCGGGTCAACTGCGGGCGGGATCCACGGCCCGCAACGCGGCTCGGGAACAGCACGCAGCTCCTCCACGAAGTCCATCCTCGTCTGTCCTAGAGACCGCCGAACTCACGCAATGCCATAAGCGTGTGTTTCCTGCGCGTGTGGAGGCCGTCGGTGCGGCCGAACTGATGCGCACGGGATGGTATCATACCGGGTCGGGGACCGTCGCCCCCGGTCCACTGAGACATGCCTGACCCTTCGTCGGTATCCACTGATGCCATCGATGCGCTCATCCAGCGCTGCCTGGGCGGCGAGCAGGGCGCGTGGGAGGAAATCGTCCGCCAGCACCGGCGCAAGGTCTTCAACATCGCCTACAAGTTCACCGGCCGGCACGACGAGGCCGAGGACCTGACGCAGGACATCTTCCTCAAGATCTTCAAGTCGCTGCACACGTTCGATCGGCGCGCAAACTTCCAGACCTGGCTCGTGAGCGTCAGCCGCAACCTTTGCATCGACCACTACCGCAGCGTGCGCAAGGAGCGCGAGACGATCGATCGCGACGTCGATGCCGGCGAGCTGACCCCGGCCGCCCCGGGCCAGACCGCCTACCAGGCGCTCGAACAGAAGGATCGCGTGCGGCTGCTCGCCAAGGCCATGCGCGAGCTGACGGCGGACCTGCGGGAAGCGGTCCGCCTGCGCGATCTGCACGAGTTGTCGTACCAGGAGATTGCGGACCGGCTGCACCTGCCGGAAGGCACCGTCAAGTCACGAATCAACCGCGGCCGAACCGAGCTGGCGCGCCAGGTCCAGCGGATCCGCGAAGAAGACGAAGGGACAACAGGATGAACCTCACAACCGATCGATCGCAAGGCGTGGCCATCGTCCGTATCGGCGAAACGCGCCTGATGTATCCGCTGCTCGCGGACTTTTCCGGCGCGGTGATGTCGCTGCTCACCGCCGGCGACAGGAAGGTGATGATCGACCTGTCGAAGGTCACTTACGTGGACTCGGCCACGATCGGGTGCCTGATGGACCTCTACCGCCAGACGGCGGCGGCCGGCGGCGAGCTGCGGCTGGCCGGGGTCAACAAGCGCGTGGAAACGATGCTGACCATGACCGGGGCGCACAATTTCCTGAAGATGTTCCCGGACGAGGCGGGCGCCCTTCAGAGCTTCGGGAGCTAGCCATGCGCAGCATCAAGACGACATCAGGCACGGAGATCCAGCTGGACGGCGACCTGCTGGCCATCCACGAGGCGCTCTACCACGAGGTCACCGTCAAGAAAGATCTGGAGCGGTCGTACGAAGACATGAACCGCGAGATCAACCACCTGATTGCGCAGATGACCGACGAGGAACGGCAGGCGTACCTGGTGGAAAGCCTGTTCCTGGGCCAGAACCGCTACGAGAACGACCGCGCCGACGCCTACTTCCGAAGGCTGAAGAAAACGGCTGAGGGCTGAGCGTTCGGAGTGCAGAGTTAAGAGTGCAGAGTTAAGAGTGCAGAGTTAAGAGTTACCGATGTCGCTCAATTACCAGGCGACGCGCTTCACGTGCTCGTGGCCGTGGTCGATCGGCGTACTGTTGTGCGACGGCCGCATTGTCTGCGGCTGCGCGGATCCGTACGCGAAGCGCGTCCTGGGCGACACCCGCACCTCGTCGGTGGCCGGCATCTGGCGCGGGCCCGCGGCCAGCCAGCTGCGCGTCGACATCAACGCCGGCGGGTCGGCGTTCTGCGGCGACTGCGCGCTCAAGCTCCCGCTCGAGGACGGCCAGGCGCCGCCGCAGCGGGACCTCGACGTCAGCGCCATTCCGGGCCGCCTGTATATCGAGTGCACCGCCGCCTGTAATATCTCCTGCTTCCAGGCCTGCTGCGCGCCCGAGACCGGCATCACGCGCACCCGCCAGGCGGGCATGCTGGACTTCGACCTGTTCAGGCGGGTGATCGACGAGGCGGGGCCGGCGCTCGGGCGGCTCGACTTCTTCAACTACGGCGAAGCCTTCCTCCACAAGCGCGCCGTCGAGATGTGCGAGTACATCAAGACGAAGTTCCCGCACATCTATCTCTACACCAGCACCAACGGGCTGGCGTTCACCGACGACAAGGTGCGGCAGCTCGCCCACTCGGGCATCGACGAAGTGACCTTTTCGATCGACGGTTCGTCGCAGGACGCCTACGTGCGCTACCGGCAGCGCGGCAACTTCGACAAGGCGATCGCCAACCTGCGGGCCCTGATCGACGAGAAGGGCAAGAGCGGCGGCGACGTGCCGTTCGTGAACTGGCGCTACATTCTCTTCAACTGGAACGATGACGACGACGAGATGACCCGCGCGCAGCAGATGGCGGCCGACCTCGGCGTCGATCGCCTGTGCTGGGAAATCACGGACCATCCCGAAGAGGGGTTCTCGCGGCGCTTTGCCCCCGGGACGCCCGATCACGAGCGCATCCGCCATCAGATCTGGGACCACAACAACCTGGGCAACGCCATCCCGGGCGCCACGCCCAGGGCCGAGATTGACGTGCGCACGGTGCTGCCCGACCTGCCGTTCCTGGCGCGGGCGGCGAGCCCGCTGACCATGACGGCGCAGGTGAGGAACCTGTCGTCGCGGCCGTTTCGCGCGCAGGCCAGCTACGGCCGGCGGCTGGTCCGCCTCGGCGCCCAGCTGATCGCCGACGATGGCACGATGATCAACCGCGATCACGCCCGCGCGTGGCTGCCGTCCGATCTGGCGCCGGGGGCGCAGGCCACCGTGCAGATCGAGGTGCCGGCGCCGGCGGCGCCGGGGCGTTACGGACTGAAGTTCGATCTCGTGAGCGAAGGCATCGACTGGTTCGAAGCCTGCGGCTCGCCGACGACGACGCGCGCGCTGTGGGTCCGGTGACCATCACCCGAAGGCGATTCCTGGAGCGCGGCGGCGGCGTGGCGGCGGCCGCGGTCGCGGCGGCGTGCGGCGCCCCCGGCCGCCTGCCGTCGCCGCCAACGCTTCGGGTGATGCTGAACGGCGGCATCTACGAAGAGCTGGCGCGGCGGCTCGTGATCGAGCCGTTCGAACGCGAGACCGGCGCCCACGTCGTGGTGGTACCGGCCTCGGCCGCGCAGATCGTGACGCGGTTGATCGCCGAACAATCGGCGCCGTCGGTCGACGTCGCCATCATCGATCAACTTGTGATGGGTCCGGCCGTCGACGCCGGCGTCTTCGACACGGTCGATGCCGCGCGCGTTCCCAACATGCGCGACCTGGCGCCGGCGGCAGTCGACCGGCGCGGCTACGGGCCGATCGTGCACTCGCACAACCTGGTGATCGGCTACAACACGAAGCGGCTGTCGGTGGAACCCCCCTCGTCGTGGGCGGACCTCTGGGACCCGCGCTTCAAGCAGACGCTGGTGCCGGGTGCGATCGAGCTGACGCCAGGGATCCTGTTCCTGCTCCAGGCCAACGCGCTCAACGGCGGATCGTACGAGAACGCGGACCCGGGGTTCGCGGCGGTCGCGCGGCTGGCGCCGAACGTGCGGAAGTATTTCCACAGCATCGGCGAGGTCCGTCCGCTCGTGAGCCGGGAGAACGTCGTCGTGGCGATCAGCAGCAACATGCTGCAGGTCGAGATCGCGCAAGGGAGCCCGGTGGGCATGGTCTTCCCCGCCGAGGGCTGCCTGGCGTCGCCCGCGGTCGCCCAAATCGTGCGCGGCACGAAGGTCCGGGCGCTCGCCGAACAGTTCGTCGACAGCTACCTCCGGCCTGAGGCGCAGCTGGGCTGGGCCCAGGACTACAACGTCAGCGTGTTCAACACCAAGGTGGTGGTGCCTGACCACGTGAAGGCACGCATCGCCGACCGCGTGGTGTTCTTCGACGCCAACGAAGTGGCGCGCCGGCGCGGCGCGTGGGTCGACCGGTGGATGCGCGAGATCAAGGGCTGATGTGGCGGTCGTCCGACTGGAACGGCTCAAGCGGTCCTTCGCCGGGCGCCTCGTGCTCGACATCGACGAACTGGACATTCACGACGGCGAGTTCTTCTCGCTGCTCGGGCCGAGCGGCTGCGGCAAGACCACGACGCTGCGATCGATTGCCGGGCTGGTGGAGCCCGACAGCGGCCGGATCCTGATCGGCGGACGCGACGTGGCCGCGGTGCCGACCTGGCAGCGCAACCTCGGCATGGTCTTCCAGAAGTACGCGCTCTTCCCCCACCTGACCATCGCCGAGAACATCGCCTACGGGCTCGAGGAACGCCACGTCCGGGCGGCCGACATCGCGGCACGGATTGCCGAGTCGCTGTCGCTGGTCTCGCTGCCCGGGATCGAGCGTCGCTATCCCCACCAGTTGTCGGGGGGACAGCAGCAGCGCGTCGCCATGGCCCGGGCGGTGGTCTATCGCCCGGACGTGCTCCTGCTCGACGAACCGCTCAGCAACCTGGACGTGAAGCTGCGTGTGGCCATGCGGGCGGAGCTGAAACGGCTGCAGCAGGCCCTGGGGATCACCACGATCTTCGTCACGCACGACCAGCACGAAGCGCTGGCGCTGTCGGATCGGCTCGGCGTGATGCGCGATGGACGCATGGACCAGGTCGGCACGCCGCAGGAGATCTACGAGTCGCCGCGATCGGTCTTCGTGGCCGATTTCGTCGGCGGCACCAACCTGGTGCCGGCGGTCGTGCGGACGTGCGACGGCGCCGGCCGAACGGTGACGGTCGAGATCGAGGGCGCGGGCACGGTGACGCTCGCCACGGCCCAGCCGCTCTCCAATGGGCAGCGCGTCAGGATTGCGGCGAAGCCCGAACGCCTCAGGCTCAGCTGGCCGGCACAGCGCGGGGCCGCGCTCGATGGCGTGATCGACTCGGCCGCGTACCTCGGCTCGGCCTACAGCTACGCGATCACGGTCGGCGCCCACCAGCTCGAGGCGCGGTGCGCCGAGGCCCTGCGCGTCGAGGGACGCCCGGCGGCGGCCGGCGATCGCATCGGCGTGACGATCGACGCGGATTCCACGCGGGTGTTCGGCGCATGAGGCCCGGACCGCTGCTGATCGCGCCGGCGATCGCGATGATCGCGCTCTTCTTCGCGCCGCTCGTCACCATGGCGCGGCGAAGCTTCGTGTCGGATGCGGGCGGCGGCATGACGCTCGAGAACTACGCCCGGTTCTTCGGCGATCCGTACTATCTGACGGCGCTGGCCGTCACGCTCGGCACCGCCGTGCTGGTGACGGTGATCACGCTGCTGTTGTCGTATCCGCTTGCCTACACCTACTGGCGGGCCCGCCGCCGCCTGCGATCGATCCTCGTCGTGCTGCTGCTCTCGCCGTTCTATGCCAACGTCGTCGTCAAGGTGTTCGGGTGGATGCTCTTGCTGCCGACCGACTTCCTCAACGGCTACCCGGCGATCGTCGTCGTCAGCGTCCATCGGTCGATGCCGTTCATGGTGCTGCTGCTGGCGAGCGCGATGGCGCGCATCGAGCCGGAGTGGCTGGAGTCGGCGCGCGTCTGCGGCGCCAGCGGCCGGCGCGTCTTCCGCACGGTGGTGGTCCCACTCAGTATGCCGGGCGTGGTCGCCGGCGGCATCGTCGTGTTCAGCCTGTCGGTGGCCGCGTACGTGGTACCCGCGCTGGTCGGCGGCGCGTCGCGAGGGCAGTTCCTGCCGGTGCTGATGTACCAGCAGATTGCGATCGCGCAGAACTGGGGGTTCGGCGCGGCGATCGGAGTGATCCTGCTCGCCACCTCGATCGTGACGATCGGTCTCGGCAACCGGGTTGCGCGGGCCGGCAGAATCGGCAGGGTGATGAGCGATGGCTTCGCCGGGTAAGTGGCTATTGGCGGGCTACAACGTCCTCGCGTATGCGTTCCTGTTGGCGCCCATCGCGCTCATCGTCGTGCTGTCGTTCAGCAACAGCGCCACGCTGGCCTTTCCACCCCAGGACCTCTCGCTGCGCTGGTTCCGTTACCTGGCGGGCCGGGACGAGTTCCTCACTGCGACGATCGTCAGCCTACAGGTTGCCGCGCTCGCCTCCATTGGCGCGGTGATGCTCGGCGTGCTGGCCGCGCTCGCCCTGGTGCGGGGCCGGCTCCGCGGCACGGCCGTGATCGAAGGCGCGCTGATGAGCCCGCTGATCCTGCCGGGCATCATCACCGGCATCGCGCTGCTGCAGTTCTTCACCGCCACCGGGCTCGTGCGCTCGTTCGATCGGCTCGTGCTCGCCCACCTGATCATCTGCATGCCGTACGCGATCAGGAGCGTGGGCGCGTGCCTGCGCGGTATCGATCCAGCGCTGGAGGACGCGTCGCGAACGCTCGGCGCCAACGGCTGGCGGACGTTCCGGCGGGTCCTGCTGCCGCTGCTGAGGCCCGGGATCGTCGCCGCGTTCATCTTCTCGTTCGTCACCTCGTTCGACAACGTCGTCGTGTCGATGTACCTGATCGGCGCCGACACGGTGACGCTGCCGATACGGATTCTCACCTACCTCGAGTGGCAGTTCGACCCATCGATCGCGGCGATCTCGACGGTTTTCATCGCCGTCACCACGGTGGTGGTTTTCGCCGCCGAGGGCCTCACCGGCATGAGCCGCCGGCCGTCGGTGTAGTATGGCGGCACCATGAACCGTCTTGTCCTCGCGATCCTGATGACGTGCGCGGCCGCGCTGCTGCCGCTCACCGGCGCTGCCCAGCAGCGCGCCGCCGATGGCGTCACCCTCAACGATGAAGGGCTGCCGCAATACTCGACGTTCTCACTCTGCGCGATCGATCCGGCCACCGGCCAGTCGGGCGCGAGCGTGACCACGCGCGTGCCGTTCGTCGGCCGCGCCGTGCCGCACGTACGCGCCGGCGTCGGCGCCGTCTGCACGCAGGCGTCCACCGTGGTCGAATACGGCCCTCGCGGGCTGGACCTGATGGCGAAAGGCGTGGAGCCGGCCGCGGCCATCGCCCAACTGCTCGCCGACGATCAGCAGCGTGAATCCCGGCAGCTCGGCATGATCGACATGAAGGGCCGCTCGGCGGCGCACACCGGCAAGGGCAACGGCAACTGGGCCGGCAGCCGCCAGGGCCTGAACTACACGGTACAGGCCAACATCATGGTCGGCCCGGAAGTGGTCGAGGCCGTCGCCACGACGTTCGAATCCACCGAGGGCACGGGCTTGCCGCTCGCCGAGCGGATGATTCTCGCGATGCAAGCCGGATACGCGAAGGGCGGCGACCGCCGCTGGGGCAACCTGCAGTCGGCGGCGATCAAGGTCGCCGATCCGAACGATCCCGGACGGGGCGGCGATCATATTACGCTCGCGATCGAAGTCGGCGAGCACGCCGATCCGGTGGCGGAAATGAAGCGAATCTACTCCACGACCGGCCGCCGTCTCGGCTATCGCACCTTCTCGCGCGTCGAAGGCGCGGATGTGATCGAGCTGAAGCGGATGCTGCACGCGCTCGGGTACTGGAGACCCACGCTCGCGGCGTTTCCCGAGGCCCCGCCGTCGGCCAACACCCCGACAATGCAGGAGCTGCGGCGAACCAACCCGGCGGCGTTCGACAAGGCCGCCGCCGAGGCGAGGCAGGCATCCGCGGCGTACACGCGGGATTACGCGACCTACGACGATGAAGCGATTGCCGCGGTGGACAAGTTCCGGGCCGATCGCAGCCTGAACTACCAGGGCAATGCGCCGGGCCTGGTCGATGCCAGGCTCGTCGACGCGCTCAAGGCCGCGTACCTAGCCACGCGGAAGGCGAAATAGCCGGCGGGCGTTGCCTTCGAAGATCTTCTCCTTCTCGGCGGCGCCCACCGGCATCGCCTCGACGGCGGGAATCGTCTCGCGGTAGACGCGCGCGCCGAGCTCATCGTCGTAGGGGCTGTCGGTGGCGAACAGCATATGGTCGGCGCCGAAGAAGTCGTACGCGCACATCAGGGCGGCCGTGTTCCCCTGGATGGCGGTGTCGCAGTAGAACAGCTTGTAGGATTCGATCGGCGGCCGGGTGAGCGTTTGCCCATCGTGGTCGTAACCCATCAGCTTCTGGTTGAAGTCCCACGATAACTCGATGCGCTTGGCGAAGAACGGCACGAGGCCGCCGGCGTGGTGCGTGACGATCTTGAGCCTGGGGAACCGCTCGAGCACGCCGCCGAACGCGAGCCTCGCCATGGCTTTCGACGTCTCGAAGGGCCAGCCGAAATTCGTGTAGATCAGGAACTTCGACGTCGCCTCGTCGGCGTAGTCCGCCGTGGTGTTGGTGCGGCGCGGGTGCAGCAGGATCGGCAGGTCGTAGCCCTGCATCTTCTCGTAGAGGGGAAAGAACTCAGGCGAGTCCACCGCTTTGCCGCAGATGTCCGTGAAGACTTCGACGCCGCAGAAGCCAAGGTCCTGGATGGCGCGATCGGCTTCGCGCAGCGCCGCGTCGACATCGTTCATCGGCAGGCACGCGGCGGCGGCGATGAAGCGGTCGGGGTGCTTCGCCACCATCCCGGCCAATTCGTCGTTGGCAATGTGGGCGAGTTCGACGGTATCGCGCGGCGCCGTGATGCTCTCGACGTTGGGGCCGGCGATGGTCAGCAGTTGCCGCACATCCGGAAACTGGTCGAGCGTGCGAAAGCGGATGTCGAGATCGGTCAGCCCGGGATTGGCCTCGAAGTACTTCGCGTACTGGGTGCCGAAAGCGCTGCCGGCCCTGCGGTTCCGTTCCTGGAGATAGCGCGGAGGGAGAAAGTGGCAGAAGACGTCGATCCGCATCGGCGCCGATGATAGCACCCGCGTTGTGCCAGAATGCGTGCGCGGAGCCTGCGATGCGAAAGATTGACATCTTCAACCACATCCTGCCGGAGCGCTACGTCAGCCGGATGAACGAGGTGGCGCCCGGGTTCAAGGACACCGGCAAGCGCATGCGCGGCGTGCCGATGCTGGTCGACCTCGACATCCGGTTCAGGGTGATGGACGCCTTCGAGGATTATCAGCAGATCCTCTCGATCGCCACGCCGCCGATCGAGGCCTACGCCAACCCGGTGGATGCGGTCGACCTCGCACGCCGTGCCAACGACGGCATGGCGGAGCTGGTCGCGCGCCATCCGGATCGGTTTCCCGGCTTCATCGCGTCGATGCCGCTGAACAACCCGGATGGCACGCTGCAGGAGATCGAACGCGCCCTCGGCGGCCTCGGCGCGCGCGGCATCCAGATCTTCTCGAACATCGCCGGCAAGCCGCTCGACGCGCCGGAGTTTCTGCCGATGTTCGACGTGATGGCCCGTCACGACCTCCCGATCTGGCTGCACCCGTATCGCGGCGCCGACTCGCCGGACTTCAAGAGCGAGGATCGGTCGCAGTATGAAATCTGGTGGACGTTCGGCTGGCCGTACGACACCAGCGCGGCGATGGCGCGGCTGGTCTTCTCGGGTGTGTTCGATCGCCTGCCCGGCCTGAAGATCATCACGCATCACATGGGAGCGATGGCGCCGTTCTTCGCGGGACGGCTCGGGCCGGGCATGGACCAGCTCGGCGTCCGCACCTCGGATCAGGACTACTCCACGGTGCTGACACGCCTCAAGAAGCGCCCGCTGGACTATTTCAAGATGTTCTATGCGGACACGGCACTGTTCGGCGCTTACGATGCCACGGTGTGCGGGCTGAAGTTCTTCGGCGCCGACCGCGTGCTGTTCGCTTCGGACGCGCCGTTCGATCCGGAAAAGGGGTCGATGTACATCCGCGAGACGATCGCCATCATCGATCGGCTGCCGATCACGAACGAGGAACGCGAACGCATCTACTCGGGTAACGCGATTCGCTTGTTGAAACTGCCATTGTAGCCCTGACGCAAGCAGCTCAGCCGCGAGACGCACGGGATGCGGCCTCGACTTGGGCAACGAGGTCGGGCCCACCGCCGGGCGTACAATGCCCTCATGGGACTGACCCACGTCAGCGTCAAGGTCGGCAATCCCGCCAACGGACGGCAGACCGAAGAGGTACGGTGCCTCGTCGACTCGGGCGCGATCTATTCGCTGGTGCCTCGCCCGGTACTGCGACGCCTCGGCATCAAGCCGCACTCGACACGCGAGTTCGTCCTGGCCAACGGCGACGTGATCCGCCGGCGCCTCGCCACGGCGACTTTCGAATACAGCGGGCTGCGTGGCGATTCGATGGTCATCGTCGGCGAACCCGGTGACGACGCGCTGCTCGGGGCAACGACACTCGAGGGGTTCGGCCTGGTGCTCGATCCGTTTCGCCGCGAGCTGCGCCCCATGCAGCTTCCGCTAAAGACACTGGCGCGGATCAAACAGGAGATCAAGAGATCAAGAGAAAACTAATTGTTCTCCTGTTCTCCTGTTCTCCTGTTAAGCTCCCGGTCTACTGCGACAGCGAGAAAGCGATGTACTCGCCGGAGTAGTTGCCGCCGCCCGACGCCACGATGATGTACTGCTTGCCATCGACGCGGTAGGTCATCGGCGATCCGCTCTGCGGCGCCGGCATCCACACCGCGCCCACCTGCTGTCCCGTCTTCTTGTCGTAGGCCCGCAGCATCGCGCCCCTGGCGCGATCCGGACTGGTGGTGACCTGCGGGTCGCCCATGATCACCAGCGTCTTGGTGACGAGCAATCCGACACCGGAGGTGGCCGCCTGCCCGGTCTTCGGCACGGTCCGGCCCCTCAACGCCGGATGGTTGCGGATGTTGTCCGGCGTGTCGCCGTGCGGCGCCTGCCACATCAGCTCACCCCGATCGAGGTCGATCGCCGCCAGCAGGCCGTACGGCGGCTTGACGATGGGGAGCCCCTGCACGGTCAGGCCGGGCGTGGACGCGGCCGCCGGAGGCGGCGTGGCCGGCGGCGTCGCCAGCGCTTCACGCGTGCGCTCGGCGGTCCGCGGTGAATCGGCCGCGCAGCAATCGCCCGGGCCCAGCACCTCGCGGAACGGCTGCCCCGCGACACCGGAGACATACCGGATGTCCGAGAACCCCTGCGGCGGTTCGACGATCGAGCGAACGCCAGGCGTGTTTCCCGCCGGAGCAAACACGATGTGCAATTCGGGATCGTAACCGCCGCCCGGCCAGTTCGTGGCCGTGCCGCCGGTAACGGCGCCGAGAATGCCCTTCGCGTTGCCGGTGACGGGCGGACTGAACGGCGTCGCCGCCCACTTGTAGAGCTTCAAGCGTTCGACCGCCTCGGCGCGCATCTCGGGCGTGAAGTCGATCAGGTCGTCCTGGATGTTCAGGTAGTTGCGCGCGTACTGCAGCTTCGCGGGCGGATGCGGCTGCGTCGGCGCGTACCACTCGCCCGGCACCTCGCCCGCCGGCACCGGCTTCTCCTCGATGGGCCAGATCGGCTCGCCGGTCACGCGATCGAACACGTACAGCCAGGCCTGCTTGCTCGGCACCGCCACCACCTTGCGCGGGCGCCCGGCCACGGTGACGTCGGCAAGAATCGGCGCCGAGGACATGTCGAAGTTCCAGATCGGGTGATGCACGAACTGGAAATGCCACTTGCGCTGGCCCGTCTTCAAGTCGACGCAGACCAGGCTCTCCGCAAACAGGTTGTTGCCCGGCCGATGGCCGCCGTAGTAATCGGACGAAGGCGTTTCGACGGGCAGGTAGACCAGCCCCAGTTCTTCGTCGACGGTGATCTGCGTCCAGACGCCGACGTTGCCGTTGGTGGCCCACGATTCGTCCTTCCACGTATCGTTGCCGAACTGGCCCGGCGGCGGGATCGTGTCGAACTGCCACAGCTTCTTGCCGGTGCGCACGTCGAACGCCCGGACGAGGCCCTTGGTGTTGTCGTGCGTCTCGACGGTGGCGCCCTCGCGCATCGCCGAGCCGACGATCACCGTGTCGCCGGTGACGATCGGCGTGGAATGGATGCCGATCTCCCCGACCTCGAGATCGATCTGGGTTCCGCGCCCTTTCACGACGCCGCCCTTCAGATCGACGATGCCCTTCGTGCCGAACGATTCGATGGGCGCGCCGGTCTTGGCGTTGAGCGACACGAGCCGATACCCCGTCGACACGTAAATGATGCGCTCGTCGCCGCGGCCGTCGGTCCAGTACGAGACGCCGCGCCCCGACAACTGCCGCGGCGACACGGCCGCGCGCTTGCCCTCGCGAAGGCTGTGGACCCAGATCGTCTCGCCCGATTTCGCCTCGAGCGCCACCACCGCCCGCCGGGTGCCGCCCGTGGCGTACAGCACGCCGTTCACCATCAGCGGCGTGCCCTCGAGCTTGAACTCGGGGAACGGGCCGAGGTTGTCGGTCTTGAACCGCCAGGCGACGGTCAGCTTGTTGAAATTCGACGCGTCGATCTGATCGAGCGGCGAATATCGGGTGCCTTTGAGGTCGGCCGTGTAATGCGGCCACTCGCCTTTGCTCGTGCTGGGTTGACCGGCGCCTTGGCCCGAAATGGCAGGAAGCATCCACGCGATAGCAACGGCCAGGACCACAGACACCGATGCGATTCGAGGCAGGGTTCTCGACATCGATCACTCCTTTGCGGCATTCACGCGAACGGACGAAAAGATGGCTCAGTCTACTCCAGCGGCCGCGTCCCGGCGCACCAGCCGGACAACCATCGTCAGCAGCACGATCACGGCCAGCGCCAACGCCGACCAGAACACCGCCGGCGGCACGGCCGGCGCCCCGGGCGGCTGGCCGCCCGGGCTGAACGGCAGCTCGGGGCCGGGCGCGACCTCCGTGGCCACCCGGCCCAGGAGCTGCGGCGCCAGCAACTGGAGGTCGTAGCGCGGCGCGGCGAGGTCGTCCTTGCCGTAGACGAGGCGCAGCGGCAGGTCCGGGCGCCGGAACAGGCGGATGGCGTACGACGGCAGGATCACCGTGGCCTTCTCGATGGGCAGCGGCTGGTTGTCGCCCTCCTCGATCAACAGGAACAGGTCGCCGCGCCGCGAATCGGGAAGGGCAAACGACAGTGGCGCGGCCGCGGTCGCTTCGTCGGCGTGCGTCCAGCGGGCGCCGTCGAGCCGCTGGAACCGCGCGGGCGTCCGCTCCTGCGCGGGCACCACCATGCCGATTGTCACCGTTCGCTCGAACACGCGCGCACGCGTGGTCAGCACCACGCGCGAGGATGGCAGGTCGGCATACGGGACGTGCACGATGTACGAGCTCGGCCGCGTCGCGGGCGGCTCGACACCCGCGGGCAGATCGCGACGCTCGACCCGCGCGTTGAGGATCAAGGGCTCGTCGCGCTTCTCCAGCAGATACGGCACCTGGAGGCTGGCGCGATCGATCACGCGCACGTCGCGCAGGCGGCGCGGCGAACCGCCGCTGCGCGACATCACGGCGGCATCCAGCGGCACCGTGATCAGTCCCGCGGGGCCGGGAGGGATCTCGCGCATGTAGGCAAAGCCCGCGGTCTCGATGGCCCGACCCGTCTCGGGCATCGGCAGCCCGTCCTCGGGCTCCGGGCCGAGCGTCATCGGCGGGCCGGGTCCCCACGAGGCGCGCGCCGGCACGGCGGGAATGGACGCGCGCGCGGCTTCCAGATCGTAGCGAGGCGCCGCCAGCCTGGGATCGCCGAAGCTCGCCGTGACGGATCCCGGCTGGGCCTCGAAATAGATCCAGGGAAGCTCCGCAAACACCGCCGTCACTCCCGTGAGCTCCAGCGGCGGGTTGTCGCCATCGTCCACGGCGAGCTCGAGCTGCGGCTCGGCCGGGGGACGGATCGGAATGCGCAACGCGTCGGCCGTCACCTGATCGCGGACGACCCGCGTCAGCCGGGCCTGCCCGATCAGGCGTGGCAGCGCTTCCTCTCCCACCAGGTTTGCCTCGAGCACGCGCGCATCGCGCGACAGGTGTCCGCCGTCCACGGTGAGCTCCAACGCAACCACGGGCATGCGGCCCGCCGGGAGCGTGATGCGAAACCGGCTGCGGCCCGGCTCGCTCGGCCGCCGCTCGAGGGCGAGCGGCGCGCGCAGGATCGGTCCGGGCGACGACACGGTGACCTGCCTGGCCGACGCCGCGTCGGGCGGCGTCACGCGTCCGCTGTTAGTGTCGTCCCACGTGATGCGGAGGTATCGGAACGATCCCGCCTCGAACTCGATCAGCGTGTGGTTCAGCTGTTCCGCCGGTAGATCGAACGCGGTGCCTTCGGCGAC